>OGDX01001092.1_pt1 | contig 15520 bp, 10 predicted proteins | sample 1570461 | NCBI WGS metagenome assembly OGDX01 (sample SAMEA2582172, study PRJEB24529) | metagenome
CCTGATCCGCAATGGCGCGGGTGATGGCCTGACGGATCCACCAGGTGGCGTAGGTGGAGAAGCGGAAGCCGCGGTCGCAGTCAAACTTCTCGGCGGCCTTGATCAGGCCGATGTTGCCCTCCTGGATCAGGTCCAGGAACGCCAGGTTGTGGCCGACATGCTTCTTGGCGATGGAGACCACCAGACGCAGGTTGGCCTCGCTCAGGCTGCGGCGGGCGTTCAGGCCGTCGCGGCGGATCTTGAGCAGCTCCTGGCGGCGCTCCTCCGTCAGGGGGCCGTTCTCAACAGCCTCCATGGCCTCCTCTTCGGCAGCCTTTTCCTCGTCGTCCTCGCTGGACTTGGTGTTGCCTTCCTCGTCCAGATCCTCGGTATAGCTCCGGCTGTTCTCATCCTCCTCGAACGAGAAGCGGGCGCTGTTCTTTTTGATGTACTCAGGCGCGCCGTACTTCTGGCGGTCGGCCTGAAGGATGTGGGCAGCCTCGGCACCGGCGTGGATGCGCTTGCTCAGGTCCACTTCCTGCTCCGCGCTCAGCAGCGGGATCTGACCGATCTGCTTGAGGTAGTTCTTCACAGGGTCATCCAGCAGCTCATCCATGGCAGCCTTCAGGTCTGCGGGGTTCTCCTCTGCCGGGTCGTCCTCATTTTCATCGCCCAGGCCCAGCTCATCGCTGTTTGCCTCGGCACTTTCCACCTCTGCCATGATGCCTTCCACATCCAGGCTGGTGTCACCGTCGGCCTCGTCATCCAGAATTTTGATGCCGCGCTCCTCCAGAAGCGTGTAAAGCGTTTCCACATCCATCCGGCACTGGGAAGCCAGTGTCTTGGCCTCGCCCGCCGTCAGGGTGCCTTCGCCCTTCGTCAACAGTTCCTTCAAAGTCATGCCCATTTCGCTCTCTCCTTTTCACCGCGGCGCTGGCTGCGCCGTAAGTGATATCGTATCATAAGTTTTGCCGCTGCGGGATGGTTCAAATCACCAGGCCGCCGTTCACACCGAACACCTGCCCGGTGATGTAACCGGCGCTTTCGCCTGCCAGGAACACCAGCAGCTGCGCCACCTCGTCTGCGCTGCCCAGGCGGCCCACGGGGGTCTCCTCAGCCAGCGCAGCCTTATCCTCTGCCGTAAAGGCAGCCATCATATCGGTGTCGATGACACCCGGAGCCACGCAGTTCACGGTGATGCCGCTGGGCCCCTCCTCTTTGGCAAGGGCCTTGGTCAGGCCGATCAGGCCCGCCTTGGCAGCGGAGTAATGCACCTCGCAGCTGCCGCCGGTCTGGCCCCACATGCTGCTCACGGTCAGGATGCGGCCCGCCTTGCGGCGGATCATACCCGGCAGGGCCAGCTGACACAGGTGGAACGCGCCGCTCAGGTTCACGTCCAGCATGTGCTGCCACTCCTCCGGGGTGATATCGGTGAACAGCTTCTGCTGGGCAATGCCCGCGTTGCTCACCAGCACATCCACATGGCCCACGGCCTGCTCCACGGTGTGGAACGCCACCTCACAGCTGGCGCGGGAGGCCACGTCGCACTGGACCGCCAGCAGGCCCGGCAGCTCCTTTTCCAGCGCCGCCGCCTCCTCGGCGTGGGTGTGGTAGAGCACCGCCACCCGGTAGCCCGCCTGCCAGAAGGCGCGGGCCGCCGCGGCTCCGATGCCCCGGTCGCCGCCCGAGATCAGCACGCAGCGCCCATTGGCCGCAGGGGCGGCCGGTTCCGGTACAGCCTCCACCGGCGGTTCCGTTTCCGCGGCCGGTTCCGGCGCAGCTTCCTGCACCGGCTCCTGTTCCGGCGCAGGGGCCCGGGATGCCTCGTCCTCATCGCTCAGGTCAAAGGTCAATTCAAATTCATCATCGTACAAGAGTCAGCCCTCCTGCCGTTTGTTCTCTGCCTGCAAAAAATCCCGCAGGCAGGAAGGTCCCGCCCTCCACCGCACCCATGGGCTGCGCTCTGCTCCTCTTTCCGGTCAAGGCCGGTCCTGCGGCGAGCCCGCTGGTCTGTGCGAGTGTTTTCGACAAGTTACCATTAAATAATATAACACAATTCGGCGAAAAAAGAAAGTGGGAACCGCCGTCTTTTCACGCAGTTCCCACTTTTTTTACGTTCTCAGGGGGTCACGGGCGGTTTCCAGCGGGGCTTTGCGGCCCGCTGCTCCCGCAGCCGGAGGAAAAACGCCTGCAGCAGCGCCTGCGCCTCCTCCGCCCGCAGGCCGCGTTCCACCACCGGATGGTGGTTGAAGGGCAGGGCGAACAGGTCGGTCACGCTGCCGCAGCACCCGGCCTTGGTATCCGCCGCGCCGTACACCACCCGCCTGATCCGGCTGTTGATGATGCCGCCGCTGCACATGGGGCAGGGCTCCAGCGTAACGAACAGCTCACACTGCCACAGCCGCCAGCCGCCCAGCTTTTTGCAGGCCGCGTCAATGGCCAGCAGCTCGGCGTGGTGGAGGGCGTTTTTCTCGGTCTCGCGGGTGTTGTGGGCGGCGGCGATGATCTCGCCGTTCCGGGCCACCACCGCGCCCACGGGCACCTCGCCCAGCGCGGCGGCCCGTGCGGCCTCCTCCAGCGCCGCGCCCATCAGCTCATAGTCGGTCATCCCATTCCCCTTTCTGCCAGCGCCCGGGCCAGCACCAGCCCATTGTTCAGGATATGCAGCACCACCCCGGGTGCAGGACTGTCGGTCTGCTCTGCGGCCCATCCGAAAATGAGCCCCATGCCCAGCGCGTAGCACTTTTCGGTCAGCGTTCCGTGCAGGGCCGCAAAGAGCACAGCCTGGCAGAGGTTTGCCGGGTGCTCCCCCAGCGGCCGCAGCAGGCGCAGCAGCGCCCCCCGGAACACCAGCTCCTCGGCCAGAGGCAGCACCAGCAGGCTGCGCAGCGTGCCGGGCACGCCCTGCGGCAGCTCTGCCGCCCCGCCGGGAACCAGCACACACCAGACCGCCGCCAGCCCGGCCCAGGCCAGTGCCGCGATGCCTGCCGCCCGCAGGCGGCGGTTCTGTTCTGACATCTTCTCCGTCCCCTCTCCGTTTGGGGTGCGCTGTTCCGCTGCTTCGGGCGCACAGCGCACCGCCCCGCAATGCCTGATGCCCATTGTATCATGTTTCGGCCCGTTTGTGCAAGAAAACGGAGCGGAATTGCGAAAATACGAAGAAATATTGATTCAAACAATTGACATTTCCCGTCGTCTCTGGTATATTCCTATACGACTTTTTGATTGATTTGGTCGGGTTATCCGTTCTTGGCCCCGTTGGAGGTATTACTATGATCCGCATTCTTACCGATTCCGCATCCGACATCCTGCCCGCTGAAGCCGAGCAGCTGGGCGTGACCGTCATCCCCCTGAACGTCACCCTGGAGGACGGCACCGTGCTCCGGGACGGCGTGGACATGACCCCCACCGTGTATTACGGCGTGATGGCCCGCTGCCACAAGCTGCCCACCACCAGCCAGCCCAGCCCTGAGCTGTTCCAGCGCTTCTTCCTTGAGGCGGCTGCCGCCGGGGACGAAGTGGTGGGCATCTTCCTCTCCCATGAGCTGTCCGGCACCTGCCAGTGCGCCCGGCTGGCCGCAGACATGGCCAATGTGGACAATGTCCTCTTTGTGGATTCCGAGAACGTCTGCCTGGGCGAGAGCCTGCTGGTGCGGCTGGCTGTTCAGTTGCGGGATGCCGGAAAGACTGCCGGGCAGATCGCCGCCACCCTTGAGCACGCCAAGGAGCATCTGCATCTGGTGGCTGTCATCGACGACCTGAAGTATCTGCGCAAGGGCGGCCGCCTGCCCGCCGCCGTGGCCGTGGCCGGTGGGATGCTGGGCATCAAGCCCCTCATCACCATCAAGGAGGGCAAGGTCGTTATGGCGGGCAAGGCCCGGGGCCTGCCCGGCGCTTACGTTGCCCTGTTCAAGAAGATCGAGGAGCTGGGCGGCATCAGCACCTGCGCCGACGCGCTGGCCGGTTACACCCTCGCCCCCCGCGAGGTGCAGCCCATCCAGACCTACCTGCAGGAGAATCTGGGCCGGAGCGAGGCCCTTGTGCGCCAGATCGGCTGCGTCATCGGCACCCACGCCGGCCCCGGCGCGTTCGGCTTGGCCTTCCTCGATGAGGGCTTCACCTTCTGAGCTTACCCAATCAAAAAGAGGAACTGCTTTCCCGGCAGTTCCTCTTTTTTGTTGATTTACAGCACTGCGTCCGAAACGATCTTGCCCAGCAGGAGCACCAGCACCACAAGCATCATGGGGCGGATGAACTTTGCGCCGTTCTTGAGGGCGAAGTGGGAGCCCAGCAGGTTGCCCACAATGCCGCTGACGGCACAGGGGATGCCGATGGAGAACACCACCAGCCCGCTGGAAAGATACGTTACCAGGCTGGCGTAGTTGCTGGCAAGGTTGAGCACCTTGGCGTTGCCGCCCGCCGTACGCAGGTCAAAGCCCATCAGGGTGGTAAAGGCAATGATGGCAAAGGTGCCGGTGCCCGGGCCAAAGATGCCGTCATACAGGCCGATGCCCAGCCCGATGGCAAGGGCCAGCACCGCCTTTTTGGCGTTCAGGGTGCCGTCGTCCCGGTTCTCGTCGGGCAGGTCCCGCCGCCAGAGGATGAGCACCGCCGCCACCGGCAGGATGATGAGCATCATGGTGCGCAGCACCTGATCGCTGAGCAGGAGCACGATGTGGGAGCCCAGTGCGCTACCCACAAAGCTGCCCACAGCCGCCAGCAGGCCGACCCGGATGTTCATGGCTCCCTTCTGGAAGAACTGCGCCGTGGCAAAGGTGGTGCCGCAGGCCGCGCTGAATTTATTGGTGCCGTAGGTGTAATGCACTGGCAGGCCCGCAAACAGGTAGGCGGGCAGGCTGATCAGACCGCCGCCCCCCGCCGCCGAGTCCACAAAGCCCGCAAACCCGGTCATCAGCATCAGAAACAGCAGCATTGGCAATGATAATGTAATTTCCATTCGTTCTACTTTCCCACTCTTTCGTTTACTTCAGATACAGCTTTCCCTCGCAGGCCAGGATCTGATCCAGGATCATCCGGGACACCCGGGCACCATAGACCATGGCGGGGTGGTCGTTGTACTCGATGATGTCATGGAACTCCTTGTTCATCAGAACGATCACATACTCGCCGTAGGGGGTGTGGATGATGCCGCCGTCGTTGCGGCAGGCGTTCATACTGCCGCTCTTGCTGGCCACCCAGATAAGCTCCGGCTCACCGGTCTCCTCGCAGTCCAGATAGAACTGGGGGAAATCGTGGGTCAGCATGGTGTTGTAGTGCTGCTGGCGGAAGATGCCCAGCATGGCGGCGCTGGCTTCCCTGCTGACCAGCGTGCCCTTTGCCACCTGCGCAAACAGGGCGGCGTAGTCCCGGGGCGTGGTGGTGCCCAGCTTGTCGTAGCGGTCGAAGTGGAGGGGATTGTGCAGGACGGTGTGCCCAAAGCCCAATTCCCGGATGCAGGCATTGATGGTATCCAGCCCCAGGTAATCGATGATCATATTGGTGGCGATGTTGTCCGAGCAGATGATCATCATGGTGGCGGTGTCCTTCACCTTGAGCTTTGCCCCCACGCCCAGGGCCCGGAGCATCCCGGAGCCGTCCACGAACTGGCTGGCCTCGTAGGTGATCTCCTCCTCCAGGTCAGCCCTGCCCCGGCTGGCCTGCAGATACAGCACCGCCAGAATGAACGCCTTGATGGTGGAGGCCGTCTCAAATTCCTCGTCGGCACCGATCTCCACCGTGCTGCCGCGCAGGTCATCCACAAAAACGCTCATCCTGCCCTGATAGGAATAGAGCTCGGCGGCAATGCGCTTTTCCAATGTCATATTCTGATCCATCCGGAATCCCTCAACTTTTCTATACTTTCTGTTATACTTAAATCCTTACCGTTAAGACATTATTTTTGTTGATTCTGTTGTTTTTGTTGCAAGTGTTCTCTCAACTACAACAAAATCAACAAATTCAACAAATTCTGAGATACTAACGGTGATTACAGGTTGTTTTCAAAGAAACGCTGTGCGTTGCGGAAGAAGATGGCTTCCACCTCATCCTCGGTGAAGCCCTCTTTCCGCAGGGCATCGGCCAGCAGGGGCATTTTGGAGCAGTCGCTCAGTTCCAGCTTGCCGCCGATGCCGTCAAAGTCACTGCCCAGACCGATGATCTCAATGCCGCCCACCTGCTTGAAATGAGCGGCGTGTTTGGCCATCAGGGCCGTGGTGCTGCGGCACAGGTCGGGGCTGGGCTGGTCATCCAGAAAGCCCGCGCAGTAGTTCAGGCCCACCAGACCGCCTTTTTCCGCCATGACCCGGATCATCTCATCGGTCAGGTTGCGGCAGTGGGGGGCCAGGGCGCGGCAGTTGGAGTGGCTGGCCGCAAAGGGGCGGGTGCTGTGCTCCGCAATGTCCCAGAAGCCTTTATCGGACAGGTGGCTCACATCGGCAATGATGTGCAGGCGCTCCATCTCGGCCAGAAACTCGAACCCCTTCTCCTTCAGGCCGGTCTCGGTGTTGGGCATACAGGGCCAGATGGGGCCGTTGCCGGGCACCACGTTGGGGCTGGCCAGCTCGTTCTCGTGGTTCCAGGTCAGGGTCATCATCCGCACGCCCAGCTCGTACATCCGGCGCAGCACGCCCAGACTGCCCTTGCAGCAGCCGGCCTCCTCAATGGTCAGCATTCCGCTGATCTTGCCCGCCTCGGCGTTTTTGCGGATATCCTCGGGGCGGTAAACAGGGGCGATCCTGTCGGAATACCGCTCCATCATCCGCTTGAACACGTCGATCTCTTCCAGCGCCGTCACCAGCGGGTCCGCGCCCGGGGTGGGGTCGGCCAGATTCACAAAGGCGGCAAAGCACTGGAGCATGTAGTCGCCCTTCTCCAGCTTTTCCAGGTCGATGTGGCCGTTGTTGTGGGCAAAGGTCTGCCCATCGCCCCGCATCTCCGCGCGCCGCAGCTCGCTCAGGGTGTCACAATGTAGATCAAAGACTTTCATCGTTCATGTCCTTTCTTGACAGTTTCTCTGTTAAACCTCTCCGGGATGCTGCCCCTTCGCAGCAGCTGGCGGGGTTAACCCCCCAGTCACGCTTCGCGTGCCAGCCCCCCTAATAGTGGGGCCCTTGGCATGGCGGAAAGCCTTTCCTTTTTGCCAAGGCCGCCCCTATTAGGGGCGGTGGCATTGCAAAGCAATGACGGTGGGGTTTCACCTTCAGAACACACTCCCCACCGCATACAGACTCTTGACCAGATCTTCCCGGTACAGCGGGTCGGCGGGGTCAAGGCTGTTGATGACCACGCCGCCGCTGGCGGACGCGCCGGTGGAGTGGATGTAGCGGCCCTCGCCGAGGTAAAGGGCGATATGGCCGGGGAAATAGAGGGCATCGCCCCGCTTTTTGTCCGCAAAGGGGATCTGGTGCATGGGCCAGCCCTCCACGATCCTGGCATCCCGGTAGATGAGCACGCCGCACTGCATATAGGCGCTGCTGACAAGGCCGGAACAATCAATGCCCCGGCCCGATTTGCCGCCCCAGCGGTACTCGGTGCCCAGATATTTTTTCGCCTGCGCGCAGACGGCATCCCGGAACGCTTCCTCGCTGCCGTCGTACCACGCCTGCAGTGTCTGCGGCACCAGTTCCCCGGCGGTGATATTCCGGGCCTCGGCCAGCGCGTCATCAAAGGCCAGCCCCTCCCGCTGGGAGAACACAGCGGTCATCTCAAACCGCACCGGCTCCAGCGCCACGTCCCGGACATAGCCGGTGCGTCCATCCAGCAGGGCAACCCTGGCCCAGCCTGTGTGGGCCTCGGCTTCCTCGGGCGGCTCGGGCAGGCGGCAGAGCAGGCAGCCCCGCTCCAGTTCCAGCATCCGCACCCCCTGCACCTTGGGCAGGCTGAGCACATCGGTGGCACGGCCCACCAGAACCAGCGGCTGGGACAGGTAGTCCCGCAGTGTATCCTCGCTGACAAATTTCAGCGCATCCCGCCGGACAAAGCCGTGGTAACCGTAAAAAGTGACCACCTCGGCCACCTCCGGGGAGAGGGGCACCCCCTCGGCGGTCACGCCGCCGGGGGCGGTGCGCACCTGACAGGCCTGACCGTACAGCCCCTCGTCCCCGATGGTGGAAACAAGGCCCGCCTCGCTCTGTTTGGTGGTCTGGGGCAGGTCGTAAATGGTCACGACAGGCCGGGCAAATATGGCGTATTGCATCATTCGGTTCCCTCCAACAAATTCAGCAGCTCCTCCGGCTTCATGCGCAGGATGGCACCATCCGCGCTGCCGGTGACGGTCTCGGCCAGATCCTGCTTGGCCTGCTGCAGCTCCACGATCTTTTCCTCAATGGTGTCCTGGGCGATGAGCTTGTACACCTGCACCGGGTTCTGCTGGCCGATGCGGTAGGCACGGTCGGTGGCCTGATTCTGAGCCGCCACGTTCCACCACGGGTCGTAGTGGATGACGATATCGGCGGCGGTCAGGTTCAGGCCGGTGCCGCCTGCCCGCAGGGAGATCAGGAACACGCTGGCTTCGCCGCCGTTGAAGCGGCGCACCAGCTCCGCACGCACCGGCTTGGGGGTGGAGCCCTGCAGGGTGAAGTGGCTCACACCCTCCGCGTCCAGCCGCTTGGCCAGCAGCTCAAGCATGGAGGTGAACTGGCTGAACAGCAGGATGCGGTGCCCGCCCTCCACGGCACTGGTGACCAGCTCGATGCAGGCATCCAGCTTGGCGCTGCCGCCTGTCCAGTTGTCGGCAATGAGCCGGGGGTCGCAGCAGATCTCCCGCAGCCGCATGAGGACGGCGAACACCGCCATCTTGTCCTCGGGCTTGGCGGCCCGCAGCTTCTCCCGGGCATCCACCACGGCGGCAAGGTAGAGCTTGCGCTGTTCCTCTTCCAGCTCGATGCGGTAGACGTTTTCTGTCTTGGGGGGCAGCTCCTTCAGCACCTCGGACTTCATCCGGCGCAGGATGAACGGCCCGGTGAGCTGGTTCAGCCGCCGCACCGCCGCCGGGTCGTTTTCCTGCGTGATGGGCTTTTCAAACCGGCTGCAAAAGCTCTTGTAGGGCGGCAGGTAGCCCGGCATCAGGAAGGAGAAGATGCTCCACAGCTCGCCCAGGCGGTTCTCCACGGGGGTGCCGGTCAGCGCAAAGCGGACACGGCTGTTCACCCCGCACACCGCCTTGTATTTCTGGGTGGTGTGGTTCTTGATGGCCTGGGCCTCGTCCAGGATACAGGCGTAGAATTTCTGGCTCTCGTAGAGGGTCTCGTCGCGGCGGAGCAGATCATAGCTGGTCACCACCACATCGGCCCCGTCCCACTGCTCGGCCAGCTGGGCCCGGTGGGCGGCATCCCCGTCCACCACAACACAGTTCAGCTCCGGCGTGAACTTCCGGCATTCCTCGGCCCAGTTCAGCACCAGCGAGGCCGGGCAGACGATGAGGCTGGGCAGGGGGTTCCCGCCCTGCTCCCGGAGGGCCAGCAGATAGCTGAGCACCTGCACCGTCTTGCCCAGACCCATATCATCCGCAAGGATGCCGCCCATGCCGTAGCCATCCAGCGTGCGGAGCCAGCGGTAGCCGTCCCGCTGGTATTTTCGCAAAACTTTTTGTAGAGATACAGGCGGTGTATACTCGCTGTCCTTCACCGCATGGAAGCTCCGGCTGAGCTGGCGGAAGGCATCGTCCCGGTTGAAGCGGATGCCGTTCTGCCCCGAGAGCGCCCAGTCCAGACTGGGGGCCCGGTACAGGGGCAGCCGAGCGTGGGTCTGACCCAGTTTGGCCCCGGAAAGCTCCAGTGTCTCGTTCAGCTCGTCCAGCACCTCCATGGAATCGTCCAGCCGGAGCAGACGGCCATCGCGCAGGCGGTGGTAGCGCTTTTTCTGGTGGAGCGATCTCAGCAGGGCTTTCAGCTCTCCCACCGGGAACTCCCCCGTGTCCACCTCAAGGTCGAGCACGCTGCCGTGCACCGACACCCCCACCGAGATCTTCGGCGGTGCGGCCTGCATACTGCGGAAGGCATCGGTCAGGTAGACCTCGCCCTCGGCCAGCAGGGCCGGGACCCCCTCATCGAGGAAGCGGTAGACCGCATCCTCCTCATAGGCATCGTAGTGGGCGGCAAGGCCATTGCCCATGGTATCCGGCCCCGGCTCCAGATACCGCCCCAGCAGCCGCCCGGCCCGCTGTTCGGCGCGGGCATCCCGCAGCAGACCGGCAGGCCCCGGTTCCTCCGGCGTGACGCGGTCCTCGCCGTACAAAAATTCAAGGTGTGCCCGCACCGTTTCCCGCGTGGGCGCGTCGAGATAAAACTGCACCACCGGCTCCAACGGGATCTGATTCAGCAGCAGGCGTTCGGGGTCCTCAATGGTCACCCTGCTGCCCAGCTCTGGCAGAACATAGCTGCAAAAGGCGGTGGCATCCCCGGTGGTAAAGAACAGGCTCTTGCCGCACAGTGCCTCAAGGGCGGGCCGCATCCGGGCGCTTTCGGCCCGGTCCAGCTGCCAGATCGTATCCTCACTGTATAAATAGTCGTTGTCTAAACCCGTTTTCCATCCCAACGCGGGGGTCACGGACACCTCCACGCCGCCCCGGCGCTTTTCCACCCGCATGGTCAGGGCCGGGATGCCGGTCTTGAGGGTATAGCCGCCCAGATTGCCGGTGGGGGCATAGAGGGCCACCAGTCCATCAAAGATCTCGCCGTTCAGCGGGATGCCCCCGGCAGGCCCGCTGCGGGGTGCATTGCCATAGCTGCGCAGAGCCGCCTCGGCCCCTTCCTTTGCACTGAGCTGCCGCCGCAGCAGGCGGAGCAGCTGCTGTGCCTCCGGGGCAAAGGCCTCCCAGCTGTGCCGGAATTCCAGCGCCTTGCCGTAGCTGATGAAGCCGTGCTTCTCCACAGCCCGCAGCAGGTCCGGGATGCTCTTTACCACATACTGCCGCCCGCCGTCTGCCGAGATGCGCAGCCGCAGCCAGGGCAGCTCCCCGGGCAGCAGGGTCAGCTCCGGCTCCAGCTCTGCGGCATGGGGGCGCAGCTCCGCGTGGCCGGTCACGCCGTCCACCTCGGCCAGCGCTCCCTCCTGATAGGCCTGGAGCAGCCGCCGTGCCTCGTAGTCAGATTCCGGTTCTTCGCCCCGCCATTTCTTGCCGAACAGCATCTCCAGGCTGGAGGCATAGCTGTCCCTGCGGGGCGGCTCCTCAGGCTGGGGCGTTTGCAGGTTGGCCGTGCCCCGCACCACGCCCGGGATGCTCTCCGGGCTCTCAGAGGGCCTTTGCGGCGCTCTGCCGGAAAGGCCCTGACTCTCGCTGTCCCGCATCAGCAGCGCGCCGATGTGCTTGCAGCAGGGCCCCTCGCCGTTTTCGTTGTAGGGGCAGGAGCAGCTGGCGCTGACAAAGCTGCCGTTTTCCCGCAGCCAGACCTGGGTCTGGTACAGGCTCCGCCCGCCGCCGCGCACGTCGGCGCTCAGGTGGCGCACGCCGTTCCCGGCCACTTCGCAATTCAGATCCTGTATCCGGTCCGTGTAGGCCTTGGCCCGTGCGAATATCGTGCCGCCCAGCAGGTAGCGGATCTCTTCCATGTCCATCCGGGGTCTCCCTCCCTCTGCAATGCTCTATTGGTTAAGCATACCGCACCGGCGGGCGGGATGCAAGGGGTGCCGGGAAAAAAATTCCGGAAAGCACAGAAGCGCCTCATCCGGGAGAGGATGAAGCGCTTCTGTACTTTGGGAATTTTGGAACACTCAGCCCGCATTGCGGTTTACAGGCCAAGTGGGGGTTGGTTTAGGGCTGCTCAGGCGTTCTGCTTGAGCTCCTGTGCTTTCTGCCATGCTTTCAGCACATCGATCTTGCTTACGGTGTTGTCGGGATAGAATTTCATCTCTTCCGGAGCCGTGCCCTCATCGTTCAGATCGGGAACAAGGTCATTTTCCATGGCCCAGCGGGCGGCGTGCTGCAGGTCCATATCCCGCTCTTCCTGCCCGACATCGGGGTAGAGCAGTTCGGATTCGGGCATGGGCTTACCTGCATCCTCCCACAGCATCATGGCAAGAGCGCTGCGGTTGCTGGGGAAGTAGGGCAGAGCCATCAGCTTGCCTGCAAATTCAGCGCCCAGAGAATAGGCCTGATAGCCCAGCACTGCACCGCCGACAACAACAGTAGTGCCGATCACGATGGGGCCAACGATATCGGGCTCGTCATCTTCAATGGATGCATCCTGTGTCATGGCTTTCAGGGTCACGCCCTTTGCAGGCATCACAAAGTCAAAGCTTTCCTTATCCTGATAAGCGTTCGGATCATCCAGGCCGGTGATATCCCAGTGGCCAAATTTCAGACCGCTATCTGCAAAAGCATCCTTATCAAATGCAACACTCACCGTTGCACCCTCGGGGACATGAAAGGAACCGTCCTCGTTGGCATTCTTTTTAACGATCTCGGTGATATCCTCGGGGTCAGCACCATCCTTGCCGGGCACTGTTACGCTGGTGATAACGCCGTCCTTCAAGGTCAGGATGGGCATTTCAGACACAACAAAGTCCTTTTCGTCCCTTACCAGCTCATTCTCACCCTTCTTGACAGCAGCGATCAGAGTCTGCTCGCCGGTCTCCTTGGGAGTAATGCGGAACGCATATGGTTCTTTTACCTTGCTCAGATCAATGGGCAGGCCGTCCTTCGGCATGGGCTTGTACTCGCCGTGTTCGTCCTTATACTCGATCTCGCTGTTCTTGTCGCCAAAGTCGATGACAGCCTCACCCAGCTTGGCATCGTCCTTGGGGTCAACCTTTACCGTAAAGTCCTTGCTTTCGCCTTCCTTGATGACGGCGTTCTCCAGGCCCTCAATGGTCACAGTGGTGTGAACACGGCCTGCAACCGTATAGTCCTTGCTATCTGTGCCCAGCTTCACATCATCCCGCACCACAGCTGCGGTCAGCGTCTGCTCGCCGGCATTTTTGGGGGTAATGTGGAACGCATAATCATTCTTGTCACTGGCCAGATCAATGGGCAGGCCGCCTTCCGGCATGGGCTTGTATTCGCCGTTTTCGTCCTTATAGTCCTTATATTCGATCTCGCTGTTCTTGTCGCCAAAGGTCAGGATACCAGTACCGGTGCTGCCCTCATGGGTAAGGGTCACGGTAAACTCTGCCGGGTCTTCTGCTTTGATCTCGCCCTTCAGACCGTTGATGGTCACGCCGACTTTCTTGGAAAGGCAGCGATATTCCTTCTTGCCATCCGCGGTCTTTTTGTAGCCCACCAGATAGCCCGCATTCGCACTCGTCAGGTTCAGATCCTTCTGATAATTTGTTTCTGTAGCTTTGGTCAGCTGACGGCCATCACTGGGGTCTTTACACTCAATCGTCACTTCACCGGTGTAGTTCTGGGCCACATCAATTTGTAGATCTTTTTCAAGATAAACATTGCAGACGTTATCATCAAAAGTTGCGTTCTTCAGCTGAACACGGCAAGGAGACACGCTCTCGTGATAGAATCGCTCATAAATATCACACTTTGCCCCCTTGAAGGTGCCGCCATCTACAATGGCTTCGCCATTTTCAAAGGTGCGAAGTGCGCTGCGCTCCGAACCACCGGAAACTTCAATGGTACCCGAGTTAAAAATCAGTTGACCGTGGCCACCAACAACAACTGCATCACGCGTACCTCCTATGCTCTGGAAAGTGGTATCATCGTCAATCGTCAATGTTTTGGCATAATCACCATAAAAAAGCAACAATTGGCCGCCAACAAACTTGCTTCCATGAATTTGAATATTACATTCTCTCGGATCTCTCCAATGCCCATTGCACCCAAAATTTGCAGCAGCACAATCAAGATTACCTTGATAAAATCCGCCGTTAATCGTAAGATCCAGATCATGATCGAGATTGGACAGATTACAAATAACAGCACCGTGATCCGATTTATAATTTCCTCCGTTAATGGTGACCGTACCAGTCTCAACTCGAAGTGCGTTTCCTTCCTCTGCCTCTACCTCGACATTATCCAGTTCCATTTCGCCTTTATTGGGCCTGCATAAGATGGCTCCAGCATCTCCCCCTACAGTATCTCCCCATTTTTTTGTAATTGTAGAATTTTTTATCACTGCATTCTCGCCGTTCCCATTGAGAACAATGGCCTGGTAATCCGTTTCAATCGTAACATTCTCGATTAGATTCGTCCCGCGATCGAGAACGAAACACTTGGCATCTCTATCAAGATAATTGCGCATCTCACAGACATACTTTCCTCCCTTAACGGTAAGGTTTCCACCCTCATTCGAAATCACACTACCGCCGATAACAGTAACAGGATATTGAGCATCGCCATTAATAGTTACACTGTCGGCTTTTTCGATCGTGATAAAATTAAATTTCCTATCATTCTCCGGAGCGGTTACTGTCACATTTCCGGTTACATTGATCACCACAGAACCTGTCGTATTGATCTTGATTCCTTGAGTGTATGGTCCGTTCAGTTGATACGTTCTGGCCGTCGTAATGGTATCGCCGCCGTTCAGGAGCGTTCCCTTGGATGAGTCAATGGGTTCTTCCGCAAATGCCGACACTGCCCCCGCAGGCAGGAATGTCAGCATCATACTGAATGCCAGTAAGAGGCTGATAAGCCGTTTTTTCATAAAAATCCTCCTTTGTCAGTCATACATACTCCCAGTTTCTCTATGGAAAGCGCCTGGACAAAAAGAAAAAAGCGCCGCACCAGCCAAATGGCTGGTACAACGCTTTGCGTTTTGTACTTTAGGGGTGCTCGCCCTCTCTATCTATGCTTTAACCCGCCGCTTCTCTCAAGGGCAGGATGATCGTGGTACCCGGAAAAGCTACTCCCATAAACTTCTCCATAACCCCGCACCGGCTGCCCTTTGGGGGCGCTGGCACATTTCCGCATAGTCGAAGAGGGTTGCAGAGCAAAGTGCAGCTGACGGCCCCTACTGGGCTTTTCGCCTTGCGTCACAGCCTTCCGACTGGTTTGCCGATCTTTCTGTTTTGCTGACAAGGTGCTTTTCGCATCTTATCATACCCCCCCCCCTATAAAAAATCAAGAGGTCTGGGCGATGTTTGTGAACACTCACAAATCCATGTGATTTTTTCAGGATATTTTAATGAAAAGGCACACGCACAACAAAAAAGCCCTGAGACTTTCATCTCAGAGCTTTCGTTTGAGTCGGCGACTACCTATTTTCACGCGCCGTTTCCAGCGAACTATCTTGGGCACGAGTGAGCTTAACTTCTGTGTTCGGAATGGGAACAGGTGGAACCTCACCGTCATCGTCACCGACCAATATGACTGGTTCAGTATAACATTTCTGTTCTACTTTGTCCAGTGTTTCTTGAAGGACGTGCCTTCAAAACTGAATAATCACTGCTGACATTTTGTCATTGACTTGAGAAATTCAAGCGAATTGTGGTCAAGCCCTCGATCTATTAGTACACACTTGCTGAATGGATCACTCCACTTACACATCGTGCCTATCAACCTCGTAGTCTACAAGGGATCTTACCTGATTGAATCAGTGGGATATCTTATCTTTGGGTCGGCTTCACGCTTAGATGCTTTCAGCGTTTATCC
>OGDX01001093.1_pt1 | contig 15511 bp, 10 predicted proteins | sample 1570461 | NCBI WGS metagenome assembly OGDX01 (sample SAMEA2582172, study PRJEB24529) | metagenome
TGGAGGTTCCTCAACTGACGGAAGCACATGAAGTGGTATATCATGTGGTATAAGTAACTTATAGAACTTATACAAATAATGACCGAATAGTTTCAAAATATGTTTCAAGCCTTGAAACAGTTCGTTTCTCGGTGTGAAACACTTTGTTTCAATGCTTGAAACGCTTTGTTTCCCGGTGTGAAACACTTTGTCCCAAGTAATGAAACAAAGTGGAACTACTGTTAACCGGAAATTATCCAGTGAGTAATTACGAGGCAGGGTGAGAGTAACCGTTTACCCTCACACCTGTAACTATGATGAATAAGCGGTTTGAGCCAATGGGTGAGAGTGCGAGGGTAAAAAGCATCTCCAAACTTTTTCTGAATCTTTAAGGTGCAGAAATTCTCTGAAGTAATCAGCAGACCGATAAACTTAATCCATTCTGCCTGCCTAAGGGGAGGATACATAAATAGGAATGATTTCGGAGAAAATGCAATAAAAAAAGAAAGAATATCTCCAAAGATACTTATCTTTGCCCCACAATGTCAATCTTCAGACACCGAAAATTATTTATTCATTTAAAAGATACACGAATAAAGATGAAATCTCCTATTTCAATCCTCACATGGCTATGTCTTCTCTTCCTGGCTAGTTGTATATCCAACAAGAAGACTTCTCTCGAGGCTTTCAAACAGGATGTCTATACACCTGAATATGCTACCGGATTCAAGATTCTGGGTGCGGACAAGGCCGCCAGCACACTTATTCAGGTTTCCAATCCATGGCAGGGAGCCAAGGACGTAAAAGTGTCTTATTTCATTTCACGCAACGGTGAACAGGCACCTGCCGGATTCAACGGACCTACCATCCCTGCCGGAGCGAAACGTATCGTATGTATGGCTTCTTCCTACATCGCCATGTTCGACGCTCTAGGTCAAGTGGACAAAATTGTCGGAGTATCGGGCATCGACTATGTATCCAATCCATATATTCTCGCACATAAAAATTCTATCAAGGACATGGGCCCCGAAATGAATTATGAGTTATTATTGGGACTGAAACCGGATGTTGTCCTGTTATACGGTATCGGAGATGCGCAAACTGCCGTAACAGACAAACTGAAAGAACTGTTTATACCTTATATGTATGTAGGAGAATATTTGGAGGAATCACCGCTTGGTAAAGCCGAATGGCTGGTAGCTCTTTCCGAATTAACAGACAGCAGGGAAAAAGGCATCGAGATATTCCGTGAAATCCCTAAACGTTATCAAGTTTTGAAAGCGCTCACCGAATCGGTAGAGCAACGTCCTACCGTTATGCTCAATACCCCGTGGAACGACAGTTGGGTGATGCCTTCCACACAAAGTTACATGGCACAATTGGTAACTGATGCGGGTGCGGATTACATCTACAAAGAAAACAATTCTAACAGTTCCACTCCCATCGGACTGGAAACGGCTTACAAACTGATACAAAAGGCCGACTACTGGATTAATGTAGGCATGGCTTCTACGTTGGATGAACTAAAGACGGTCAATCCTAAATTTGTAGACGCCAAAGCTGTACGCGAAAAAACTGTTTACAACAACAATTTACGAACAACACCGACAGGAGGTAATGACTACTGGGAATCTGCAGTGGTACGTCCCGACGTCGTATTGCGTGACCTGATTCATATCTTTCACCCCGAACTCGTATCCGATTCACTTTACTATTACAGACACCTGGAATGAAACAGCCTGATAAACGTACTCCCTTTTTATTCATTACACTGGGTATAGTTGCCATACTGTTATTACTGATAGACATGGCAACGGGAGATACATATATTCCTATCACCAAGGTATGGGCTGTACTCACCGGAGGCGAATGTGACGAAATGACACGGAATATTCTCCTTTCTATCCGTTTCATACGGGTAGTGGTAGCGGCTTTGATAGGAATAGCACTCTCCGTTAGCGGTTTACAGATGCAAACAGTATTCCAGAATCCGTTGGCAGATCCTTACCTGCTGGGAGTAAGTTCCGGTGCAGGACTGGGCGTAGCTCTGTTCATACTAGGTGCTCCATTACTTGGATGGGCGGAGTTTCCAATTCTTCAGTCGCTGGGTATCGTAGGTTCGGGCTGGATAGGAACTGCCGTAATCTTATTGGGAGTAGCCATTATCAGCCGGAAAGTAAAAAACATTCTCGGTGTATTGATCATGGGAGTTATGATAGGCTACGTAGCAGGCGCTATCATTCAGATACTCCAATACCTAAGTTCGGCCGAACAACTGAAAATGTTCACACTCTGGTCAATGGGATCTCTTAGCCATATCACAGTCACCCAATTGGGAATCATGATACCAATGCTATGTATCGGCTTACTGATTTCCGTAGCCTGTATCAAATCGCTGAACCTGCTACTGCTCGGTGAAAATTATGCACGAACGATGGGAATGAACATTAAACGTTCACGCACGTTCATCTTCGTTTCTACCGCACTGCTGACAGGAACGGTCACCGCTTTCTGTGGTCCGGTAGGATTTATCGGCCTGGCAGTACCGCACGTCACACGACTGCTGTTCAACAACGCCGACCACCGGATACTGGTCCCCGGCACCATGCTGACAGGGCTTATCAGCATGCTTCTCTGCGACATCATCGCCAAGAAGTTCCTACTTCCGGTTAACTGCATCACCGCCTTACTAGGTGTTCCGGTTATTTTATGGGTAATTGCTAAAAACTTGCGTAGATTCAAATGATAGAACTTAAAGAACTGACATTAGGATATGGACAGCGCACGCTGTTGGAAACGGTAAATGCCCGAATCACAGGCGGACAACTCGTTGCCCTGTTAGGACGTAACGGAACGGGAAAGAGTACCCTGCTCCGTGCCATGATGGGACTGGAAAAGCCTCAATCAGGAGAAATTACTCTGCAAGGAAAAAACATAGCTTCATTGAAACCGGAAAAATTAGCCCGGAATATCAGCTTTGTCACCACCGATAAAGTACGCATCGCTAATCTCCGCTGTAAAGATGTAGTAGCCTTAGGGCGTGCTCCCTATACCAACTGGATCGGCCAACTGCAACCGGAAGACCAAAAGCGGGTGGACGACGCTATGCAACTAGTCGGTATGTCCGGTTATGCAGAAAAGACAATGGATAAAATGTCCGATGGCGAATGTCAGCGAATCATGATTGCCCGTGCCCTTGCACAGGATACTCCTGTCATCCTGCTTGATGAGCCGACCGCCTTCCTGGACTTACCCAACCGCTACGAGCTCTGTTTGCTTTTAAAGAAATTGGCACAGGAAGAAAAAAAATGTGTCTTATTCTCCACTCATGACCTCGACATCGCCTTATCGCTTTGCGACTCCATCATGCTCATAGATAATCCGCAGATGTACACGCTGCCTACTCCGGAAATGGTGGCCAGCGGACATATAGAAAGACTTTTCCGAAATGAATCCGTCACGTTTGATGTGCAGGAGATGAGAGTACGCATCAAATAAACAAACAGATATCCGACAAGAATCAGACTGTGTATAAAATAAATAGGTAGCATTCATTTGGGTTCTATATAAATTCGCTATCTTTGCCCCCGAATTGGTTTCAGATAGCCATATCAACTATCTGAATTAAAAGGGAATCGGGTGTAAATCCCGGACAGTCCCGCTGCTGTGAAACTCTATTCAACTTCTTGATATTTACTTTTACCACTGACCGGGTATAGATAGTCAAGGTCGGGAAGGAATCAGGAAGGGAGTCAGTCAGAAGACCTGCCATTCATACCTTTATAGCTGTTTTTACTCGTGGGATAGGAAAATGGCAGACTGTAAAAAAAATAATCGAGTAGTCATGACATCGGAAATGATTGAAGGAGGATAAATTCTCTCTAGCTAAAATATCAAAAGGACGGCATTAGACCGTCATGCTCAATGTGTGCGTATCCCCGCAGAAGTGATTTCTCCGGGGGTACTTTTAGCTAAACTAAATATCATCATATAATAATCACAATGGAAGTTCTAAGAAATTTATTTGAAGGTTACCCCAATCTTTGGGGCGGCGGAGTGGCACACTCCGTACTGATTCTGTCACTAACCATAGCGTTTGGAATCATCCTTGCAAAAATCAAAGTGCGGGGAGTATCTCTGGGAGTTACCTGGATACTCTTTGTCGGAATCGTATTCGGTCATTTCAACATGAATCTGGACGAACACCTGCTCCACTTTCTAAAAGAATTCGGATTGATTCTGTTTGTTTACTCAATTGGTTTGCAGGTAGGACCCGGCTTTTTTTCAGCATTCAAAAAGGGTGGCTTTACCCTGAATATGCTGGCCATGCTGGTAGTAGTATTAGGAGTAACCATTACTGTTATCCTGCACTTCACCACCGGAACTCCGATTACCACAATGGTAGGTATTCTGTCGGGAGCCGTCACCAATACTCCGGGGCTGGGAGCCGCACAACAGGCCAATAGTGATTTGAATGGTATAGATGCTCCCGAAATTGCTTTAGGATATGCTGTCAGTTATCCGCTGGGTGTAGTAGGTATCATCCTTTCACTGCTTGCTTTGAAATATCTCCTTCGCATCAATACTGCTCAAGAAGAAAAAGAAGCAGAAGTCGGTCTGGGACATCTCCAGGAACTTACCGTACGTCCTATCTCCATTGAAGTGAGAAACGAATCGGTAGACGGCATCAGGATTAAAGAACTCCGCCCGTTACTGAACCGTAAGTTTGTCATTTCCCGCATCAAACACCGCGAGGGTGGAGAAACCGAATTGGTCAATTCCGAAACAATTCTACATGTAGGGGATATCATATTAGTGATCTCTACCCCGATTGACGTGGAAGCAATCACTATATTCTTCGGAAAGGAAATCAAAATGGAATGGGAACAACTGAACAAAGAGCTCATTTCACGCCGTATCCTGATTACTAAACCGGAATTGAACGGGAAAACGCTTTCACAACTCAAAATCAGAAATAACTTCGGAGCAAACATCACCCGCGTCAATCGTTCGGGAGTAGACTTGGTAGCCTCTCCACAATTACAGTTACAAATGGGAGACCGTGTCACCATTGTAGGTTCCGAACTGGCTGTTACCCATGCAGAGAAAGTACTTGGCAACTCCATGAAACGCTTAAATCATCCGAACCTGATTCCTATCTTTATAGGTATCGCTTTAGGATGTATTCTGGGAAGTCTTCCTTTCGCATTTCCCGGAATCCCGCAACCTGTGAAACTAGGATTGGCAGGCGGTCCGCTCATCGTTTCTATCCTGATTAGCCGTTTCGGTCCGAAATACAAGCTGATTACTTATACCACCATGAGTGCCAACCTGATGCTTCGTGAAATCGGTATTTCCATCTTCCTCGCTTGCGTAGGTTTAGGAGCAGGCGAAGGCTTTGTAGACACAGTCATTCATGGCGGAGGATATATATGGGTAGGCTACGGAGTAATCATAACCATCCTGCCACTTCTAATTACAGGATTGGTAGGACGGTATTATTGCAAGCTGAATTATTTCACGCTTATCGGGGTTCTGGCTGGTTCTACTACCAATCCGCCGGCATTGGCTTACTCCAATGACCTGACCTCCTGTGATGCGCCTGCCGTTGGTTACGCTACGGTCTATCCGCTCACCATGTTTCTGCGAGTATTGACGGCACAAATATTGATTCTGTCGTTGGGATAACATATTAATATATCCTTTTCCATCCAATTGATTACTAACAAATGGAGAGAATAGGATCAGATGCCGGAATATTTGTTATTGGTCAATGGGATATTTTTTTAGAATAAAACAAACTAATTAATAAAAACTTTCTAACTTTGTGCCGTTAAGGTTTCCTTGAACAACTTTTGCGTTGTTAAGGAATGAAAAGGGAATGCCGTGTAAACCGGCAACAGAACCTGCTGCTGTAAATCTCCGCTCCTTGTAATCAGAGAGCAAAATTGCAACACGAAAGTCACTGGATAGTTTATCTGGGAAGGCGTTGCAAAATGGGATGAGTCAGAAGACCTGCCTTGATGCTCTGATTTACACCTGCGGGATTTCGGGTAGTAGTCAAATAGAAAATAAGCAATTATCTTTTATTTGGTATAATAGCTATATGTCCGTTTGTGTAGATTGAATTCAGATCTGAACAAACGGATTTTTTATACCTATAAAATAAAAGACATGCTTTCTATTCAAGTCCATTCATACAATAAGCATTGTATCCATTTACGGTGGATATTATGTTTGATTCTATCTCTATTTACCACATTACCGGCCATTTCCCAGTCCAGGGTTCGGCATCAGACTTCTCTGTCTGATACACTTCTCAAACTCAAAGAAGTTACTATCTACAGTAATCGGATGCAAAAAAAGATGTCTCCTGTACAGATTCTGTCCGGCAAAGAACTTGAGAAGCTCAATGTTTACTCCGTTGCCGATGCTTTACGCTACTTTTCCGGAGTACAGATAAAAGATTACGGAGGTATTGGAGGACTAAAAACCGTCAATATACGAAGTATGGGCAGTCATCATGTCGGAGTATTTTATGATGGTATTGAATTAGGAAATGCGCAAAATGGAGTTGTCGATCTAGGCCGTTTTTCATTAGATAATATGGAAGTCATTTCACTATATAATGGTCAAAAAAGTGCCATCTTCCAACCTGCCAAAGATTATAGTTCCGCAAGTGCCATATATATGCAGACACGAAAACCCCTATTCAAAGGGGAAAAGAAAAACAATCTGAACATCGGGGTGAAAGGCGGTTCATTCTCTACCATCAATCCGTCACTACTTTGGGAACATCGTTTCAACGAACGAATAAGCAGTTCCATCAGTACGGAGTATATGTATACATCAGGACGATATAAATTCACATACGCCAAGAAAGATGGTTACGACACAACAGCTGTTCGTCAAAATGGAGACGTAAGAATGTTACGTTTGGAGAATGCATTCTTCGGAAAAGTCCCCAAAGGAGAATGGAAAGCCAAAGCATACCTATACAATTCGGAACGGGGATACCCCGGAGCTGCGGTAAGAGAAGAACCGGGTAAATTTCGCCATCAGGACCGGCAGTGGGATACCAATCTGTTTGTGCAAGGCTCTTTTCAAAACTATTTTAAGCCTTGGTACAGTCTGCTAGCCAACGGAAAATATGCTTATGACTATCTCCACTATTTATCCGATCCCAGACTGGATGTCACCACCATGTATGTAGACAATCACTACCGACAGCAAGAAATCTATGCTTCGGCCGCCCATTTATTCACCATCTATCCCTGGTGGAGTATGTCATTATCCAACGATTTTCAATGGAATCCATTACGGGCCGATCTCATAGATTTTGTCTATCCAACCCGTAATACAATCCTGACTTCTGCCGCCACGTCCTTTGATTTCAACCGCCTCATGTTGCAGGCGAGCCTGTTATATACTCATGTCGATGACAATACACGTACCAAAGGAGCCAATGCAGGCACCAAAAACAAATACACTCCGTCTGTCATAGCCACCTGGCAACCATTGACCAAGCTCCCTCTGAATGTACGGGCCTTTTATAAGAAAGTCTTTCGCATGCCAACTCTCAATGATTTGTATTATACTTTTATAGGCAATAAGGACTTAAAACCAGAATATACCACCCAATACGATGTGGGTATCACTTTCTCTCACACCTGGAATAACCATTGGCTGAAAAGCCTGGACTTACAAATAGATGGTTACTATAATGAAGTAGATGATAAAATCATTGCCATGCCTACCTCCAACCAGTTCCGTTGGACTATGATTAATCTCGGACATGTGGAAATTCGGGGATTAGACGCAGCCATACGAGGAGAATGGGGCTTCGGAAAGGTGGAACTTAGCACTCTATTCAATTACACCTATCAAAAGGCACAGGATTTTACCGATCCTACCAGTGAATGGTATGGAGGCCAGATTCCTTATATACCTTGGCATGGAGGTTCCATCATCCTCAATGGAAGTTATCAAACATGGTCCTGCAACTATAGTTTCATTTATACAGGTGAACGTTATGAAGCAGTCGCCAATATCCCGGAGAACTACGCACAGCCTTGGTATACCCATGATTTTTCCCTATCCAAAACTTTTCAATGGGGGAAAACGGGAATACGTGTAACGGCAGAAATTAATAATATCTTCAATCAGCAATATGAAGTAGTGCAATGCTATCCTATGCCCGGTACAAGTTTTAAAATCAAATTAAACGTCATGTTATGAGAATATCTGTTCTATCCATCATTATCTGTTTTGTTCTTCTATCGACTTCTTGTCGCGAAGATGAACGCATTATTCCGTCAACTCCCAACCAAGTTACTCCCGGAGTAAGCGGCACCTCTGTCAAAGGTTTTTTTCTACTCAATGAAGGAAATATGGGAAGCAACAAGGCTACCCTTGATTACTTTGATTACGAAACCGGTATCTATCATAAGAATATCTATGCGGAACGGAACCCGGGAGTCGTACAAGAATTGGGGGATGTGGGAAATGATATCCAAATCTATGGAAATAAGTTATATGCCATCATCAACTGTTCTCATTTCGTAGAAGTGATGAATGTAGAAACAGCAAAACACATCACGCAAATTTCCATACCTAATTGCCGTTATATCGTCTTTAAAGATAAATATGCATACGTCAGTTCGTATGCAGGCCCTGTCAAAATAGATCCCAACGCCAGACTGGGGTATGTAGCACGTGTTGACACTACCACACTGACTGTCAAGGATACCTGTGTGGTCGGCTACCAGCCGGAAGAAATGGTGATTGTGGGCAACAAACTCTATGTAGCCAACTCCGGCGGGTATCGCGTACCTAATTATGACCGCACGGTATCCGTCATCGACTTGAACACATTCAAAGTTATCAAAACCATTGATGTGGGAATCAATTTGCATAGAATGGAATTAGACCAATACGGAAATATTTATGTCTCATCCCGGGGAGATTATTATGACACTTACTCCGAAACATTTGTAATAGATTCCAATACCGATAAAGTAATCGAAGAATTACCGCTTCTTCCCAATACAGAAATGGCTATTTGCAGAGATTCACTGTATGTATACAGTACAGAATGGAGTTATTACACCAACAGTTGGACAGTCTCTTACGCTATCTATAATACAAAAACAAAGAAAACTGATACCCGCAATTTTATTACAGATGGTACGGAAAAATCTATCAAGATACCTTATGGAATAGCAATCAATCCGGAAACAGGTGAATTCTTCGTCACCGATGCCAAAGACTATGTGACTCCCGGCACATTATACTGTTTCTCCCGGGATGGAAAAAAGAAATGGTCAGTCATCACGGGGGACATTCCGGCACATATTGCCTTTACAGATAAGAAACTAAAAGAGATTCAATAATTCACAATTCTATTAATAATTAAAAACAAAAGCAATGAAGAAAATTCTATTTTTACTGCTCACTGTCGTTACAGTATGCAGTTGCTACAATGACGATGATCTCTGGGATAAAGTCAATGATCTCGACGGACGAGTAGAAACACTAGAAACAACAGTCAAGAAAATGAACTCTGAAATTACAACTTTACAGAGTTTGGTAGACGCATTAAATCAAGGGAAAGTAATCACCAACACGGAACAGACATCTGATGGCTACACATTAACTTTCAGTGATGGAAGCACCGTATCTATCAAAAATGGAAAGAATGGTACAGATGCTCCTGTGATTGGAGTGAAAGCTGACGAAGACGGAATATATTACTGGACCATTACTACCAACGGTACTACAGAATGGCTGCCGGATGCAACTAACAAGTTAAAAGTGACAGGTACAACTCCAGTTATGGGAGTTGACAGTGACGGATACTGGACCGTTGATACAGGCGAAGGAGCCAAACGCATTAACGGAACAGACGGCAAACCTGTGAAAGCGGAAGGACAAGACGGAGACTCTTTCTTCAAATCTGTTACAGTTAATGACAATCATGTACTAGTTACTCTTACAGATGGAACGTCGTTCACATTGCCCAAAGGGGAAACATATACATTTGACATTGCCAATAGGGATTATACCTTGTTCTCGTCTAATGAAACAAGGACGTATCTTCTTACAACTGCCAATATAGACGACGCAACATTAATTGCTATTCCGCAAGGATGGACAGCGGTTCTTAATGATAAAGACTTAAGAATCACAGCTCCGGCAGTTTCAGGTGATGATGTCAAAGATGGTGAACTTAAAATACTTGTCACTCCGTCCAAAGCTTTCGGTAAAGTAATAAAAATGCAATTAAGAGCAGTGCGTGAAGCACACTTCTTGACATTCGAGGATGTTGATTATAAAGGTGATGCTAACATGGTAGGAGAAAGAAACTGGTCATCATTAATTGACAGCCAACAATATGGTGGCCCACTACTTTATCCTAAGAATAACCAACTCTATAACTGGAGTGATGCAAACAACACTTTTCTTGCTTCCGAACTTCCTAACGGATGGGGTGATTACCAATACTGGGGTGGCGGACACGCAATTTCCAATTATCTGGATATGGATCTTACTCATGGAGACTTCCAGCACCAACTAGCCGTTTATTATCAGGATGCAAAAACTGGTTTTGGAGGACATAATGGTTCCAAAAACTTCTGCGTACATTACGGCTATGCAGACAATTCCGGATATGCCAACGGTCCATTACCCTATATTTACTTTGGAGACGGAGTTGCTCGTGTAGTTGACCACATGTATGTGACTATGACGACCTACCTAGCCAACTGTGTGGCCAACGGTAACGGTTTGACCGCACCCGCAGGCAAAGATGATTGGGTGAAACTGGTTGCTATCGGTTATGATGAAGATGGAAAAGAAGTAGCTACACGTCCGGAATTTTATTTGGTTGGAGCCGAGGGTAATATACTTGAATGGACAAAATGGGATTTATCCGCATTAGGCAAAGTGGTCAAAATAGACTTTAATGTCACTGGAAGTAATGATAACGGATATGGTTTCAGCCAACCTGCCTATTTTGCTTATGATGATGTAGCAGTGAGATTCTAATGAAACATATTATACTTTTTTTATTTGTTCTGTTAGCATTAATATCATGCGTGAAAGAAGAGGAGGACTCTCCTCTTCTTTCCGCTCCTGTCATTACCTTGAAAGAAGAATCCCCCATCTATAAAACAAAAATTGGTCGGGAGATAACCATCGCTCCTGTTTATGAAAATACCGATTCGGAAACGACCTTTAACTGGACAATAGATGGAAAGAGTATCTGTACCACTTCCACCCTGACATTTTCAGCCGATGAAGCAGGCAGGTATTTCATTCTGATTTCTGCCACCAATGCCGGAGGGACAACAGAAAAGGAGATACGTATCGATGTCTTTCAACTTGATGTACCTACTATCTCTATTGCGGATGCCGACAAAGGTTTCAAAGTGCTTCAAGGCTCTGAACTAACCATTACACCTATAGTAGATTCTTTTCTGGAAACCAGTTACTCCTGGCAAATAAACGGTGAAGATATTTCGAACGAATTAACCTGTACTCTCCCCACAATCGAGCTTGGCGAATATCAGGTTCGTTTTGCTACTCACAATGAAGATGGCGATGACGAAGTAACTTTCAAAGTAGAAGTTTGTTCACCGGATCAAGTAGATTTCAACTGGACATTCCTGCAAACGGAATATAACATGTCAGCCGGCAGAACTATCCGTATCAAACCGGTTGACGTGAATAATGCACTGGATGCAGTCTATACATGGACCGTGGACAATGAACAAGTGCAATCCGGAGAAAATGATACTTATCTGTTTACATCCGAGCAGCAGGGAGAACACACGGTAAAGGTCGAAATGAAGAACTCATATATACTCGCTACGCAAACATTAAAAATCAATGTTTGCCCTCCCGCAGGAACATACCAGCGGAAGATTAGCGCCACAAGTTCTGCGTCAATGAACAGAGTATATGAATATTTACCGGCTCCCGGTCAATTCATCAATGAGAATCATACCACAACAACTATGGCAGAAGCCTGCACCTATGCAGAAGAACGAATCAATCAGACGGCTTATGTTTCCCTAGGCGGATTCGGTGGATACATCATCGTTGGATTCGATCATAGTATCGTGAATGATGGAGATTACAACATTGCTATTACAGGAAACGCTTTTGATGGTTCGTCAGAACCGGGAATTGTATGGGTAATGCAGGACGAAAATGGTGATGGGTTACCTAATGACACTTGGTATGAATTGCGCGGATCCGAATATGGGAAAGCCGAAACCTGGCAGGACTATGCCGTCACCTATCATAAACCAACTGGTATTCAGCTTCCCACCCCATGGACAGACAATCATGGTCAAAGTGGGTCTATTGATTATCTGGGTGCTTTTCACCGGCAAGATTATTATTATCCCGCCTGGGTAAAGGAAAAACAATATACTTTGCGAGGTACTCGCCTGAAAGAGCGTAATTACGATCAATCCGGTAATGGTACTTATTGGGTAAATGATAGTTATGAATGGGGATATGCTGATAATTTCAGCGCCATTGATCGTCTGACAGATGATGACAACTATAATGCCGGACCGTCTGACAATCATTTCAAGATATCCCATGCTGTAACTTTCGACGGTAAGGATGCAAACCTGAAGTACGTTGATTTTATCAAAGTACAAGTAGGTGTTAATAGTAAAAGCGGTTGGTTGGGTGAAATATCCACTGAAGTTTTTGGAATAAAGGATTTCAACATGCTCAAATAATTGATAGAATATACATAAGAGATTCTTTTCCCTATTAAATATAGAGATAAAAATTACCAAATGGTAATTTTTATCTCCTCTCATAACCCTACCTTTGTTGCCATTTTCAACGACAAAGGTAGAAAGTTATGAAAGATAGTATTGATTTCGGCAGCATGAACATCTCCACGTTGTTCCGTAAGTTACTAATTCCTACGGTACTTGGGATGGTATTCTCGGCACTGTTCGTTATTACGGACGGGATATTTGTAGGAAAAGGAATTGGCAGTGACGCACTGGCGGCAGTAAATATCACTGCACCGCTTTTTATGATCGCAGCGGGTATCGGACTGATGTTCGGAGTGGGAGCTTCGGTGGTGGCTTCCATTCATTTATCTCAGGGAAAACGCAAAGTAGCAAGTATTAATATCACTCAGGCAATTGCTTTTTCCGCATTGCTCATACTTATCCTGTCTGCTCTGTGTCTTTATTTTATAGAGCCATTAGCCAGATTATTGGGTAGTTCGGACCGATTGTTGCCGTTAGCCGTAGAATATATGGCATGGTACATTCCTTTTCTCGTATTCTACGAAGTCTTAAATATAGGTATGTTCTGCATCCGTCTGGACGGTTCACCCACCTATGCCATGATGTGTAATGCGGTTGCAGCCATACTCAATATCATACTGGATTATATATTCATCTTCGAATTTGGTTGGGGAATAATGGGAGCAGCTTTTGCCACCAGTCTGGGGACTGTTGTGGGAGGGTTGATGACACTGATTTACTTACTCCGTTTCTCTCGTACCCTCCATCTATGCCGGATAAAGTTAAGTATCAAAAGTCTGTTACTGACTCTTCGCAACATCGGTTATATGATTAAACTGGGAAGTTCTGCTTTTATCAGTGAAGCCTCCATTGCCTGTATGATGTTTCTGGGGAACTACGTTTTCATCCGCCATCTCGGTGAAGACGGAGTGGCAGCATTCAGTATTGCCTGTTACTTCTTCCCTATCATCTTCATGGTCTATAATGCCATTGCACAATCCGCACAGCCGATTATCAGCTATAACTTCGGAGCCGGACAACCCGAGCGTGTACGAAAGACACTGCATCTCGCCATTCGGACCGCTTTAATCTGCGGTATTAGCTTTTTCATTCTTACCGTACTATGCTGCCAAGACATCGTTTCGTTATTCATTGACCGCAGCTACGCTGCATTCAATATAGCAGTAAACGGGCTTCCTTATTTCGGAGTAGGATTCATTTTCTTTGCCGTCAACATGATTGGCATTGGTTATTATCAGAGTGTCGAAAGAGGTCAGCGAGCAACAATTATCACTCTTCTCCGGGGAGTCGTATTTATGTTGATCGGATTCTTTGCGCTCCCTCCGGTATTGGGTATACCGGGTATCTGGCTAGCCGTACCATTGGCAGAGTTATTAACCACTTTCTATATTTTCGGAATTTATTTGAAAGATCGTTTCATTGTCTGCCGACGATAAGTATCTTTGCAATATGAGAACATTCATTGAAAAACTTTGCGATAGATACAAGGTATCTGAAACCGATGTACAGTCTCTACTGAACTGTATGGAAGAGGTACATTTCAAAAAGAGAGATTTAATAGTACGCGAGGGAACAAAGAACTGTAATCTTTATTTTATCAAGACAGGAATATGGCGAGCCTATTATCATAAAGACGGAGTGGATACTACCATCTGGTTTGCTTCAGACGGAGAAGCTGCTTTCTCCGTCTGGGGCTATGTAGATAATGCCTACTCATTAATAAATATTGAGGTCATGTGTGACAGTGTGACCTATTGTATTTCCCGAACAGCTCTGAATCAGCTATTCGCCTCATCCATCGGACTCGCTAATTTGGGGCTCCGCCTCATGGATCATCAGTTTCTTCAACAGGAGAACTGGCTTATCAGCTCGGGAAGCCCACGGGCTAAAGAACGCTATCTCAACCTTATCAAAGAGACTCCTGAATTATTGCAATATGTACCTTTAAAACATATTGCGTCTTACTTGTGGATAACTCCGCAGTCGCTAAGTAGGATTCGGGCGAAGATAGCATCTTCTTCTCTTTAATAGACGCCTCTAAAAGAAGTGGTTCTGTCAACATGATTAGTTATAACAGAACCACTACTCGGCATTATTCCAATCACTTAATAGAGAAATAACAACTGTTTTATTTCAATTATAAATCTGAGTCCGGAGCCAAATATTTAAGTTTTCCCCACGATTTATTGGGTTCATTGCCTAACCATAGCTCAAGCTTTCCTCCTTTCGTAAAGTCTGCATGATTAAATTGTGCATAATTCCATTCCATACCGTTCAATTGCGCACGTTGGATATAACAATTTTCAGCAGAATTATTGTGGGTAGTTATAGTAAATGTACTTCCTTCACAATAATCCCCATTCAGTTTGATTGTGATCTTATCAAAAATAGGTGAAGTAATATCGTAGTATGGAGTATCAGATTCCGTACCTGTTACACTAAATAGTCCAAGTGCCATCAATGCACTGACCCCTCCCATTTGCCCTTCATCTTCATCATGACCACCGTACCCTTTATCTGGAGTAATTCCTCCATACGCACGTTCTTTTACCTGACGTACCCAATATTGTGTCAACCAAGGTTTTCCACCATAAGCAAAGATGTGTGCATTAGAACATCCGGGCTGATTAGCATAACTTACGTATCCTCCACTGTAAGCATAAACAAAATCTAAATCTCTTGCCTGCTCAAATGAGAAATTTAATTTCTCGCAAAACTTATCTGCT
>OGDX01001094.1_pt1 | contig 15497 bp, 9 predicted proteins | sample 1570461 | NCBI WGS metagenome assembly OGDX01 (sample SAMEA2582172, study PRJEB24529) | metagenome
CAGGCTGCGGTAATCGAGATTGATCGTTCCGCAGGTCGCCATGCGATCATCTGCCACACTCATCTTCGCATGACAGAATCCCGGTGTCCACTCATAGATACGGACTCCATGCTTAACCAGATTATGATAGAAGGAACGGGTCACACTGTAAACCATCTTCTTGTCCGGGATACCCGGTGTTATGATACGCACATCAACACCACGCTTTGCTGCCAGTGTGAGTGCATGTGTCATCTCGTCTGTAATGATCAGATACGGAGTGATAAACCAGCAGTATTTCTCCGCTTTGTTCGCCATACTGATATATACTTCCTCGCCTACCTGCTCACCATCGAGCGGACTGTCTGCATATGGCTGGACATAACCACGCTGTTGTGCTTTGTATGCATAGTGGATCACATATTTCTCCGGTACAAGTTCTTTTGACTTTACATTTCCGGCTGCATTCCACATTTCCAGAAATGCTACTGTCATAGACTTGACCGCATCTCCTTCCATACGGATCCCGGTATCTTTCCAGATTCCATACGGATGTGTGATGTTGAAATACTCATTCGCCAGATTGTATCCACCTGTGTAAGCAACCTTTCCATCAATCACAGTAATCTTCCGGTGATCGCGATTGTTCAGGAACATATTCAGTCCCGGCAGAATCGGGTTAAATACACGGCATTTGATTCCTAAAGATTTCAGTTTTGTTGCAAAATCCATGTTCACAAACCAGATTGATCCCATATCATCATAGAAGATACGGACTTCTACGCCTGCTTTCACACGGTCTTCAAGTACCGTCTGAATCCTCTGCCATGCCTCTTCGTCTTCGATGGCATGATACTCCATAAAGATGAACTTTTCTGCCTTTGAAAGATCCTCCAGCTGTGCATCCAGCCCTTTGATCGCCTCATCATAATATGTAACATCTGTGTTCTGATAAACCGGGTAACAAGAGTAATTCGTCAGATAAGAAGCGATTGCCCCCGCCTGCGGACTCTCTTTTTTCATCCATTCGAGAATCTGTCTGTTATCCGGAAGATATGGGAGCAGTTTTTTATCAATCTCTTCATATCTTGCCCGCATCTTCTTCGTGCTTCCGTTCAGACCTACGAGAAGATACAGACTCACACCAAGAATCGGGAATGCAAGCATCAGTATGATCCATGGCATTTTCATCGATGAAGTCTTATCCATGCTGTAAAGTCCAAGCACAAGAAAGATTGCCACGATTCTTGTTGCCCAGTCAATAATAGTTGCGTATTCACTTACCTTTGTGAACAGAAAGAGAAGGAAGACAATCTCCAGCAAGATAGATACTGCTGTGAAGATCAGCCTCTTTGTTCCGTTCTCTGTCTTTTTCTTTCCTTCGAATGTACTGCCGCTCAAATCTACATGCCCCTTTTCTCTTTTCCTTTTAATAATTGCTATTTTCTCTTTGCATAGAAAGACGGAGAATCCGATCACTCAGATTCTCCTGACTCTTTTAATTAACACATACTATAACAGATATGGAAGAAAATTGAAACAAGTATTTTCTTTTTCCACTGTTTTTTTATTCATGTCTAAGTGCCTCGATTGGATTCATGTTCGCCGCTTTCACGGACGGGATTAGTCCGAAGATAATACCGATCAGTGTGGAGAACAGCACTGCGATCACAATCGAAACTCCGCTGATTGCTACCGGAACTGCTGAGACTTTGGATATAATGTACGCAAGTGCGATTCCTCCAAGAACACCTATAATTCCTCCAAGCAGTGTCAGTACCGCTGCCTCTGTCAGGAACTGTGTCAGAATTCTGCGCTTTCTCGCTCCGAGTGCCTTCTTTAATCCAATCTCGCCGGTACGTTCTGTAACCGACACGAGCATGATATTCATAACTCCGATTCCACCAACTAACAGGGAAATGCTGGCGATCCAGATCAGCTGCTGATTTGTCGAGTTGCTGATCTCCTGGATCTGTGTTGCCTGTTCTAACAGATCTTCTCCTTTGTATTTCACGGTATCATCTGAAACTGTCAGCATAGCATTTAAAATATCTGCGGCTTTCTCTCCTGCCGTTGTCATATCATCTGTACTTTTTGCACGCACGACAAGGTTCTGTGGTTCGTCATACTGGTAGATGACCGGCCATACATTATCCGGTATAATGATCTTTCCACTCTGGTCATCTGACATGTAGCGGTAGTAATCTTCCATTGAGTTGATTACCGGCTGGGACTCTGCTTTCTTTGCAACCATTCCAACGACAACAAAAGGTTCTCCTTTAATTTCGATCGTTCTTCCGATCACATCTGCATTGTCGAATAAACTTGCCGCTGTTGTCTTGTCTATCAAGGCTACTTTTCGTCCTTCGGAATAATCTTTGTCTGTTAATCCTCTTCCTTTGGTTACCTGATATCCGTAAACATCCAGATAATTTCTGTCAATTCCAAGAATCACACTGTTACTTAATGACTTTGCGCCGCGGTAAACTGCGTCGTATTCATTTCTTGTATGATATAAAGACGCTGTCTCCACTTCCGGAAGTTCAACGACCTCCTGCAATGTCTCGTCTGAGATCTCCGGCACTCCGTCCGGGAGTGACTGATACTGCAGATCGATCGGCCAGTCACCCTGATAGAGCTGTACATTTACCGCGTCATTTCCTGCACCGACCAGATTCTTCTTAATCTGTTCATTCGTTCCTTTGATCGTGGACACAATTGCTATAATGGAACCGATTCCTATGATGATTCCGAGCATTGTGAGCGCAGATCTTAATTTATGATTCCAGATTCCCTGAAACGCCAGTCTGATGTCTTCTAACATAATGGCACCTCACTCTCTTTCATTTTGATACTGTTCAGTCTTCTTAATAATAGTCGTACAGGGTATCTGCTTCCTGTGTCTTTGCGCCTTCTTTGACATCTCTGCCGTAAGGGAACGCGATCAGGTCGTCCATTGTGAGGCCGGAGGTGATCTCCAGTGAATTGTACATATTTTTGCCAACCTCTACATACTGTTTTGTTAATCTGCCGTTATCGCCCCGCTTGTAGACATAATAGCGGTTTCCTTCCTCGCGGACAAACATTTTTTCAAGATAGATCGATCCATCACTACCTGCTGCAATTCCATTCATCGACAGATTCACAGACTCACCATTCGAGAGATTTGCGTCTCCGTGGATCACGAGCGTGAACGGATAGAAGGACTGATTCTGGTTCTCTCCTGTGGAATAATCGCTTACCGGTGAGTTGCCAACACCTGTAACTGTCGCTTCGTAGGATTCTCCCGACTGCCAGGACATTACAGTCGCAGTCATTCCTTCTTTGATCTGATCAAGCATTGTCTCTCCGACTCTTCCGGTCACATAGAAACCTTCTTCTCCGACAACGCTGACAACCGGTTTGTTCTCATTCTTTGCAGACGCTTCGTCAGTCGCTTCTTTGACTACACCTTCTACCGTACTTTTGATCACGCCGTCCCCGACCTTTTTCTTCAGCTTTTTCAGTTCCAGTTCAGCGGATCTCTTGGAAAGATCCAGATCTTTGATCTTCTGCTCTTTCTCCTTGATTTGCTTCGTCACTTCTTCCTTTGACGGGAGGTCCGGGGTGTCTGGGATAACCGGATCTTCTGAAATATCCGGTTCCGGAGTTGGCTCTGGTTCCGGAGTTGGCTCTGGATTTGGAGTCGGCTCCGGGTCTGGAGTTGGTTGTGAATCCGGTATGACTACCTGTCCTGTTTTTCCATCGAGGATCCAACAGGATAAGAATTTTGTCGGCGCTTCTGCGTTATCTACTACATCAAAGGCACACACTTGACCCTCTTTTAATACTTTGAGCATAAACGGTGCATTTACTGCTGCCCCCGGTGCACAAAGATAACGATACGGTTTTTCCATTGTTCCGTCTGCGTCTTCTTTATTATAAGGAACAGAATCTAATGTAATCTCACTGTAAACCTCTTTTCCCTTTAATGCTTCAGGGAATGGACGCTCAATTGCGGAAGACGGTACATCGTCTTTTTTATTATCATCTTTGGATGTGTCATCCTTCGCATTATCATCTTTCGAAGCATCATCTTTTGTGTTGTCATCTTTTGTCGTATCATCCTTCGAGGTATCACCATCCGGTTTTTTATTTTCATCCTCTTTTGATGTATTAAGAACAGTTGTCTTTACAGCACTCATCTTCTGTACAGTTGGCTGCTGTTCTCCATCTGCGCTTGTCTGCACGACGGATGCCCCTGTATCTGCCTTCGCGGTCTTCGTCCCCTTGAGCTGGGTGATCTCTTTCTGCAGGTTCTGAATGTTCAGGTCAATCCCCTGAATCTGCATTTCTTTCATCTCAAGTTCCAGGGAAGAAAGTGTCGTGTCATATGCCACAAGACGGTCTCCAACTTTCACCGTATCCCCGGCTTTCACGTAAACCTGTGTGATCGGCATAGTATCATCCACGTAAATGTCCTGCTTCTGGTTCGTTGTGACGGTTCCGTAACTTGCAATCCCGCTATCATCGTACCAGCCGCCGGAATTCAAACTGCTGACAGGAGCTACTTTAACAGCCTTTCCGCTGTTCTTCACTGCGAAACTGATTCCAAGTGCAAGAACGATGCAGCCTGCTGCCACAGGAATGCCGATCTTGATTATTTTCTTTTTATTCATCCGCACTCTCCTCCGTTCCCGGAACTCCTTCCTGCATTGCATTTTCTTCTACAGGTTCTTCGTAACCGCCCTCGGCTCCTGACATATCTGAAGTACTGCCTGATGTACCTGAATCGTTCTTCACAACAGCTGCACCTTTTTTGCACTCCTCGCTTGGCCATACAATGTAATCAGAAGCTTTCAGTCCGTCTACGATCTCACAGGTTCCCATATCTTCGTTCGTCTCTCCGAGTGTAACAGAACGCTTCTCCAGCTTGTCATTATCTCCTGCCACCCATACATATGGATGATCTGAATCTGCGTCTACAATGTAATCACGCATCAGCCACATCTTGTCTGCTTCCAGTGAAGTACTTGTCTCGATATAGACATGCTGTCCGAGCATCAATCCATCTATTGTATCCAATGTGACATAGAATGGATACTTTGTTGCCTGATTATCGCTGTTCTCAGAACCATAACTCATAGAATCCTGGGAACTGTTCTCCGGCTTCTCTGTGTCTACGTTATCTACTGTACCTGTCCAGATCTCATCTTCATTCACTCTGGAGCGGATCGTCACCTGTGTGCCCGGTGTCAGATCTCCGATGTTCTGCTCGCTGATCTTTCCTTTGATTCTGTATTTTCCTGTAGAAAGGATACTCATAAACGGTTTGGACTCTCCTGTAGAAGGATCTGTTCCCTGCTGTTCGTTGATCTCCTGTACAATTCCGGCAACTGTAGAAGTTACTGTAGACTGTTCCAGGCTCTTCTGTGTACGGTTTACTTCCAGCTCTTTTACTTTATAATTGTACTCTTCCTGCTTGATCTCCATCTGAAGTTCCTGGATCTGTGTCGTATAGGACAGCTGTTCGCTGGCCGGCGCACTCTTCTTCTCCGTTGTAAGTGTCGCGATCTGTGAATTCAGGCTGCTGATGTTGTTCGTGATCTTCTCAAGCTCCAGTTTTCCCTGATCTAATGTCATGGCAAGCTCTTCTGTATCGTATTCAAACAACTTTGTTCCAGGCTCTACTTCCTGCCCTTTTTCAACAAAGATCTGTTTTACCTTCTGGTTGTCTGCCAGTGTCAGTTTCAACGTATCCTGTGCTTCAACCACTCCTGTAAAACGGTTCTGTGTCCCAAGTCCTGTCCCTGTGATCATTCCGACGGAATCCGCATAAAGAACATTCTCTCCATCTGCTCCACCTCCACCTGTCAGATTCTTCACAAGAATCAGGGCGATCACTGCCACAAGGAAGATACCTCCGCCGATCAACATTCCTTTTTTCTGTTTTGTATCCAATCTTCTTTTTTCTTTCGGCTGACTGGAGCTCTGTGTGTCGGATGACTGCTTTCTGATTCCCCGCATCTTTTGCCCTCCTGCTTTGTTTTATTTTTACTTCTTTTTGTGCAAAAGATAAAATCTCCGGGACATCCGGTACAATCTGCACAAAATATTCTCTCATACCATCAGTATACAAGAAATGTGCCTAAAAAGACATTGATATTTTCTTAAGATTTTTTATCTTTTTTCTATAGCCGGCTCACAGACTCCTTCTGCTCCGGCAAGCAGAATCATCAGAAGCAAATCTCTCTGTGGTCCAAGCCATGCTTCTTTTGGCTCGTACCATTCCTGAAGGGTATGGATTCCGTCTTCTTCTCCACCTCTTCCAACAGTGATTGCCGGGATTCCCATACTGATCGGGATATTCGCATCTGTACTGCTCTCATACCGATACTCCGGTTCAAGCCCCAGCAGTTCTGCCGCCCGGAATGCCGCTTTCACGATCGCACAGTCCTTTGGCTGTGCCCCTGCCGGTCTCACACCGCGTTCTTCGATCTGTACTTTGATCTGCGGCTTTGAAGCATCCCATCTTGCATTTTCTTCTTGCGCTGCCTGTTCGATCACTTTATGAAGTTCTTTGTCCAGTCGGTTCAGCTCTTCTTCGCTGTCCGAACGGAGGTCTACCAGCATGGATGCAGAACCTGAAATTGTATTTACAGAAGTACCTCCCTGGATCACGCCTACGTTAAATGTTGTCTTCGGCTCATCCAGAACCTGGAATTCTGCAATCTGTGCGATTGCTCGTCCCATTGCATGGATTGGATTAGGAATGCCAAAGTTCTGGAAACTGTGACCACCTCTTCCGGTAAATGTCACCTCATAACGGTGACTTCCTGTCGCCGTATAGATTACCCCGCCCGTGTACTGGTTATCAATCGAGACAAATGCATCTACCTGTGGACATTCTTCTGAAGCTTTGTTGTCGTATCCGAACAGATACTTCACGCCCCTTAGATCTCCAAGTCCCTCTTCGCACACATTTGCACAGAAGATCAAGTCCCCTTTTGTGTGAAGATCTGCATGGATCATTGCTTTCGCTACTGCGATCATCTCCGCCACTGCATGTGTGTCATCGTTAATACCGGGGCAATAATAACGATTCCCTTCTTTCCTTATCGTCAGATCTGTCCCTTCCGGGAATACTGTGTCTGTGTGCGCTGCAAGCATTACACTTGGTCCTTCACCGGTTCCCGGCCAGATCCCAAGCACATTTCCAACAGCGTCAATCCTGACATCCCTAAGCCCGATCTCCCGGAACCGCTCCCGGATATACTCCGCTTTTTTCTCTTCCTTATAAGAAGGTGCCGGGATCTGACACATATTGAGCGTGTCCTGAGTCGTTGCCGGATCTTCTTCCTTTATATATTCCAATGCCTGTTTTATTTTTTCATTTTCAAGAATCATTTCCCTGTTTCCCTTCGTTCTGTGTACTTTGTATTTTGCTGTAATAAACACTTTTAGTATATCATATTTTCTTAATGATACCGTGATTTTACGGATTTTCTATAACAGTAATTTTTTTATTGAACTTTTTCATTTATCGTGGTATACTCTGACTAAAGTTTTGAACTTTTAAATTGAACTTTTAGAGATTTTCGTATTGGATCAGATTTTAAATTGAACTTTGTATTTTGTTAATACTTTATTAATGGGGTCTGACCACCGGAAGGATGACCCCAGAAAGGAGCTTTATGGAAACCTTTGCAGACAGATTAAAAGCCGCTATGAACGAGCAAGGCCTGAAGCAGGTTGATCTTGTTCGTCTTGCCCAGCAGAAAGGGATCAAGCTTGGGAAAAGTCATGTCAGCCAGTATGTCAGTGGGAAGACAATCCCGCGTACCGACATCTTACATTTTCTGGCAGATGCCCTGCAGGTTGATCCTGACTGGTTAAACAATAATAATGATAATGATTCCACACTGTCAGATGTTGATAAGATGCAGACATCCGCAGATAATTCAGGAGGTATGAAAGTGAGAGAATTCAAGAAATCATCCAAGTTAAATAATGTATTATATGATGTGAGAGGTCCGGTTGTTGATGAGGCTGCCAGAATGGAAGAGATGGGAACTCATGTACTGAAGCTTAATATCGGAAATCCGGCTCCGTTTGGCTTCCGTACACCGGATGAGGTGATCTATGACATGAGCCGTCAGCTTTCTGACTGCGAAGGCTACTCTGCTTCTGCCGGTCTGTTCTCTGCGCGAAAAGCGATCATGCAGTATGCCCAGTTAAAGCACCTGCCGAATGTAACGATGAACGATATTTACACAGGAAATGGTGTCAGTGAGCTGATCAATCTTACCATGTCTGCTCTTTTGGATACAGGAGATGAGATTCTGATTCCATCTCCGGATTATCCTCTCTGGACAGCTTGTGCTACACTTGCCGGTGGAAAGCCTGTGCACTATATCTGTGATGAGCAGTCTGACTGGTATCCGGATATCGAGGATATGCGTAAGAAGATCAACGACCGTACAAAAGCGATTGTTATCATCAATCCAAACAACCCGACCGGAGCTCTTTATCCGAAGGAAGTACTGCAGCAGATTGTAGATCTCGCAAGAGAGCACCAGCTGATCATTTTCTCTGATGAGATTTATGACCGTCTTGTTATGGATGGAAAAGAGCATGTTTCTATTGCTTCTCTCGCACCGGATCTGTTCTGCGTGACATTCAGCGGACTGTCCAAGTCCCATATGATCGCCGGATTCCGTATCGGATGGATGATCTTAAGTGGAAATAAAAATATTGCAAGAGACTATATTGAAGGAATCAAGATGCTTTCCAACATGCGTCTTTGCTCTAACGTTCCGGCGCAGTCCATTGTGCAGACAGCTCTCGGCGGACACCAGAGTGTAAATGATTATATTGTTCCGGGTGGACGTATTTACGAGCAGCGTGAATATGTTTACAAGGCTCTGACGGATATTCCGGGAATCAGCGCAGTAAAACCGCAGGCTGCATTTTATATGTTCCCGAAGATTGATACGAAGAAGTTCAATATTGTGAATGATGAGAAATTTGCTCTTGATCTGCTTCGTGACAAGAAGATCCTGATCGTTCAGGGAAGTGGATTCAACTGGCATCAGCCGGATCATTTCCGCGTGGTTTATCTGCCGCGTATTGAAGTACTGAAAGAGGCGGTTGGTAAGATTGGAGAGTTCCTACAGTATTATAGACAGTAGGAATTGAAAAAATGAGCTTTGGAAAGCCAAAACTTTCCAGAGCTCATTTTTTTCAGATTGATGGCGAAACCCAACTCTATCCAAGCAGTTCTCTTACCATCTCTGCATCAAATTCAACTTTCTCCACATGGTTCACTTCTATCTGATACAGCGCATTCGCTGCGATGTGTTCTGCTGCCTGTTCCAAATCTCGGATTCCTGATGTATTGGAGTACAGTTCAATCACTTCATTGAGTGCCTCATCTGTCATAATGCACTCTTCTGCCTTCAGGCTCATGCGTTTCAGCACCTTCGGAAGTGCGAATTTGGAGAAGATTACTTTCTTCTCTTCCGGTGTATAATCCGGGATATCAATGACAGCGAAACGGGACATGAGCGGTGCACTGATCTGATCCTTGTCATTCGCTGTAGCGATTGGATATACACCAACGGTAGGGATCATACACTCCATGTAATTGTCTGTAAATCCAAGGTTGTCCAGCAGTGTAAGCAAAACATCTGCCGGGTTTCCGTTTCCCTTTCCGGATGCCGCCTTATCCAGCTCATTAATAATGAATACCAGATTGGATTCCCCTGCCATGGAGAATGCTTCCATGATAATACCTGGCTTTGCGTTCGAATAGATTCTTGAACTTCCTGTCAGCTGTTCCGGATCGTTAATGGAACTCATATCCAATGTTGTCCAAGGAAGTTTAAGGATTCTTGCAACGGCATAAGCAATCTGGGATTTACCTGTTCCGGCCGGTCCGACAAGCAGAAGTCCGTACGCCGGAAGTGTGTGTGTACGGTTGATCTGAATGATCGTCTCTATGATTCTCTGCTTTACTTTCTCCATTCCATACAGCTCTTCATCCAGAATTCTTCTCGCTTCATCCGGATCGATTGCTTCAAAGTAATTACTCTTCCACTGAATATTCATCATAATAGAAAGTGCTCTCTGTGCGTGACGGCGCTCTTCCTGAGAAACCTCGTGAGAACGTGCAACTGCAAGATTTCTTCTTGCCCACAGGCGAATGTTGTCTGGAAGTGTGCGTCCTGCGCATGTCATAAAGTCAGTAATGCTCTGAATACTTGTAAGCTTCATGTCATCTCCGACCTCTTCCTGCTCTTCGTCTCCTGCTTCTTCAGTCGGTGCGTTACTTGCAAACAGTCGTTCGATCATAAACTGAAGGAAGCCGTCCTCAGCAGATAATTTTGTTCCGCCTCCAAATGCGATCTCACGGATTCTGTAAACGGCATAACCATCCGGCTTATTTTCTCCGGAAAGACGTACATTAATGTGATTTTCTCCAAGCCATTTTAAAAGGCTGACAAAACGTGCATCCACTTTTAGGATATTTGCGCTGCATGTTCCGTCCTTTTCATCAAACTCAAATGCAGTCTGCTTATTCTGATTGGTAAATACACCGCAGGAATGATGATCCCACTTCCGGTTCTGATTATCCAGAACAAGAATCGGACACTCCGGTGTCGCATGGTCTTCATTGGAACAAAATGTTGTATAAGTACACTGAACTTCTTTCTTATCTTCCGGTGCACTGTTAAAGTCAAATACTGGCATACTTTCCTCTCCTCATGTTTTGTTTTCAGAAACATTACTATTCTACCACAAACTTTTTGAAAGAAAAAGGAAGAATATTATGCATATTCCGGGTTTATTTCTATCGAATATCTTAAGATATCCTAAAACTTGGCTACATTTCTTGTAACTTGTATCTTTTTATGCTACGATACTTTTCAGAAGGATCTTGTCAACTTCTGACATTTTTCGAACTAATTCATGCAAAGGAGAATCTTCTATGAAAATCTGTCCAAAATGTAATTCACTCTGCGAAGACAGTGCTTCTTTCTGTCAGGAATGTGGTGCTCCGCTTCCTGCTCCTAATGATAATGCTCATACACAGGAGAATCAAAAACAGCAGGAAAGCCAGTTCCAGCAGAATGCATATTACCAGAATGCATATTACCAGAATGCATACCAGAACAACTATAATCAGAACAATTATTACCGGAACGGAGCAACTGCAGGCATTATGCCACGTAATCTTGTACTTGCAATTGTTTTTTCTTTTCTCACTTGCGGCATCTACAGTATCTACTGGATGATCAAGCTGAATGATGAGGTGAATCAGCTGGCCGGAGAGCCACAGGCAACAAGCGGAGGTATGGTATTCCTATTTTCTTTGATCACCTGTGGAATCTATGGTATTTACTGGGCTTATAAGATGGGAGAACGCTGTGACCGCATCAGAGGAATACAGGGGAATTCTTCTATTCTCTACCTGGTTCTCTCGATTTTAGGATTAGATATTGTATATTTCTGCTTATTGCAGGATATGATCAACAAAGAGGTATCTTAATGCAAAGAGGATACATAGAAATTCTTGTTACACACAAGTTTTCTATGCATCCTCTTTCTTCTACATTTCTATCACATCATACATGGAAACATCCACCGCCAATAAATTCTCTCAAAAGCGAATTCGTTGGCACATTGTCATTTCCGATTCCTACGAAATAATCCAGGAATTTCAACAGCCGCTTCGCTTCAACATATTCCGGAGAATCTTTGCTTACGCCAAGAAGTAACGGCTCCACATACTGTTTCAACACTGCCAGTTCATAGATCAGGGAAGAGTTAAACATCACATCTGCATATTCCTGATATGGGAAAATATTCTTCTCTTCTCCTCTTCTCACTGACGGCCACATTGAGATGGTCTTCGTCGCCGATGCCCCTCTTGTTCTTGCATCCCTGACAAGTCTTCGGATCAAACGTCCGTCCGTAGACGGAATCCGGTTATGCTCATCAATATTCAGCTGTGTTAATGCACTGATATAGATCCTGAATTTCCTATCATCACATAACTGTTCTGTCAGTTTCGGATTCAGGCAATGGATTCCTTCAATTACAAGGATATCATTTTCACCGAGTTTCTTTGGCTTTGTTTCAAAATTCCGCTTACCGGTCTTAAAGTCAAAAACCGGAAGATAGACTTCCTCGCCTGCCAGCAGATTGCTCATGTCCTCATTGAACTTTTCCACGTCGATTGCTTCAATGCATTCGAAATTATAATTTCCATCCTCGTCTTTCGGTGTTTTCTCCCGATCCACGAAATAATTATCTACAGAAATCGGATGTGGATGAAGCCCGTTCACTCTGAGCTGAATGGATAAGCGATGTGAAAATGTTGTCTTGCCGGAAGAGGAAGGTCCCGCGATCAGAACAAACTTTACCCCCGGGCGATCTGCGATCTGCTTTGCGATCTCTCCGATCTTGCGCTCCTGGAATGCCTCCTGCACAAGAACAATCTCACGCATATCATCCTGCGTGATCATGTCATTGAGCGCACCGACGGTATCAATTCCCTGCTGGTCTCCCCATCTCACAGACTCACTGAGTACACGAAACAGCTTATCCTTTGGCGCAAATAAAGGCACTTTCTCCGGTTCGTCTTTCAACGGCATCTGAAGTACGATTCCGCCCTGATACAGATACAATGCAAAATACTTCAAATCTCCTGTATCCGGCATCATATAACCATAATAATAGTCGCGGAATTCATTCATGGCATACAGGTTCACGTGAGAACTTCTCCGATACCGGAACAGACGTTCTTTATCAAACATCCCATATCGATGAAATAATTCCACTGCCTCTTCTGTATGGATCAACTCTTTTGTGATCGGAAGTCTCTGCTGTACAAGTTCATACATGCGTTCTTCAACTTTCCATTGGAATTCCATTCCCACATGATCGATTCCTTCCACCGTACAGTAAAATCCTGCACCTAATGAAAAATGAATCCTTACCCGCACCTGCTGCGGACACTCATGGCCAATCACATCATGTACTGCCTTAATAAAAAGAAAGCAGACACTTCTCCGATATGTGTCATATCCTGCTGTATCCTGTGTAGTAACAAATTGTAGCGTACAGTCTCCGGAAACCTGTTTTCTAAGTTCCTGCAGACGATGTCCATCCAGCATCACAAGTGCAATCTGATGTTTATACTCTTCCTGAAAATCCTTCGCGATCTCCTGATACGACGTCCCTTTCTCATAAAGATACTCTCTTCCGCTTATCGTAACCTTACATTTCTGACTTTCCAACTCTTGGCCACCTCCACTGTCTTTGTAAACTGCTTTCCGTTCACAACTGCCATGCTGAACATTATTATGCGTTCACTTCTGATTATATGATCTGGAATGGATGTTCGATCGGATCTGTAAGTACATCCAGCACCGGAAGCTTCTTCTCGAAGAACTGCTTCATATCTTCAATAAAAATATATTCTGTGCCATAATGTCCTGCATCAATCACTGCAAGCCCCTGCTCTACTGCATCAATTCCATCATGATGACCGATATCTCCTGTTACAAGAACATCTGCCCCCTTCTCGAGAGCAACTGCAATCGAGCTCTTTCCTGATCCCGGAGAAATTGCAAGACGATGTACCTTCTTCTGCATATCTCCAAATACTTTCAGACTTCCAAGTTCAAGTCTGTGTTTCACATAGACACAGCACTCTTCCAATGTCATATCTTTCTCCAGATTACCGATTCTTCCGATTCCTTCCGGATTCCCTTCTTCATCTGTATAGGTAACATCTAACACTTCCCCATTCTGAAGATCCATGATCTTTCCGGACAGTTCTGCCATACCAAGCACATCATAATTCGTATGCATTGCATAATAGGAAATGTCATTCTGAATCAGCTTCACAATTCTTCTTGTAATAAAATCTTCATCCGTCACTTTCTTTACTGCTGAGAATAAAAGCGGGTGATGTGTGATCAGCATGTCCGCACCTTCCTTGATCGCACGGTCGATCACAACATCTGTTGCATCCAGTGCCAGATAAATTCTGGACACCTCTTTCTCTGAACGTCCTGCAAGCAGTCCTACATTGTCAAATCCCAAAGCTGCTGTTCGCGGGAATGTTGCCTCTATTACCTGTATAATCTCTTTACACTGCATAATATTTCATCCCTTTCTCTGCTTCTACAAGTTCCTGTTCCAATTCTTCTTTTCTCTGACGGATCCGGTCAGAATCTTTCGCTTTCAATCCTTCTAAAATACTTTGATAAATGCGTATCTCTCTTTCCAGATACTCTCTGAGTACCGGATGTTGTTTCTCCAGCAAAAGCTTTCCATATTTTAACTGAACCGTATCCCAGCACTTTACTTTTGTATCTTCGCCTGCTGTCTCAGCCACCGGTGGTCTTACCTTCATCATAGGATAATATTTTCCATCTTCACAGACCATATCTTCTTCCAGAAATTCATATCCCTTCTCAAGAAGAAATGCCCGCACTTTCTCAATCTCTGACTGTGGCTGAAGGATACACTCCTCAAGCTTTCGCACCACTTCCTCTCCTTCTGTCAGGATCCGGATCACAAGTCCTCCGCCCATTCCTGCGATGACCGCAGACCGGACTTCTCCCGGCTGTAATGCCTGAAATCCATTGGAAAGTCTCGTCTCTATCTCTGCTTCAAGTCCATTCTCGCGGATATGTTCCTCTGCTCGCTGCAGTGGTCCTTCATTGACATCAAGTGCAACTGCTTCTGCAATCTTCTTCTGCTGTATCAGACAAATCGGAATATATGCATGATCCGTTCCAATGTCCGCTAATTTATAATCGGCGGTCACAAGATCTGCGACCGCCTGTAATCTTTTCGATAATTCCATCATTAATCCAGATAATCCCTCAGTTTTCTGCTTCTGCTTGGGTGACGGAGCTTACGGAGTGCTTTCGCCTCAATCTGACGGATACGCTCTCTTGTTACATCAAACTCTCGTCCAACCTCTTCAAGTGTACGTGCTCTTCCGTCATTCATTCCGAAACGAAGACGGAGGACTTTCTGCTCTCTCTCTGTCAATGTATCCAGTACTTCATCCAGCTGCTCTTTCAGAAGTGTCTGTGCAGCTGCCTCTGCCGGAACCGGTACATTATCATCCTGGATAAAGTCTCCAAGGTGGCTGTCTTCCTCTTCACCGATCGGTGTCTCAAGAGAAACCGGTTCCTGTGAAATCTTCAGGATCTCACGTACACGTTCTACCGGCATATCCATCTCCTTGGCAATCTCTTCCGGAAGCGGTTCTCTTCCCAGTTCCTGAAGAAGCTGTCTGGATACACGGATCAGCTTGTTAATCGTCTCAACCATATGAACCGGGATACGGATTGTTCTTGCCTGATCCGCAATCGCTCTTGTGATTGCCTGACGGATCCACCATGTAGCATAAGTACTGAACTTATATCCCTTATGATAATCAAACTTTTCAACTGCTTTGATCAGACCAAGATTTCCCTCCTGGATCAGGTCAAGGAATAACATACCACGTC
>OGDX01001099.1_pt1 | contig 15454 bp, 15 predicted proteins | sample 1570461 | NCBI WGS metagenome assembly OGDX01 (sample SAMEA2582172, study PRJEB24529) | metagenome
TATGAGGAAATTTTTCTAATAATACATAATCTATTTCCGCATTATAAAATTTAGCGATAATCGCAAGATTATTGAAAAACATTATCATTGAATACGCCTTTTGCTTAACTGTTTGAGCGTAGCGAGTTTTAAGCATTGTATGAAATGATAATTTTTTTCAAAGCTAAAATTTTATCTGCGGTGGCTTTCTTTGGTTCGTTTCTTTGCCATCAAAGAAATGAACACCTACACTTTTATACTTACTTTTCTTTCATGAGCAAGAAAAGTAACAAAAGAACTCTACCTCCCGATACCAATTTTTCTTTGTCCATTATAAAACCATATCTATAACGCTCTAAACTCACTTCTCTCAAACAGTAGAGCTAAATTCATAGATATGGTTTTATAATTCCCAATAGCTTTCAGCTACCGAAAAATTGCTAACGTGAGGAATATTTGCTTATTATTTTTTATCTATAAATAATTTGTTATATACTTAATTATTATTTTTCTAATCCAATAATAAAAAACCCTCATAATATAAATCTTATACAATAAATATAACATCTATACTATGAGGAAATTTTTCTAATAATACGTAATCTATTTCCGCATTATAAAATTTAGCGGTAATAGCAAGATTATTGAAAAACATTATCATTGAATACGCCTTTTGCTTAACTGTCTGAGCGTAGCGAGTTTTAAGCATTGTATGAAATGATAATGTTTTTCAAAGCTAAAATTTTATCTGCGGTGGTTTCTTTGGTTCGTTTCTTTGCCACCAAAGAAATGAACATCACCCATTATTTATCTAATTTTTCCATAACGCCTTTAATTAATTTTACATGAGGAACTAATGTTTTTAATTCCAATCTTTCATTTGGGCTATGAATATCTATGTTGTTTGGTCCAATAGAAATTATATCTAAGTTTGGATTTTTAGCATAGAAATAGCTACATTCAAGACCTGCATGAATGGATTTTGCTTTCATATCAAAGCCATTTTGTTCTTTGAAAGTTTCTAATACTACATGTTTTAATTGACTATCTGGATTTGCAGGCCAACCTGGAGCAGGTTCTCCACTTACAACACGAATACCACAGCGTTTACCTAATTGAATATAAATATTTGCAATTTCTCTAGTCAATGCATCTACAGCACTTCTTGGGAATACAGATATTTCCACTGCAGTTTCTTTAGTAACAACAGGGCCGATATTTGCAGATAATTCTGCTAAACCTTCTTCAACTTGAGACATTTTGAGTACGCCAGTCATACTCAAATTGATGAAGTCTACAATACTGCTTGCATCTTCTTCAGACATTACACGTTCTGGAAGTTCACAAGGAACACAAGTAACTGTGAAATTCTTTTCTACATTGCCATAAGCAGCTTTTAAATAATCTGTGATTTTAGCTACTACTACATCAAATACCTTCACATTGGAAAGTGGGGAAGTGAATACAAATTCAGCTTCAGATGGAATTACATTTCTTGCTTTTAAACTGCTGATACTCGCAAGTTCAATTTCTGTTTTTTTCATAATACTATTGATTGCTTGAGCAATGATTTTTACAGCATTAGCATAACCCCAATTGATAGCTTCACCAGAATGACCACCATGTAAATCTTTGACTACAAATTTATAAGCAGAACGATGTTCTGGTTTATGCCATGTAATGCGACGTTCTGCATCGACATTTACACTGCCTGCACTAGACAAAGTAAGCACATCAAAAGCTTCAGAATCACAGTTTATAAGATATTTTGCATCTAATAAATATTTAGCATCTAAAGCTTTTGCCCCAGTCATGCCCTGTTCTTCATCTACAGTGAAAATAGCACGAATAGGACCATGATTGAAATCTTGTTGTAATAAATACATAGCTGCTGCTACGCCAATACCATCATCAGCGCCAAGACTAGTACCATCAGCACGTAAAAATTCACCATCATTGATAATTTTAATAGGGCTTGTAAGTGGATCATATTGCACACCTTCAGCTGCTACGCACACCATATCCATATGACCTTGAATGATTACACGTGGCCAAGCTTCACAACCTTTTGCTGCATCTTTATCAATGATTAAATTAAATTTTTCATCTTGAACTACTTTACAACCAAAAGATAAAGCACGTTCTTTCAAAAAATTACTTACTGCTTCTTCATGATTTGATTTACGTGGAATAGCTGCTAAATTGCTAAATTCAGCTAATACGCCATCCATAATTTCTTTATCAGTTAAAGAAGCGTCAGAAAGAGCAGAAGGCGAAGCAGGTTAAGGTAAATGTGAAGGAAATACGTTTCGGTCCTCAGACAGACGACCACGACTATAACTTCAAACTGAAACACGCCAAAGGCTTTTTGGAAGATGGCGACAAGGTGAAGGCATACGTGTTCTTCAAGGGTCGTTCAATTCTGTTCAAGGAGCAGGGCGAAGTACTGCTGCTGCGTTTTGCCAATGATTTGGAAGACTATGCGAAAGTAGACCAGATGCCGGTTCTGGAAGGAAAGAGGATGACCATTCAGCTTTCTCCGAAGAAAGGTGCAGCTCCGAAAAAGCCTGCCGCACCGAAGCCGGCAGCAGCTCCGGCCGAAGACAAAAGCGAAGACTAAAGAAATGAGTAACGCCGCAGGTATAGTGCGTTGCCATATAATTAAATAATTTAAAAATAAGTAAGATGCCAAAGATGAAGACTAACTCCGGTTCTAAAAAGAGATTTACTCTTACCGGAACAGGTAAAATCAAAAGAAAGCACGCTTTTCACAGTCACATTCTGACTAAGAAAACCAAGAAGCAAAAGAGAAATCTGTGTTACTCTACAACCGTTGATATAACGAATATGAGCCAGGTTAAGGAACTCTTAGCTATGAAGTAATCAAAAGCGTACGAAGTATTATTAAAGTTATTAACCGAATGCATTAGCTTTAAGTCCGTTGCGTGAAGTACCGGCGCTAACATTCAAAAACAAGTAAAACTATGCCAAGATCAGTAAATCATGTTGCTTCTAAAGCAAGAAGAAAGAAAATTTTGAAATTGACCAGAGGTTACTTTGGTGCAAGAAAGAACGTTTGGACCGTTGCCAAGAATACTTGGGAAAAAGGTTTGACTTATGCGTTCCGTGACCGTAAGAATAAGAAAAGAAACTTCCGCGCTTTGTGGATTCAACGTATCAACGCTGCTGCACGTCTGGAAGGTATGTCTTATTCCAAACTGATGGGTGCTCTGCACAAAGCTGGTATCGAAATCAACCGTAAGGTTTTGGCTGATTTAGCAATGAATCATCCGGAAGCTTTCAAGGCCATTGTAGCTAAAGCAAAAGCTGCATAAGCCGGGGTAAAAGAATAAACCTGCAAGGCGCTGATTACGAATACGTAATCGGCGCTTTTTGTTTTGGGCAGTATTGTGGAAATGTGAAAACATCAGATGCAGGCAAACAATTTTCTTGTTTTTCTTGTTTCTTTCGTAGAAACTCACTACCTTTGAAGTAGAAAAAATAGCCGCATTGATTGGATCGGGAAACTCATCAATTCTAATGAAATACCGAGACAAGCTTCAGTTCTCAATGGCGGGCCACGCCCTTCGGGGTAACTCTTGAGTCGGTGGATTACAAAGAGGACGAGCACTCAAATCATGTCATACGGAGTTTCATCACATCATCGGTGCGGCTTTCTATAAAAGAGGAACGGTAATCTTGGTTGACTACCGTTCCTTTTTCTTTTGCCGTTATTTTATGGTTTTGCTTCTTGAAGATCAGAGAGTTCAGTAAAAATCGGATTGGTTGCAGTGAGGGGGAAAAGTCCAGGCTTTTGCTCGTTTAACTCCAGGTGTTTACTCCCGAAATGCCTGAAGTTTTAGGTTGGAATGCCCGGTGTTTGGGAAGTAAATTCCGGGAGTTTCGGGAGTATAATGCAGGGATATTTACCGGTATGGCACGGCTTCATTAACGGTTGGAACTGGACATACCGGTAGAATATTATTTGTTATCCCGCAAGTCTTTTACCCTGACGGCTTTGCCTTCGCTTTGAGGCAGGGAGCCTTTCTTGACCAGCTTCACTTTAGGAGTGACAAGGATTTCATCTTTCAGTCGGCGGGAAATGGCTTTGCGTACTTTCTCCAGTTCTATATAGTTGTCGGTGGATAAGTCGCTGAGCTCTACTTCCACAATCATTTCATCTTGATTGCTGATGGTTTCCAGAGTAATGAGATAGCTGCTGCCCAATTCGGGGAATTGTACCAATACCTTTTCCACCTGCATGGGGAAGATGTTGACACCCTTGATGATAAACATATCGTCGCTGCGGCCCTTGATGCGGTCGATGCGCAGATGCGTACGTCCGCAGGGGCATGTACCCGGAAGTATGCGGGTAAGGTCGCGTGTGCGGTAGCGTATCAATGGCATCATTTCACGGTCGAGGGTAGTCAGGACCAGTTCTCCAATCTCACCATCGGGAACCGGTTCGCCGGTTTCCGGATTGATGATTTCAACCAGATAGCAATCTTCCCAAAGGTGCATGCCGTTTTGCTCGGTACACTCAAAGGCAACGCCGGGACCGTTCATTTCGGTCATGCCGAAACTGTTGTAGGCTTTGACACCCAGTATCCGCTCAATCTTCCTGCGCTGTTCGTCCGTATGAGGTTCGGCTCCGATGACGAGGGTTTTCAGAGTAGTCGATGCCGGATCGATACCTTCTTCCTGAAATACTTCCGCCAGGCGTATGGCATAACTGGGAATGGCATGCAAGGCGGTGGTTCTGAAGTCCGTGATGAACTTGATTTGCCGTTTGCTGTTACCGGCAGCGGCGGGTACGGTCAGTGCGCCCAGGCGTTCGGCTCCGTATTGAAAACCTAATCCTCCGGTGAACATGCCATAGCCGGAACTGTTTTGAAAAACATCGGTCTTTCGTATGCCTACTGCGTATAGGCAACGTGCTACAAGGTTGGCCCAGGACTCCAGATCGTGCCGGGAGTGGACGATGACGGTGGGCGTTCCCGTGGTTCCGCTGGAAGAGTGGATGCGTACACCGTCTTCGTGCATATTGCCGGCCACAAGTCCGAAAGGGTAGTTGGCGCGCATGTCCGCCTTGGTGGTAAACGGGATTTTCCGGATGTCTTCTATCGACCGGATGCTGTCTGCCGTAATGCCGTGCTTTTGAAAAACTTGTTTGTAATAGGGGGAATTTGCTGCAATGCCGATTGTCTTCCTAAGCCGCCGGAGTTGCAGTTTGTGCAACTCCTCACGCGGCATGGTTTCTATCTCTTCTTCCCAGTATTTGTCATTCATGGTTATTGGTATTTTGATTTACATCAGGTTTTCTGCAATTTCCTTACCGGCAACCAAGGCCTTGAGGTTCAACTCTACGATGGCTTCGCCTTTACGCAGGAAAATGTCGCGGATGCTATCTTGTACCTTCTGATAATCAATGCCGAGGAACGGAATGGTAGCTCCCAGCAACACGATGTTGGCAACGCGTGGAGAGCCCACTTCTTTGGCTACTTCGTTTACGTTCAGTACAATCTTGTGAGGAAGCTTGTCAAGTTCGGCTTTGAGAACTTCTTCGGCAGGATAGTGGGGGATATTGATGAAAGGGGCTTCGTTCGTTACCAGCCAGCCTTCGGGACTGAGGTAGGGAAGATAGCGCAGCGCTTCCATGGGTTCCAGCGATATGATAAGGTCGCATTTGCCTGTAGGGATGAGGTCGGAAGCGATAGGCCGGTCGCTGATGCGGAGGTTGGACTGTACGTCTCCGCCTCGCTGGCTCATTCCGTGTACTTCGGCCTGTTTCATGTATAATCCGTCTTTAAGGGCTGCCTGCCCGATTACGGTAGCGATAGAGAGGATGCCTTGTCCGCCTACGCCGGAAAGTATAATGTCTTTTTTCATGGCTTTACTTGTTTCGTTTCTTACGTGCTAAAGTTTGAATACATTCTCTGCGGGGAATAATGACGGATACTCCGCGGTATTCGATTTCTTCGCGGATTATCTGCCTCATTTCCTCGTAGTTCTTCTTCAATGGAACTACTACGCGGATATGTTCGGGCGCTACGCCGATACCTGCACAGATAGCTTCGAGACGGCCGGTTCCGGCTGAATCCTGTCCGCCGGTCATGGCTGTGGTTTCGTTGTCGGAGATGACGATGGTGACGTTGGCGTTTTCGTTTACGCAGTCTAACAGGCCTGTCATGCCGGAGTGGGTGAAGGTGGAGTCGCCGATAACGGCAACCGCAGGATGGACTCCGGCATCCGAGGCGCCTTTTGCCATTGTAATGGAAGCTCCCATGTCTACGCAGGAGTCAATGGCATTGAAAGGAGCGTTGGCTCCTAAGGTGTAACAGCCGATGTCGCTGAATACCTTGTGGCTGGGGTATTCTGCCCGGAGCACTTCGGTCAGCACGGTGTACATATCGCGGTGTCCGCAACCTTCGCACAAGGCTGGCGGGCGCATTTCGACGAGTGAGGGAACAGCGAATTCCGCTTTGTTCTCTTTGCCTACGGCGCGTGCTACGCTGTCCGGATTCAATTCTCCGTCCTGCGACAGTGTGCCGTCCAGGCGTCCTTTGACTTTTACGCCGATGCCGAGGCAACCTTTCAGTTGTTTTTCTACAAACGGTTGTCCGTCTTCCAGTACGAGTATTTCGTCGCAGGCTTCTACAAGCTGCATCAGTTGTTTCTTGGGAAGCGGGTACTGGCCGATTTTCAATACCGGAAATTCGCAGCCTTCGGGATAGTTCTCCATAAGGTAGTTATAACCGATGCCGCAGGCTATGATGCCCAGTTTTTTGTTGGGACCGTCTATGTACTTGTTATAAGGTGAGTTTTCCGAGGCTTTGACAAAATCGTCCTGATGCTGCAACAGAAGTTTGTAGCGTTTGCGGGCGTTGCCGGGGAGCAGGATGAACTGGCGCGGGTCGTCACTGAAAGAAACCCCGTTCTGAGGCTGTTGCGCCTTGCGTTCTACGCCGGAACGGGAATGCGCCAGCCGGGTGACCATACGCATCAGCAGCGGTTCGCCGGTTTGTTCGGAAAAGGCAAATCCGTTGTAAACCATGTCGTAGGCTTCTTGCTGGTTGCTCGGTTCGTACATCGGAATCAATGCAAAGTCACCGTAGAAGCGGCTGTCTTGTTCGTTTTGTGACGAATGCATGCTGGGGTCGTCGGCTGCAACGACAATGATGCCGCCTTTAACGCCGGTCACGGCGGAGTTGATAAAACAGTCGGCAGCCACATTCATGCCTACATGTTTCATGCAGACCAGTGAACGTTTTCCTGCGAACGACATTCCCAAAGCTGCTTCCATGGCAGTTTTCTCGTTGGAACACCAGCGGTTGTGGATACCTTTTTCGGCAGTAATCGCTGCTGTCTGGATATATTCGGTAATCTCCGTCGAAGGAGTACCCGGGTAGGCGTACACACCGGATAGGCCGGCGTCTAATGCAGCCTGTGCAATGGCTTCATCGCCAAGTAAGAGTTGTTTGCTCATTTTTTAGTGTTTAAGTGTTAATCATGGTTTTAGTAACAATCGCAAATATAGCTTTTTGCTTTTGTTTTATTATGATATTAGTTGAAAATCTTTCTTTCGTTTAACGCCTTCCAATACTTTCTGGCATTTTTCATGTGTTCGGCGTAGTTGGCTGCAAAATTATGGGTTCCTGAAAAATCTTCTTTGGCGCACATATAAATGTAATTGTGTCTGGTGTAATTCAGGACTGCGTCTATACCTATGGGGGTGGGAATGCGGATAGGGCCGGGGGGCAGGCCGAGGTTGCGGTAGGTGTTGTAGGGCGAATCGATGGTGAGGTGTGCATTGGCAATACGGCGCAGGCTGAAGTCTTGCAGGGCAAACTTGATGGTAGGGTCGGCTTGTAGCGGCATGCCGGCGTGGATACGGTTGATGTACAGGCCGGCAATCATGGGCTTTTCCTGGCTGTTGTTTGTTTCCTCTTCAACGATGGAAGCGAGGGTGCATACCTCCTCCTGTGTCATGCCGATGGCTTTCGCTTTATTGAGCCGTTCCCGATTCCAGAACTTCTGATGTTCTTTCTGCATCCGTTCGAGGAAATCCTCTACGCTCATGTTCCAATATACCTGGTAGGTTTCGGGTATGAAAAGGCAGGCTATTGTCGCTTTGCTGTATCCCAGCCGTTGCTGGAGCAGAGAGTCATTTATCACTCCGGCTATTTCGGCGGAATCAATCATCAGTTGTTTCCCTACGTTACGCGCCAGTCTGTCCAAAGTGCGTACGCTTCCGATGGTCAGGTTCATGGGGGCTTGGTATCCTCTGTAGAAACGGTTGAATACATGGTAAACGTTCTCGCCGGGACGTATCGCATAGCGCCCGGTGTGGATGTTGCCGGAGTAATCGCGCCATTGGGACATCCATTTGAAACCGTTGAAACTATTGGGCTTTCCTTGTGCTTTTATCTTATTGTATATGGAGTCTGTCGTATCGTCGCGGTCGATGTAGATATAAACTGTCTTTTGCGGATGAAATTGCGGAGTGAACAGGTAGTAATACATTGTACCCGCACTTGCAATGCCTATGAAAAGAATAACCGCCAGTGCTCCGAAAAGGATTCTTTTTTTCTTTTTTTCCATCATAATCTTGATTGTTTTTGAGTCGGGCAAAGTTAGCAAGATTTGGGAATAAAGAGAATGCTTCCCTTGTTTTATTCATGACAGGAAGAGGGGGATGTGTCAATATATACTTGACGATTTCTTTTAGATACGGAAAACACGGATTTCACAGAAAAAGAATAAAGAAAATCTGTGAAATTCGTGTTTTCCGCGTAATCCGTGCCTAAAAAAACAAATAGTAAGCGGATTTTAGTTTTGGCACACACACATTCTCTTCGGGTGTTTCAGCACTTGGATTTCAAACCCCGATTAATCGTCATCGTCGTCATCATCATCGTCATCGTCGTAGTGTCGACAATGTCTCTTGTGGTGTTTTTTCGGCTTTTTGTATTTGTGTTTCTTATGGTGGAATTTGTCATGGCGTTCACAGTATGAATTATAGTATTCATGCCAGCAGTCACTGTGGTGATGGACTCTGTTATAGAAAGGGTTATAATACATACTTCCCGGCTTTATGCCAATCTCCACAAGGATACGGTTCCATCCGTAACGATGATACCGCTTGTAATAGTCGCATACATCACGCATTTTTTTTCCTGAAGTTCTGGCTATCTCAAGTGCAATTCCCACATTTCCCCAGTCATTGCCACAGCGTCTGTAGTAATCGTCTAAGGAATGGTTTGAAATATTATATTCCAGGCATAGGCGCTTTCTGTAGTCAGAGAGTTCCACAGATGCGTAGCGGTTAGCTCTGCCGATAAAGAGGGAAATGCCATCCTGGGCAGGCAAAGCGCATGCAAGCAGGAGAAAAAGCAGTAGCAAATTAATCTTTTTCATAATGTTTCTAAGTTAAATGGAGTTCTGTTCCTTACTGTGCGAATATTTGGACAGTTTCCCGGTAACTTCTATTTTAGTTTTTCTTTGGCTTTTTCAATTTCATCGCCGGCTTCATCCAAAGCCTTCTTTACCTCATCCGCTCCCTCTTCAATCTGGTCCTGTGCCTCTTCGAGGGCTTCCTCAACAGATTCCTTTACATTTTCTACACGGTCTTTAACCTTGTCTTTAGCCTTTTTTTCTCTGCACGATGCAAAGGCAAGTGTAATTGTACATGCCAACATGGCGAATAATAATTTTCTCATATACTTACATTTTGGTGATATTGTGTAATTAGTTAAAATTCAAATGTAGAAATAAATATTGTGTTTGGCAAATTACGAAAATATTTTTGAGTATCATACATGAGTAAAATGCCCTGCTTATTGATACGTTCTACACAGTGGAGTTTTTTGAACTGTCGGATAATTAAGGAGATAAGTCTGCTTTGAAATATGTTTGTGAGCATATAAAAAGCTATCTGCTCCTTTTGCAGGTAAATGCCATCTGTTCTATTATGATGTGTGGGGAATAAAGGGAATGAGAAAAATGGATTTTTTATTCGTACGGCTGGCTTTTAAAAAAAAAGAAAACGCTGATTATTTATTTGACAATCAGCGTTTTTGGAGGGGAGCCGCTAGCCAGACTTGAACTGGCGACCTACGCGTTACGAATGCGTTGCTCTACCAACTGAGCTATAGCGGCAATGGGTTTTCGATTACGAGGTGCAAAGGTACATCTTTATTTGAATTTGCAAAAAGAATTGCCTGATTTTTTAGAAATATTTCTGTCTGGTATTTTTTCTATATTTGTGTATTTATCGGAGATATTATGGATAAAACCGTATGGTAAAGACGTTTAACTCTATTGGGTGATTGGAAAAGTACTGTTTGGTATAAGTGGAGTTTGTGGCAAAATACCGGTTGTATTGAAGCCCGGAATTAATTCTTTTTCCAAAACTTCAAAAGGAAATAAATGTATATTATGAAAATAATGTATTACCTTTGTCCCGAATTAAAAACATTACTAGATAACTAAAAGATTAATCAAAGATCTTACTTATGCGTAAATTTATACTATTGTGTTTGTTGGTATTTACGGTATCAAGTGTGGTATTTGCCCAACAAATGACGGATGAACAAGTCATTCTGTACGTGCAAGAGGCTCAGAGTCAGGGGAAGACACAACAGGAGATGTTGGTTGAATTGATGAAGAAAGGAGTCACAAAAGAACAAATTCAGAGAATACAGTCTAAATATTCAGGCAAATCGGACGGAAGCTCTGAGGAAAATGCCAATTTCATGGGAGAAGCGAACTCCCGTTTACGTACGCAGAAAACTTACGAGAACAAAAACAAGAATATCTCTCAGGATGAATCCGGCTTGGATAATCTCGGTTCCCAAAAGCAAAGTATTAAAGGGTTGCGGGCGAAATCGACCCAGCAACGCAACGGATATGGAACGGGATTGAATAACAATGGACAGCCGGGTTATGGTTATAATGGTCCTAAAAGTGTGGAAGACACTTTTACACAACAGATTTTCGGACATAATATTTTCGATAACGAATATCTGACTTTTGAACCCAATATAAATGTGGCAACACCCGACAATTATCGTTTGGGGGCGGGCGATGAAGTTATTATTGATGTTTGGGGAGCTTCCCAGACTACGATTCGCGAAAAAATCTCGCCTGAGGGTACTGTGCAAATCGAAAAGTTAGGACCGGTTTATCTGAGTGGAAAGACCGTAGAGGAAGCCAATGATTATTTGAAACGCGAATTTGCCAAGATATATGCCGGGGTTACGGGAGAAACTCCCAATACGCAAATAAATTTGACGTTAGGCGAAATCCGTTCCATTCAGGTGAATGTTATGGGTGAAGTTGTCGTACCAGGTACTTACACCCTCTCTTCATTCGCATCAGTTTTCCATGCCTTGTATTGGGCCGGCGGAGTAAATAAAATCGGTAGTCTTCGAAGCATAAAAGTTATACGCGACGGAAAGACGGTTGCAGATTTGGACATCTACGATTTTATCATGGAAGGTCGGCTGAAGGATGATATCCGTCTTCAGGACGGTGATGTGATTCTTGTCAATCCTTATCAGACCCTGGTGCAGATATTGGGTAAGGTAAAGCGTCCTATGTATTATGAAATGAAGCCTACGGAAACAATCGGTACGTTGCTGAGATATGCCGGCGGCTTTACGGGCGATGCGTATAAAAAAGCCATCCGTCTTGTACGCAAGAGCGGACGCGAGCATCAGATTTTCAATGTGGACGAAATGGATTATTCGGTATTCCGCCTGGAAGACGGTGATATGCTTACGGTGGATTCCGTTCTCAACCGTTTCGAGAATCGTGTAGAGATTCGCGGTGCTGTTTACCGTGAGGGCTTGTATCAGCTGAGCGGAGAGGTGAATACCGTGAAACAGTTGATAAAGAAAGCGGAAGGTGTACGTGGAGATGCTTTCCTAAATCGTGCCGTAATCAATCGTGAACATGAGGATTTAACGCGCGAGGTTATTTCCATAGATTTGAAAGGCTTGTTGAAAGGTGTGGTTGCGGACATTCCTTTGCAAAAGAATGATATACTTTATATTCCCAGCATTCAGGATCTGAAAGAAGAGCCTACGGTGACTATCCATGGTGAGGTTGCAGATCCGGGTACTTATCTTTATGCCGACAAGATGACCATCGAGGATTTGGTCTTGGAATCGGGTGGCTTGCTTGAAGCGGCTTCTACAACGAAAATAGATGTATCGCGCCGTATTAAATCTCCCAAAAGCACGGACGACAGTAATATTGTAGGCCAGACATTTACCTTTGACCTGAAAGACGGCTTGCTGATAGGAGCGGGGAGCGAGAATTTCTATTTGGAGCCTTTTGATGAAGTGTATGTCCGTAAAAGCCCTGCTTATCGCAAGCAGAAAAATGTGGGGATAATAGGAGAGGCATTGTTTACCGGTACTTACGCGTTGTCCAAGAAGAATGAACGTTTGAGCGACCTGGTTGCTAAAGCCGGTGGTGTTACATCCGATGCTTATGTAAGAGGAGCCCGTCTTATCCGTAAAATGTCGGAGGAAGAGCTTCGCAGAAAGGAAGATGCTACCCGCATGGCTATAAAGGTCGGTGCAGATTCAACTACTTTATATGTATATACGGTAGGTATTCATCTGGATGAGGCTTTGAAAAATCCGGGTTCTGATTATGATATGGTGTTGCGCGAGGGGGATGTATTGTTTATTCCTGAATATGTAAGCACAGTGAAAATCAACGGTGCCGTGATGTATCCTAATACCGTACTGTACAAAGAGGGAGAGAACAGCCGTTACTACATCAATCAGGCGGGCGGATATGCTTCGAATGCCAAGAAGCGCAGTGCTTTTGTGGTTTATATGAATGGTACTGTATCCCGCATACGCTCCGGTAGTAAGACGGCAATCGAGCCCGGGTGTGAGATTATCATCCCGACTAAGGATCCAAGTAAGCGTATGAGCGTGGCCGAAATGGTAGGTATGGGTACTTCTATTGCCACTTTAGGCACAATGATTGCTACTTTGGTTAATCTCTTTAAGTGATAAGGACAATGGACGAAAGTAAAATACAAAAGGCTCCGCAAAAACCGGAGGAACAGGAAATTGATTTGATTGAGTTGGCTCAGAAAGTGTGGGCCGAGCGTAAAATGCTTTATAAGGTATGCGGTATTGCGGCAGTGATTGGCTTGATTGTAGGATTCAGCATTCCTAAAGAGTATTCTACGGAAGTGACATTGGCTCCCGAAAGTGCAAGTAAAGTGAATGCCGGGAGTATGGGGGCATTGGCTGCTATGGCTGGCATCAACTTAGGCGGTTCTGTCGGAGAAGATGCCCTGTCGCCCGAACTGTATCCCGATATCGTTAAGTCAACTCCTTTTCTGCTGGAGTTGTTTGATGTAAGGGTCAAAGACCAGAAAGGCAAAATAGATACGACCTTATATGCTTATCTGGATAAATACCAGCGTTCGTCATGGATGGGTGCTGTAATGTCTGCGCCATTCAAGGCTTTGGGTTGGACCTTGTCTTTATTCAAGGATAAACCGGAGAAGAAGGAAGGAAAAATCGATCCGTTCCACCTGACATTGGATGAGGCGAAGGTGGCGGATGCTTTGAGTAAGCGTATCTTGGTTACGATTGATAAAAAAACAGGGGTTACAACTTTGGAGGTTACTATGCAGGACCCTTTGATTTCGGCTTCGTTAACTGATACCGTGATGCATTGTTTGCAGAATTATATCACAAATTACCGTACCAATAAAGCCCGTCATGATTTAGCTTTTACAGAAAAGTTATATAAAGAAGCAAAGGCGGATTATGAGAAAGCTCAGAAAAAATATGCTACTTTTGCAGATGCCAACCAGAATGTGGTTCTGTTAAGCTATCGTGCCGAACAGGAACGTTTAAAAAACGAAGTTGAGCTGGCTTATACTGTTTATACCCAGGTTTCCGGACAATTGCAGATGGCAAGAGCCAAAGTGCAGGAGATTACTCCGGTATATACGGTTGTGCAACCGGCTACCGTTCCTTTGCGTGCTGCCAAGCCTAATAAGATTATGATTCTTATAGGTTTTGTATTCTTGGCAGGAGTGGGATGTGTTGGCTGGATATTATTTGTGAAGGATTTATTTAAAGATTGGAGAAAAGCAAACAAAGCAATATGATGGCTAATAATGATATGAGTCGTTGGTGTGTTCTGTATACGGCGCCAAAGTCGGAGCGTAAATTAGTGCAGCGCCTGCATGTAGCAGGATATATGGCATTTTGTCCTATCCAAATCGTATTCAAGAAGTGGAAAGGACAGACCAAAGAAGTGTTTGCACCTCTGTTTCCCGGCTGTGTTTTTGTAGAAGAAGCGGCGGGTGTGGAGTCGTTTGTTGCTTCGCAGGGTGGTGTATCTTTCTTACTGGACGCTGAGGGTCAGAAGCTGTTTGTTTGCGCCGATAAAGCAGAGTTGCCGGCAAAGTTTGTGCATTTGTTGAAATAGAGGCCACTTTCTTCCCGGCATAAAAAAAGCTACATTCCAAATGTAGCTTTTTTTATGCCGGGAAGCATTGTTTTTTAATCAAACAAACTCTTGAACTTCTTGAAAATCTTCTCCTTGATAGAAGTATTCGGCTTGAAGTTATCCGACCTTTCCATTTCTTCCAGCGCTTTTTTCTCTTCCTTGTTCAGTGTTTCGGGCACATATACGCTGACATTCACCAGCAGGTCTCCGGTTCCGTATCCGTTTACGTTAGGCAGTCCTTTGCCGCGCAGGCGGAGAACCTTACCCGGCTGTGTACCCGATTCGATTTTTACCTTAACCTTGCCGTCAATGGTGGGTATTTCTACCGCACCGCCCAATGCGGCTGTCGGGAAACTGAGCAACAGGTTGTAAATCAAATCATTCTCATCGCGAATCAGTTCCTTGTCCTGCTCTTCCTCTATGAGAATCAGCAGGTCGCCCGGTACGCCGTTGTGTTTGCCCGCATTGCCTTTACCGCCCATGGAGAGCTGCATGCCTTCGGCTACACCGGCAGGAATTTTCACGGTAACGACTTCTTCGCCGTAAACGATACCTTCGCCTGCACATTCCTTACATTTATTCTTGATGACCTTGCCTTCGCCACCACAGGTAGGACAAGTGGTACGCGTCTGCATTGTGCCGAGGATGGTCTGCTGGTTGCGGATTACCGTACCGCTGCCCTTACAGGTAGGGCAGGTTTCCGCACCGCCGTCTCCTTCTGCACCGGTTCCATGGCAATGGCTGCACGGTACATATTTTTTCAGTTTGAATTTCTTTTCGACTCCGGTAGAAATTTCCTTGAGGTTCAGCTTTACCTTTACGCGCAAGTCCGAACCGCGATAACGGCGTTGTTGTGCACCACCGCCGCCGAATCCGCCGAACCCGCTGAAACCGCCGCCGAACCCACCGCTGTGTCCGCCGAATATATCACCGAACATGGAGAAGATATCATCCATGGACATGCCGCCGCTGAAACCGC
>OGDX01001102.1_pt1 | contig 15440 bp, 11 predicted proteins | sample 1570461 | NCBI WGS metagenome assembly OGDX01 (sample SAMEA2582172, study PRJEB24529) | metagenome
CCATCGGCCACGGCATCGAGGCCGTCAAGGGCATCAAGGGCCGCCGCACCGTGGGTTTGTTCCACGGCGAGTGCGTGGCGCTGGGGATGCTGCCCATGATCGAATCCAAGGCGCTGCAGAAGCGGGTGCGCGCGGTCTACCGCCGCATTGGCCTGCCCACCCGCACCACCTATAACAAGGAAAAGGTGCTGGCCGAGATGCTGCACGATAAAAAGGCCCAGGGCGGCCAGATCACGGTGATCAAGGTGCCGGGTCTGGGCTGCTGGCGGGCCGAGACCATCCCCGTGGAGGGCCTGCGTCCCCTGCTGGGTATGGAGGAGTAAGCCATGAAAAACACCTTTGGCAGCGATCTTTCGCTGACCATTTTTGGCGAGAGCCACGGCAGGGCCATCGGCGCGGTGCTGGACGGCATGGCGGCGGGCGTGCCCGTGGAGGAAGCCTTTCTTGCGGCCTGCATGGACAAGCGCCGTGCCCGGGGCGATGGCCTTTCCACCCCCCGTGTAGAGGGGGATGCGGTGCAGTTCTTGTCCGGCGTGGTCAACGGCCGCACCACCGGCACCGCCATTGCCCTGATGATCGAAAACCAGAACACCCGCAGCGGCGACTATGCCAAAACGGCTGACCTGCTGCGGCCCGGCCATGCGGATTACACCGCCTACGCCAAGTACCACGGCTATCAGGATGCCCGGGGCGGCGGCCACTTTTCGGGCCGCGTCACCGCCGCGCTGGTGGCGGGCGGCGCTCTGGTGCTGGGAGCCCTGAACCGGGCCGGGATCGAGATCGTGACGCACATCGGGCGGTGTGCCGGGATCGGCGATATCCCCTTTGCGCTGGACGATCCCGCCGCGCTGGCGGCGCAGGCCGAGGCACTGCTGAACAAGTCCGAGGGCTTTGCCCTGCTGGACGGCAGTGTGGAGGAACCCATGAAAGCTGCCATCCGTGCCGCCGGTGCCGAGGGCGACAGTGTGGGCGGCGTGCTGGAGACCGCCATTCTGGGCCTGCCCGCAGGCGTGGGTGAACCCTATTTCGACAGCGTGGAGAGCAAGCTCGCTCACCTGGCTTTCTCCATCCCGGCGGTCAAGGGCATCGAGTTCGGTTCCGGCTTCGGCTTTGCGGACCAGAAGGGCTCGGAGGCCAACGATGCCTTCCGGATGCAGGGAGAGCGCATCGTCACCGCCACCAACCACAATGCGGGCCTGAACGGCGGCATCTCCAACGGGATGCCCGTGGTGTTCCGCACGGCGGTCAAGCCTACCCCCAGCATCTACAAAACGCAGGACACGGTGGATTATATGGCAAAGAAGGACGCGGAGCTGTCCATTCAGGGCCGCCACGACCCCTGCATCGTGCCCCGGGCCGCCATTGTGCAGACCTGCGCCGCCGCGCTGGCCGTGGGCGACCTGCTCACCGCAAAATACGGCATGGCCTGGATGGAGGACCCCACCGGCTACCGCAAGGAGGTGCTGTAAATGGAATACGGACTCATCGGCGGGCGGCTGGGCCACTCCTACTCCAAGGTCATCCACGAGATGCTCTGCGGCTACCGGTACGACCTGTGCCCCCTGCCCACGGAAGAGGAAGTCCGGGCCTTTCTGACCCGGCGGCAGTTCAGGGCCATCAATGTCACCATCCCCTATAAGCTGGTGGTCATGGAGTACTGCTCCTATATCGACCCCCACGCCAGGGCCATCAATGCCGTGAACACCATCGTCAACAGGAACGGCCTGCTCTACGGCTACAACACCGATTACCCCGGCTTCTCCTACCTGTGCGATGCACACGGGGTGGAGTTCAAGGACAGGACTGTGCTCATTCTGGGCACCGGCGGCACCCACAACACCACCTGGGCCGTGGCCCATGACCGGGGCGCGAAACAGATCTATACCGTCAGCCGCCATCCAGACCCCGAAAAGGGAGAGCTGACTTATGCTCAGGCCCTGACTACCGGGGCGCAGATCATCATCAACACCACGCCGGTGGGCATGTACCCCAATGTGGGCGTGAGCGCCCTGGATATCACCTCCATGCCCGGGCTGGAAGCCGTGATCGATGTCATCTATAATCCCGATAAGACCGAGCTCATCCTCCGGGCCGAGGAGCTGGGGGTGCCCGTTGCCGTCGGCGGTCTGGAAATGCTGGTGGCACAGGCAGTGTACGCGGCAGAATTTTTCCTCGACCGCAAGTTTGAGGATGCCGGTGCCGAGATCGCCCGTGTGACCAGCGAGCTGCGGCGGGAACAGCTGAACATTGCCCTCATCGGGATGCCCTCCTCGGGCAAATCCACCCTGGGCCGCGCTCTGGCGGAACGGCTGGGCAAGCGGTTTGTGGATCTGGACGAGGAGATCGTCAAGGCCGACGGCCGGAGCATCCCGGACATCTTTGCCGCTGAGGGGGAGGCAGGTTTCCGGAAGCTGGAGGCCGCGCAGACTGCCCGCTTTGCCAGGGAGAACCGGCAGGTCATCTCCTGCGGCGGCGGCGTGGTCAAAGACCCGGCAAACCTCCGGGCGCTCCACGCCAACGGCATCGTGCTCTTCATCGACCGGCCGCTGGAAGATCTGCTGGTGGGCGGCGGAAGGCCCCTTTCCACCAGCCCTGAGGCCCTGAAAACCATGGAAGCCCAGCGCCGCCCGCTCTATCTGGCGGCAGCGGATGCCGTGATCCCCAACAAGACCACCCCTGCGGATGCCGTGACGGCGGCAATGGAGGCGCTGGATGAAATTTTTAGTCATTAACGGTCCCAACCTCAACCTGACCCAGTTCACGGAGCCGGGCATGGAGGGGCAGATCGATTTCAATACACTGCTGGATTATATCGAGGCGGGCTGTGCCCAGATGGATGTTCAGGTGGACTTTTTCCAGTCTAACCACGAGGGCGACCTCATCGATGAGATCCAGTCGGCGGCAGGCCGGGCCGATGGCATCATCCTCAACCCGGGCGGCTACGCCTATTACAGCGTGGCCATTCTGGAAGCGCTGCAGGTGTGCGGCGTGCCCGCCGTGGAAGTGATGCTGGCCGACCCCAGCGGCAAGGAGCCCTTCCGCAGCGTGGATGTGGTCTCCTTTGGCTGTCAGGGCCGCTTTGCAGGCGAGGGGGTCAGCGGATATCTCCATGCCTGCGCCTACCTTGTGCAGCTGCTCCGGCTGGATGGCGGCGCGCAGACGCACCTGGTGCAGTAAATGAACAACCTCTCCGTCAATGCTGACGCATTGCCACCTCTCCTAGTAGGAGAGGCCTTGGCATTCAGGAGAAGTTTCCGGTTTTGCCAAGGGCTCCCCTATTAGGGGAGCTGTCGAGCGAAGCGAGACTGAGAGGTTCAGAAAAGGGAAAGGAATCAAAAGAGATGATCATTTCGACCAAAAAAGGCACCCCCAAGGAAGAGCTGGAAAAGATCGTAGACAAATTCGAGAAGCAGGGCCTGGATGTGACCCTGATCACCGGCAAGGATTACAATGTGTTCGGTCTGGTGGGCGATACCACCAAGATCGATGAGCGCGACGTGCTGGCCAACCCCTGGATCGACAACGTCACCCGCGTGTCCGCCCCCTATAAGCGGGCCAACCGCCTGTTCCACCCCGCCGATTCCATCATCGACTGCGGCGGCGTGAAGATTGGCAGGGGCGAGAAGATCGCCGTGATGGCAGGCCCCTGCAGCATCGAGGGGGAAGAGCAGGCACTGCGCATTGCCAACGGCGTAAAGGCGGGCGGTGCAAGCCTGTTCCGCGGCGGCGCTTATAAGCCCCGCACCTCTCCCTACTCTTTCCAGGGTCTGGAGACTGAGGGCATCCTCGATATGGTCAAGGCCCGGGAGGCCACCGGAATGCCCATCGTGTCCGAGCTGATGAGCGAGGACCGGATCCCGGAGTTTGAGGAATATGTGGACGTGGTGCAGATCGGTGCCCGCAACATGCAGAATTTCCAGCTGCTCAAGGCCGTGGGCAAGATGCACAAGCCTGTGCTGCTCAAGCGCGGCCTGTGCAACACCATCGAGGAGTGGATCATGTCCGCAGAGTACATCATGGCCGGCGGCAACGAGCAGGTCATTCTCTGCGAGCGGGGCATCCGCACCTTTGAGAAGTACACCCGCAACACCCTCGACCTCTCCGCTGTGCCCATCATCCACGAAAAGACCCATCTGCCCATCATCGTGGACCCCAGCCACGCCACCGGCAAGGCCAATCTGGTTGAGCCGATGATGATCGCCGCTGTGGCCGCCGGTGCCGACGGTCTGGAGGTGGAAGTCCACTATGATCCCCGCCACGCATGGAGCGATGGCGCACAGTGCCTGACCCCGGATGCCTTTGCACAGGCCATGGCAAAGTGCCGTCAGGTCGCATGGGCCATTGGCCGGGATATGTAACACGATGAACGGCCTCACCCTCTCAGTCAAAGCCTGACGGCTTTGCCAGCTCTCCCAAAGGGAGAGCCTCTGGCGAAACCACAGACCTTGCGGTGGACTGCCAAGGCCTCGCCCTTTGGGAGAGGTGGCAGCGCAAAGCGCTGACGGAGAGGGCGAGCCAGGTAAAGTAACACGATGAACATTACGATAAAATCAAGCCGGACGGTGGGCGGCAACATCGCCGCGCCGCCCAGCAAAAGCATGGCCCACCGGGCGGTGCTCTGCGCGGCGCTGGCAAAGGGAACCTCCCATCTCCATCATCTTGCTTTCAGCAAGGATATCTCCGCCACGCTGGGTGCGGCGGCCCGGCTGTGCGCCCGTGTCACCACCGGGGAAAACGACGCGGTGGTGGAGGGGCTGGGCCGCTTTCTGCCAGTTGATGCCCCCGTGGACTGCTGTGAGAGCGGCAGCACCCTGCGCTTCCTCATCCCGCTGGCCAGCCTGACCGGGCAGGAAGTGACTTTTACAGGCCGTGGGCGGCTGATGGAGCGGCCCCAGTCGGTCTACAAAACGCTGTATCAGCAGCAGGGCCTGCGTTTTGAGCAGGGCGCGGACCGCCTGACCGTGGAAGGTGCCCTGACACCGGGCGAATACGAGCTGGCGGGCAACGTGTCCAGCCAGTTCATCAGCGGGCTGCTGTTTGCCCTGCCCCTGCTGGGCGGCACCAGCACCCTGCACCTCATCCCGCCTGTGGAGAGCCGGAGCTACATCGATATGACCCGCGCGGTGCAGCACGCCTTTGGCGTGGAGAGCCGCTGGCTGGATGAGAATACGCTGGAAATTCCCGGCGGGCAGCACTATCTTCCCGGTGATTACACCGTGGAGGGCGATTACAGCCAGGCGGCTTTTCCTGCCGTGCTGGGCGCTGTGACCGGCGGGGTGGCCATCACCGGCCTGTCTGAGGAGACCTTGCAGGGCGATGCGGCCATTCTGGAGATCCTCAGGCGGTGCGGTGCAAGATTCACCCGCACTGGGCAGGGCGTGGTGTTTGAAAAGGCCCCGCTCCACGGAACGGACATCGACCTTGCCGACTGCCCCGACCTGGGCCCCGTGCTGATGGTGCTGGGCCTGCTGTGTGAGGGCACCACGGTCATCCGCAACGCCGAACGTCTCCGCATCAAGGAGAGTGACCGCATTGAGGCCATGGAGACCGAGCTGCGGGCCTGCGGCGGGCAGCTGGAGAGCGAGGGAGGCACCATTACCATCCATGGGGGTGCCGGCGCGCTCCATGCCCCGGAGCAGCCGCTTTCCAGCCACAACGACCACCGCGTGGTGATGAGCCTTGCGGTGCTGGCGCTGGCCGCCGGGCTGGCCCTGCCCATCAGCGGGGCCGAGGCCATTGCCAAGAGCTGGCCGGATTTTCTGGAAGCCATCAAGCCTTTGGGCGCGGAGGTGGAACATGTTGGATAAATCAAAGCGTTATCTCATTGTGGGCCTGGGCCTGCTGGGCGGCAAGTACGCCTTGGAGCTGAGCAGGGCCGGGTTCCATGTGGACGGCATCAACCGCAGCGAGGGCCATCTGCAGTATGCCCTCGACCACGGCTATATCGCCAGCGGCAAGACCCACGATTTTGAGGATCTGGTGCGTCAGGCCGATCATATCATCTTTGGCTTGTACCCCACGGCCCTGATCGAGTGGTTCCGGACCTACGGCCACCTGCTGAAGGAGGGCTGCATCTTTACCGATGTGTCGGGCGTAAAGACTGGTCTGGTGGAGCCCATTCAGGCCATGTGCAGGCCGGGCGTGGAGTTCATTGCCAGCCACCCCATGGCGGGCCGTGAGACTTCCAGCGTGGAGCACGCCGCCGAGGTGAATTTTGCCCCGGCCAACTTCATTGTGACCCCCACGGAAAAGAACACCCCGGAGGCCGTTCAGTGGGCCAGGGAGCTGGCCGAGGTGCTGGGCTTCAAGCATATCTGCACCCTGACCGTGCAGGAGCATGACAGGATGATCGGCTATGTCAGCCAGCTCTGCCATGCCATCGCCGTCAGCCTGATGTGCGCCAACGACAATACCTCTCTGTGCGAGTACACCGGAGATTCTTTCCGGGACCTGACCCGCATTGCACGCATCAACGATAAGATGTGGGCGGAGCTGTTCCTCTGGAACAAAGAAAACCTCATCTCCGAGATCGACCAGTTCAGCGGGGCGCTGAACGAGATGCGCAACGCCCTTGTGGCCGATGACCGGGAAAAGCTGGAGGAGATGTTCCGCCTGTCCACCCAGCGCCGCGCGGCGTTTGATAAGAAAGCGCCGTAACCTTTTCAGCACACAGCACTGCTGTTTTTTTCCAGCTCCCCTGCTGGGGAGCTGGAAGCGAGACTGAGAGGTTTGGCACAACACGAAAAAATGAGGTGTACCGAATGCCCAAACAGGAAGGCCAGAAATCCAAGCTGCTGGCGCTATTGCGCATTTTTGAGCAGCAGACCGATGAAAACCACCTGCTGAACGTGCCGCAGCTGGTGGAGCTGCTGGAGGCGCAGGGCATCCGCTGTGAGCGCAAGAGCGTGTACAGCGATATTGAGGCACTGGGTGCGCTGGGCTATGACATCAAGCTGCGCCGGGGCCGGGGCGGCGGGTATTTCCTTGCCAGCCGCACCTTTGATCTGGCGGAGCTCAAGCTGCTGGTGGATGCCGTGCAGGCAAGCCGGGTGGTATCCGGCACCACGAGCAGGCGGCTGATCCACAAGCTGGAAAAGCTCTGCTCCAACTACGAGGGCAGCCAGCTGCAGCGTCAGGTCTATGTGGAGGGCCGCCCCAAGACCGACAGCAAGAGCCTGCTGTACAGCATCGATGCCCTGCACGAGGCCATCAACAACGGTAAAATGGTGGAGTTCCTCTACAGAAAAGCCGACAGCCGCGAGAAAGAGAAAAGGACCGTCAGCCCGTGGCAGCTGGCCTGGGAGAACGGGTGCTACTACCTCATTGCCTTTGCCGACGAAAAGGGCATCCGCCATTACCGGGTGGACAAGATGAGCGGGGTCCGGGTGCTGGATGCGCCCCGGCGCGGTCAGGAGCAGTTTGCGGATCTTGACCTGCCTGCCTATCTGCGCAAGCACTTTGGAATGTACGGCGGGCCGGAGCATCGCGTTACCCTGCGGTGCACCGCGGATCTGGAAGGTGCCATGCGGGAGCGCTTCGGCACTACGCCCATGTTTTTACCCGAGGAGAATGGCTGCTTCCATTTTGATGTTCCCATCTGCGTCAGTGACCAGTTCTATGGCTGGGTCTGCGGCTTTGGCGGCAAGATAGAAGTGGTTGCCCCGCCCGAAGTGCGGCAGGGAATGCGGGAGATGACCGCCCGGTTGGCAGAACAGCATCAATAACAAGAAAAAGGACTGCGAAAGCAGTCCTTTTTTGCGTGTTTACGGCTCCTTCAATTCCAGATCACTGGGCAGGATCAGATCCAGCGCGGCGGCAGGTTCAGCCACAAGGCGGCGGCTCTGGTGGAAGATGGCCTTTTCCAGTGTGTTGCGGGCAAGGCGGCCATTGCCGGCGGTGCGGGCATCGGATTCCTGCCAGCGGGCATAATAGCCCAGCAGGGGTTCGGTGCAGCTTTCGGCCAGGGTGTAGCCCTTGTTTTTGGCAAGGCCCTGGGTGATCTGCAGCAGCTCCACGGCGGTGTAGTCCGGGAACTCGATCCGGTTGGGAAAACGGCTGGCAAGGCCGCTGTTGGCGGTGAGGAAGATCTCCATCTCCTTGGTGTAACCTGCCAGAATGACCACCAGCTCATCCCGGTGATCCTCCATCCCCTTCACCAGCGTGTCGATGGCTTCCAGCCCGAAGCTGTCCTGCTCGCCGCGGTAGAGGCTGTATGCCTCGTCAATGAAGAGCACACCGCCCAGAGCGCTCTCGATGACGCTGTTGGTCAGGGGAGCGGTGTGGCCGGTGTAGCGGCCTACCAGGTCGGCACGGGTCACCTCCACCAGCTGCCCGCCCTTGAGGGCACCGATGGCTTTCAGGTATTTCGCCACCAGCCGGGCAATGGTGGTCTTGCCGGTGCCGGGGTTTCCGGTGAAGATCATGTGCATGGACAGGCTGGCCGTTTTCAGCCCGGCAGCGGCCCGGCGCTGCTGTACCTGCAGGTTGTCGGCCAGACCGAACACATACTCTTTCACGGGAGCAAGGCCCACCAGTTCGTTGATCTCGGCCCGGATGGCATCCAGCGCGCCGGTGTAGGCGGCAGGCAGCAGGTCGAACAGGGGCTGGTCTGCGTCGTCGTTCAGGCGGAACAGCACCCCTTCCGGCCCGGCGGTCAGGGTCACGGTGCCGGTAAGGGTTTCATCGGTTCGCAGGCAGTATTCGCTCAGGGCACGGAAGATGCGGTCACAGCATTCGGCCAGCCCGGCGGCACCCTTCTGCGCGGTGCACTGGGCTGCGACATAGTCCCGCACGTCGGCCCCGGCGGAAAGGGTCAGCCCCAGCCGGGTGCGGATCTTCTGGGCCAGCGCGTTGAGCTGCTGTGCGGCAAGGGCGGCCAGATCCTCCCGGGTGTAGGAGGCCGTTTCGCAGACATCCCCCAGCGCCGACACCAGCGCCGCGCCGAATTTGTCGGCCAGTGCCTCCCGGCCCTTGTGGGAGTAGAAGATGAGGTATTTGCCGCAGGGGTCGATGCGGCTGACAGCTCCCGGGGCAAGCGCCGTGCCTGCATCTACAAGGATGCCCTCCTTGTTTACGAGATACCGGCTGGACAGGGGGGCGCTGCCCTTGACGGCCAGATCGGACAGGGTCTTCAGAAAGCCGGGATAGCAGCTCTCATAGTGCTCAAAGGCAAGGATCTCCCCGGGCGCGTGCAGGGCGGCGTAGAGGTCCTGCAGGAAGAGCTTTTCGGCTCCGGAATTGGGGTAAAGGGCCAGATCCAGCGTGGCGATCCTGTCGCTCTGCAAAAGGCCCCGGGCCGCCATGCAGCGGGCAGTTTCTTCCAGTGCAAAATGCCGGCCTGTGCCTGCCCCGCCTGTGAGCAGGATGACGTTGCGGGCGGCGGGGGCCTCGGTGCCCAGCACAAAGGGGCGGCGCATGGCCCGCACCACGCTGTCCACAAAAGCATCCTGCCCCAGCACCGTCTGCCTGACCTCGGCGGCAAGGCCTTCAAAGCTGCCCAGGTGCTCCGGCTTCACGTCGGTGGTGCCCCTGGCCAGCAGGCCTTCGTCCTCCATGTCCCGCAGCATCTGGCGGCTGCTTTCCAGCGCGGCGGCGGTGGCATCGCTCTGGGTTTTGAGCTGGGCGTTCTGCTGCTTCAACAGCTCGTCCAGCCGTTTCTGCTGTTCCAGAAGCGCCGCGTTCAGGTCAGGCAGGGCGGCGCTGCCGCCTGTTTTGGGTGCAGAAGCGCCGGGGGCGGCCTTGAATCTGCCCCCCGGGCCGAACACGCCGTTCATCAGACTTTCCCAATCATCGGTGTATGCCATAAAACTACCCTCCGTGCAGTGTTTTTTCTTTCAGTATAGTGGAGTCTGGTACGTTTTGCAAGGAAAGGGTTGAAATAAAGGACAAAGTTCGTTACACTATTGTCAAACGAAAGGATGGATTGCCATGGAGCCAAGAACACCTGCTGAATGGAAGACGCTGTTTGAGAGCGAAGCCTTTGCCCGCCAGACGGAATACTACGGCCCGCTGGGGGTGGAGTATACCCCCGCCGGGACACACCTGCGCCTGTGGGCTCCCACGGCAAAACAGGCAGCAGTGAACCTGTACCGCCGGGGCACCGGCGGGGCCTGTGTGGGCACCCTGCCCCTGCAGCAGCAGGACAAGGGTGTGTGGAGCGTCTATCTGCCCGGCGACCAGCACGGGAAATACTACGATTTCACCCTTACCACCCCGTTTGGCACCTGCAATGCAGCGGACCCTTACGCCCGCTCGGCCGGGGTGAACGGGGTGCGCAGCATGATCTTTGATCCGGCCCGGGTGGACCCGCAGGGCTGGGAGCGGGATGTGCGGCCGGTGATCCCGCCGGCCCGCCGCAGCGTGTGGGAGGTCGGCGTCCGGGATTTCTCGCAGGACCCGGCCAGCGGCGTGCACACAGCCTGGCGAGGCAAATTCCTGGCCTTTACCCAGCAGGGCACGACCCTGAGCAGCGACGGCATCCACCCCACCTGCCTGAATTACCTCAAGCGGCTGGGGGTGAGCTATGTCCAGCTCATGCCCATCTTCGATTTTGGCAGCGTGGATGAGAGCCGCCCCCTGACCCGGCAGTATAACTGGGGCTACGATCCCACCAACTTCAATGTGCCCGAGGGCAGCTACTCCACCGACCCCACCCGGGGTGAGGTGCGGGTGCGGGAGTGTAAGCAGATGATCGCGGCCCTCCATGCGGCGGGCATCGGCGTTGTAATGGACGTGGTGTATAACCACATGTATCGTTCCGATAATGTGCTGAACCGGGTGGTGCCCCTCTACTACTTCCGCCAGAACGATGACGGCTCCCTCTCCAACGGCAGCGGCTGCGGCAACGAGTTTGCCTCCGAGCGGCCCATGGCCCGGCGCTATCTCATTGATTCGGTACTCTACTGGGCACGGGAATATCACATCGACGGCTTCCGGTTTGACCTGATGGGCCTGTATGACGTGGAGACCATGAACCTCCTCCGGGCTGAACTGGACAAGCTGCCCGGCGGGCGGGATATCCTGATGTACGGTGAGCCGTGGCAGGGCGGCTGCAGCGCCCTGCACCGATACGAGGCCAACAAAAATAACCTGAACATGCTGAACGAGCGCATCGGCATCTTTTGCGACAACACCCGGGATGCCATCAAAGGCGGTTGCTTCGATGCCCGGGAGCCGGGCTATGTGGAGGGCAAGCCCGGGAGTTTCTGGGATATCGGTGCTTCGGTGGCGGCGTGGTGCCGCAGTGAAAAGCTGCCGCCTCACGCCCCGGGGCAGATCATCAGCTACGTTTCGGCCCACGACAACTTTACCCTGTGGGATAAGCTCCTGATGGTGCGCTACGCCCGCCCGGAGTTTGCCGCTGTGGACAAGACCGCCCTGGCCCAGAACCGGCTGGCGGCGGGCATCTACCTGACCAGCATGGGCCTGCCTTTCTGGCAGGCGGGCGAGGAGTTTGCCCGCACCAAGAAGGGGCAGGGCAACAGCTACCACTCCAGCCCGGCCCTCAACCGGCTGGACTGGCACCGGGCCGAACAGTTCCACAGCCTTGTGGATTACTACCGCGGGCTCATTGGTCTGCGGGCGGCGTTCCCCCGGCTGGGCGCGCTGGACAAGGCCGGCCCTGCCGCCATCGAGTTCTTCTCGCTGGAACAGCCTCTTGTGGGCTGGCGGCTCCCCGCCCAGTGGGGCGACGGCGCAGCGTGGAGCGCCCTGTGCGTCTACTATAACCCCACCGAGACGGCGCAGGTCGTCACCCTGCCCGGCGGCAGCTGGAAGCTGCTGAGTGACGGCATCTCCTCCAGCCTGTGGCGGGGCAGCAGCCGCATCTGCACCGGCCAGACCGTCCTCCTGCCCCTGAGCGCCACCGTGTTCGGGCAGGTATAAAAATACGGTCTGCCGTTGCTTGACAACCTGCAATTGAAAATCCCCTGACCAGTTCACGCCGGTCAGGGGATTTTTGATTTATGGATCAGGAAAAAGATTTGGGAGGATCAGGAGTTTTTCTGTGCCTGCTGGGTCTGGGCGTTCTTTTCGCCCAGAGTCAGGCTGACGGTCTGCATCTGGCCTTCCCGGGCCACGGTGATGGAAAGGGTATCACCGGCGGCATGCTGCTGGATCAGGGTGCCAAGGTCGTCCTTCTGGGCGATCTCGGTGCCGTCGATGCTCACGATACGGTCGCCGGTCTTGAGGCCGGCCTTGTCGGCGGGGCCGCCCTGCACAACATCCACAACGTAAACGCCGTAGGCATTGACGTTGAGCTGTGCGGCGGTCTGGGCATCGGTCACAGCCAGATAAGTGATGCCCATGTAGGGGCGGCCGGAGACGTAGCCGTTCTCCAGCAGATCCTGTGCCACCTTGATGGCATCGTTGATGGGGATGGCAAAGCCCAGACCCTCCGCATCGCTGGAGGAGGACTTTGCGTTGACCAGACCGATGAGCTCACCGTTCATGTTGAACAGGCCGCCGCCGGAGTTGCCGGGGCTGACAGAGGCATCCATCTGGATCAGGGACATGGTGTTGGTGGAGCTGGTGCCCTGGATGGTCACGCTGCGGTTCAGGGCGCTGACGATGCCGCTGGTCACGGTGCCGCCCAGCTCACCCAGCGGGTTGCCCACGGCCAGCACGCTCTCGCCCACGGCAAGGCTGTCGCTGTTGCCAACGGTGGCGGGGGTCAGGTCAGTGGCATCGATCTTGAGGACAGCCACGTCGCTGGTGTCATCCTCGCCCACCACGGTGGCGGGGTAATCGGTATCGCCGATGGTCACGGTGATGTTGGAAGCGCCGGACACAACGTGCGCACAGGTCAGGATATAGCCGTCGGAGCTGATCACGACACCGCTGCCTGCGCCGCTCTCCACCTGGCTCTGGCCGTACCAGGACCACTGGGAGTAGACCACCTGCTCGGTGGTGATGACCACAACGCTGGGGCTGACCATCTCAGAAACCTGAGCGGTGGTCATGCCGGAAGCGGTGTTCACCGCGGAGGCAGAGCCGGAATCACTGCTGGACGTGGAGGAAGGTGCCACCTGCTGGATGACTACCTTGCCGCCTGTGTTGCCCACCCGGGCCCCCACAAAGCCGCCGACAAAGCCCATGGCTGCTGCCAGCACCAGTGCGACTGCACTGCGGGCGATATTGCCATGTTTCCGGCGGCGCTTCTTGGGAGGCTGCTTGGGGCTTCCCTGTGCGGCCTGATACCGGGGGCCTTCCGGAGGCGGCACCGCGCCGCCATCGCTGCCGCTGTTCGGCTCGGCCTGGGGGGCGGCCTGTGCGGCCTCGCCGTAGGTATCTGCCGTGTTGGCGGTGTTCATGCCGGAGGAGCCGACGTTGGGGTAGCCGGTCTCGCCGGTCTGGCTATGTTCAGAGGAATAATCGTATTCCCACTTGTTTTCGTTATCCATACTGGTTACTTCCTTTCTCAAAGGGAATGGTTCGGAGGGGGCGCTCTGCCGCACCTCCTTGGAACTGTTCCTATTGTATCCGGTAATTGTGAAAAGGAATCGCTGACCGGGTGAAGAATATGTGAAATAAGGTCGTAGCGGGAAGCCTTGACAGCGGCGCGGGGGCTTGGTATTTTAAGGGTGCAGCGCAGAAGCCGGCAACGTTGCGAAACCTCTCCGTCATCTTCGCTTTGTGAAACCTCTCAGTCGCGGGCGCTGCCGCGACAGCTCCCCTAATAGGGGAGCCCTTGGCAGAGGATTTGTTTTTCGCAATGATCGCTGGCGCTCCAAAACCAATGCCTGCCGCAGGGCAAACAGGAGCGAAGCGATGATGACGGAGAGGTTAGCCCAGCAGGGCAAGTCCGCGAAAGGAGCAAATTATGAAACTGGAAAAGACCCAGGGCGGTTATGCCCTGTATAAAGAGAAAATCATCATTGGTACCTGCCAGGCCCGGCCCACGGAGCAGGGTGCGGACATCACTGCCCTGACCATTGTGCCGGAATGGCGGCGCAAGGGCTACGGTTCCTACCTGTTAAAAGAGGTATTGCGCAGCCTGGGCGGCTATGACAAAGAGATGGCCACGGTGTTCACGGCTCCTCTGCCTGCCGATGCGGGGGAGCTGGCCTTCTGGGCAAAGTTCGGTTTTGCGGCAGAGGGCAGCGGCTTGTGCCGCCGCCGCACCCCCGACCTGACGGCCGTGAAGCTTGTGCAGGACTTCCTCACCGCGCGGCTGACTGACCCCAGGCTCTGCATCGATGCCACCTGCGGCAACGGGGGCGACACGGCTTTTCTCTGCCGCCTTGTGGGCGAAGAGGGCCGGGTGCTGGGCTTTGACATCCAGCCGGAAGCCATTGCCTCCACCCGGCAGAACCTTGCACGGAAGGGCTTTGCGGCAGAGCTTCACTGCGACAGCCACGCCAACCTCCTACAATATGTGCAGCCCGGCACCGTCGATGCCGTGATGTTCAACTTCGGCTGGCTGCCCGGTGCCGACCACGGGGTGTTCTCCCACGCCCAAAGCAGCATCCCGGCGCTGGAAGCCGCCCTCGAGGCCCTGCGGCCCGGCGGGGTGCTCAGCGCCATCCTGTACAGCGGCAAGGTCATCGGTTCCGACGAAAAGACCGAGATCCTTCAGTGGATGCGCTCCCGGCCCCTGAAACAGTGCACCGTCCTTGTCTGCGGCTTTGCCAATTGGGCCGATACCGCCCCCTTGCCCTGCTTCCTCCTGAAAAAATAACAAAAACTCTTGCATCTAGGTGGAATTGCTGGTAAAATATAAGTTGTGTGTAATTTTGGAGGGCAGGTCCTGCTCTGTACAACCTCTCCGTCATTGCTACGCAATGCCACCTCTCCTAGTAGGAGAGGCCTTGGCAAAGAGGCAAGGCTTTACGCAATGCCAAGGGCTCCCCTACTAGGGGAGCTGTCGAGCGAATGCGAGACTGAGAGGTTGTACAAAGACGAAGCCTGCCCAAGAGCAAGAAACTATGGGAGCTTCCGATGTAAGTGCATCTTTGTTTTGACAAATATCCCCCATCAATTCAGGAGAAATCAATATATGACAAATCGTGAAGAGATCGAGCGCCGCCGGACGTTTGCGATCATCAGCCACCCCGATGCCGGCAAAACGACCCTGACCGAAAAGCTGCTGCTGTACGGTGGAGCCATCAATCAGGCCGGTTCCGTCAAGGGCAAGCAGAGCGCCAAGCACGCTGTGTCCGATTGGATGGACATCGAAAAGCAGCGCGGTATTTCTGTCACTTCCTCTGTCCTGCAGTTCAACTATGCAGGCAAGTGCGTGAACATTCTGGATACCCCGGGCCATCAGGACTTCTCGGAGGATACCTACCGCACCCTGATGGCAGCGGACTCCGCTGTCATGGTCATCGATGCGGCAAAGGGCGTTGAGGCCCAGACCATCAAGCTGTTCAAGGTCTGCACCCTGCGTCACATCCCCATCTTCACCTTCATCAACAAGATGGACCGCGAAGCCCGCGACCCCT
>OGDX01001111.1_pt1 | contig 15322 bp, 14 predicted proteins | sample 1570461 | NCBI WGS metagenome assembly OGDX01 (sample SAMEA2582172, study PRJEB24529) | metagenome
TGCATATTCTCGATTGGCACTGCTCATTGCTTACGCACATTATATCATATCATTATTTTAAAAACAATTATACTACAGTTATAGTTATATTATTATTAAAGTAAATTAAAATTTTCAAAATATGTAAAAAAAATGAATGATTTTTCAAAAATTAATTTGTATATGTTATAAAAAGCGGATATAATATTATTAAATAAAGATTTATGATTATGAAATGGTGAAACGATTTTTCAATTATATGAAATGCATTTTTTAATGATCATAAAATAAATGAGGAGGTTTCTATGAAAAAGAATATCAAACATTTTTTTCTGTTGACAGCTCTTGCCGCTGGAACAATCCATTTTGTTAACAGATTTATTAATATGACAGCTGATATCAAGAATATTTTGAAAGCAGAGAACGGCAATTTTTACGATTGGAAAAACGGACAGATTTATTATACCAGACGCGGATCAGGCAGTCCGTTATTGCTGATTCATGATCTGGATCCGGTCAGCTCTTCTTATGAATGGTGCAAAGTGATTCGAAAACTGGAAAAGAAACATACTGTCTACACACTGGACTTACTTGGATGTGGACGCTCTGCAAAACCGTACTTAACTTACACCAATTATTTATATGTTCAGCTTGTGACGGATTTTATCCAAAATGTAATTGGAGAAAAAACAGATATTATTGCATCGAATGAATCAATCTCATTTGTAACGTTAGCTTGCAATATGAATAAGGATCTGGCAAACTCTATTATTGCAATCAATCCGACCTCTTTGAAAGAGCTTCATATTACAACCGATAAATATGCATCTGTGAAAAAAACATTATTGGAACTCCCTGTGATTGGAACCTTCCTTTACAATATAAAAGTGAGCAATACCAACATCACCAAGGATTTCCGTGAGGAATATTATGCAAGGCCACAGCTGGTTTCTTCCAAATTAATTGACGCATACTACGAAGCAGCCCACATGAATTTCAGTCATGGTAAATATTTAATGGCAAGCATGGAAGCAAATTACACAAAGAATAGTATTGAACATGCGCTGAAAAAATTAGAAACTCCAATTTATGTGATTGAGAGTCGAAACATGAAAGATGCAATCGCAATTGCGGATTCTTATAAAAAGACAAACTCCAGAAATGAAATCGTATACTTATCCAACTGTAAAAAATATCCACAGTTAGAGATTGCCGATAAAGTTGTGGAAGCAATTGATATGTTTTTAAAGTAGGATTATTTTAGAATTTAATAATAAAAAGAAAAAACTCCTGTCCTCCAAATGATGCATTAAAAACACGTTTTATAATAGAATGTAAAAATTTTTTACATTTAAGCATGTTATTGCATCATAAAAAAGACAGGAGTTTGTGTATATGGTGATTTATTTTATCACCCAATTATTACATCACTCAGTAACTATTATTTTTACAACGGTGTCTTTGTCGGTGTTCCGGCTTTTCTCGGATAAGTTTTCGGTGTTCCCTTCACCTTATCGATCACGACAAACGATCTTTTCTGCTCATACAGATCAAATTTATAGACTTCTTTCATTTTTCCTCCAAGCAAAAATGTTGCATTTTTTGCATTAGCAACTTCCTCTTCAATTTCACCGGATTTGTAAGAAATAAAATTTCCACCTATTTTTACAAAAGGAACACAATACTCTTCTAAGGAAGAAAGATTTGCAACTGCCCTTGAGACAACCAGATCAAACTTTTCACGGTATTCCTTATTTTTTCCAAGCTCCTCCGCTCTCGCGTGAAGTGCTTCAATCTCTTTTAATCCAAGTTCCTCTATCACTTCCTGTAAAAATAATATTCTTTTATTCAGAGAATCAGCAAGTGTCATCCTCAGATTTGGAAATGCGATTTTCAAAGGAATCCCCGGAAATCCGGCGCCGGTTCCCATGTCCATTACTGAAACTTCTTTTTTGAGATCATACACTTTGATCAGGGAGAGACTGTCCAGAAAATGTTTTTCAATGACTTCATCAAATTCTGTGATTGCAGTCAGATTCATAACTTTATTTTTTTCCACCAGCATCTCATAATATCTGATAAACTGCTGTATCTGATTATCGCTTAATTCAATCTGAAGTTCTTCCAGACCTTTTAAAAATTTTTCTAAATTATATGTCATTTTATATTTCCTTTATGATATTTCATCTGCTCCATATAAACCAAAAGTACCGAAATGTCTGCCGGGGAGACTCCTGAAATTCTCGATGCCTGGCCAATTGATAACGGTCTGTAAAGTTTTAACTTCTGTCTGGCTTCAATACGGAGGCTTGGTACTTCATCATAATCAAAATCTTCTGCTATTTTTTTATTTTCCAGTTTTTTATAATGCTCTACCTGTTTGATCTGACGCACGATATAACCATCATACTTGATATTGATATTAACCTGTTCAACTACATCATAAGGCAGCTCAGGTCTTTCCTTATCGATCACAGCTAATTTCTCATAATCAAGTTCAGGTCTGCGGATCAGTTCTGTTAAAGTTGTTCCGGTATTTAACGGAATACTTCCGTAACTTTCCAAAAGAGCCTGAACCTCTTTATTAGCACCTATCTTGACTCCGGCAACACGTTCAATCTCTTTCTGGATCAATACTTCCTTCTGGCAGACCCAGTCATAACGCTCCTGTGAGATCAGACCAATCTCATATCCTTTTTTTGATAAACGGAGATCAGCATTATCCTGACGAAGCAATAAACGGTATTCCGCACGGGAAGTCATCATGCGATACGGCTCATGATTTTCTTTTGTCACAAGATCATCAATTAAAACTCCTATATAAGCCTCGGAGCGATCTAATATCAGCGGCTCTTTTCCAAGAATGCTCATGGCTGCATTGATTCCGGCAACTAACCCCTGACAGGCAGCCTCCTCATAACCACTGCTTCCATTAAACTGACCACCCGAAAACAGTCCTTTGATATTTTTAAATTCCAGAGTAGCATACAACTGATTTGGATTGATACAATCATACTCAATCGCATAAGCATTACGGACAATTTTCACGTGTTCAAGTCCCGGCAAGGTGCGGTACATTTCATGCTGAACATCTTCCGGTAAAGAGGAAGACATTCCACCAACATACATCTCATTCGTATTTATTCCTTCCGGTTCAATAAAAATCTGATGTCTGTCCTTATCCGCAAATTTTACAACCTTATCTTCAATGGAAGGACAGTATCTCGGTCCTGTACCTTCAATAATTCCTGCATAAATCGGAGAACGGTCTAAGTTATTCCGGATGATCTCATGTGTTTTCTCATTTGTATAAGTCAGCCAGCAGGAAACCTGATCGATCTGCACATCTTCAGGATTAGTTGTAAAGGAAAAAGGTACAACTCTCTCATCTCCCTTTTGCTCCTGCATTTTTGAAAAATCAACAGACCTTTTGTCAATTCGTGCAGGTGTTCCTGTCTTAAAACGGAACATTTCAATTCCATGCGCTTTCAGGGAATCTGTCAGATGGTTGGCTGCCTGCAGACCGTTTGGTCCGGTGTATGTGATCATCTCACCGGTCAGACATCTTGCGCGAAGATAAGTTCCCGTGCACAGTACGACTGCCTTACAATGATAAACCGCACCTGAAAACGTTTTTACACCTGTTATTTTCTGAATTTCTTTTCCATTTTCCAGCGCTGCTGTTTCCGTAATAATTTCAGAAACTTCTGCCTGACGGATGGTAAGATGATCGGTATTCTGAAGCGTCTTCCGCATCTCCATACTGTAATTCATTTTATCTGCCTGCGCACGCAGTGAATGAACGGCCGGACCTTTGGATTTATTTAACATCTTAGACTGGATAAATGTCTTATCGATATTTTTTCCCATCTCACCACCGAGCGCATCGATCTCACGAACCAGATGTCCCTTGGAACTTCCTCCAATATTCGGATTACACGGCATCATTGCGATACTGTCTACACTCACGGTAAAAATAATTGTTTCCAGTCCGAGTCTTGCACACGCCAATGCTGCCTCGCATCCGGCATGTCCGGCTCCGACTACAACCACATCATATTCTTCCTCTACATACGGAATCTTCTTCTCTTCCATTTTTAATTTCCTCATTAACATAACATAACATAAATAATATCGATAACATTTTATTTACCCATACAGAATTTGCTGAAGATTTCATTTACCAGATCATCCTCCACGGATTCCCCTATAATGTTTCCAAGTTCTTCATAAGCATTCATCAGATCGATCGAATAAAAATCTTCCGGCATATCATCTGCAATACTCTGCAATACTAAATGTAAACTTCGCAAAGCTTCCTGTAAAGATGTTTTATGTCTGATATTCGTAATATAAACTTCATCATTAAATGTAACTTCCCCGGAGAAAAACATTTCTTTGATTGTTTCTTCAAGGTCATCCATTCCTGTCTGCTCTTTTGCAGAAATTGAGATCATTTTTTTATCCAGATGTTTTTTTATATCTTCCACAGTTGTGACCGGACTTAAATCAGATTTATTTAACAAAACGATTGCATGTCTGTCTTTCAACAATTCCATGATCTCATGATCATTTTCATCTAACGCTGTGGATGTGTCAACTACGTAAATGACAAGATCGGCATTATTCAAATATTTCTTTGCACGTTCCACACCAATTTTTTCCACGACATCTTCCGTGTCACGGATTCCGGCTGTATCAATAATGTTCAATATAATACCATTTAAATTAATCTGTTCTTCCAGAACATCCCGTGTTGTTCCCGCAATATCTGTAACGATTGCCTTCTCTTCTCCAACCAGAGAATTTAAAAGAGAAGATTTTCCGGCATTCGGCTTTCCGACAATAACAGTTGAAATACCTTCTTTTAACATTTTTCCATTATCGCTGTTTGCAAGCAGTTTATCAATTTTTTTTATCACATCCGATACTATACCGGAAAGTTCTTCCGGATATCCATCCAGACTTATGTGCTCCGGATCATCTAATGCACTTTCTATAAACGCAATCTCATGTAAAACAGTTCCGCGGATTTCTTTGATTTTTTCTGAAACAGAACCGGAAAGCTGGCTCAACGAACTTTTTAATGCAAATTCATTCTTGGAATTGATAACATCAATAACGGATTCTGCCTGTGAGAGATCAATTCTTCCATTCAAAAATGCACGTTTTGTAAATTCACCCGGCTCTGCAGGACGCGCACCATATTTGATCACTGTTTCTAAAATTCTCTTCATGACATAAACGCCGCCATGACAATCTATCTCAACCGTATCTTCCCTGGTATAACTTTTCGGTCCTCTCATCAGAAGAACCATAACTTCATCGATCACTTCATCGCCGTCATGAATATGACCATAGTGAATCGTATGCGTTGACATATCTTCTAACTTTTTCTGATTCTTCATTTCAAAAATACGGTCTGTGATAGAAACTGCCTCGTCTCCGCTGATTCTTACGATTCCGATTCCTGAACTTGTCATTGCAGTTGCAATTGCAGCAATGGTATCCGTTCCCATAGTGATATCCTTTCCATGTACAAAACTGCACGCCGCAAAACTTCATAAGAACCTGCCATATCATTTCCGGCATTTTCATAAAGCTTTGTAACGTGCAGCTTCTGGTCTTTTAAATTCTATACTTGAATTTATCTTTCTCTATCTCTTTTTAAAGTAACAACCACATGTCTGTATGGCTCTTCGCCTTCGCTGTGTGTTGTTACAAACTTATCATTCTGCAATGCAGAATGGATAACTCTTCTCTCAAAAGGATTCATTGGTTCTAAAGAAACAGGACGTTTTGTTCTCTTTACTTTGTATGCAATGTTCTTTGCAAGATTCTCCAATGTCTCTTTTCTTCTCTTGCGGTAATCTTCTGTATCAATCTTAACTTTAATGTATTCCTCAGAATTTTTATTCACTGCAAGGTTTGCAAGATACTGCATGGAGTCGAGAGTCTGTCCTCTTTTACCAATGAGGATACCCATGTCATCTCCTTTCAGTTCTACGTTGTAAGTATTACCATCTTCTGCTTTTTCAATAATGATCTCAACTTTAAGATCCATAGCAGCAAAGATTTTCTGTAAAAATTCTGTGATATCACCTTCTACAGAATATTTCTTACGAACTTTGATCACAGCATCTTTTCTTGCGATTCCTAAAAATCCTGTGCTTCCTTTTTCGATTACTTCATATTCAATCTGATCACTGGTAGCTCCAAGTTTTACAAGAGCTTCTGTGATAGCATCATCGACTGTTCTTGCTGATACTTCAATATACTCCATAACAATAACCTCCACATATACGTTATCTTACCAACACGTTTTTGAAAAATAATCTGTTAGTTTTTCTTATTATTTCTCTCGTTAAATTCACGGACCAGGTTTGCTTTTGCAGCCATACTTTCAGGTTTTGCATTCGCTTTCAATGCATTTGCCTTCTCAAGTTCAAGTTCTTTCTCTGCCGTTGTCTTAACGGAACTCTTGGAACTTGCTGTAACCTGTCTTGTGTTCATACGTGCAGCATTGGAAATCTGGTTTTCGGAGATTCCCATTTTCTCACGTTTTTTCTTTGCTTTTTCCTGATTCTTTGCAATAATATCGTCCAGATCAATCTTATCAAAATGTTTATTTAAGAAGAACTGCTGGATACTTCTTACAACCGCACTTGCAATCCAGTAGATACCGAGACCGACCGGAACAGTAAAACACATTACCAGTGAGAATAATGGCATGGTACGGTTCATCATCTTCATCTGCTGAGCCATCTGGTCATTATCTCCACCTGCTGTTGCAGCCGTTGGCATTAACTTGATATTTAAAACCTGTGTCAAATAAGAAATCACAGGAATCAGCAATGCAAGAACTGCCATCAGAATACTTCCACCTGCAAATGCAGCTTTGATGATCTGAAATGGAGTATCTGAAATATTTAATCCTATAAAGTTGTTTACATGAGAAACTACACCATATGTAGAATCAATGGAATCTGTGAGCGCCGGGAATGACTCTCTTAAGGAATCCCATCCGGTAGAACTCATTTTTGATAAAACATCTACTACATAATTCTGTAAGGTTGTTGTATCTGTTGCCGTAAAATCAACCTGTACTGTGTTCAATTTTAATGTGCTCATCAGGTTTGTCATAATATCCTGATAGCCGCTTGTTGCCATGATCTTATCAACCAGATCAAGATAAACATCCTTCACACTGCTGATATAGGCAGGAACATTCATAAACACACGGTACAAAGCTAACAGTAAAGGCATCTGGATTAACATCTGCACACAGCTGCCTGTCGGTGAAACACCATACTTCTCGTAGATCTGCTGTGTCTCTGCCTGCATATTCTGCATGGATACTGTATCTTTTTTATCCTTATACTTTTTCTGGACCGCCTGAAGCTCCGGGTTCATCTTCTGGGATAACTTCGAAAACTTCTGCTGTTTGTAAGTCAATGGGAACATTAAAGCATAAATAACAATGGTAAATAAAATAATAGAAAGTCCAACGTTGGTAATTCCAACTTTTTCCATTAAAATATACATGCCATTCATTATCCAGCCAAGTAATTTTGCAATTGGTCCAAGAATGGCACCATTGTATGCTGTTAATAACATCTCTGACACTGAAAATACCTCCAATTATGGAACGGGATCATATCCGCCTTTTGAAAAAGGATTACATCTTATAATTCTCCAAAGCGCTAACGCCCCACCTTTGACAGCTCCATACTTTTCGACAGCCTCTAACCCATAGGTGGAACAGGTTGGGTAGTATGGACATTTTGTTGTTTTCATCGGAGAAATATACTTTCTATAAAATTTAATCAAAGCAATCAATGTTTTTTTCAAAATGATTCCATCTTCTTTTCTAAAATCTTTACTTCAAAATTTTATGAAGACCTCCAAGATGTAACAAAGCACTTTCCACTTCATGATATGAAATATCTTTTGCTGTATTTCTTGCGATGACTACAATGTCTAAACCACTATTAAACATGTCTTCCTGTAGCCGGTAACTTTCTCTGATCAATCGGGTTACATGATGTCTTATAACGCTATTCCCTACTTTTTTACTCACCGATATACCTAACCGGTTTCTTTCTGTATCGTTTTTCAGAACGTACATCACCAAATAACGATTTGCATAAGACTTTCCTTTTTTATATACGTTCTGAAAATCTCTGTTTTTCTTTAATGATTCTGAATATTTCATCTAATATTCCTTTACCAAAAATTGATCATAAAAGAAGAAAAGACCACAAATATGTGGCCTATGCTGATAATTTTTTTCTACCTTTTAATCTTCTTGCAGCCAATACTTTTCTTCCGCCTGCAGTACTCATTCTGCTTCTGAATCCGTGAACTTTCGCTCTCTGTCTCTTCTTAGGTTGAAATGTCATCTTCATGTCACATACACCTCCTCTACAATTCAAACATTTATTTTACTCAATGTTATGATAAGTCTACTTCAATAGCGACAAAACATCATTTTTATTTATATCAAAATAATCGGACAAAGTCAAGCAAAATCTCATAAAATAAGGCTTTTGCCAATATTTTGTTTTCCACATTTTATCAATTTTTGTTTTTTACCACTATATATATAAGGAAGAAATGCATTTTATCTATATATGGTATAATGTTATACACATAGAAAATCAAAAATTTTTCCACAGAAAACCCAGTATTTATGCCGTTTACATAAGTTATCCTCAATTTGTGGATAACTTGTGGATAATTTCTTGATAATGTCATCATAACTTGTGCATAAATGTGTACAAGCCTTATTTTTACTGGTCTATAACTATTTTTCCATTATTAACAATAACTTCTAGCATATTCACATTAAGCGTTAAAATGCCCATATAGCCACTTTTTTTATCAACGCCCTATCCCCAGACCTTCCACAATTAAACGTTGATAAATCCGCAAAAATAGTGTAGGATAGCATTATATAGAATTTTTTAGAGTTTTTTAAGCAGTTAAGATTAACTGCTATATTTTAGTGCTATCAGAAAACGGAGTTAGAAAATGGACAAGATTTTGGAAAAATGGGATGAAATTTTACAGACAGTAAAAACAGAGCATGATGTCAGCGACATTTCTTTTGATACCTGGATCAAACCTCTGGAAGTTTTTGGTGTTGAGGGAAATACCCTCTATATCCTTGTTCCATCTGAACAGATGACTTTAAGTTATATCTCAAAAAAATATTATCTTCCTTTAAAAGTAGCAATTGCTGAAATTATCGGAACCGAATATGAGATTCAGTTTATTTTACCGGAACAGACCAAGAATATCAGACCTTCCAATAATAAAGGAAAGAAAACACCTGAACCTGAAGCTTCCAAACGTTCCAACTTAAATCCAAATTACACATTTGATACTTTCGTTGTCGGCAGCAATAACCGTTTTGCACAGTCTGCCTCCCTGGCAGTAGCGGAATCTCCGGGAGAAGCTTACAACCCTCTTTATATTTATGGTGGACCCGGACTTGGAAAAACCCACTTGATGCATTCCATTGGACATTTCATCCTGGAAAGAAATCCGGAAGCAAAAGTTTTGTATGTTACTTCCGAGGAATTTACCAACGAAGTTATCGAATCTATCCGTAGTGGTAACGCCTCTGCGATGAATAAATTCCGTGAAAAATACAGAACCATCGACGTTCTCATGATCGACGACGTTCAGTTTATTATAGGAAAAGAAAGTACACAGGAAGAATTTTTCCACACGTTCAACGCTCTCCACTCCGCAGGCAAACAGATCATTTTAACATCGGATAAACCGCCAAAGGATATGGAAACGTTAGAAGAACGAATCCGTTCCCGTTTCGAATGGGGACTTATGGCAGACATCGGAGCTCCTGATTACGAGACGCGAATGGCAATCCTTCGCCGGAAAGTGGAATCTGATGATATGTCCTTAAGCGATGACATTTTAAATTACATCGCAAATAATATTAAATCCAACATCCGTGAATTAGAGGGAGCTTTGAACAAACTCCTCGCTTACTCGAATCTGGAAAAAACAGAGATCACCATGGAGATTGCCAAGAAAGAACTTCAGAATATTATCACACCGGACAAGCCAAGAGAAATCACTCCTCAGCTTATCATTGAAGTTGTTTCGGAACATTTCCAGATTTCACTGGATCAGATGATCTCAAAAAACAGAAGTAATGAGATTGCAAGACCAAGACAGATTGCCATGTACCTCTGTAAAACCATGACGGATATTCCACTGGATTCCATCGGTTCCTTACTGGGCGGAAGAGATCACTCGACCATTATCCACGGCATCAAAAAAATTGCGGATGAGTACGATTCCAACGAACAGACACGCAATTTAATTGAAACTATCAAGAAAAAAATTAATCCAAACTAAAGTTATCAACTTTTTTTCGAGTTATTAACAAAATTTTGTGGATAACCTGTTCAAACCGTGTTTAATTAATGTTTAAAGTTTTGGATAACCTACTTTTCAAGATGAATTTCAAATTTTTTCTGAGGAGGCTTAAAATTTTAATTCACATTTTATCCAAGGTTAATCCTCATGCTTTTCACATAGTTATACAGTCGGATTTTTCGGACAAGCCCTTATGTTTTCAAGGGTTGCAGGGTTATTCACTTATTCACACACACTAATACGACTACTTTTAATATCTTTTATTAATTATATTTATATTGGCTTTCGCCAAGCAGGAAGGAGTTATTCACATTATGAAATTAATCTGTTCTAAATCAAATCTGCTTCATGGAGTTAACATTGTGTCCAAGGCTGTTCCAACCAGAACCACAATGGCAATCCTTGAATGTATTTTAATTGATGCTTCTGCTAATGAAATTAAATTAACAGCAAACGATATGGAACTTGGAATTGAAACTAAGATTGAAGGAGAGATTGCAGAGAGGGGAATCATTGCATTAGATGCTAAGATTTTTTCTGAGATTGTCCGTAAATTACCGGACAGTGATGTTGTGATCGAAACAGATTCCAATTTTAAAACTACCATTACCTGTGAGAAAGCAAAGTTTAACATTGTTGGAAAATCAGGTGATGATTTTTCCTATATTCCATTTATTGAAAGAAATGAATGTATTTCAATCTCCCAATTTACTTTAAAAGAAGTCATTCGTCAGACGATTTTCTCAATTGCTGACAATGATAATAATAAACTGATGACGGGTGAACTTTTCGAGATTGAAGAGAATCAGTTAAAAGTAGTTTCTCTGGATGGACATAGAATTTCCATCCGTAATATTGAATTAAAGAATAATTATGACCATAAGAAAGTAGTTGTTCCTGGTAAAACACTTCAGGAAGTAAGTAAGATTTTACCTGGAAGTGCAGAGGAAGAAGTCAATATTTTCCTTTCAGAGAATCATATTGTATTTGAATTTGATGATACTACAGTTGTATCCAGATTGATCGAAGGGGAGTATTTCAAGATTGAGCAGATGCTTTCCTCTGATTATGATACAAAAGTTAAGATTAATAAGCGTGAATTATTAGACTGTATCGACCGTGCAACACTTCTCGTAAAAGAGGGTGACAAGAAACCAATTATCATGAATATCACAGATGGAAATATGGAATTAAAAATCAATTCTTTTATTGGTTCCATGAATGAAGATATTGATATCACAAAAGAGGGAAAAGATATCCTCATTGGATTTAATCCGAAATTCTTTATCGATGCATTGAGAGTCATCGATGAGGAAGAGGTTTCTCTTTATATGGTAAACCCGAAGGCTCCATGTTTTATCAAGGATGATGAAGGAAAGTTCATTTATCTGATTCTTCCGGTAAACTTTAACGCAGCCACTAACTAAGAAAGGCAGAAAGATGATCACAGTAAATATCAGAGAGACGGATGAATTTATCAAACTGGGACAGGCTTTGAAAAAAGCAGGTCTTGTAGAATCCGGAGTAGATGCAAAGTTTTTTATTCAGGATGGACAGGTAAAATTAAACGGCGAGACAGAGCTTCAGCGTGGAAAAAAATTATACAATGGAGATGTTGTTTCCTTTAACGGCGAGACAATTCAGATTGTAAAATGATCATAAAGTCAATTGAATTGCAGAATTTTCGAAATTATGAAGATTTAAATATTTCATTTGATGAGGGAACCAATATTTTTTATGGGGATAATGCGCAGGGAAAAACGAATATCCTTGAAGCTGCATATTTAAGTGGAACAACTAAGTCCCACAAATGTAGTAAGGACAAGGAAATGATCCGTTTCGGGGAGCAGGAGTCCCATATCAGAACGGTTGTTGTAAAAAAAGATAAAGAATATCAGATTGATATGCATTTAAAACACAATCGTTCCAAGGGAATCGCAATCAATAAAGTTCCGATCAAAAAAGCCAGCGAGCTTTTTGGAATTCTCAATATGGTATTTTTCTCGCCGGAGGATCTGAATATTATCAAAAATGGTCCGGCGGAGCGCCGTAGATTTCTGGATTCTGAATTGTGTCAGCTGGATAAAATATATTTGTCAGATCTTACAACTTACAATAAAATTTTGAATCAGCGTAACAAATTATTAAAAGATATGGTTTACAGACCGGATTTAAAGGATACACTTCCGGTATGGGATATGCAGCTGGTAGAAACTGGCAGGAAAATCATTCGGCGAAGAAAACAGTTTGTTGATGAGCTAAATGAGATCGTGCATGATATTCACTATCGGATTTCCGGTGAAAAAGAAGATCTGCTTTTGCAGTATGAACCAAGTATTGAAGATATTTTTTTCGAGGATGAACTTTCCAGAGTCAAAGAGAGGGATATGCGGCAGTGTATGACATCGGTGGGACCGCACCGGGATGATCTTCTTTTTTCCATCGGTGAGGTGGATATCCGGAAGTTCGGTTCGCAGGGACAGCAGAGAACTTCAGCTCTGTCTTTGAAACTTTCAGAGATAGAACTGGTCAAACGATCCATTCATGATACACCGGTTTTGCTGCTCGATGATGTGTTGTCGGAACTTGACAGTAACCGGCAGAATTATCTGCTCAACAGTATTCATGATACACAGACGCTGATCACCTGTACAGGGTTGGATGAATTTGTAAAAAACAGATTTCAGATCAATAAGATATTTAAAGTTGTACAGGGGACTGTGGAAGAGAGAAAAGAATTATAATTAGATTACATTTGTAGTTTGGTATAAAAAAATAAGAGTTCATGGGTGAAAACCTGTGATACAGCTTGGATTGTACATATTTTTTTATGTGCAGAATGGAGGAATAAATGGGTACAGAAAACGAATATGGTGGAGACCAGATCCAGATTTTGGAAGGACTTGAGGCTGTTCGTAAAAGACCGGGTATGTACATCGGTAGTACATCAGCCAGGGGCTTACATCATCTGGTATATGAGATTGTAGATAACTCAGTAGATGAGGCACTTGCCGGATACTGCAAAAATATTGAAGTGACCATAAATGAAGATAACTCTATTACCGTAGAAGATGATGGACGTGGTATTCCGGTCGACATCAATCACAAAGCTGGAAAATCCGCATTGGAAGTCGTATACACTGTACTTCATGCCGGTGGAAAATTTGGCGGTGGAGGCTACAAAGTATCTGGTGGACTTCACGGCGTAGGTGCGTCAGTTGTAAATGCACTTTCCACAAAGTTAAAAGTTGAGGTTTACCGTGAAGGAAAGATTTATTTCCAGAGTTACAAGATCGGTAAACCGGATGAACCGGTGAAAGTGATCGGAGAATGCGGCGAGGACAAGCACGGAACAAAGGTTACTTTCTGGCCGGACGGATCGATTTTTGAAGAGACCGTTTTTGATTATGATACGTTAAAACAGCGTCTGCGTGAGACGGCCTTTTTGACAAAAGGTTTAAGAATCGTGCTGACAGATTTAAGAGAAAACCCGGCGAGAACTCATGATTTTCATTATGCCGGCGGTATCAAAGAATTTGTTAATTACTTAAACAAGAGCAAAGAAGCTTTATACCCGGAAGTCATTTACTGTGAGGGCAGTGGAAATGGTGTCTATGTGGAAGTTGCTATGCAGCATAATGATTCCTACAATGAGTTGACGTTAAGTTTTGTCAATAACATTATCACACCGGAAGGTGGTACACATCTTGCCGGATTCCGTAATGCATTGACGAAAACATTTAATGCTTATGCAAGAGCGAATAAATTATTAAAAGACAGTGAACCGGCATTGACGGGTGATGATATACGTGAAGGACTGACCGCCATTATCAGTGTCAAGATCGAGGAACCTCAGTTTGAGGGACAGACCAAGCAGAAACTGGGTAACAGCGAAGCCCGCGGTGCGGTGGATTCCATTGTGAGCGAGCAGCTTACTTACTTTTTAGAGCAGAATCCGACGGTTGCCAAGACAATCTGTGAAAAGTCACTTCTTGCACAGCGCGCGAGAGAGGCAGCAAGAAAAGCGAGAGATTTAACCAGAAGAAAAACAGCACTGGAGGGAATGTCTCTTCCGGGAAAACTGGCAGACTGTTCTGACAAAGATCCAAAGAACTGTGAGATTTTCATCGTCGAGGGAGATTCCGCCGGCGGTTCCGCTAAGACTGCGAGAAGCCGTGCAACCCAGGCAATCCTCCCACTTCGTGGTAAGATTTTAAATGTCGAGAAGGCAAGACTGGATAAGATTTATGGAAATGCTGAGATCAAAGCTATGATCACTGCGTTTGGTACAGGTATTCATGAAGATTTTGATATCAGCAAACTTCGTTACAACAAGATTATCATTATGACGGATGCCGATGTCGATGGTGCCCATATCAGTACGTTAATGCTGACCTTCCTCTATCGGTTCATGCCGGATCTGATCAAAGAAGGCCATGTATATCTGGCACAGCCGCCACTATACAAGATCGAGAAAAATAAAAATGTGTGGTATGCCTACAGTGACGATGAGTTAAATGCAATCTTAACGGAGATCGGACGTGATGGAAATAATAAGATCCAGCGTTACAAAGGACTTGGTGAGATGGATGCGGAGCAGCTCTGGGAAACTACCATGGATCCAGAAAAACGAATTTTAAAACGTGTCATGATCGATGATGAGAGTACTTCTGAAATTGATATTACGTTTACAACTCTGATGGGAGATAAAGTAGAGCCGAGACGTGAGTTTATTGAAGAAAATGCGAAGTATGTGCAGAATCTCGATATCTAAGATTGCATGTGTTGGAAATTATATATATTACTGCAAATGTAGTTCAATAAAAAATAGAAAGTTTATTTATAATATAATTGCAAATGTAGTTTAATTAGAGAAATGCAGATTTTGAACCAAAAAGAATCTGCAGGAATGAGGTAAATAGAATGGATGACA
>OGDX01001130.1_pt1 | contig 15122 bp, 15 predicted proteins | sample 1570461 | NCBI WGS metagenome assembly OGDX01 (sample SAMEA2582172, study PRJEB24529) | metagenome
TAAATTAATGTTAGGTCCGTTCATTACAAGTATCTTCATATCAATCCTCCATTATGCCTATATTAACAGCTGAAACTATATCAGCATACATGTCTTCAAATCTTCTTCCATCAGTCTTAACTATAACATCAGCAGCGTCCTTATAAAGCGCCTCCCTTGCGGTCATAAGACTTTCAATCTTTTCTCTTAAATTACCTCCTGCAAGAAGCGGTCTGCTTGTGTCCTTAGACAGACGCTTTACCAGTTCATCAACAGATGCTTCCAGATATACAACAATTCCAAGCTCCTTAAGAAGACTTCTGTTAACTTCTCTTACCGGCAGTCCTCCACCAACAGATATAACACAGTTATCACAGACCTGTGCAAGCTCTTTGATAGCCTGTGTCTCCATATCCCTGAATGTCTCTTCACCGGAATCCCTGAATATATCCTTAATAAGCTTGTTATACTTATTCTCTATATACTCGTCAGTATCAAGAAATTCCATATTGTGAGTCCTGGTAATCCATCTTCCAAATGTTGTCTTACCGCTTCCCATAAAACCAATAAGGATAATATTATTCTTTCTATTCATTAATCCCAAGCTCCTTCTGAAGACACTTATACACCTCATCAGCCTCTTCCTTAGTAATCTTACAGTCATTCCAGAGCTCGTAAGCACTTACTCCCTGATACAGAAGCATCTTAAGTCCATTATAAGCCTTTTTCCCCTGTGCCTTAATAAGCTTCATAAACGTAGTCTCTCCCGGATTATATATGATATCAACACCAACTGCTGCCTTTTTGTAAAATGCTTCATCATCAATAACAACAGCTTCGTCATTCGGATGAAGTCCAACACTTGTTGTCTGGATAACAATATAATCTTCTCCCGGAATATCAGCATAATCAGCAATATTCATAGGAATAACCTTATCATTGTTAAAATGTGCATTAACAGCCTGTGCAATCGCCTCAGCCTTATCAACTGTTCTGTTCAGCAGATAAATTTTCTTTGCCCCCTTGCTTGAGCAAAGAAAAGTAATAGCTCTTGCTGCGCCTCCTGCTCCCAGAATAATAACCTTAGAATCAGCCAGTTCAATTCCTTCATCTTCAAGTTCTCTCGCAAGTCCAAGAATATCAGTGTTGTATCCTTTGAATCCTCCGTCAACCCTTACAAGAGTATTAACAGCTCCTATAGCCTTGGCAAGCGGATCTATATCTACAAGAGAATCAATAACCTCTGACTTGTGTGGAACTGTGACATTAAGTCCCAGTATATTGAGACTGTAAGCACCTCTTACAGCAGATGCCACATCTCCTTTTTCCACTTTAAATGTTGTATAAACCATATCTTTTCCTGTCAGCTGTGCAAGATTATTATGAATTGCCGGTGACACAGAATGTCCTACCGGATTACCAATAAGTCCGCATACTCTTGTTGTTCCTTTGATGTCCATAATCCAAGCTCCTTTAAGCAATTAATGCTTTCTTCTTTTATAGAAAAATAATACAATCCATTCCAGTCTTCTCTTAAGAATTATCTGAATTTCTTCATGCTTATCAATAGGCTTTACAAGCACAGACATAATACCTGCCCTGTTAGCGCCCCACACATCTGTAAAAAGCTGGTCACCAACAAAGAATGTGTTATTCCTGTCTGTTCCCATAATATCCATTGCCTTAATATAATTGACCGGCGATGGTTTTGCTGCCTTACTTACATATCTTGACCCACATGCATCAGCAAGCGGCTTTACACGCGGTTCTTTGTTATTCGATATAATACATGTATCAAATCCTATCGCTCTTAAACTGTCAAATAAATCACTGCACTTCTTCGTAACCGGTGCACCATGTTCCACAAGAGTATTGTCAATATCAAATATAATACCTCTGTAGCCCTTATTATACAGTCCTTCATAATCTATGTCGTAAGCTGAATCAATATATATATCAGGATAAAACCTCTTAAACATAACAAAAATGCTGCCTTTCTTAATTACTGATATATATTATTTAAGGATTTTCTTAATCTCTTCCATAAATGAATCAACATCCTTAAATTCTCTGTAAACAGATGCAAATCTTACATAGGCAACCTCATCAACTGCCTTAAGCTTGCTCATTACAATCTCACCAATAGTTTTAGTTGAGATTTCTTTCTCTCCAATATTAAATATCTGCGTCTCAATCTCATCAACCATATTATTAATCTGTGAGATAGATACAGGCCTTTTATGGCACGATCTGACAATACCCGCAGTTATCTTCTCTCTGTCATATGGTTCTCTGTTATTATCCTTCTTAATCACAATAAGAGGCATAGATTCAATCTTTTCATATGTGGTAAAACGCTTACCACACTCGTCACACTGACGACGTCTTCTTATTGAACTGTCATCAGTCGGTCTTGAATCAATTACCTTAGTGTTATCTTTACCACAAAATGGACACTTCACGCTATCTACCTCCAAATTAAATATATAAATTAATTATGAATAAGCCCAGCCAAAATGTCAATCCTTTTAATGTTGATAAATTGAAAAACCAATTATTATTTAAGGAGGGATTATGGCTGGATACAAAGTTGAAATATGCGGAGTCAATACAAGTGACCTTCCTCTTCTTAAACCCGCCCAGGCAAAAGAACTGCTTGTAAAGATAAAATCAGGAGATACGCAGGCAAGAGAAACATTTATAAAAGGAAACTTAAGGCTTGTATTAAGCATTGTACAACGCTTCAGCCAGAGTGGTGAAAATCTTGATGACCTGTTTCAGATAGGCTGTATAGGAATGATTAAAGCGATTGACAATTTTGATATATCGTTAAATGTACAGTTTTCAACATATGCTGTTCCAATGATAATCGGAGAGATAAAGCGTTTTCTGCGTGATAACAGCACTATAAGAGTCAGCCGTTCCTTAAAAGATACAGCCTATAAAGCAATAACTACCCGTGAAACACTTATGAAGAAAAATCTTAAAGAACCATCAATTACAGAAATCGCAGAAGAAATAGGCATATCAAAAGCTGATATCGTAATTGCCCTTGAAGCAGTCACACCTTCAATATCATTATATGAACCGGTATTCAATGATGGTGGTGACACCCTGTATGTTATTGATCAGGTAAAGGACAAGAAAAACACTGAAGACCGCTGGGTAAGAAATATTGCGCTTCGAGAAGCTATTAATCGGCTTTCCCCAAGAGAACGCCAGATAATAATACTCCGTTTCTTTGATTGTCTTACACAGACTGAAGTTGCCAAAGACCTTGGGATATCACAAGCCCAGGTAAGCCGCCTTGAAAAATGTGCCTTGCGTGATATGAAAAGACACCTTTGCTGATATGCGTAATATAATAATATAAGCACTTAACCAGGTATTATAATGCGTCTATGTGAACTTAAAGGAAAAACCGTAATAAACGATACCGATTGCTGCATATTAGGTTTTGTGATTGATATTGATTTCGACCCGTCATCAGGCTGCATACTGGCACTCATTGTCCCCGGTCCCGCCAGATTATGCGGACTGCTTGGAAGAGATTTTGAATATGTAATTCCTTTCAAATGCATCCGCACAATCGGACCTGATATTATACTTGTAAGTATTTGTCCTGAAAAGGTTAAGCAAAAATGTATCTGACCAGTATTGAAAATCCTTTACTTATGCTATAAAATAGTAATATATATGTTTTACGGAGGCGGATAATCATGGATAAGAAATATGTAGCTTATGCAGGCAGCTATACACACGAAAGCAGTAAGGGTATCCATATATATGACTGTGATGTAGCTAAAGGAAGAATAACAGAACGTGAAGAGGTGGCAATTGATAACCCTTCTTTCATTGCATTTTCACATGATAAGAATTTCTTATACTCTATATGTGACCAGGGTGTTTCAGCTTATGCTGTATTAGAAGATGGAAGTCTTGAGCTTATGAATGTTGCATCCATTAACGGAATGCGTGGCTGTCATATATGCGTAACAAGTGATAACAGATTCCTTGTTGTTTCCGGATATCATGACGGCAAGATTACTGTTTTGCACATCAATGCTGATGGTTCAGCGGGATTTATAGCTGATGAAATATTTCATAAAGGAATCGGAAGTGTTGCCGAAAGAAACTTCCGTCCTCATATAAGCTGGAGCACATTCACACCTGACGAAGAACTTTTATGTGTATGTGACCCTGGAATTGACCAGATTAAGCTTTATGAATTCAATCATGTAACCGGTAAATTAAAGTTATACGATATAATCCGTTCACAGCAGGAATCTGCACCAAGACAGATTGAATTCAGTCAGGATGGTAAGTTTGCTTATGTTGTCTGCGAAATGAAGAATTATATTAATGTATATTCTTATGATAAGAATTCAGACAAAGACCGTTTTGATTTAGTACAGAATATATTCACTGTAAGAAGAGACCATAAATCTAACAGTGCCGCTGCTAACATAACATTTGACAGCACAGGAAAGCATCTGCTCTGCTCTAACGCCGGCGATAATACAGTTACAATATACAAGGTTGATTCCAAAACAGGAAAGCTCTCAAGCCTTAATTCTCTCCCTATCAGTGGTGATTATCCTAAGTACATAAGGCTCTTCCCTGACGACAAGCATTTAATGTCAATGAATAATGAAGGGAATTCTATTACAATATTTACTGTAAAATACGACAAAGGGCTTATAATAATGAATGGTCCGGAGCTTAAGATTTCAAGACCTAATAATATGATAATTAAAGAACTTAAGTAAATGTGTCTTTGACACATATATTAAAATGGCTGCCGTTTAGTAACGACAGCCATTAATTTTTATGAATATTTCTCTTCACAGTACTTACATCTATAAACCTGCTTTTCCTCATCAGCAAGTACGAACACCTGCTTTAAGCCCTGCTCGATAGATGTGATACATCTTGGATTCTTACATTTGATAATATTAGTAACCTGCTTTGGAAGAGATAGTCTCTTCTTCTCTACTATTTCACCATTCTTAATAATATTTACAGTAATGTTATGGTCAACGAATCCTAAAACATCAAGATCAACAAGATCAAGACCACCTTCAATCTTAATAATGTCTTTCTTTCCCATCTTACCACTTCTTGCATTCTTAATTATAGCAACCTGACAGTCAAGCTTATCAAGACCTAAGTAATTGTATATCATCATGGCCTTTCCTGCTTCAATATGATCAAGAACAAAGCCTTCATTAAGTTCTCCTACATTTAACATAAATTTCCCTCCTTATGCATCCAGTGAATCAAGTACATGAGCTAATGATGGATTAACTGCTGTATCAAGTCCAAGTAAAGTAAGTATAAGTGCCATTCTTACATATACACCAAACTGAACCTGCTTGAAATAAGCAGCTCTGTCATCATTATCAACATCAACTGATATCTCATTAACTCTTGGAAGTGGATGAAGAACATACATATCAGGCTTTCCAAGTGCCATCTTATCTTCATCAAGTATATAGAAGTCTTTCATTCTTAAGTACTCATCTTCACTGAAGAATCTTTCTCTCTGTACTCTTGTCATATAGAGAATATCAAGCTCAGGCATAGCCTGCTCAAGGTTCTCAACTTCTACGAAATCACAGTTATTAGCCTTAAGCACATCATCCCTGATATAATCAGGAATTCTTAATTCCTTAGGTGATATAAGGACAAACTTTACATTATTGTATCTTACTAATGAACTTATAAGTGAATGGACTGTTCTTCCGAACTTAAGGTCTCCACATAAACCGATAGTAAAGTTATCGAGTGAACCACGGAGTTCCCTTATTGTCATAAGATCTGTAAGTGTCTGTGTAGGATGCTGATGTCCACCATCACCTGCATTGATAATAGGAATGTGCGAATATTCAGAAGCTACCATTGGAGCACCTTCCTTTGGATGACGCATTGCACATATATCTGCATAACAAGAGATAACTCTTATAGTATCTGCAACACTTTCACCCTTTGACGCTGAACTTGAAGAAGCCTCAGAAAAGCCTAATACCTGACCGCCAAGGTTAATCATGGCAGCCTCAAAACTTAATCTTGTTCTAGTACTTGGCTCATAGAACAATGTGGCTATCTTCTTTCCATCACATACATGACCATACTTTGATGGATCCTTTGAAATGTCTCTTGCAAGATCTAATAATCTTGCCAGTTCATCAACGCTTAAATCAAGCGGACTAAGTAAATGTCTCATAATAGAAAAGCCTCCGTGTGTATATTTAATTAAAATAATTACTCTGTTCTGCTGTATTTTTCTGACTGAACCTTAATAAGTTCTGCATCATTAAAATAATCAATCTTCATAGCAGCCTTGACATCATCAAGAGTGTCCTGTGCAACAGCGTAAGCCGCTTCTGTACCTTTCTTAAGGATATTATATACTTCTGGAATATCCTTTTCATATTCATGTCTTCTTGCTCTGATTGGTTCAAGCTCCTTGTTGATAACATTAAGAAGGAACTTCTTAACCTTAACATCTCCAAGACCACCTCTTCTGTAATGATCCTTTAATTCATCAAGATTCTTATAATCAGGAAGGAATTCAGCAAAATCCTCATCACTGCTGAAAGCATCAAGGTAAGTAAATACTGTGTTACCCTCAACCTGTCCAGGATCAGATACCTGAATATGGTTAGGGTCTGTGTACATACTCATAACCTTTTTCTTAACTTCCTCTGGAGTGTCAGATAAGTAGATGCAGTTTCCTAATGACTTGCTCATCTTAGCCTTACCATCAGTACCAGGAAGTCTTAAACATGCCTTATTATCTGGAAGAAGAATTTCTGGTTCAACCAATGCTTCTCCATATACAGAATTAAACTTTCTTACAATCTCACGACACTGCTCAATCATAGGCTCCTGATCTTCTCCTACAGGAACAGTAGTAGCCTTAAATGCAGTAATATCTGCTGCCTGGCTTATAGGATAACAGAAAAATCCTACCGGAATACTCGCCTCAAAATTACGCATCTGAATCTCAGATTTAACTGTAGGGTTTCTCTGAAGTCTTGAAACTGTAACGAGGTTCATATAATAAAATGTAAGCTCTGTAAGCTGTGAAATCTGTGACTGGATAAAGATATTGGTCTTTGCCGGGTCGATGCCTACGGATAAATAGTCTAATGCAACTTCGATAATATTCTGACGAACCTTTTCCGGATTGTCCGCATTATCAGTTAATGCCTGTGCATCTGCTATCATGATAAAGATTTTATCAAACTCTCCTGAGTTTTGTAATTCTACTCGTCTTTTTAATGAACCTACATAATGTCCTAAATGAAGTCTTCCTGTCGGTCTGTCTCCTGTAAGGATTATTTTAGACATTTTTTATTTCCTCCCTGTTGAACGTGTGATGGTGTGAACTGTGGTGGGACGCCTTGGGTTTTCCCTCGCCTATGGCCGCCCCCGCGGGCTTTGTGAACTAAAGTTCACTCGCCCGCTTGAGGGGGTGGCACTGTCACTCTTTGGCTTTTTTGTGGCACTCCCCGCAAACTTTGCGGACTATTCGTCCGCTTGTTTGCTTGAGGTTGGCGCTGTGCCATTCGTAATCTTTCAGATTACTCATGACGGGCGTTCGCCCTATAAAACGAATTATAAAAAAAGTCTTTTGTGAGCAAGCTCCCACAGACTTTTTTTATAATTCGTTTTGCACAGCTCACTGCTATTTCACATTTTACCATATTATTTTACAAATAACAATTGAGAATTGCAGGATTTCGTAGTAGAATAGGGAACAGTAGATTACAAGGAGGAATATCATGAAACATTTACTTAGTCCGCTTGATTTAAGCGTAGATGAAACTGAAGATTTACTAAACCTCGCAAGCCGCATTGCAAAGGATCCTGAAAAGTTCAGCCATTGCTGTGACGGTAAAAAACTTGCCACTTTATTTTATGAACCGAGCACTAGAACCCGCCTTAGTTTTGAGGCAGCCATGATTAATCTTGGTGGTTCTGTTCTCGGCTTTTCTTCTGCCGATTCCAGCTCTGCTTCTAAAGGTGAAAGCGTTTCTGATACGATTCGGGTTATTTCATGTTATGCAGATATCTGCGCTATGCGCCATCCAAAGGAAGGCGCTCCTATGGTTGCCGCTGAGAAATCCGGGATTCCGGTGATTAACGCAGGGGATGGCGGTCATCAACATCCAACCCAGACTTTGACGGATTTGATGACGATTCGCGAACTGCGTGGTTCTTTGGATAATTTTACGATTGGTCTGTGCGGCGATCTGAAGTTTGGGCGTACGGTTCATTCCCTGATCCGCTCCCTGATTCGCTATAAGAATGTGAAATTTATTCTTATTTTAAAGTGAAAGGAGTAAATCAAATGTCCAAATACGGAAGCAGTATTTATAAACGAAAAGACGGCAGATGGGAAGGTCGTTATGTTGTAGGTTATAAAAATAATCATGCCGTTTGAACAACCAATATGTTCACGCAAGGAGGGAGTTTGGTTCTAATCGGACGAATACGACAGCAAAACTTTGTAGGACGCAGACGAAATAGCCAACAACTACCATATTCTCGAAAAGACAAACAATCTTATGGTAATCAATCTGCCTCCGAACAAAAACGGCAGGCTCGTCTAGAGAGACGTGAACAATTTGATGCTCATTGCTGACAAGCCGGGAATAAGAAGAAAAATCGGCGGAGAGCTATAATTTTGAACTGTCTCGTTTGGCAATTATAGATTTTTTATACTCGTTTGGGCTGATATTGAATTTTCGTCTAAACGCAGCGGCAAAGGAACTTAGACTCGTATAGCCGCATTTTGCGGCACATTCATTTATAGTAATGTTTTCGCTCTCAAGGAGCGATGCCGCCATAGCCATCTTTGATTCATAGCGCAGCTTTCTGAAAGATGAACCGTAATAATCTTTGATAATTCTTTCTGCCTGACGGGGTGACACACCCATACCTCTGGCAAAGTCATTAAGGGTTACATCACTGCAATCCTCCAGCAAAAGAGTATCGAGTATCCATGAGCGATTTTCATTCAGGTCGCAATCTTCGGGAGGGAGCAGAGAGCTGGCATTGTCGGGATAGTAGAGGCGTGTCATCTCCGTAATCATCTGTAGGGTAAGGGCGGACAGAATGCTTTCTCTCCACAGACCTGTTTTTGAATTTTCGGAGACGAGCTGATTAAATATCCTACGCAGCTGAGGACTGCATTTTCCTATCCAAAAAAACTTGGAGGCAAAAAATCGTATTGCCGCATCATCGGTATTGCCGAGAATTTTCAGATAAACGCTGATTTCAAACACCGGGGCATCCTTACTGGAAAGTTGTTTGTGGAGCACATTGGAACCGGTAACATAGAGAGAATCTTTCTTTATGTCATACCGGTCTTTTTCTGTTTCGAGTACACCTTTGCCTCTGGCAATATAATGAATCTCGTACCCGTTTTTTGCGTGAGAATGCATCTGAACCACGGAATCGAGCGTATCTGAAAATATTTTGAAAAGCTGAATTCGGCAGCCGTTATAATTAAATGATAAAATCATATTAAAGTCCTCTCTGTCTATACAAACAATATAATACAAACCGAAATTTATTTCAATAAAAACTTTATATAATACGACACAATATTTAATTTATTGTCGTATTATATTCTTTTATTGGCGGCACAACAATACTATAATTAGGTATATAGAACAGCAGCCGGAGGTATATGTATATGAAAATAACAGTCATCGGAGGGGGCGGAGTCCGCTCAATGTTCCTCGCAAAAAGCATAGCACAAAAAGCAGAAAAGCTGCGGATAGACGAGCTTTGCTTTATGGATAACAACAAAGAAAAATTAAGAATTTACGGTGGTATGGCGAGTCATGTTGCAAATCTCCTTTGTCCTAAAATGAAATTTATGCTGACGACGGACAGCATTGAGGCAGTAAAGAATGCCGACTATGTTATAACCACAATCCGTGTAGGCGAAGATGAAATGAGAGCAAAGGACGAAAGAATCGCACTCAATCACGGTGTCCTCGGTCAAGAAACAACGGGAGCGAGCGGACTTTCTTTTGCAATGAGGAGCGTACCGGCTCTTGCCGAATATTGCGAGCTTATCAAAAAATTTTCAAAACCCAATGTAAAAGTTTTTAATTTTACAAATCCTGCCGGTGTAGTGAGCCAAACCCTGCGTGATATGGGATATGATTTTACATACGGAATATGCGACGCTCCATCGGGAATGCTTCGCACCTTTGCACTCATGTACGGCGAAAGTCCCAATGACATAACGGGCGAATGTTACGGCCTTAATCACCTGTCATATTTCAAGAGTATAAAGCTAAAGGGCAGAGAAATAATGCCGGAACTGATCGAAAATAACGAGGCATACAAAAAGAGTGATATGCGTTATTTCGAAAAGGAGCTTCTAAGAGACAGAGGCTGTGTTTTGAACGAATATCTCTATTATTTTTACTATCGTGAAAAAGCTGTTGAAAACATACTCAAAGCCGGCCAAACCCGTGGCGAACAAATACGAGATATAAACAAATCCATGACGACGGAACTGTCGCAAATGGATATAGAAAACGATTTTGAAAACTGCTTAAAGATTTTCAGCAAATGGTACGGTATGCGTGAGGGCAGTTATATGGCAAGTGAAACAGGTGAAAAGCGTACTCAGCCATGGCACTTTGACATTTACGAAGAAGATGACGGCGGATATGCCGGCGTTGCACTCAAGTTTATCGAAACTGCTCAAAGCGGAACAAAGGGTACTATGATTATGTGTATTCCAAACGACGGCTCTATTGACGGTTTAAGGAACGACGATGTGGTCGAAATCACCTGTGATGTTGATAAAAACGGTTGTACACCGCACCGTATCGGCAAGGTAGACGAGCAAAATCTCGAGCTGATACGCAGAGTCAAAAACTATGAAAGACTCTCCTCCAAAGCAATAAGGGAGCGGAGCCGCTCTGCCGCAATTCAGGCGCTTACACTCCACCCTCTCGTAAACAGCTACTCGATAGCGGTAAAACTTGTAGATGAATTTATAGAGCAAAATAAAAACTATTGCGGAGGATGGAAATAAAAAATCAGATAAAAATTATTGAATGGAGCTAATTTTTATGGATAAAGAAACAAGGTATGTAGGCGTAAAAGAAACGCTGTCATACGGTCTTGCAAATGCAGGTCAGGTGTTCGGATACAATCTTATAGCCGGCGGATACCTTTCGCTGTTTTTTACAAAGGTTTTTGAAATTCCTCCTGCTGCAGTGTCAACAATGATTTTGTTTCTGGGCATTTGGGACACAGTAAACGATCCGCTTATGGGCGGAATAATTGACAAAACGAGAACGAGATACGGCAAACTGAGGCCTTATCTTTTGTTTGTGCCGCTGCCTCTTGCAATAACTACAATTATGTTGTTTGCCGGTCCCGAAATATTGGCAGATGCAAAATCGACGACCGTAAAAATCATTTATATGTATGTTTCCTATTTTATATGGGAACTGTTTTATACTCTCGGTGATGTTCCGTTTTGGAGTATGAGTGCGGCTATTTCGCCGTCGACGAGTGACAGAACAAGGGTTATTTCAACTGCAAGATTTTTGTCAGGCCTTATCGGCGGCCTTTCGACAACAATGCTTGTGGTTATGATGGATTTCAGTAACAAAGGTGTTTGGAATATCACACTTGCACAGGACTTTTTGATTCTCGCTTGTATAGCAGGTGTGTTCGGTATGGGGCTGTTCTCTCTTGCAGGACTGAAAATAAGAGAAAGAGTAAGTCAAAGCGTAAAGGAGCCGTCACTGCTTGATAACTTCAAAGTTCTCATTAAAAACAAGCCGCTGCTCCTAATTATTGTTGCGAATGTGCTCGGAAGTCTCGGCGGTATATCAAATGTTTTTCAGACCTACTACTATTCGGAGGTACTCGACCTGAACTCTGCTGTTTTGTGGATAACTCTGCCGGGTACTCTGCTTGGCTTTATATCATATTTGCTGATACCAAAGCTGAAAGAAAAAATGGACAACAAGCATATAGTTATGATGAATATTATTTTCAACGCTGTTTTGGGCACGGCAGTATTCTTCTGCGGCCTCGGATTTTATAAAACAAATGTTGTTGCCATCTCTGTTCTGCTTATGCTCCAAAACTTTTTCTTTGCCTTTTTCCAAACTGTCAACAATGTCATTCCTACTGAGATGATAGGCGACACGGTAGACTATATGGAATGGAAAACGGGCAAAAGAAATGAGGGAGTCAGCTTTTCCGTACTCACCTTTGTAGGCAAGCTGACCGGTTCTCTGTCCACCTCTATCGGTACAGCACTGCTGCCTCTGATAGGTTTAACTTTCACTAAAGACACAGTCGGTAATTCGGTAGCCGTAAAAGGAGAACACACCGACTTGTGGATATGGGCGCTGTTTATTCTGATACCTAAACTGTTAGGCCTCATTACTCTTATTCCGTACGCATTCTACAATCTGAATGGCGAAAAGCTAAAGCAAATTCGTTAAGACTTAAAAAACAGACGAGAAGAAAAAGCAAAAGTTCAGGCGATAGGAGGCAACGAAAATGAGTAACAAATGTCCTAAATGCGGTGCCAAGTTAAGCCCGTTTTATCTCAAGCCAAACTGTCCGAGCTGCGGCGTGAATATCGTGCAATATGGCTTTGACGAAAGGCTCGAAAGCGACAAAATAAGGGCAGAAAAAGAATGGGAACGGACTCAAGAAGTCCTCCATCGGCTCGCCCATAGCAATCGTCAGACTCATATCGTTTTTTCTGCCGATAGTCGCACTGCTGATACCTGTATATAAAGTGAACGGTGCAGGTATAAATCTTATATCAATAATTAAAAGTATCATTTCGGATTCCGCATCGGTGTTCCAAAACAAAGCGATGCTGCTTTGCTTTATATCCTTTGCGGCAGTTATTTTGACTTCGCTGGTTTGTGCGGTTATATCCCTGTTTTCTTATACAAAAAACGGATATAAGCGAAATATAATTTTGTCGGGCATACAAATCTGCACATTTATAGCTTTAAGCACAGCCGCTGTTATAAACGGGGCAAGCATTTTTGCAGGGGCGGCAGCAGTAATTCTGCTCCAAATACTCACATTGTACCTACACAAAAAGTATAAAAAAAGTATCGAGGAAAATAAAAACAATGAGCAATAAAAAGAAAATCTATACAGTCGCAACCGCACATCTCGACACCGTTTGGAGCTGGGACTTTGAAACTACCGTAAGCAAATATATCTACAACACACTTGTTGACAACTTCAAGTTGTTCAAAAAATATCCTACATACACTTTTTCATTTGAAGGCTCATACAGATACGAGCTGATGGAGGAGTATTATCCGGAACTTTTTGACAAAATGAAAGAATATATAAAACAAGGAAGATGGAATGTTTGCGGTTCATCATTTGAAAACGGAGACGTAAACATTCCGTCACCTGAGGCTTTGTTTAGAAACATTCTTTTCGGCAACTCATATTTTGACAAAAAATTCGGAAAAAGAAGCGTTGATATATATTTGCCGGACTGCTTTGGCTTCGGCTGGGCATTGCCGAGCATCGCAAGTCACGCCAATCTGATGGGATTCACCACCCAAAAGCTCGCTTGGGGCAGTGCCTACGGAGTGCCGTTTGACATAGGTCGATGGAGAGGCGTAGACGGCAACGAGATATATGCGAGTGTAAATCCTCACGACTACTACTTTACGCTCAAAAAATTGCGTGACTGGGATTTTGTCCAAAACAAACTGAAAGAAAATGAAAAATACGATCTCGATATGACTTATATTTTCCACGGAATCGGTGACCGTGGCGGCGCACCCAAGGAAGAAAGCGTAAAATTTGTTGAAAAAGAAATAAGCAAAAACAACAGCAGTGATATAGAGGTTTTGGCCTCTTCAGCCGACCGAATTTATCACGATATTGACGAAAATTTCACACCGGAGCAAAAGGCGAAGCTCCCTGTCTGGAACAATGAGCTGGTCATGAAAGACCACGCAGTAGGCGGTTACACTTCCAGAGCGGTGGGAAAACGCTGGAACAGAAGATGTCAGGAACTGGCTGACATTGCAGAAAGAGCAAGTGTAACAGCATCTTATCTCGGCATCAAAGAATATAACAAGAGTGCTATCGACATAGCCTGGAAAAGATTCATTGCTCACCAATTCCACGATGATATTCCGGGTACAAGCTGCCAAAGAGTTTACAGGCGTTCATGGAACGACTATGCCGTGTCAATGAATCAATTTGCAAACGAGCTGGAAGCTTCTGCATCGGCACTGGCGCTGAATATGAAAACAGATTTTTGCAAGGGTACACCTATTATGGTATACAACCCGATTGAGTCCCAAAGGCAGCAGACCGTAACTGCCCGACTGAGCGGTATAGGCAATAAAAATGTGAGAGTGTTCGATGATGACGGAAACGAGATTAAGAGTCAAGTTATAAACCGAACCAACACTTATACCGAAATTCTGTTCATTGCAGATGTAAAGAGTCTCGGTACAAGAATTTATGATGCGAGAGTAAGCGATATACCGTGTGACGCAGAAAGTGCTGTTTCCATCTCAAAGAACAGAATGGAAAATCAAAAGTATATCGTCACCCTAAATCCAAACGGCGATATTGAGTCAATTATTGACAAGGAACAAAACAATTTCCAAATTCTGAAAGAGCCTGTTTCTCTCGGGCTGCTCAAGTACAACGGCTCACGCGTTTGGCCTGCGTGGGAAATGGATTATAACGAAAACAAAAATGCGGCAGACAGAATCCCCGTTAAATCTAAAATGCAAATAATCGAAAACGGCCCATGCCGTGTCGCATTCAAGGTTACACAGCGTGACAAAAAGAGTACCTTCACAAACATTATTGCACTTTCGGACGGCGGAAAATGTGTAGAGGTATATTCCGAAATAGAATGGCAGTCTCTGCGCACATTGGCAAAAGAGCAATTCAGCTTTAATGTAAGCAACGGCACAGCCACATTTGACCTGGGGCTCGGTGCAATAAAAAGGCAGAATATGTGCGACAAACTCTATGAGGTACCTGCTCAAAATTGGGCAGACATTACAGACAAAAACGGAAAAAGCGGTGTGTCCGTAATCAGCGAATGTAAATACGGTTGGGACAAATTC
>OGDX01001137.1_pt1 | contig 15081 bp, 7 predicted proteins | sample 1570461 | NCBI WGS metagenome assembly OGDX01 (sample SAMEA2582172, study PRJEB24529) | metagenome
TGATTAAATATTCCTTTTTTAAGAATCATCGTTTTTTAAGAAGGTTATTGATTCCTTCAGAAGGCTCTTTCAACTTTTATCCTTCAATAGCTCTTTTGTCTTATCCGCCAAAAACAGGGGGATATTAATCAAATTACCATCTTGTTTCAAATTCAGCATTGAATAGCGAATCAGGTAAGCGGGTTGGAAAAGCTTCTCATAATGAATCACACTTTTGATATCAGAAATGTGATAACTTACACATTTCTGATATGAGTTTCGTGCGAATCTACACATTATCCATATAAAACGAAAGAAAAACTCTGAATATTAGCTTGCCAACAGCTCCCTGTTTATTTAAAAGTAATCATCAGCTGTTCATCAACACCTTTATCAGGTATTCTCACACTACAGACACCTGCTTCCTTATCCCAACTCCACGCTACAGTTTCAGTGTCATTCTCCAGATTTTCTTCCAAACGTTCCGGTTTAGTTTTCTTTATCTTCTTTCCTTTGACAGTTACCTCTTTCGGGGCTTTCGCAGAATAAATACGGAACAACAGATTTCTCGGACCGGGAACAGTATATCCTTTTCCTTCACAGGCAGAGACAGTCAGTTCATATCCATTTGCCAGAGTGCTGCAAATAATCGGTGTTTTGACAAATTCATGACGCTGGTACCCTAAGTTTTCCCCTTCATCTTCGTAAAGAGTAAAGGCAGCCTGTGCACCTTCCTGGGCGGGAAAGATTTCAAAAGTAAGTGGATATACCGGTTTCTCATGGGTGTAGTTCATCACCGGCATGGTGGGGATGATGGAACCTTGCTTCACAAACATGGGAACAGAGGACAAGGGAGCATCAACGGTAGTCCATTGCTCTCCGGTGTAGACCGTCTGCTTGTTGTTGTAGTCTATCCATGTACCTTCGGGAAGATACACGTTCTTTGTGCGGGCACCTTTCTTCACCACAGGGGCTACCAACAATTCACGACCGAACATGAATTGAGCATCCGTAGAGAAAGTTTCCATATCCATTGGATATTCGAGAAACAGAGGCCGCATGATAGGCAATCCTGTATCATACGCTTCGCGGGCGTAAGTGTAGATATACGGCAACAAACGATATTTCAGTTCGATAGCCGCTTTCGCGTTCTTTTCCGCTTCCGGTCCGAAAAGCCATGGTTCCACCGGATTATCTCCCTCATGATGAATACGGCTCAAAGGATTGAATGCACCGAATTGAATCCAACGGGTATAGAGTTCGGCCATAGCCGGATAATCCTCAATATCCCCACAGTAACCGGTGATATCACAGGAAGAAAACGGGATTAATCCCAAACCTGCGGAAAGCATTACAGGAATCTGATTGGCTAACTGTCCCCAGCCTTGCAACACATCATCTCCGTTTCCGCTATCACCCGTCCAGCCGAACGTATAACGTTGCAATCCGGCATAAGCAGCACGAGTCATTTGAAAAACACGACGGTCCGGATTCCTCTTTTCAAATTGCTCTTTTACCACTTTGTCCCAAGTCAGGCCATAGACGTTATGGATTTCATCGTGCATACCGAGATGGTGCTTCATCACCAGGCGTTCCGTCTGCTCCTCGTTACTCCAAGCAGGTTCGCCCATGTCTGTCCAGAAGCCGGAGACACCATCGTCAATAGGTTTCTGCTGATAAGTTCCCCACCAGTCGGCTACGGCAGGCAGGGTGAAATCTACCACTCCGCAGTTTCCACCCCACGGCCAGGGCATATCGTAGCTTTTGCCGTTCGTATTGTCCTTTACAAAATAGCCCAGGCGGTCTGCTTCTTCCCATTGTTTTTTGTTGGCTTGCGCAATTACCGGGTCTTGAGATACGACTACCTTAAAACCCATCTCTTTCAAATCCGAAAGCATCTTCCTAGGGTTTTCATAGTTTCCTTTGCGCCACTCGAAATCCTGCAAGTATTCTGTCCAGCCGATATCCTGATAGATAATATCACAAGGGATTCCCCGTTTCCGGTAGCCTTTGGCTATTTCACGACTTAGCTTTTCACTTGTCAACAGACCGCGGCATTGAGCAAAACCCAACGCCCATTTCGGCGGCATGATAGGTTTTCCGGTCAGTCCGACGTATTGGCTGATGATTTCTTTATAGTCTTTACCGAAGATAAAGTAATATACCATTTCCCCGTTCGGCGCTTCAAAGCTGTAATAATCACGGCTTTCCGTTCCGAATTTGAATTCCGTCTTATAGGTGTTATCAAGGAAAATACCATACCGGTAATTGCTCATAAAGAAAGGAATACTCTTGTAAAGAGGATCTTCTACCACGCTATAACAAGGTTTGTCACTATTCCACATCTTATAAGACTCGCCACGACGGTCCATCTTTCCCGCTTTCTCACCAAGTCCGAAGAAGTGCTCGTCACGACGAAGCACTTTATATTCCACCTTCTTCGTTCCTTCACTGACATGGCCTTTATCGGCATAATCACTAAACAGGAGTTTCTGATATTTATCGAATATCTGAAGACTCATCGGAGATTTATTCACCCGGATACGCAACTTCGGAGTAAATATCTCGTAACAGGCCGCCTGTTCATCCACATGAATAGTTCCTACCTCTTCCAGTTCTTCATTAATCACTGCAAACGAAGCATTTTTTCGTTGCAATTGCCCGTCGGGTGAGAACCAGATTTTCACGACGGAAGAGCTGCAAAGTTGCAATTGCAACGCGGCACTGTCCGCCAGGTGAAAAGTCACCTGACGTCCCTGCTGTGTAAAAGAAGTGCATGTACGTGTCGTATTTTCCGCCCAAACCCATGTTGGAAATATCAGGCACAACACCCATACCCATAATCTATATCTAATCATCATACCTATCATTTTAGTTATTCTGTAGCAGCCGCTTTATTCAGCCACAATCATCGTCCAATATTTCAGGGAAGGCAATGTGAAAGAGACAACCCCATTCTCCTGTGTAAAGGCCAATTCCTGCAAAGCTCCTCCATGTGCATCCGGTGAAGCTACCCATAGCTTATTCACCTTTGCCGACAGATTCATTTGCAAAGCCGCTTTTGTAATCAAAGCCGGTTCCGGCATCGTACCGTCCACATCTCTCCAACTAAGGCTGTTCGCTTGCGAGAAATTAAGAAGATGTATCACTTGCTTGCCACCTACCTGCTTGGCATAAGTAGTAACCGATCCCTGTTGAGGAGGCCAACTATTCAATCTCATTTCGCCATTGGTACAATTCATGGAAACACTATTCTCCGTACCACCGTCACGAAGCAGATTCTGATAAGAAGTCAGGAAATCATAATAACGAACCATCGCTGTTTTCAATTCTTCGCTCATTGTCAGGTTCTCATTCGGAAAGTACTCTTTGCACAACATGTGATCGCCTCCCAACTCCAGGTGCGAACCACCCAAAGCAAACATAACAGCATCTGTCAATAAGATACCCGGCGTATTAAATTCTCCCCGGTTATCCGCTTTATTATAATTCATATAAGCTGCAAAAACCGTATTCAACTGATAATTGCCATAGACTCCATTTTCATAAAGAATGGCTTTCAGATTGGTAAAATCAGCCTCATCCGCCCACACTTCATTATAGAAGAAATCAACTTTACCTGTCTCTCCTATCTGACGGGCACCGTAACGGCTGACCGCATTCATCACCAAACTCTTGTCCGGATGAGCCTGCTTCGTCGCTTCAATAAAAGAAGCATATCCCTCACGCAGATTGACCGGAATACCGTTGTAATTGTAAAGCGTGCTGCGTCGTCCCAACTGGTCTATCTGATAGCCGTCGAAGGCAAAGTTCGCATATACATCATCATTCCTTTCGTTCAAATATTTCTGCCATTCCTTATTAGAAGGATCTACCAGATAAATATTACTTTTCCATCCGCCCGGCAGATCATGACTATCTTTAGTAGTGTGAGAAGCATCCTTAAACAAATACCATTCCTCCTTCACCCCGTCCGTAGCAGCATCCTTCAACGCCCCGAAACAAAGATTGTAAAACATAGACTTCATACCGAAACGATGCTGCGCTTCAATGTAATTTTTCACCGAACTTGTATAAACCTCCCGGTTAGCGATGTCCATATATACTTCGTCCAACTGTGTGCGTGTACCGCCCAACGGCCAGTGATGTTTATTATGCCAGTCCTGAAACTGTACCCAATTGATGTGATGACGATTCAGATACGCCATCTCTTCCTGTGTCTTTTCAGCCGTCTTCTCCCGACTGAAATCAGCGACAAAACCATAACGCGGAAAACGTGCCGGATCACTGGATACATCTACCGCAATCGTACCGACAATCACATCCGTACCATTCTCCTGACGGTACAGTTCCGCCATATATCCTTTGAAATCAGTAGTAGGCGGTTGCCATGTCCAACTGGTACCATTTACCACCGACTCTTCTCCGACAACCTCCCCTAAAAGACGATAACGAACTTTAGTTCCGGCAGGCAACGCATCTTCTGCTGTAAATACCACTTTCTCCCCCGGTTTATAGAAAGCCTTATCCGTAGACAGGTCCACACTTAAATCCGATGTTACCGGAGTCACTTCGGTAACACTGCCCGAAGCTCCTCCATTCTCCTGATTCGACCCATGATCGTCACTGCAAGCCATACACAGAAAAGCAGCCACCCAATATATTATTTTCTTCATCTTGAATTCTTGTTTTATTGTTTCACAATCGAAATCGTCTCTTTCAACTGGTCAATCGTAATCCGATAAGAACCGGCTTCCTGAATATTCCACTTATTATCCAAACTACCCAAATCTGCATCCGGATACATACTGCTCAACTCCGCATCCGACTTAGCAACAAACAATGCCGTTTCTACTTCTCCCGTCGGAGCCTTGTTGCTCTTATCCGCCATAAACCAATCCCCGTTCCAGTCTGACTGTTTATCGCAGGATATCTTCATCTCACCTGTTTTCAGTGTGCCGCTCCAGGTAAAGATGTAAGGACTGTCGGCACTCTTCGTCATCGGAGTAGCATTGCCTAAATCCCATCCGTTCGGAGTTGCTTCACCCACCAGATACAGCCCTTCGTAAGGAGTGAACGGACGCATCAGCATCTTCTCTTTTCCTTTTCCTGTGTAGAACCATACTTTATAAGGCTTGCCACATTCGGCTTCCTTCATCTGCCATTTAGTATCGTCATCTCCTCCAAGTACTACCGATGTCGAAGTGTACGGAGCATTAGCCACGGTAGGATGGAAGAAAGCATCCGCCTGACCGAAATCTGTCACAGAAGCGAATTTAAATTCTCCGTTTGCCTTCCAGGGAATCACGGCTCCATAATGGAACAGATCCATTTGGACAGCATCTTTAGACAGTGCTTCAAATCCCCAACCATTGTTACCCGTAAACGAACCGACAATGAAAAATTCCTCATATCTCCAGCCAATATCTTCTGTTTCGGTAAGTGTCAACGTCAAGTCGAGCAGGTTTGCTTTTACGATATAAGTTGCTTCTTTACTGATTGTGAACTGTTCGTCCGGTTGGTCACCCGATGTACGATAGGTCAGTTTGAGTCCTTCTTCGGCAGTAGCATCACGGTTGTACGACGGCAGGAATTCTCCTAAGGTCGTTATAAACTTAAACGATCCGGTATTCAGCTTTCCTGTCCATGTAAATTGTCCGTTATCCGTGCGCTCCATTGCCGTTGCGTTATCGGCACTCCATCCGCTCGGAGCAGCATCACCAATCAGGTAAAGCGTGGTAGTAACCGGCTGGTAGGTAGTCACTGTAAAGGCAGTCGTCGCAATCTGCTTCTGATCTTCCATTCCGGCAACGACGGCTGTGATACGTGCTTCCAGCTCTGCTTTCACGTCATAACCGATACCGAACTGCGTATGCAGAAATTGGTTGAGTTCTTCCACTTTCTTAGTCCATTGGTACGTTCCCGTACCCAAATCTACCGAATAAGGATTCGCAAAGTCCGTTCCGGCTTTCGCCAGTTCCAGCGTATAAGAGATACGGTTACCGCTTCCATAATTCGTTCCGGTAGTCCATGAAAGCGCCAGCGCCTCCTGACTATGGTTCTTTTCGTTCAACACCAACTCCTGCTGATTCACCGAAAGGGTGAGAGTATCATGTCCTTTATCTGTCTCCATATAATCCTCGGTACAAGCAACCATCGTTCCACCGATGAAAAGAGAGCATAACAACTGATATATATATTTCTTCATCATATTATTTGTCTAAATGAATGATTATAAAACGGATTAATAACCGGGATTTTGAGTCATCAGGTGATTGGAGTCCATCTCCGTCTGCGGAATAGGCAACAGGAGACGTTCTTTGGTCACATTATTCTTACCGATAGATTTCAGGAATGTCAATGCATAATTTCCATTATCAACCCGGATCATATCGAACCAGCGATGTCCCTCAAAAGCAAGTTCCATCCGACGTTCATGAATAATCTTTTCTCTCATTTCGGTCTGCGTCAGAGTGGTCGGCAGCTCTGTCAGTCCGGCACGCTTACGAACGATATTCAATGGTTCGGCAGCCTGATCCGGATGTCCCTGTTCATTCAAGGCTTCCGCTTTCTTCAGTAAGACATCCGCATAACGGTATACTACAAAGTTGTTGGGGTTGGTATTATACTCCGGAGAGACGGTTTTCGACACAAGGAACTTACGTACGTTATAACCCGTATTCGACCAGGAACGTCTGTATTCCATACCGTCAAAAGCAGGACAACCCTGATACAACACAGTGATGTCTTTCCGCAAATCACCGTCCTCGTATTGCTTGACAAACTCTTCCGTAGGCAAGTTCCATCCATAAGCACCGGCTACCATACCCGAATTACGAGGCCCCATGAAGGTAGACAGCCAGGATGCTTGATTATCGCCGCCCCAGAAGTCATATTCCGTACTACCGGAGTATTGCACTTCGAAGAGAGATTCCGCACCATTATTGATCGTCGCATTAAAGTTATCGGCATAATTGCATTGAGTCAGATCATATCCCATTGCAGCAATGTTATTGCACAAGGTCACTACTTCATTATAATAGTCGCGATGGTTGGGAGCCAGTGTCAGGTAAATATCCGCCAGCATCGCCATTGCAGCCTCTTTGCAGGCACGTCCCCTGTCAGCATCTCCATAACTGCTTTTCGGAGGAAGCATATTCACTGCATTTTTGCAGTCGGAAAGAATTTGAGCATATACCTCATCTACCGTATTACGGGCAATATCCGCAGATTCTCCCGGTTCAAACGGCTCCAAGCGCAAAGGCACCCCTCCGTACAAACGAACCAGAATATAATAATAATGTGCACGCAGGAAATAAGCCTCACCCATGCAACGGGTCTTTATCTCATCGGAGATAGATGCTGAAGGCAAATTGGAAAGCACGATGTTGCAACGTCCGATCCCAACCCACGGAGAACGCCATACATACAAGGCAAAGCCGTTGTCGCTCTGGGCAATGAAATTGGAAGCCTGAACAGTCTCTACACCATCAATTTTACTATATGTTTTTTAAAAAGACAAGGAGAGAATGCCTGTTTAAACGGTATCTCTCCTCATTAACAGTATTATTTCAATAGAAAGAATTACCTATGTCCATAAAGTCACATCAATTCTCCTCTTCTGTAAATACCATGGTATTTACGCCAAAGAATCTGGCCCATTGCACATTGTTCGGACCCGGTTTCATTTCGATATAAACCACACCTTCGTCATTAGGCTCGATACCCTTGATCTATACCATTCTATCGAAATTATCGTCATTGACCAAATAAGCAACACCATCGTTCTTTCCAATTACATGATATTCGGTCTCCGTTCCACGGTCATTGATGTGGCCATAGAAATTGAACGTATACTTTGTTCCCTGAGAAAGCCCTGTCACCTTGAAGCCACTGAGCGGAATAGCAATGCCATCGCTGAAGAACATATCTTCAGAAGCTGTTTTCGGAAGGCCCAAGTTATTATTCAAGCCACGAACCAATTCTCCAGTAAACGGTTTGTCCACTTCGATGCCGAAAGTAGTAGGACGACCTCTATGGTCGAGCATATTTACCAATCCGGGGTCTCTGGGATTCCGATAGTTGTTGAACGGAGCCGGAGAATCAATGACACCAAAGTCAATATAACACGTTTTAGGAGTCTTGGTAACAGTCAAGTCACTAAAGTAGCACAACTTGCCATCGGCTGTCTCTACCTTGATAACCGTTTTTCCAACGGCAATAGGCGTAATGACGGCTGCGTTGTTTTCTACACCTTCAATGGTCGCTACATCGGAATCGAGCACGCTCCATTTCAACAGATAGGAATCACCCGCCAAAGTGTCAACGGAAGCGGTGACAGTGACATTCTCGTCAATCTCCACATAAACTGCCGATTGATCGATACGGACAAACTTACGATTGGACAAGTCCACCTCATTATCATCCGAGCAAGACATCAATGTGGTAAACGCTAACGCCATCGTACAAAAAATGAATTTTATTGATTTCATACTTGTTCTCTAATTATTTATTAATATCCGGGAGCTTGTCTCAAATTGGGATTGATGTCCATCTGAGCCTGTGGAACGGGCCATAAATACATCCTTTTGTTAAAGGTACGGCTCTTGTAGTAGGTTCTCTTATAGAAAGCCTTCGGATTGTTCACATCGTCGCTCTTCTCAGAACCGTCATGATTCATACCATAGAGCTTACCACCCAGGTGTTTGTCGGCAATCTTCCAACGACGGAGGTCATGGAAACGGATACCTTCACAATTAAACTCTACCCGACGCTCCTGCTGAATGGCGGCACGCATCTCCTCCTTGCTCAGCCCTTCCTTCAAAGCGGGAATTCCAGCACGTTCACGAATCAAATTCACATACTTATATACATCGGGAGTGGGAGCTGCCGAAGACTCGTTCAATGCTTCCGCATAGCCCAAATATGCCTCAGCCATTCTGTACAAGATACCCGGCTGATATACATGCTTCCCATCTCTGGGAAGTACATCCAAAGAGATTCGCTTGCGGATATTATAACCGTTTTGGGGCGAGTCGAAAGTCATATCCGTATCGCGGCCACCCTGAAGGAAGTCCACACGACGGTTATCAACTCCCAGCCATGCGCCATTATAGATGACGGAAACATAGAAGCGAGGCTCCCGGTTACAATACATATTGTAAGTACCTTCTTCTGTTACCGGACTTACACCGGTTTCCTCATTGGCTAGATTCGAAGGTCCTCCGCCCGGCCACTTCGTGGTTCTATACTCCGTAGTGGTAGAGAATCCATTTTCCACATAACCCGATTCCGGGTTGATGATGGGCGAACCATCCTCGTTATATCCCAATATAGGCATTTCACCGTTCTTCATATAGAAAGCGTCCACCAACTCCTGAGTGACACCCATAGCGGCATTTCCACCGATACCCTTCGGCAGATGATGAGCCTGCCAGTAGTTCAGGTCCACATTTTCGGGGCGTCCGAAAAGAATCTCCTTATTACCTTCTGAGAAGCGTTTCAACGACATGTTATAGTAAGACATGAAGGGGTCAATGCTTCCATCCACATTATATTCATAGTACAGCTTATGTCCGGCTGCTTCGGCTGCCTTTATCAAGTCCAGATGAGCTTTGGCAGCCTTTTCCCATCTTTCCGGTTTGGCTTCGGCATCAAAAAGGAATTCTCCTTCTGAGTTCTTCCAGTCCTTGAGGTCCGGATTGCCATTGAACAACGGACTTGCAGCAAATAACAGTGTTTTGGCACGTATTGCCAAAGCCATGATAGAGGTGGCCCTGCCCCAATCGGTATTATTGGGATAGACAGCGGGCAGATGTTCTGACACTTCCAGCAGCTCTTTATCAATCCAATCTACCACTTCGGCATAGGGTCTTTGGGGCGTCATCATCTCCGATTCGGGCGCATCGACGGCAACAAGCACACCGGGAGTAAACGGTATGGCACCATACAACTCAATCATCAAAGAGTAATAGTAGGCTATCAAGAAGCGGACTTCGTACTTCATCTGGTTGACATAAGATTCCGTCAGGTCTTTTTCTGGAAGTACTTTTGCCTCCTGCAAGAAGATAAGGCCGGAACGTATGCGCTTGTGCAATTCTACCCAATAATAGGGGTTCCATTTTGAGATAGGACTCCAGTTCCCGGTGGTGTAGGCATACACATTGCCCCACCCATACGGCGACCAGTCTTGGGGAATGGTGATATCATCGCCCATGATGTTATAGCCCTGTTCCTTGAAATACCCCCACATGGGGCTGGGAATGGATGAATAGACACCTGCCAACCAGTCCTCGGTCCTTATCTTGTCCGTGAAAATCATCTCCATGGTAAGCTGGTCATCGGGAGCCTTGTCCAAGAAATCGTTACAACTTGTTGTCAATGCCAGGGTGCACGACAATAAGACAGCTTTTGCTATAGATTTATATTTTTTCATTTTCTTCGTATCTTGATTAATTGTTGAAATTGATGCTAAAGCCCACTGATACAGATTTCATCTGCGGGTATCTCAATCCATCGGTCGTTTCCAGTTCGGGGTCCCAAAGCTTGAAGTCGGAGAACGTCAGCAGATTGGTTCCTCTTGCAAACAAACGGCAGCTGCGGATACCGATTTTGGTGGTCCAACGTTGCGGAAGAGTATATCCAAGTTCCAGATTCTTCAGGCGCAGGAAACTCATGTCGCGCAACCACCATGTGGAAGCTTGTTCATTGTTTGCCACAGCCTTATCGCCCATACGGGGCCAGAATACATCTTGCCTCGGATTTTCAGGTGTCCAACGGTTGTCAATGTTCGAATAGATGTTACCAGCACCTAAGGAGGAACCCGGCAACCAGGTCTCTCCGCCCAAGAGCTGATAGGTTTTACCTGTTCCTTGGAAGAATACTCCCAAATCGAACGACTTGTAGCTTACCGTAGCTCCAAAACCATAGACAATCTCGGGAATACGTGTACCGCCAATGGCTGTTGCATCTACTGCGGTCACTTCACCATCCCCGTTCAAATCCTTGTATTTAATGTCACCGGGACGCAGGTTGCTCATATCACTGAATTTTTGTGCGGGAATCCCTTCCTTAAGCATACCGTTTTCATCGAAATCATCTTCCGTAAAGAGCCTTTCCGCTATCAAGCCAAACAATTGCCCTACAGGTTTACCAGTTTGCGAACGGTATGTATCCAAGATGGCGGCAGGTTCGTCTATTTCCACAACCTTATTGTGTGCGTAGGTATAGTTTGCCATAGCGGAAATGGCCCAATCGCTATTGAACTTGTGGTTGACATTCAAAGACACATCAAATCCCTGATTATCGACCTTGCCATAATTGGCCCAAACAGGGCGGTTGAATCCGGCAGAACCAGGCACATTCTTACGCTGCATGAAGATGTCATCGCGCTTTTCCTTGAACACATCCACTACGAGGTTCACGCTACCATTCCATAGACCTAAGTCGATACCGGCATTCATCTTGGTCACGGTTTCCCATGTCAAGTTGTTCACACCGATTTCGCCTTCCGAACGTCCAAGGCGATAGATTTCCGCATCTGTACCCCATCTGTACGAACCGGTATTGACAATGGTAGAAATATAGGCGAAACGTCTGTTACCACCAATGTTACTGTTACCGGCCTTACCCCAAGTAGCTCTCAGCTTCAAGTTGGAGATGACATCGGAAACCGGCTCCATGAATTTCTCGGAAGATACAATCCATCCCAACGCCACGGCGGGGAAGAAGCCGAAGCGCTTGCCTTTGGCAAAGTTCTCGGAGCCGTTGTAACCGAAGTTCAGCTCGGCAACATAGCGGCTGTCGTAAGTATAAGAGAATCTTCCGGCTATGCCTTGGGTACGATAGGGAAGCGCATCACCATTGTCATACTCCTTCTGGTTGTAGAGGAACATGGCGTTCACATCGTGCACTTTGCCGAAAATGCGGTTGTACGAGAACATTCCTTCCAGATAGATGGACTGATCGCCCCATTTAGCTCCTTTTTCATAGCCCAGGAACTCTTGTCCGGTGGTCTGCACATCAGTGATGATGTTGCCCTCTGCATCGCGTGCGGTGGCGGGATTGTAGTAATAGGGGTTCTTGGAACGTGTCACGGAAGTTGCCGAGAACTTGTCAAAAGAGAAGGTTCCCTTGAACTTCAGTCCCGGTGTGATGAACTTCAAATCCTGTTCCAACGATACTAGGGATTCAATCTTATTGTGGTTTAGTTTTTCGTATCCACGCTGTGTGGCCCACGCCCAAGGGTTCTCCTTGTGCATCACACGGGGAATGCGTCCATCGGCATAGATGGCCGGATGCACGTAAGGAGGTACACGCATGGCTTGATAGAAAATGCCCTGATTGGTTTCCGTGTCTCCCGGAGGAGCGTTACGGGTTTGCAGGAACACGCCCACATTGGCACGGAACAAGGTAGTGGGAGTCACATTCACATCTACATTGGAACGTACCGTATATCGGCTCACCTTCAGGGAAGAGTCCCACTCCTGGTTCTTGTCGCGTTCAATAATACCGTTCTCATTGTAATATCCTGCCACCAACGCATAGCGAAGGATGTCCGTACCACCGTTGACGCTAACGTTTGCCTTCGTGTTGTCTGCATGGTCTTTGGAGATGATGTCCCACCAATTCACATCGGGATAGAGTTCCGGGTCGGTCTGATTCTTGTAGTTCAGCAAGGTGGCTTCGCTGGCAAAGGGGGCTCTACCTTGCTCGGCATACATTTCGTTAATCAATTCCAGATACTTCACACTGCCGATGTAATCGGGTATCTTGATGGGTTGCGTAAAGGAGTGTTCGAAGCGGACGTTCACCTGCGGCTTTCCAATCTTGCCGCGCTTGGTCTCAATCATCACTACACCATTGGCACCGCGCACACCATAGACGGCACTGGCGGCAGCATCCTTCAACACGGAAAAGGAGGCGATTTCTTCAGGGTCGATGTCGTGGAGCGAACGCTCGACGCCGTCCACCAATACCAGCGGATTGGTATTGCCAGTAAAGCTACTGATACCACGAATCCAGAAGTCGGAGTTATTGAACCAAGGGTCACCGCTACGCTGAACCGCAATCACACCGGGAACCATACCCGCCAAGTTGTTACTAAGCGAACGGCTGGGAGCCGCGGCAAGTTTGGCCGGCTCTATATTGGTAATGGAGCCGACCACAGAAGCTTTCTTCTGCGTTCCGAAGCCCACTACCACCACTTCGTCAAGGGCTGCCACATCTTCTTCCAAAGCTACATCAAGCACTCCTTTGGAGCCTACCGCTACCACTTTATCCTTAAAGCCAATATAAGAGAATTTTAATGACGGCTTATTACCTTTCAACGTAATCGTATACGTACCGTTGATGTCCGTCACCACACCATTAGAAGGGTCTGCCGCCTCCGTCACATTCACACCGATGAGTAACTCACCTTGTGCATCCATCACACGTCCGGTCACCTTCTTAGGCGACTGGGCAAATGCCGAGATACTGATGCACAACAGTAGCATCAGCATCCAGCCCGCAAATTGCTTTTTGGGAATATTCTTCATTTCGTACCTTTATTAATGATTTATTGAATTTGCTGCTCCGTAGAACTATTTTTCCATAGTCGTGCCAATATAGTGGCACAGTTTTGCCAATATAGAGACACAGTTTTGCCAATATAATGGCAAAACCCCGGATATAAATATCAGCCTATGAACGTATAAAAAAAGAGCGTTACAAAAGTTTACTCGTTGCCCCACAGAGTGGCTTTGTTACCCTTGGACTTACGCCAGGCATCCCGCCAACGATGTATATCAACATGGTTGATGAAAGGTTTCGGAGCACGCTGTGCCTTTGTAGGAGCTTCGGGAAGAGCCACAGCCGAATCTTGGTACCAATAAGCCACGGTAGACAAATCCAACGTCAAGTTGTTGTTGGAGCCATGTTCGATGGTTCCCTTCAGGCTCTTTTCAAAGAAAATGGGATCTTCAATGAAGAATCGGTAAACGTGGGTACGACCCAGCCAGCCTATATCATTGTTCACACGGGGATAACCGAAGTAAGGATGCGAGAAGGCTTCTTTAGGACACCAGGCCGTATTGAAGAAGTCTTCCGTACCTGTACCTATCAGCGAGGGAACCTTTTCTCCATCAATGAACCACATGTCGTCACCTTCGCCATACCACATGGGAGTGGGACAATGCACATAGTAATTGATACCTACAAAGTGTCCCTTGCCTTGGGTTTCCATGAACACATAGTTGCGTTCGCCGGTGGTGTTCGGCTTCTGGGCACCGGTAACTCCCCACTCCGTCTCGCCTTCGGGAAGTGCTTCAGTCAGGTTGTGGTTATACCAGGCATGAAAGCGGCCCATGTCCTTGGGAAGCTTCGCCATCTCCAGATAATCCACGTAGAAGTAGAAAGCATCTATGTTGCGGTCGCTCTGGTTCTCAATTTCAATGCGTGCGCCCTTCTCGAAAGGCATAGCGAAATAGCACGACAGACCGGTACCGTTTTCAGGACCGGCCGAAAGAGGCAAGGATGCGTAGTTGTATCTCTCATCCCAGCCTTGTCCGAAGAAAGGGCCGATGGGAGACTCTACCGAAGGATAATCGTTGCCGTCCCAATACATGCGAATGATAATGTCGTTTCTGCTCAAAGTGGGAGGTGGAGGCGCAATCGTCACCCAAATGTGGTTGATGACTCCCGTTCCCTTGATGTCTGCAATGATGCGTTTCTCACCTGGTTTGAAGGGCTCCAAGTGATCTCTGTTACCTCCGGTAGGATCTGTACTGGAGATTCTTTTGTTTTTTACACCCGACTTCAACTTTGCCAAGTCAAACATTTCGTTCGTCATGTTCGACTGTGCAAAAACAGTAGGAAAGTACAATCCCAGAACAAGGGAGAGTAACAAACTGAATTTTGTAATTCTTCTCATAAATTTTTGTTTACATTGATTAATTAGATGATTAATATTCCAATAAATATGGTTTCTCATTGAATGTTTTCCACAGCAATTCTCCAAACAATGTATTGGCCCATGCAAACCAGCTCCTTGTGAATTTCTTGGGGTCATCCTTGTGGAGCGCCTCGTGTATGACCCCGGAACAAGCGTGCGTTTTCTGGAGC
>OGDX01001152.1_pt1 | contig 14896 bp, 8 predicted proteins | sample 1570461 | NCBI WGS metagenome assembly OGDX01 (sample SAMEA2582172, study PRJEB24529) | metagenome
TTGGAACGGTTCAGTATACGGAACTGTATGGTTTTCTGGTCTGTCGGGAATCGCATTTAGCCTCCCAAGGCGTCTATTTCGCGTACTATCTGTCCTTTGGCGATGCCTCCCACTGCCGGGTTACAACTCATCTGTCCGATTTTGTTCATATCCATTGTGATAAGACAAGTCTTCGAGCCCAGGTTTGCGGCAGCGGCAGCGGCCTCGCATCCTGCGTGTCCGGCACCTATTACAATAACGTCATACTTAAACTCCATTCGTTCAGTGTATTTTAAAACTGTGCAAAGTTACGAAAAAAGTTGTATGCCGGGACGTGTCATATCTTAAAATCCGGATATATCTTCTTTGGCATTGCTTATATTTCCGCATTCGGTATCATACTTATTTTCTGGATTTCTTTAACTGGAGACATATTGCTTGTATTTGGTCTGTAATGTAATCAAAATAAAACTTTTTAGTGTGATTACTTTTCTTTTTGAAAAAGAGACATATCTTTGCAGTGATTGAATATTAAAAAGCGTTTTGATTGATTAATTTTAAGGAAGAGAAGCATGAGAAAGAAATTCTTCTTGTTAATCATTGTCTGTCTGGTTATGGGGGCAGTGACCGATATCGAAGGTAACTTTACAATCTTGAATGTACTGAGTACGGTATTTCTGTCAGCAGGTTGGCAAAACTGTCAGAAAGATGCCTTTGATGGATTCCTTTGATAAAATGAGACGATAATACCTTGATATTTCACAAAAATACTATTTATTGGCTCGAAATTTCTATTCTTTTTTTCTGAATCGGCTTATCTTTGCTTTCGTAGAAATCAATAAAAAAGTTATAATACTATGAGAAGACTTTTCCTCATATCGTCATTCTTGACGTTGTTTGCAATCGGAAGCTCGGCGCAATGGAAGCCGGCAGGTGATAAAATCAAAACGGACTGGGCATCCCAGATTAATCCCGCGAATGTGTTGCCCGAATATCCTCGTCCCATCATGGAACGGAGTGACTGGAAGAACTTGAACGGACTGTGGAATTATGCCGTTATAAATAAAGGTGAGCATCTTCCGGCAGAGTTCGAAGGGCAGATACTTGTTCCCTTTGCTATTGAATCCTCCTTGTCCGGAGTTGGAAAAAGAATCAATGAAAACCAGGAACTGGTCTACCAGCGCAGTTTTGAAATTCCTTCTGCCTGGAAGGGAAAACAAGTGCTGTTGCACTTTGGTGCTGTCGACTGGAAAACGGATGTATGGGTGAATGATGTGAAAGTAGGCAGCCATACGGGGGGATTTACTCCGTTCTCCTTCGATATTACTGCCGCCCTTTCTGGCAAAGGCAACAATCAGTTGGTCGTAAAGGTTTGGGACCCAACGGATAAAGGACCTCAACCCCGTGGAAAGCAGGTCAGCAATCCGGAAGGTATCTGGTACACTCCCGTAAGCGGTATCTGGCAGACGGTATGGATGGAGCCGGTTGCCGGAAAACATATCGAGAATCTCCGTATCACTCCCGATATTGACCGTAATCTGTTGACAGTGAGGGCTGAATTGAATAGTGCATGCCCTTCCGACTTTGTGGAAGTGAATGTGTATGACGGCAATCAACTGGTAGCTACCGGCAAAAGTATCAATGCAGAGCCGGTGGAGGTGTCCATGCCCCGGAATGCCAAGTTGTGGAGTCCGGATTCCCCCTTCCTTTATACGCTGAAAGTGACGCTGAAAAGCGGAGGAAAGGTAGTGGATAAGGTGGACAGCTATGCTGCCATGCGTAAGTACTCCACCCGTCGTGACGCGGATGGTATCGTACGTCTGGAACTGAATAACGAAGCTTTGTTCCAGTTTGGACCGCTGGACCAGGGCTGGTGGCCCGACGGACTGTATACAGCTCCCACAGACGAGGCTTTGCTGTACGATGTACAGAAGACGAAAGATTTCGGTTTCAATATGATTCGCAAGCATATCAAGGTGGAACCGGCACGTTGGTACACACATTGTGACCGTTTGGGTATCATCGTATGGCAGGATATGCCGAGCGGTGACCGTAATCCGGAATGGCAGAACCGTCGCTATTTCGACGGGACAGAAATGAAACGTTCTGCCGAATCCGAAGCTTATTATCGAAAGGAATGGAAAGAAATAATGGATTGCCTCTACTCTTATCCGTGTATCGGTACATGGGTACCGTTCAACGAAGCTTGGGGGCAGTTCAAGACGGTAGAGATAGCCGAATGGACGAAACAGTATGACCCGACCCGCCTGGTGAATCCGGCAAGCGGCGGTAACCATTATACTTGCGGTGACATGCTCGACCTTCACAACTATCCCCAACCGGAAATGTATCTGTATGATGCACAGCGCGCTACGGTTTTGGGTGAGTATGGCGGCATTGGCCTTGTCTTGAAAGACCATCTTTGGGAACCGAATCGCAACTGGGGATATGTTCAGTTTAACTCTTCCAAAGAAGTGACTGATGAGTACGTGAAATATGCCGATATGCTGTATCAGATGATAAAAAGAGGTTTCTCGGCGGCCGTCTATACACAGACCACGGATGTGGAGGTGGAAGTGAACGGTCTGATGACTTACGACCGCAAGGTGATAAAGCTGGATGAGAAACGCGTGAAGGAGATAAATACACGCATTTGCAATTCACTTAAGAAATAGGGGCATTTACAATTTACCATTTACAAAGTATAATTTGGCTGCGCTGTCATCTGCATAGTTAAATTATACTTTGTAAATGGTAAATTGTACATTAAAAATGTTGTTATGAAACGATTGATTATAAAGCTTTTCCTTAGTCTGTGCCTATGGGCGGTATTGCCGGTTTGTGCGCAGGATGCTGTTCATTACTATTTCAGAACGATGGATATCCGGAACGGTCTTTCGCAGAACACCGTGTATCAGATTTTGCAGGATAGGAAAGGCTTTATGTGGTTCGGAACCAAGGACGGTCTGAACCGTTATGACGGATTGTCTTTCCGTATTTACAAGAAAGAGAATTCCGGTTTAGGCAAGAATTTCATAACTGCGCTCTACGAGGACCGCCGGGGCAATATCTGGATTGGTACCGATGGGGGAGTCTTTATTTACGACCCGGTACTGGATTCCTTTACCGCTTTCGATGAGGCCAGTGATAACGGCAGTATCATCAGGGATTTCGTCACCATGATTGGAAGTGACGAGGACGATAATATCTGGATATCGGTAGAAAACCAGGGGTTGTTCTGCTATAAACCGGATGAAGGGAGGTTGCTGAACCATCTGCACGATTCGGGACTGCCCAATGTAACCCGCTTTTGGCTGAATGGGAATACGTGTTGGCTGGCCTTGTATGCGGATAATCTTTACTATACGAAAGCTGACTTTGAAACTCCTCTGCAGCCTTTCAAGGACGCGGAAGGAAATGAGATTTTCAAGAATGATATTATCAATTGGCAGGTCAGCGGACCCCATAATTGTGTGTATATCGCCTCGCTGAACGGGCTGACCGAGATAAACCAGACTACAGGCAAGACGCGGAAACTGCTGAACACCTATGTGAGGGCTTTGCAGTTCAAATCTGACGACGAGCTGTGGGTGGGCGCAGAGTCCGGCTTGTATATTTACAATCTGACGAATGACAAGATTACCCATTTGACCGTTCCCGACCAGGATGATTCGTATGCATTATCGGACAATGCTATTTATTCGCTCTGCTGCGACAAGGAGAACGGCATGTGGATAGGGTCTTATTTCGGTGGAGTGAACTATTGCCCTTATCAGTGGACTTATTTCGAGAAGTTCTATCCGAGAGACAATCTCAGGCATTTCGGCCGTCGTGTACGGGAAATCTGTGAAAGTAATGATGGCACCTTGTGGATAGGTACCGAAGACAAAGGCTTGTTCAATTACAATCCGGAAAACGGAAAGATAGAGCCTTTTGAGCATCCGGCCATTTATCAGAATGTCCACGGCCTTTGCCTGGACGGGGATGATTTGTGGGTAGGTACGTTCTCCGGTGGTCTGAACCGGGTGAATCTTCGGACCAGGCAGGTGAAACATTATGCCAAGGGTGAGAGTGAGAATTCCATGGTCGCCAATGACGCCTTTACCATTTGCAGGACCACTACGGGAGACGTGTGGATAGGCACCACGTCCGGTCTGTTGAAGTACAATCGCTCCACAGATGACTTTACCCGGATTCCTCAGCTGAAGAATATGTTTACTTATAACATTCTGGAGGACTTCAACGGAAATCTGTGGTTTGCTACTTTTTCCAATGGAGTGTTCTGCTACAATGTAAGAAGCCAGCAGTGGAGGAATTATCTGTCTAATGAGAATGATTCGACCTCTCTTCCCTACAATAAGGTAATCAGTATCTACGAAGACAGCAGGAAGCGTCTGTGGTTCATGACGCTGGGTGAGGGCTTCTGCCGCTACAATCCGGAAACGGACAATTTTACCCGTTATGACATGTCGAAAGGATTTCCGAGCAATACCATCTACAAGATGGTCGAGGACAAGCGGGGAAACTTATGGATTACTTCCAATTATGGTCTGGTCTGCTTCAATCCCGACACGGAGAGCAAGCATGTCTATACCACGGCAAACGGTCTGCTGAGCAACCAGTTTAATTTCCAGTCCGGTTACATTGACAAGAAGGGACGCATCTATTTAGGTAGTATCAACGGATTCATAGCCTTTGACCCGGAAACTTTTGTGGAGAACACTTTTCTCCCTCCCGTAGTGATTACAGATTTTTATCTGTTCAACAAACGGCTTTCGGTGGATAGTCCGGATTCTCCTTTGGAGAAGAGCATCACCTATGCGGATGAGATAGAGCTGGATGCCGACCAGAATTCTTTCTCTTTCCAGGTTGCGGCCCTGAGTTACCAGGCACCCGAAATGAATGGTCTTGAATGTAAGCTGGAAGGCTTTGACCGCGACTGGTATACGGTAGGACGGAATTCCATCATCAACTATTCAAACCTTCCTTATGGAAGCTATACATTGCGTATAAAGGGTTCCAACAGCGATGGCAAGTGGAACGCGACGGAACGTGTGCTCGACATCCATATTCATCCTCCTTTCTATCTCTCCACCTGGGCGTATGCTGTTTATACGGTATTGGCGTTATGCTCACTGGCTGCTGTAATTATCTATTTCAGAAAACGGACCCAGCAGAAGCATCAGCAGGCTATGGACAAGTTTGAGCGGGAAAAGGAACGGGAGTTATATGCTGCGAAGATAGACTTCTTCACGAATGTGGCGCATGAGATACGTACACCGCTTACACTGATAAAGAGTCCGCTCGAGAATGTACTGGCTTCTCGTTCTGTTTCGGATGACATCAGGGATGATTTGGAGACCATGGAACTGAACACTAACCGGCTGCTTGATTTGGTGAACCAGTTGCTGGACTTCCGGAAGACGGAGACGCAAGGCTTCCAATTGAATTTTGTGGAATGTGACGTGTCTGAGCTCTTACAAAAGACGTATAAGCGTTTCAAGCCTTTGGCACGTGAAAGGGGGCTGGCATTGAGTATAGAGACTCCCGAAAGCTTGTATGCTTCGGTTGATAGGGAAGGGCTTACCAAGATTATCAGCAATCTGCTGACCAATGCGATAAAGTATTCGGAGACCTATATACGCATCAGGCTATATTCGGAAGGTGAAAGACTGCTGCTTTCTGTATGCAATGACGGCCTTGTCATTCCGGTAGAGATGCGCGAGGAGATTTTCAAGCCGTTCATCCAGTATAAAACCGGTACCTTGCGCTCTGTGCCCGGCACCGGTATCGGGCTTGCACTTGCCCGTTCATTGGCCGAACTCCATGAGGGTACGTTGTGCATGGAAGATTCGATGGAGAACAACTGTTTCCTGCTGTCACTTCCGTTGAAGCACGAGCAGACGGTGGCTATGGAGCATAAAGAACCGGTAACGGGCGGGGAATCCTCTGAGGAAAGTGGTGCAGGTACTGCCTTGGAACAGCACCGGTATACTCTTTTGGTGGTGGAAGACAGTCTGGAAATGCAGGCATTTGTTGTGAAACAGCTCTCTTCGGAATATCGTGTGCTGACTGCCGTGAATGGGGTGGAAGCTTTGAAGGTGTTGAAGGAACATACTGTAAATCTTGTCATTTCAGACATTATGATGCCCGAGATGGATGGATTGGAGCTGTGCGAGCATCTGAAGTCCGAGCTTGACTATAGCCATATACCGATTATCCTGCTTACGGCGAAGACGACCCTTCAAGCCAAAATAGAGGGAATGAAGCTGGGGGCTGACGTATATATAGAGAAACCTTTCTCCGTGGAATATCTGAAAGTTTGTGTGGCCAATCTGCTGAACAACCGTGAGAAGCTACGGGCTTCTTTTGTCAATTCTCCTTTTGTGCAGACGGGCAGTATGGCAATGACAAAGGCAGATGAATCTTTCCTTAAGACATTGAAGGAAGTGGTAGTTGCCAATATGCAGAATCCGGATTTCTGTCTGGATGATATGGCAAGCCTGCTGAACATGAGCCGTTCGAGCCTGAACCGGAAGATAAAGGGCATATTGGATATGACCCCGAATGACTACATCCGCCTGGAGCGGTTGAAGAAAGCGGCGCAGCTTTTAAAGGAAGGGGAGTGCAAAATCAATGAGGTTTGCTACATGACCGGCTTCAATACTCCTTCCTATTTCACCAAGTGCTTCCAAAAACAATTTGGTATTCTGCCCAAAGACTTCGTGAAATGATAGCATGGAATGCTTGCTAAATATAACAATCCAATCAAATGCCCCTGAGAGACATCTCAGGGGCATTTTTTGGATTTATAATTGCATAGATTGAAGCGATATTTGCATTAATTTTAGCTTTATGCGGATATATTTGCATCCGAAAACCAACAATTTATAATACTATGACCCCTATGCCTATGACGTAACAAATCCTAATCAATGTTCTATGATTGGCAGAAGTGACTAATCACTTTCTGCAGTGTATTTAAAAGCGGACGTTAGTTTCCGCATAGTTTTAAAATCTAATTCTATAAAAAATGATCAAGAAAATCTTATTCTTATTCTTTGTTGTGTTTGCAGCTACCGCTTATTCACAAGATGTGACCATAACGGGAACGGTGACGGATGCAAATAGTGAGCCTTTGGTGGGCGTGAATGTATTGGTGAAGGGTACTACCACGGGTGCCATTACCGATATTGACGGTAATTTCTCAGTGAGTGGAAAGAAAGGAAGTACACTCGTTTTTTCTTATATCGGTATGCTTACGCAGGAAGTTGTCTATAAGGGAACTGCCTTGCGCGTGGTGATGAAAGATGATTCGAAAGCACTGGAAGAAGTGGTTGTCATCGGTTATCAGACCGTGAAGAAGTCCGACTTGACTGGAGCGGTTGCCGTTGTTGATACCAAGGAAATGAAGAAAAGCGCTGCAGGAACACTGGTCAGCCAGATGCAGGGTTTGGCAACCGGTATTAACGTACGCAGTAGCGGTAGGGCGGGCGAAGATGCCTCTATTGAAATTCGCGGTGTCGGTTCTTTGAGTAATAACTCTCCGTTGTGGGTTATTGATGGTATGATTACAGACCCGGGAGTTGACTTCAACCCTGCAGATGCAGAATCCATCCAGATTCTGAAGGACGCTTCTGCTGCTGCTATCTACGGTTCGCGTGCTGCCAATGGTGTGATTATCGTTACTACCAAGAAAGGTACGAAAGGTCCCATGAAGGTGAATGTAAGCGTAAAGGAAACATTGGAATGGAGCCCGAAATTTGATTTGATGAATGCGGCAGAATATATCAAGTATAATGATATTGCCTATAATGAAGCTATCAAAGATGGCATTGCTACTGTAAACAGCACTCAGAAACACTCACAGTATGATACCAACTGGCAGGATGAAGTGTTGAAGACCGCATTGGTGCAGGACTACAACGTATCACTCTCCGGTGGCGGTGACTCCGGTAGTTATTTTGTATCAGCCGGCTACTATAACAATGATGGCGTTTCTTATGGAAATACTTTCGACCGTTATAGCTTCCGTGTCAATACACAAGGTAAAAAGGGCTGGTTCTCTTTTGGTGAAAACTTGGCTTATTCACTCACAAACACAGACCCGAACCAGACAAATACCTACAATGACTTTTTGCGTATGATGCCTACCATTCCTATCTATGATGAGAATAATCCGGGTGGATATGGCTATGGTGATGCTGCCAAATACAATACTTTTGGTGTGAACCCGATTGCTCGTGAAGATTTGGAATATCGTCATTTCCGTCAGAATCGTTTGAATGGTTCTTTATGGCTGGAATTCAAGCCTTTCGAATTCCTTTCCTATAAATTCAATGGTGGTATTGACCTTTACTTTTATGAGAATTCATGGTTCCGTGGAGAAGGTAACTGGACTCAGAACCAGGAACACCGTGACCCGGAAAGCCAGAAGGCACGTGACAATACTTACAATATGCTGGTTGAACATACTTTGAACTTTAATAAGGATTTTGGCAAGCATCATGTGGATGCTGTAGTCGGTACTACTTACCAGCACCATGAGTGGGAAGGTTTGTGGGCTTCCCGTCTGAACTTCCCGATGTTGGGTAACGGTGATTACCTGACCGTATTGAATGCCGGACAGAGCAACCAGCAGAATACGAACAGCATCAGTGAAAATGCGATGATTTCTTATTTGGGACGTGCGAACTACATTTATGATGATAAATACTATTTGACTGCCACCTTCCGTCGTGACGGAACTTCCCGTCTGGCTAAGGAAAATCGTTGGGGTAATTTCCCATCATTCTCCGGTGCCTGGAGAATTTCAAAAGAGGAATTCTTTGATGTACCTTGGATTAATGATTTGAAGATTAGAGGTAACTGGGGCCGTCTTGGTAACTCTTCCATTGGCGATTGGGATTATATTGGAACTATCAATCAGAGTATTGTAACTGTATTCGGAGGTGCTATTGTTCCGGGTTCTACTCAGGTGAAACTTGTGAATGCAGGTCTTGTTTGGGAAACGAAAGAAACGGTGAATGTAGGCTTTGATGCCAGTTTCCTTAACCAGCGCTTGACTATCAGCGCAGAGTATTACAACTCAAAGACCAGTGATGTATTGGCAGAGACTCCGATTGCCATTTCTACCGGTAACCAAGGAGGTTCTCCATGGAAAAATGCTGCCAGCTTGCGCAACAAGGGCTTCGAGTTTACACTTGGTTGGAAAGATCAGATTTCGGACTTTAGGTATAGCGCTTTGCTGAATGTGACTACTATGGATAACGAAGTATTGAGCTTGGGTCGTGATGGTACTAATAGAGATTATATTGATTCTGGTCAGGCAAGAACTAAACCGGGCAGATCTTTGGCTGAATTTTATTTGAGAAAAACAGACGGTATCTTCAAGACACAAGAGCAGATTGATAATTATGTGACATCTACGGGTACCCCCATTATGATTGAGGGAAAGCGTCCTCAATTGGGAGATGTCAAGTATCTCGATTTGAATGATGATGGAGAGATTACTGATGCCGACCGTGATTATTGCGGTAGTCCCTGGGCCAAGATGCAAATGTCATTGGTATTCAATGCAGAGTGGAAGAACTTCGATTTCAGTATGATGTGGAATGGTCAGTTCGGCAATAAGATATACAACGTATCCCGCTGGCAAGGACGCCTGTTTGCAGACAACTCTAACTATATTCGCTTTGAAAAGGGTGAAGAACCTTACCAGGTAAATCCTAACTCCAATACCCCGCGTATCATTTACGGTGATTTCCGTAACTCCCGTGATGCCGACCGTTTCTTGGAGAATGGCTCTTATTTCCGCATGAAGAACATTTCTATCGGTTATAACTTCAAGCAGAAGTGGCTGACCAACCTGGGTGTTGAGAAACTCCGTCTGTTTGCTACCGGTAGCAATTTGATTACTATCACCGGATATTCCGGCTTGGATCCTGACTTCAAGGGCGCGAATTCCGTTTGGAACAGTGGTACGGACAGTTTTGCATATCCTAATACCCGTTCGGTAATGTTTGGATTGGATTTGACCTTTTAACTTATAAATCAGCTTATAAATTATGAAAAAGATATATTATGGATTAATGCTTGCAGGTGCCTTGACGTTGTGCACCGGATGCAGTTCGAGTTTATTGGATATTGATAATCCCAATGAAGTAACTAATGATACTTATTGGAATAAGCCGGAAGATGCGACAGCCGGTGTCAATGCTTGTTATAGCTTCTTCTATAAGGAAGGCACTTGGATGCGTTGGCTTTCTTTCCGCTATGATTTGACTTCGGACGAAGGATGGAGTTCTTCTCCTTGGATTGAATTGGGCGACTGGACACGTTTTCTCTATAATAACTATAATTTTTATGAAGGCAACAACATACATTGGGAACATTTCTATGTAGGTATTTTCCGTTGTAATCAGGTGTTGGCTCATGTTCCTTCTATCGAAATGGATGAGACGACGAAAAACCAGGTACTGGCACAAGCTTCTTTCTTGCGTGCATTGTGGTATTTTCAGGTAAATTTGTTGTGGGACAAAGGAACTATGCCGTTGGAGCCTAAAGATGCTTCTTATATACCGGAAGATGCTTCCGAGCAGGAAATATGGGACCAGGTAGAGAAAGATTTGACTTTTGCCATGCAGTATCTGCCGGAATCTTGGGATGCTGCCAATCTGGGACGTGCTACCAAAGGTGCTGCCAAGGCATTGTTGGGCAAGGCTTATATGCAACAACATAAGTATGACAAAGCAAAGGAACAATTGCAATGGTTGATTGATAAAGAGGGCTCTTTATACGGTCTTATCGCCAATCGTGAAGATAATTTCACTGACTTGGACGAGAACAACAAGGAAGGTATCTTTGAGATTCAGTTCGATGACCAGAACAAGGGTGGTACGGGTAATGATGCCAGTATGGCATTCGGTTTCCAGCGTACTCAGTTCTATGCTCCAAGTGGTATAGGTTGGGGAGATGGTAAGGCACGCCGCTGGTTGGTAGACGAGTTCTTGAAAGAGAAACGTGTGGATGGAAAGAATGACTTGCGCTTGTACGGCAGTATCCTTTATCGTGGATTTTCGCAAGACTTCCCCGACCAGCCGAAGAAATATTATGGATTTGAAAATGCCGATTGGAATGACAATTGGGGAACTGACCCGGAAGACTGCTATATCCGTAAATACAATACTTCTTACTATCGTAGTGCAGAAGATTATTTTGCCCGTAACAACTATCGTATCATGCGTTACGCAGATATCCTGATGAACTATGCAGAGTGTCTTGTTGAAACGGGTACTAATCCTGCCGATGCTGCTGTTTATGTGGACAAGGTGAGAGAACGTGCCGGTCTGGCCAAGTTGAAAGACAGTCAGTGGAAAGATTGCTTGAGCTCTAAAGATGCCTTTATCAAGCGTCTGCAGATGGAACGTACTTTGGAACTCTGTTTCGAAGGTTGGCGTTGGGCTGACTTGAAGCGCTGGGGATTACTTGATTCCCAGGCTGGAATTGATGAACTGAAAGCTCGTGACAAAGACTTTGATAACTTTATTGTCGGCAAGCACAGACGTCTGCCTATTCCAAGAGATGAGGTGGAAAACAGCACAGTAGGTGGTGTTGCACATCTTACTCAGAATCCTAACTATTAATAACTAAAGAAGGCTATGCCTGGAAGCCTGTTCTTATTCAGGATGCTTCCGGCATAGCCTTTTCTTTCTTAAATCTTATACCATATGCTTGTCTGTAAAAAACTACTATTATCATTCGCTTTTGCCTGCTGCGGCAGCTTGTTTGCGCAGAACATCCAGAATCCGGTACTTCCGGGAGTGGCGGATGCCGGCGTAATGAAATATAACGGCAAATATTATATTGGCGGGGTCCGTACAAACGGGGATTTCTATGTATCCGATGATCTGGTTCATTGGGGGAAACCTATCCATGTCGTGACAATGGACAATGACTGGACCAGAGGCAGCGGAGCCGGAGATGACCAGATTCATGCCAATGACATGTTCTATCTGAATGGAGATTTTCATTTATACTGGTCAGTCAATTATTGGGGGAAGGACAAGCATGCCGTTCACATTGTACATGCGCAGAGCAAAGATGTCTTGGGCGCTTATACAGAACCGGACAAGAAGACATGGATGGATAACCGTATCGACCCCAAAATATTCAGAGATGATGATGGACAACTATACATGTATATGGTACGTTTTACTGATGGAAATACCATATGGGGACGTAAAATGAAGAACCCGGCAGAATTTGCCGGCGAACCGGTGTGTCAGTTCGCCTCATTGCCGGATACATGGGAAACGATGGATAACAGAGTAGCGGAGGGACCGTGGGTCATGAAGTATAGAGACCGCTACTATATGATGTATAATGCCAACCACACCTCTACAGAGTGGGGCAATTATCAGTTGGGAGTTGCTGAGGCAGACTCTCCTTTAGGTTTTCAAAATGGTAATAAATATAGCTATCCGGTTGTAGGCTGCAATCAGACACAACTGGAGGAGAAGCAAGTGGATTTATTGCGGTATGGCCGCACGTATGAGCCGTTGTTTGCTTATACGGAGAGCAAGCCGGAGGGCGACTGGACAAAAGTGACCTACGATGACTCCGGCTGGGCGAGGGGGGAGACCGGCTTTTCGTCCCGTGAAGTGAAAGGTTCCACAACCCGGCATCTGGGTACTTGGTGGAATACGCCCTCCCTATGGTTGCGAAAGACTTTCTCTGCCGGTAGCGAAACCGGCAATCTGGCACTGCGTGTCGCTCACGACGGAGATACCCGGATTTATCTGAACGGAACAATTGTCTACGAGAAGCAGGGGCGTGATTATTGTATCGTGAACCTGGACAAGAAGCTGCGTGCTGCTTTGAAGGAAGGCACGAATCTGCTTGCCGTAGAAACAAACAAGGGACGTTCGCAATTCTTCGACGTTTCTCTGTTCGATATGAAAGACGGCATTGCCGACGATATTCTGATGACTCCCGGCCAGCCCAATATCCTGAGAGGCCCCAACGGATTTGAATGGTGGCTGATTTATATGGCAAACAAGAACAATGAGCATCGGGGACAATATATCAACCGTGTCCAGTTCTTCGACAAGACGTTGTTTGTGGATGGTATCACCGGCCCCCGCACGGCAGGTTATCATCCCGAACCTTCGATGCCTACCTTTGCGGGTAAAGGCGAGACAGCTTCGTTCGGTGTGTTGCAACAAGTACAGCCGTCCGTGGCTTACTTGTTCGAGACGGGAGTCAAGACCGAGGGTGGAGCCGGCGTCATTGCCTGGTGGAAGGATGCAGATAACTGTGCTTATGTAGGTTTGGATGCCGAGAACCGGAGCTGGTACCTGCGTACACTTGTCGGCGGTAAAGAAAATAAGGAATCCTATGCCCTGCCTGAAGATTTCCGTTGGGGTGTGTACCATCATCTGCGCATTGAGCGTAATGGTGGCTGTCTGAAGATTTGGCTGGATGAGATTCCCGCACCGGGAAAACATGTCTTTGCAGAGGCTCTTCCGGCGGAAGAAGCGGGTGTTCCCGGAGTATTTGACGAGACAAAGTCTGCCTTGTTCGAAGGGGCTACCTATACCATCGGCTTCGATGATGTGCATTTCCAGCTTTCGGGGAATGAGGAGTTGTTGAAGGGCGATTTCTTGAACGATTATGAATTCAGCTTCCAGTTGTCCGGCTTGTCCGGACAAGACAAGGCAGGAAGCTATCCGGTTTATGTGGATAAGGATAACTATGTGAAGGCTCAGTTTAATGGTGCTACCCGTATGCTTGAGGTGACAGCTGTGAAGAAGGGGAAAAACGCTTGGAAAAAGGAGTTTTCACTAGGATGCCTGCAAACATTCTATCCGGATGTGAAGTATACCGACTTCATTGAGAAAGATTATCGTTTTGCTGCACCTACGTGGCTGGATACCCTTTACCTGAACCGTCATGAAGCAGGTAACAAGTCCGAATTTGTAGATGACATGTTCGGCAAATTCGACATAGAGTACCTGAATGGCAGCGAATGGTATCCGATAGAGAGCAAAAGTGGGGGAGTAGCAGAACATCCTGCGTATAATTATTGTACCTTTACTCCGGTGAAGGCAGAAGGTATCCGGTTCATTAACAAGGAGGCGGAAGATTTGGAACGCCATATCTATAAGATAGGCGTACACGAGTTGTGGAAAGACTCCTATAATTTTCGTGCAGTACGCCGGGCAGACAAACTGTATCTGTTTGTGGACGGCAGGGAATTGGGTACGTTAGACATCCGCTACCCTGCGTCCCGCATCGGATTCTGTTCGGAGGGCGAATCTCCTGCCTATAAGGGAGTGCTGTATTATCACATAGGGCAGGTTCCCAATCAGGTGAAGCCTTGATTGGATGTTGGAACCGCATTTTGTCTTGAAATTTGCACATCGAATGATAAAACTGTAATATGTTGGTAATCAGTGTGCTTAAATTACTCTTATCTAAGTATACGACTGAGGGAACCTAAGTATATGACTGAGACCTCTTCACTATACGAGGAGATGACGAAATGAGTTTGATGTAAATATTTATTTTGAAATAGAAACCATGAGAATCATGAAAAAGAATTTTATATGTATGTATTTGTTTCTGTCGGCTACGCTGGCTTCCTGTCAGTCCTGCTCTTCAGACTATAAGGATGTGGACGATATTGTTGTCGAAGGAGTTGAAACACCGGTACCTTTGGGCGACCCGTTCATCATGTTGTACGAGGGTACTTACTATGCATACGGCACCCATGCGGATGACGGCATTGAAGTCTATACCTCCGATGATTTGCAGACTTGGAAGTATAAGGGCATGGCGCTCCAAAAGAAGGATGTCTGGGCCGACCGCTGGTTATGGGCAACGGAGGTTTAAGAAGTGAACGCGAAGTTCTATA
>OGDX01001153.1_pt1 | contig 14887 bp, 10 predicted proteins | sample 1570461 | NCBI WGS metagenome assembly OGDX01 (sample SAMEA2582172, study PRJEB24529) | metagenome
GCAACCTTACCTTCGGCAAGCGTACCGTGAGACGCGGCCAGACCGAGGGCGCGCGCGCCGTGGCACGTAATCCCGGCCAGCGCTTCCTCCGGCGTCAGACCAAACAGTGTACAGCCCATATTCAGCATCAGGCGCAATGACAGCACCGGGGATGTCCCCGGGTTGGCATCACTCGCCAGGGCCATCGGCACCTGATACTGGCGGAAAAAATTCACGGGCGGGTGCTGTTTTTCACGCAGTAAATACCATGCGCCGGGCAGCAGGACGGCGACAGTGCCGCTGGCCGCCATGGCGTGAGCATCTTCCTGGGTGGCGTATTCAAGGTGATCCGCCGACAAGGCGTGATAGTTTGCCGCCAGTGAACTGCCATGCAGGGCAGAGAGTTGTTCCGCATGCAATTTAACCGGCAACCCCAAAGCCTGTGCAGCATCAAAAATGCGCTCGACTTGTGCTGGGGAGAACGCAAGGTGCTCACAGAATGCGTCAACGGCATCCGCCAGTTTTTCTCTGGCGACAATGGGCAGCAGGGTATCGCAAATAAAGTCGATATAGTCCTCCGCCCGGTCTTTGTACTCGGGCGGCAGGGCATGGGCGGCAAGACAGGTGGACTGAATATCGACAGGCAACAGAGTGGCTAATTTGCGGATAACCCGCAACATTTTTAATTCACTGTCCAGGGTCAGCCCGTAGCCTGACTTAATTTCAAGGCAGGTGACCCCCTCGGCCAGCAGCGGTTGCAAACGCAATAAAGCCTGCCGGAGCAGTTCCTCTTCCGTGGCGTCCCGGGTGGCGTTTACAGTGGATAAAATACCACCGCCCGCCGCGGCGATTTCTGCATAGCTTACGCCATTTAACCGCTGCTCAAATTCGGCGCTGCGGTTCCCGCCGAACACCAGATGAGTATGACAATCGATAAATCCCGGGGTAATTATCCCGCCGTCGAATACATGCTGTTGTGCATGGGGAAACGCCGGGCAGTCGGCATTACGGCCAAGCCAGACAATTTTTCCCTCCGTCACTGCCAATGCGCCGTTTTCTATCACGTTGTAACGGCCATCCTGCATGGTGACCAGCGTGGCGCCGCGCCAGACACTGTCACAGTGCGCCGGGGGCGTGACAGTAAGGCAAAGGGACGAGGCTAAGGACATAGCAGACTCCGGATGATTTATCTTGTATAGACAATTAAAGTCAACCTAACCCATAACCGAAAGGGCGGCAAGGCGGCCAGAGATAGTTTTTTCTTATCGCCAACTGTCGCGTAAAGACGGGCGGCCTGTGAATGCCGCCTGCGCCAGACGCGATTAGCCGTGACTGGTAAAACGGCCAAATAACTGATAACGCGAACCCGGGTAAATCAGGCGGGCGGACGTCACAACGCGGCTGCCGCTCCAGGTTCGCCGGTGAATCAACAGGCAGGGCTCATGCTCCTCAAGTTGCAGCAAGTGGCGTTGTTCATCGCTGGCGCTGATGGCTTCAACGCGGTGCTCCCCTGCGGTCAGCGGGGCAATATCCATCAGATAGGTATATGGCGTCTGTTTATTGAGCACCTGCCGGAGGTAATCCGGCGCCGTTTCCGGGTTAACAAAACGGTCTTCAATTTGTACCGGAACGTTATTTTCGTAATGCACAATTTGGGAGTAAAACAGCGTATCACCGATGGCAATCCCCAACTGGAGCGCTTGATCGGCGTCCGCCTGGCGGGCCTCGCACACTAAAATTTTACTGTCATGACGATGACCACGTTGGGCGATTTCATCAGCAATATTATGGACCTCAAGCATCGGTGTATAGGCTTTTGCTTCGGCGACAAACGTCCCCACGCCCTGCATGCGGATTAAAAAACCTTCGCTGGTCAGTTCGCGCAGCGCCCGGTTGATGGTCATACGGCTGACGCCAATTTCATTAACCAGCTCACTTTCCGATGGAATACGTTGGTGGGGTTTCCAGACGCCGGCGCGAATCTGGCCAATGATGGCCTGTTTCACCCGCTGATAAATGGGCGCCGGTGCATCGCTCATGGCGGCGGCCAGCTCAGATAGTGTCTGCCGGGTCACGTCTTGTTGCGCCGTACCGGCCGATGAAAAAAGGGTGGGCTCAGACATGTTTCTTACCTCTCAAAAGTGCCACAGACAAGGTCATCGTTTCCCGGACGCTGGCGTATTTTCAACCGCGAAGCGTAAGCAGAAAAGCTGTGGTGAAAAACTCAAATGATAAAAAAAGGAATGGCGCAAGTTTACAGCCAAACCATGCATATGTATATGTATAGACAAGTCGCCCCAAAGTTTTGCAATTGTTTACTTATAATTGCCTTTATGTTTCTTTTCGCTGCTCAGGAACGTTGTTATGCCTGCTTATTTTGCTACACAAGCCCTGCTTGCTGAAGGATGGGCTCACAATGTGCGTCTGGATGTCGATGCTGCCGGCATGTTAACCGCCATCACGCCGGACAGCACAGCACAGGATGCTGTCCGGCTTTCAGGTCCGGTGATCCCGGGTATGCCGAATTTACACTCTCATGCATTCCAGCGGGTGATGGCCGGGCTGGCGGAGGTGGCCGGAAACCCGCAGGACAGTTTCTGGACCTGGCGTGACCTGATGTATCGCACGGTGCAGCGATTAACGCCGGACCAGGTCGGTATTATCGCCCGCCAGTTGTATATCGAGATGCTCAAAGGGGGTTATACCCAGGTCGCTGAGTTCCACTATCTGCACAATGATATCAGCGGTAACCCCTATGCTGACCGCGGCGAGATGACCGCCCAATTAAGCGCCGCTGCCGACCTTGCGGGAATCGGCCTGACGCTGTTGCCCGTGCTCTACAGCTATGCCGGGTTTGGCGGGCAACCGGCTCAGGCGGGTCAGGTGCGGTTTATTCAGGACGCTGACACCTATTTGCGCCAGCAGGCGATTATCCGCCAGCCGATAACGGGCAAAGTACTGCAAAACCAGGGCCTGTGTTTTCACTCACTACGGGCCGTGACCCCCACGCAGATGCAGCAGGTTTTACAGGCCAGCGACCCGGCATTGCCTGTACATATCCATATCGCCGAGCAGCAAAAAGAAGTCAATGACTGCCTGAGCTGGAGCGGACAACGCCCCATTGCGTGGCTGTATGATCACCTGGATATCGATGCCCGCTGGTGTCTTGTCCACGCGACACATGCGGATGAGAAAGAAGTGGCCCGCATGGCGCAAAGCGGTGCGGTTGCCGGGCTGTGCCCCACAACAGAAGCGAATCTGGGCGACGGTATTTTCCCCGGCGTCGATTATTTGGCACAGCGCGGTCACTGGGGTATTGGTTCCGACAGCCATGTTTCACTTAATGTGGTGGAAGAGCTGCGCTGGTTCGAATATGGGCAGCGCTTACGTGATCAGCGCCGCAACCGCCTGACAACGGCGACCCAAAATGTGGTGGGCGATGTGTTGTACACCCAGGCGCTTGCCGGTGGTGCGCAGGCCTGTGGCGCGCCTGTCGGGAGATTGTCAGTGGGGTATCGCGCCGACTGGCTGGTGCTGGATGGACAGGATCCTTACCTGGCGGCAGCCCGCCCCCCTGAAATTCTCAACCGCTGGTTATTTGCCGGCCACGCCGGGCAGATTCGCGATGTGTATGTTGGCGGGACCCCCCGCATTATCAATGGGCAACATGCGCAGCAACAGGCCGTTGCCGCTGATTTTCTGCAGGTACTGCGCCAACTGGCGGAGGCGACAGCATGACGGGCTGGCAGCGTTTTTCCCAGACCAGGCTGCCGGTCAGTCGCTGGCGTAATGGCGGCGGCGAAACCCGCGAAATTATCAGCTGGCCGCCAGGGCAGGCGGATTTTGACTGGCGTGCCAGCATTGCCACTGTCGCGCAGGATGGCCCGTTTTCCGCTTTCCCCGGCATTGCGCGTTCCATCACGCTGTTGAGTGGCGAGGGCATGCAACTGACTGACGGCATCGGGGTGAATCATGTGCTGAATACCGTGGGAGAACCCTTCGAGTTTAGCGGGGATCTTGCACTCCACGCACATCTTCTGGGGGGCGAGACGATGGATTTTAACCTGATGACCCGGCGTACTGTCTGTTTGCCCGGCGTTGTCGCCCTCAGGGGAAGTGGCACGGTGTCCCGTGAGCAGGGCGGTGTGCTTTTCGCCATTCAGGGTGACTGGCAATTACCGGATGGGACCCGGCTGGGCGCGGGGGAAGGTATCTGGTGGCCACCGACGTCAGACAGCTGTCAGACGACACAGTGGCCGATTTCTGCCTTGCATACTGTGGATGCACAAAAAACGCGCAGTCTGCTACTTTGGGCGGCGGTCATTGCCTGAGTTGGTGCGTCCTGCACTGGTTTGGCGCATCTTGCGCACTTATTTGATTCGACAGGCAGAGAAAACCACTGGCCACAGGCCGAAATAACCGGGAAAGCAGGCATAGCTGAACTGGCACAAAGCTTGCTTTACTTATTCGGCTTGCTTGTATAGACAAGAGTATACAGTAGCGTATTTTGCCCGGGCAGTTCACTGGCCAGGCATTTCCCCGAGACAGGTAATTTGGCAGGAGTGGCAGATGAGCAACATGATTTCCAGGACTGTGCTGAAGCGTTCGTTATCCATGTTAGGGCTGGCAGTGACATTGGGTTGCGGGGCAATAAACACCGCCATGGCGGCAGAGACTCCGGTGGCCATTGGTATTTCCGGGTGGACAGGATTCGCTCCCCTGACACTGGCCGATAAGGCAGGCATTTTCAAAAAGAATGGCCTGGACGTGACGCTGAAAATGGTACCCCAGCAATCACGCCACCTGGCCATTGCATCAGGCTCTTTGCAGTGCGCGGCGACCACGGTGGAAACCTACCTCACCTGGAATGCCAGCGGTGTGCCCATCAAGCAAATTGTGCAACTGGATAAATCCTATGGCGCGGATGGGATTGCCGTACGTGGGGGTATCAATAAAGTGGCTGACCTGAAAGGGAAAACCATCAGTGTCGATGCACCAGGAACCTCCTCCTATTTTCTGCTGGCCTGGATCCTCGATAAAAACGGCATGACGATGAAAGACGTCAAACTGGCAACCCTGGGGCCGGATGCCGCCGCTCATGCCTTTATTGCCGGGCAGAACGATGCCGCTGTGACGTACGAGCCGTATCTCTCCACCATCCGCCAAAGCCCGGACAAAGGCAAAATTCTGACCACCACACTGGATTATCCCATGGTGATGGACACCCTGGGTTGTACGCCATCCTGGCTGGATAAAAACCCCAAAGCGGCTCAGGCACTGGTAAATAGCTACTTTGAAGCCCTGGATATGATCAAAAAAGATCCGGATAAAGCCAATGAGATTATGGGGGCGGCGGTCAAAGAAACCGGCAAACAGTTTGCTGAAGAGTCCAGCTATCTGCGCTGGCAAGACCGTGATGCGAACAAGAAGTTCTTCAGTGGCGAGATTGTCACCTTTACCAACGAAGCGGCGCGTTTGCTGACGGAAATGAAAATCCTGCATAAAACGCCGGATATTAATACGTTGTATGACGCGAAGTATGTGACTCAGCCATGAAGGACCACAAGATGAACAGTCCTGTCAGTCAGGCCGCGGAATTTCCCGCCAGTACGCAGTCAGTTTTACGTGAGCCGGCGCCTCTGCCGGCAAGTAAAAAGGTCTGGCACAACCCGATGATGGTGCCACTGCGCCCCGTGGCGTCCCGTCATCGCTGGTTTTTGGGCTTCTGCTTTTTTGTGCTGTTTTTCGCGCTGTGGGCGCTGGTGACTTTTACCGGGCTGGTGTCGCCGACATTCCTTGCCAGTCCGGCCAGTATGTTGCAGGAAGGGGGGCTGTTATTTACCGATTTTGATTTCACAACAGATATCGGTATGACGGTAATGCGTGTACTGGGCGGCTTTATTCTGGCGTGCATTATCGCCGTGCCGCTGGGTATTCTGATGGGCTCATACAAACTGATCGAAGCGTTTTTTGAGCCCTTCGTTTCGTTTTGCCGCTACCTGCCCGCATCGGCGTTTGTCCCCCTGCTTATTCTGTGGGCAGGGATTGGCGAAATGCAAAAAATACTGGTGATCTTTATCGGTTCGTTCTTTCAGATAACCCTGATGGTTGCGGTGGCTGTCGGCGCGGCGCGGCGCGATCTGGTGGAAGCGGCGTATACCCTTGGCGCGACCAACAAGAGCGTGGTGCGTCGGGTGATAATCCCCGGGGCGGCGCCGGAAATTGCGGAACTGCTGCGCCTGGTGCTGGGCTGGGCATGGACCTATGTCATCGTGGCGGAACTGATTGGTTCATCCAGCGGGATAGGTCACATGATTGTCAATAGCCAGGCGTTACTCAATACCGGGCAAATGATTTTCGGCATTATCGTGATTGGCTGCATTGGATTGCTGTCTGATCTGTTGTTTAAAGCGGTGAATCGCCGCCTGTTTGTATGGAGTTCGCTGTGATGAGCTATCCGAAGCTGAGTGTTCGCCAGGTGGAACGCGTCTTCAGTGGCCCGAAAGGCGAGAAGACCCAGGCATTACTGCCCGTGGATTATCAGGTCAATGAGAACGACTTTATTACCATTCTCGGGCCTTCCGGGTGCGGTAAATCCACACTTTTACGCATTGTTGCCGGGCTGGATCAGCCCACCCGCGGCGAGGTCTGGCTGGATGGCGTGCTGGTCGATGGTCCGGGCGCGGATCGCGGCATGGTATTCCAGAGTTACACACTGTTCCCCTGGTTGACGGTTGAGCAGAATATCTGCTTTGGCCTACAGGAACGCGGCGTGAGTAAAGCGGCACAAAAAGAGCGCAGCGACTACTTTATTAATAAGGTCGGTTTACGTGGGTTTGAGCAGCATTTCCCCCGTCAGTTGTCCGGCGGTATGCAACAGCGCACAGCCATTGCCCGCGCCCTGGCCAACGACCCGAAAATTCTGCTGATGGATGAACCTTTCGGCGCACTGGATAACCAGACGCGCGTCATGATGCAGGAACTGTTGTTGTCGATATGGGAATCTTCCCGCAAAACAGTCCTGTTTGTGACCCACGATATTGATGAGGCCATTTTTATGGCCAATAAAGTGGCGATTTTCAGTGCGCGCCCCGGGCGAATCAAAACGGAAGTGGCGGTAGATTTTCCGCACCCGCGTGATTATACCCTGAAAACATCACCAGAATTTATGGCATTGAAGGCGCGTATCACGGAAGAAATTCGTACGGAAACCCTGCAAACCATCGATCACTAAGTTCGCGGTATGCAGCGCAGTTAATCATGTTTTAGCGTGAGTCAGGTTGTGCATAAACACCCGGTGTTACACCGGGTTTACTTCCCGTTTTACTTGTATATACAGGAATAGATTATGGCTGCTTCATCCACCGATTACACCCTTTGCCGCCTGCAACCCGGGCATGTCCATTTGCCCATGTTGCGACAAATATACCAGGGTAATGTCCGCCTTGCGCTGGCCGAAGAGGCCCGTGCCGATGTGCTGGCCTCCCAGGAAACAGTCACCCGCATTGTGGCATCGGGAAACGTGGTGTACGGCATTAATACCGGGTTTGGCAAACTGGCGCAAACCCGTATTCCGGCGGAACGTCTGACCGAACTGCAACGAAACCTGGTGCTGTCCCACAGTGTGGGCACAGGCAAAAACCTGGCGGATAACGTTGTTCGCCTGGTGATGGCGACGAAAATTCTCAGCCTCTCCCGGGGTCATTCCGGTATTCGTATTGAGGTGATTGATGCACTGATAACGTTATTTAATGCGGGTGTGTACCCCTGTATTCCGGAAAAAGGATCCGTCGGCGCTTCGGGCGACCTGGCGCCGCTGGCGCATTTGTCATTGATGCTGATTGGCGAAGGGCAGGTGACACTGGGTGGCGAAACGATGTCCGCGGTTGAAGGCCTGGCTGCCGCAGGGCTGAGCCCCTTTGAACTTGGGCCGAAAGAAGGTCTGGCATTACTTAACGGCACCCAGGTATCGACATCCCTCGCGTTGTCAGGTTTGTTTGAAGCAGAACGGGTGTTTTCCGCAGGCCTGGTGGCCGGGGCATTATCACTGGAAGCGATTAAAGGCTCAGTTAAACCGCTTGACCCGCGTATTCATGAAGCACGCGGCCAGGAAGGCCAGATTGCTGTCGCCGCTGCGCTGACGGCGATCCTGGCCGGTAGCGATATTGTGACATCCCATGCTAACTGCGGCCGGGTTCAGGACCCTTATTCCATTCGTTGTGTCCCTCAGGTTATGGGTGCCTGCCTTGATAACCTGCGACATGCGGCCCGCATTCTACGTATTGAAGCAAACGCAGCATCCGATAACCCTCTGGTTTTTGCCGAAAATGGCGACGTGATTTCTGGCGGGAATTTCCACGCAGAACCCGTGGCTTTCGCCGCGGACATCATTGCGCTGGCGGTTGCCGAAGTGGGGGCGATTTCTGAACGCAGAATGGCCTTATTGTTGGACAGCGGTTTGTCCGGCTTGCCGCCTTTCCTGGTAAACGATGGCGGCGTTAACTCCGGCTTTATGATTGCGCAGGTCACGGCCGCCGCGCTGGCATCAGAAAATAAATCGCTGGCACATCCGGGCAGTGTCGACAGCCTGCCCACCTCCGCCAATCAGGAAGATCACGTTTCAATGGCGACCTATGCCGCCCGCCGTCTGGGCAATATGTGTTTTAACACCAGTGTGGTTGTCGGTATCGAAGCCATGGCCGCTGCCCAGGGACTTGATTTTCATCGTCCGTTGCAAAGTTCCGCCACACTGGAAAGCGAAATGAAGGCGATTCGGCAACATGTCGCTTTTCTCGAAAAAGATCGTCTGATGGCGCCGGATGTCGAAATGATGCGTTTGTGGGCGTCCCGTGAACACTGGCCTGCGGCCATTGAAGCATTACTGCCGAGCTTTGCCTGATAACGCTTTACATAAATTTCATTTTTTATAGAAGGATATGACCATGAACGCGCCACAGAAAAATGCCGCCGCCCATGTCGTTCGCGCTCCCCAGGGAACAGCGCTGAGTTGTCAAAACTGGTTGATCGAAGCGGCTTATCGCATGATCCAAAACAACCTTGACCCCGATGTTGCCGAACGCCCGGAAGACCTGGTGGTCTATGGCGGTATTGGTAAAGCCGCCCGCAACTGGCCTGCCTTCGAAGCCATTCTGGACAGCCTGCGGGCGTTGCGTGAAGACGAAACCCTGCTGGTACAGTCCGGTAAGCCGGTCGGTGTTTTTCGCACCCATACCAATGCGCCGCGCGTGTTGATTGCTAACTCCAATATTGTGCCGCACTGGGCCCACTGGGACCACTTTCACGAACTGGATAAAGCGGGCCTGATGATGTACGGCCAGATGACAGCAGGCTCCTGGATTTACATTGGTGCGCAGGGCATTGTGCAGGGGACGTATGAAACTTTTGCCGAAGCGGGCCGACAGCACTACAACGGCGACCTGCGGGGCAAATGGATTCTGACGGCAGGGCTTGGTGGAATGGGCGGCGCCCAACCGCTGGCTGGCGTGCTGGCAGGGGCCTGCGTCCTGGCCATTGAATGCCAGGAATCCCACATTGATTTCCGTCTGCGTACCCGTTATGTGGACTATAAGACCCGCAGCCTCGATGAGGCGCTGGCGATGATTGAAAAAGCCTGTGCGGAGAAAAAAGCCATCTCTGTCGGCCTGCTGGGCAATGCCGCTGAGTTGATGCCGCAACTGGCGGCGCGGGCAAAAGCGGGTGGCCTGCGTCCGGATATTGTGACCGATCAGACCTCCGCTCATGATCCGCTTAATGGCTATCTGCCGGAAGGCTGGAGCCTGGAAAAATGGCAGGCCGCCCGTCAGTCAGATCCGCAATCCGTGGTGAAAGCCGCCCGCGCTTCTATGGCAAAACATGTCCAGGCCATGCTCGATTTTCACCATATGGGGATCCCCACCGTCGATTACGGCAACAATATCCGCCAGGTCGCCAAAGAAGAGGGCGTTGAAAACGCCTTTGATTTCCCGGGTTTTGTCCCGGCCTACATCCGCCCGCTGTTCTGTGAAGGCAAAGGGCCATTCCGTTGGGTTGCCCTTTCCGGCGACCCGGAAGATATCTATAAGACCGACGCGAAACTCAAAGAACTCTTCCCGGACAACACCAATCTGATCAACTGGCTGGACATGGCGCGTGAGCGCATTGCCTTCCAGGGGCTGCCTGCGCGTATTTGCTGGCTGGGCCTGGGTGAACGTCACCGCGCCGGGCTGGCGTTTAACGAAATGGTGCGTAACGGCGAACTGAAAGCGCCGATTGTTATTGGCCGTGATCATCTGGATACGGGGTCAGTGGCATCGCCGAACCGTGAAACCGAAGCGATGAAAGATGGCTCTGATGCGGTATCCGACTGGCCATTACTCAATGCATTGCTCAATACCGCCGGGGGTGCCACCTGGGTCAGTCTGCACCATGGTGGCGGTGTTGGCATGGGCTTTTCACAACATGCCGGGATGGTGATTGTGTGCGATGGCACTGAAGATGCCGATGCCCGACTGGCGCGTGTGCTGTGGAACGACCCTGCCACCGGGGTGATGCGCCATGCGGATGCTGGCTATGAACAGGCAAAAGCCTGTGCTGAACGTCATCATTTGAATTTGCCGATGATCTGATGCCTGAATGCCGGATGGCCTGGTGTTGTGCCTCCGGCGTTTTTTTGAGGGATATGCAATGGCTTCTGATGTAGCAGTTTCCAGTTCACTTGTTGATTCACAACAGCAGATACTGAAAAACCTCGCCAGGCCCACAGCGCGGTCATTAAGCCTGTATAACGCCGGGTTGTCGGCGGAAGCGGTACGACAGCAATATGGGTTGAGCCATATCGCCAAACTGGCCAGTAATGAAAATCCGCTGGGCGCCAGCCCGCAGGTCATCGCGGCACTGCAGGCGGATGCCGGTTTCAGCGCAGTCTATTCGGATGCTGCCAGTACAGCGCTGCGCGATGCGCTGGCAACGTATACCGGTGTGCAGGCCGGGAATATTGTTATCGGGAATGGTTCAGAAGATATCCTGCATATGCTGGCACTGGCCTTTCTCAACCCCGGGGACCGCGTGGTCACATTGCGACCTTCATTTGGTCTGCATGAGATTTTCCCGCGCATGATGGGCGCGGACGTCACCCTGGTTGACGTGAATAAGCAGCATCAGTTCGATATCGCCGCCTGGACTCAGGCACTTTCGATGCCCGCCAAAATGGTGATTTTCAGCAACCCGTCGAATCCCGTGGGCTGCATGCTCGACAATGCAGGTTTTGAGCGCATCATCGCCGCGGCACCTCAGGACTGTGTGCTGGTGATTGATGAGGCCTATTTCGAATATTGCCGGAACAACCCGGATTATCCGGACAGCCAGCGTGTGCTGGCCGCGCAGTCGCGCCCCTGGATTGTGCTGCGTACTTTTTCGAAAGCCTACGGCCTGGCGGGATTGCGGGTGGGCTATGGCTTAGCCAGTCACCCTGAACTGGTCAATCTGCTCAATCGCGTTCGCACACCGTTTAATATTAACCGTTCGGCACAAGCGGCGGCCGTGGTAGCTCTGGGGGATCAGCAACATGTTAATGACAGCATTGCGCTGGTCAGTGCGCAGCGCGACATGATGTCGGCGCAGCTCACGGCGCTGGGTTTCCGCGTTGCGCCATCCTGCGCCAACTTCCTGTTTTTTGACTGCGGGCAGCCTGCGGCAGAACTGGCGCAGCGTCTGCTGTGCGATGGCGTCATTATCAAGCCATGGCGGGAGAAGGGGTATGAACACTGGATCCGGGTGTCTGTGGGGAATGAACAGGATAACCAGCAGTTTATTCGGAGCCTGAAACGTATCCTGGCGGAGGATGCCGCGTGACAGTGTTGAACATTGATGATTTACGTCGGCAGGCAAAGCGCACGCTTCCCCGTTTTGCTTTCAGTTATCTGGAGGGTGGGGCCGATGATGAACAAACGTTACAGGATAATCGCCGTGTTTTCGGCCGCTGGCGCTTTATTCCCCCTGTGCTGACAGATGCTACGCAACGGGATTTATCCGTCACGCTGTGTGGACAGAAGCTGGCTGCGCCCTTGTTTATCGCCCCGACAGGCTACAACGGCATGCTGCGGTTTGGCGCAGATGTGATGCTGGCGCGGGCCGCCAGAGAGGCGGGCATCGGCTATATACAGAGTACGGTTTCGACGGCCTCCATTGAAGAGATCGCCGCAGAAAACATTCCCCGACACTGGTTCCAGCTCTATGTGCTGAAAGACCGCGCCGTCACGACAGGGTTACTGACCCGGGCCCGGGCGGCGGGTTGTACGACCCTGGTGGTTTCTGTGGATGCGGTGCACTTTGGCAACCGTGAAAAGGACAAACGGAATTACCGACGGCCCATGGAACTATCTCTGCCGAGCATGCTGGACATTGCGATGCATCCCGGCTGGGTGTGGCGAGCCATCAGGCCCGCAGGCATCCCTGGCTTTGGCAACCTGAAATCTTATGTTCCGGCTGACAAACAACGAGGCGCAGGTGGCGCGAGCTATTTTGCCGAACAGATGGATACCCACCTGGACTGGGCCACACTGCACTGGATCCGCACACAGTGGTCAGGTCCCCTGTTAATTAAAGGTATCCTGGCGCCTGAAGATGCCCGGCGCGCTTTTGCCGCGGGCGTGGATGGCATTGTGTTATCAAACCATGGCGGGCGACAACTGGACGGTTCAGTCAGCCCCATGGAAGTACTGCAGGAGATTCGTCAGTGCTGCGGTCCTGATGCTGTCATCCTTATCGACAGTGGATTTCGCCGTGGCACCGATGTGGTGAAAGCACTGGCGCTGGGCGCGAATGGCGTGCTGATTGGCCGACCTGTGCTCTATGGCGTCGCTGCCTTTGGTGAGGCGGGTGCGAAACAAGCGCTGAACATTATTTTGCAGGAGATGGATCGCACGCTGGCGCAACTGGGATGCACTTCGATTGCCCAGTTAGGGCCGCATTTGCTGCGTTTTCAGCCTGCTATGGCGGGGTTTTAATATGTACACCATCGTTATCACGGAGCATCAGTTATGCAGGCACAAAATATTATCTTCCCGGCGCAGATCCTGCGTGGCGCAGGTGCGGTTTCGCGTATCGGTGAGGTCTGCGGATTATTGGGTTCACGGGCGCTGATTATCGGCGGCCATAGTGGCCTGGCGGCGGTGGAAGCGCATATCCGCTATCAACTGGCGGCATCATCGGTGACGGTGGTTGGCCGGGAGTGGTTTGGCGGCGTGTGCAGCGAAAGCCATATTCATCGTCTGGCGCAAGTGGTGCAGGCCACCGGCGCAGACCTGGTCATTGGCGTGGGTGGGGGAAAAGCCCTGGATACCAGTAAAGCCGTGGGCGTGGAGACCCGTGTCCCGGTGGTCACCGTGCCAACCATTGCGGCAACCTGCGCGGCGGTGACGCCACTCACTGTCCGTTATCACGATGACGGCCATTTTCGGGATCTCTTTCCACTGAATCAGGCGCCTGCTGTGGTGATTATTGACACAGAAATCATAGCCGCCGCGCCGCTGCGCTGGTTGGCGGCAGGCCTTGGCGATACACTGGCGAAATGGTACGAGTTTCGCGCTATCAGCGCCGGGCTGGACAATCACAGCGGTATCGCCCGGGCGTCCATTGCCAACAGCCGTATCTGCTATGACCTGATCAATACCCACGGCCCCGCCGCCTGCGATGCAGTTCGCAAAGGGGTGCCCGATGCTGCGCTGGAGCAAGTACTGGATGCGATATTTATGTTTGCCGGACTGACCTCATTAATGAGCAGTGGGGCACATGCTGCTGCCGCTCATGCAATTTATGAGGGGTTTACCGTATGCGATAAAACCCGCGAATTTGGTCATGGCTTATTGGTGGGATTTGGCAACCTTTGCCTGCTGGCGCTGGAGAACCGCAGCGATGAGGAATTGCTGGAGGCCATTGGCCTGGCCCGCGCGTGCGCTATCCCGCTCAGCCTGCGGGAAATTGCTGAACTGGACAGCACGGAACTGGCGGGGATTATTGATATGGCATTGCATGCGCCGGATATGGCGAACATGCCGGCTCCGGTCACAGCGGGCGCACTGTATAGCGCCATTGCGCGTGTGGAACATCAGGCCGGGTTGTTGTAGTACCCTCAGCAGCGTATCCCGATGGTGGAAAACGTGAATACGCTGTTTCCCTGTTGTCGGTCTTCGTTCGCGCAGGTGCCCATTGTGAGTCAGTGAAACGCATAACGCCCTTCGCCCACCAAAATGGTTTGACCCTTGAGCGCCGCCGTGTCGGTGAGAAAATCGAGTTGCACCAGCGCGTTGCTGTTCCCTTGATTGAACTGGAAATACTTATCGCCAATACGCAGCGCCGGATTGCCCGCGCGCGTTGTCATCGGGAGGTCGAAGAGCGCGCTCCAGCGCCTGGCTGTGGCGTACGGGTTCTCCACTTCAAACTCGGCGGCGGACAGAGCAACCTCACCGGCAGGATGGGGCTGGATAATCCCTTGTTGGTGGAGGTGCTCCAGGGAAGGTGCGAACAAGTTCCTGATATGAGATCATCATATTCATCCGGAGCGCATCCCAGAGGGACATCATGAGCCATCAACTCACCTTCGCCGATAGTGAATTCAGCACTAAGCGCCGTCAGACCCGAAAAGAGATTTTCCTCTCCCGCATGGAGCAGATTCTGCCATGGCAGAATATGACCGCTGTCATCGAGCCGTTTTATCCCAAGGCGGGCAATGGCCGACGGCCCTATCCGCTGGAGACCATGCTGCGTATTCACTGCATGCAGCATTGGTACAACCTGAGCGACGGTGCCATGGAAGATGCCCTGTACGAAATCGCCTCCATGCGCCTGTTTGCCCGATTATCCCTGGATAGCGCCTTGCCGGACCGCACCACCATCATGAATTTCCGCCACC
>OGDX01001157.1_pt1 | contig 14825 bp, 9 predicted proteins | sample 1570461 | NCBI WGS metagenome assembly OGDX01 (sample SAMEA2582172, study PRJEB24529) | metagenome
GCACCCTGAACGTCTGCGCTGTCAAGGCTCCCGGCTTTGGCGACCGCCGCAAGGAAATGCTGCAGGATATCGCAACCCTGACCGGCGGCACCGTGGTCTCCTCCGATCTGGGCTATGAGCTGAAGGATGCTACCGTCCAGATGCTGGGCCATGCCCGTCAGGTGAAGGTCTCCAAGGAGAACACCACCATCGTTGGCGGTGCAGGCGATAAGGATGCCATCGCAGCCCGCATCGCTCAGATCCGCAGCCAGATCGAGGCCGCTACCAGCGATTTCGACCGTGAAAAGCTGCAGGAGCGTCTGGCAAAGCTGGCTGGCGGCGTGGCCGTCATCAAGGTCGGCGCTGCTACCGAAGTTGAGATGAAGGACAAGAAGCTGCGCATCGAGGATGCTCTGAACGCAACCAAGGCTGCTGTTCAGGAAGGTGTTGTTGCTGGCGGCGGCACTGCTCCTATCAATGCGATCCCCGCTGTGCGCGAGCTGTGCGACACGCTGGAAGGCGACGAGCGCACCGGTGCCAAGATCGTTCTGAAGGCTCTGGAAGCTCCTCTGCGCCAGATCGCTAAGAATGCCGGTCTGGAAGGCAGTGTCATCATCGACAAGATCATCTCTGCCAACAAGCCCAACTACGGCTTTGATGCTCAGAACGAGGTCTTTGTGGACGATATGATCGCTGCTGGCATCGTTGACCCCACCAAGGTCACCCGTTCCGCTCTGGAGAACGCAGCCTCCGTCGCTGAGATGGTGCTGACCACCGAAAGCCTGGTCGCTGATCTGCCGGAACCCCCTGCTGCACCCGCTGCTGCAGGCGGTGACATGGGCGGTATGGGCGGCATGTACTAAGCCAAAACCGCCGCTCCCAAGAATCCCAATTTATAAAAAGAACGCAGGCAGAACTTTTCGCAAAGGCGAAGGCTCTGCCTGCTTTTTTGCACCCCTGCCGCACTTTTCTCTTCGCCGCAAATGTGCTACAATAGCCTTAGCATAAGGAAAAGGGGAACGCGCATGGCCAGAAACAGGCAGAACCTGAACATCATCTACATCTCGGACCGAATGCGGGAGACGCTGCGGCCCATAGCGTCCTGTGCGCTCACGGCGGTGGTGGCCCCCATGGGCTACGGTAAAACGACGGCGGTGCGCTGGTTCTTGGCAGAGCAGGCCAAGGTGGGGGCCGTGGTGCTGCAAGCCAGCATCTACTCGGATAACCGCTCCATCTTCTGGAAAAGCGTGCAGAAGGCCTTTGCCGCCGCCGGGCTGACGGTGCTGGAGGGCTACGACTGCCCCGCCGACGCCAGCGGCGCGGCTTTGCTGCTGGAGGACCTGTGTGCCGCGCTGGGCGGCAAAACGCCCTACTATCTTTTTCTGGACGATTTCCACCTGCTGGGGGACGAGCGGGTGGCGCAGTTTTTGTGTCGGCTGGCCTACCGCCTGCCCGAGAACGTCCACCTTATCGTGGCCAGCCGCAACCGCTTTCTGCCCGGGGAGCAGGTGGTGCGGCTGGGGCGGCGGCTCCACCGCATCGAGGCCGACGGCCTTCGCCTGAACCGGGAGGAGCTGCTGGCCTACACCCACCGCTGCGGCGTGGAGATCACCGCCGCCCAGGCCGAGAGCCTGCTGCGCTCCTGCGAGGGGTGGTTCTCCGCCGTCTACCTGAACCTCCATGCCCTGGCCGAGCGGGGGAGCCTGCTGCAGCCGGGGTCGGACATCTACGCCATGTTCACCGCCGCCATGCTGGAGTCCCTGCCCGAGAAGACCCGGGGCTTCCTCGCTGTGATGGGGCTGGCCGATGAGTTCACGGTGGAGATGGCCCGGGCTGTCACCGCCCTGCCCGACGCGGAGGAGGTGCTGCGAGCCCTCACCCAGCAAAACGCCTTTGTCACCCGCCTGCCGGACGGGGTGAGCTTCCGCTTCCACCACATGATGAAAGAGTGCGCCGAGCGGCTCTTTGCCCAGCTGCCCGCCGCCCGGCAAACGGAGGTCTGGCAGCGGTATGGCCGCTGGTATGCCCAAAAAGCCCAGTACCTCCACGCTTTGCAGGCCTTTGAGCACTGCGGCGACCGCGACGCAGCCCTTGCCGTCATCGAGGCGGACGCGGGGGATCTGCTTGCCTCCCTCAGCCCCGCCGAGCTGCTGCAGCGGCTGGACCGCTGCCCGGTGGAAGCGCTGCAGCGCCACCCGCTGGCCATTCTGGTGCTGATGCGCCGGATGTTCACCTGGCAGCAGATTCCCAAAATGATGGAGCTGAAAGCCCTGCTGGAAGCCGCCGTGGCCCAACACCCCGAGTGGCCCGCCGCCGAGCGGGGCAACCTGCTGGGGGAGTGCGACCTCATCCAGAGCTTCTTGTTCTACAACGACATCACCCAGATGAGCCGCCTCCACCGCAGCGCCAGCCGCCAGATGAGCCGCCCCGCCGTCACCCTGCGCAACAGCGGCAGCTGGACCTTCGGCTCCCCCTCGGTGCTGATGATGTACTACCGCGCCCCCGGGGAGCTGGGCAAAGAACTGGCCGAAATGTACGAGTGTATGCCCCATTACTATAAGATCACCAACGGCCACGGCCGGGGGGCCGAGCTTTTGATGGACGCGGAGGCCGCCTACCTGCAGGGGGCGTGGGAGAAAGCCGCCGTGCTGCTGGAGCGGGCCCGAGCCGACGCCGCCGGGCAGGAAAACATGACCCTCTGCTGCGATTTTTTGGCCCTGCGGCTGGCCCTGTGCGGCAAGGGGAAAGAGGGGTACGATTTTGCCGCCAAGCGCGCCGCCCTGCTGCAAAAGCACGACGGGGTGCAGGTGCATCTGCTGGAAAGCATCGCCGCTTATTTCTACGCTTTGCAGGGCAGGCCGGAGCAGGTCCCGGAGCTGTTCCGGGAGCACAAGCTGGCCGAGGTGAGCTTCTTTGGGCCCTGCCGCCCCATGATGTCCCTCATCGAGCAGCAGGTCTGGCTGGCGCAGGGGGAGTACGTGAAGGTGATTGCCCACAGCGAGGGCCTGCTGCGCCGGTGCGAGGCCATGCACTACGGTCTGGTGGGCCTGCAGGCCCGCATCCAGCTGGCGGCGGCGCAGCTGCGCTTCGGCCAGCGGGCCGACGCCCGGGCCGCGCTGGCAGCGGCTTTGCTGGACGCTGTGCAGGACGATTTCTGGGTGCTCTTTGTGGAGCAGTATCCCGCTCTGGCCCCCCTGCTGGAAGGGGAGGACTGGGCCGTGTGCGAGCCGCGTCTGGGGCCCTTCGTGGCCCGCATCCTGCCCGCAGGCCGGGCCTTTGCCGCCCGGCTGGGCCTGCCCGCCCCCGCGCCGGAGCTGCCCCTGACCGACCGCGACCGGGAGCTGGCCCGTCTGGTGGCCGGGCGGTGCACCAACAAGGAGATCGCCGCCGCCCTCTACCTCTCCGAAGGCACGGTGAAGCAGTACATCAACCAGCTGTACGCAAAGCTGGATATGGGCGGCGACCCCCGCACCCGCCGCGCCCGCCTGGCCGAGTGGTACCAGAAAAACGCCCCCCGGAATTAACCAAAAACTAACCCTGGGTTAATAGCAAAAACCAAAGCTCCACGGTATCCTAAAAGTGAACCGTGGAGCTTTTTTCCTGCAACAAAATTGGTAGAAAAAAGGGAGGCTTTTGCAATGAAACGAAGATGGAAGAAATTCCTCGCCGGGGTGCTTTCCGCAGCCCTCGCGCTGAACCTCGCAGCCCCGCTGGCACTGGCGGGCAGCTCGACGATGGGAGCAGCTTGCGGGGTGACAAATGTACTTCTGTATCCGGAGTGGAACGGACCGGTCGATAGTAAGAAATGCATTCAGGGTACGGTATCCTATAACCGGGGTCTTTTGACCTTTGACGGAGATGTGACGCTGGATACAACTTCGGACCCGTATAATTCTTCGCTGGTCGAAGCCCTCAGTGAAAAAAATCTGAGGCTGGTGGCAAACGGCAAGGTGACGGGCAGTACAAATAGCGACGGCTTTGATGGAGCAAAGGAGATAGTAAGGGGAAAATACGATCTCACCAATACCTATTGGAACAATACGTCGAAAGGAATTTCGGGTGGAGACACGGGAACAACGATTGCTTCCGATACCGAGATCACGCTGAAGGGTTTCCAGACGGGCATCGGCTGGGGAAGCGTTCAGATCGATGGCAAGGTGAAGATCAGTAGTGCAGCATGCGGCATCGCCAATTTCACTACCATGAACCATGGCAGCGAGCTGGTGATCCATGCGCAGCAGTACATCGGGGAACAGGGTCATCTGACCTACAACGGCGGCCACCTGCTCCTGAATGTGACGACTATCGGTATGGACTTCGGCCTGAGTAGGCTGGGCATCGGAGAGAACGTAAGCAGGTTCTGGTATCGCACCGACGATGACGCGGGTTATACGGAAATCGACACCAACGTGCAGGAAAAACTTGACAGCTTTTTTGAAGTCAAAGAGACAAACCACGCCTATCTGGAGCTGACGGATGTGGACCCGGACCAGCAGGAAAGCGAAACCTACGACCTCTGGGTAGCAGGCACGCAGGTGACGGAAACCAACCAGAACGACGTGCTGAGCAACGGCACCGTGTCCTATGACCCGGCTGCCCACACCCTGACGCTGAAACAGGCCGACCTCACGCTGGGCGAGGATGCGGAGGGAGACGTTTCCAGCTGCATCGATTCCCAATTGGCGGAAGAGCTGACCATTACCGGCACAGCCACCCTTTCCAACGCCGATGGAATCATAACGGCTGGCCCGCTGACGCTGAAGGACGCAACCCTCACCTTTACGGGCAATATCAATGAGGATGTTGGTGATGACGCAATCCGGGCAGGCCGCTCTGACGAGGACATCACCATCCAAAACAGCACCGTGACCATTGCAGGCACGAACTCGGAAGGCAACTTCTTCCAGTTTGGCATTCGGTGCGGCAAGCTCACCGTGGCGAACAGCACGCTGGATGTGAAAGCCGGCGGCTCGGCCATCGTGGCAGCAGACGAGATGGAAGTTTCCGGCGCAGGCACCGTCATCACGGCGGAAACGGATGCATCGGAGGAACAGGATTATTATGCCCTCGAACTGGGACGCCTGATCATGTCTCACGGCCTTGATCTGGTGGAAGGCAAAATGAACGAGAGTAAGAAGGCGAAGATCGCCCGGCCGGAGCAGGCCCCCACGGACTTTAAGGTCTACTGGGTCGTCCGCCCGGGGGACGAACCGGTGAATGGAGGAATGCAGTTCCCCGGTGCGATCACCGGCAGCGAGGAGGAAGCCCGCCTCTTTGAGGGCTGGTTCCTCGAAGACGGCACCCGTTTGGAGGATAGCCCCTACTACATGGGCCCGGGCGCGAACCATGTGGGCAAGCTCGACCGGGACGTGACCTTCTATGGCCATTGGCGCACCGCCGAGAGCGGCGAGGGTAGCCCAGACGGCGGAGACGGCTTCGGCGCCCTTCTTGCGGTCGGCGCAGTCGTGGGCGTGGCGGGCGTCGTGGCCTATCAGGTGGGCACGGAGCTCATCCTTGACCAGCTCCTGCCTGCAGGGGTGGCCGTGCCCCATACCCGCGCCGAGCTGGCAATGCTCCTCTGGAACACCGCAGGCCGCCCGGCCCCGGCCACTCTGCCCGCCTTTGCGGACGTAGCCGACCCGGAGCTGGCCCAAGCCGCCCAGTGGGCCATCGAGCAGGGCTACCTGAAAGCCCGCGCCGACGGCAGCTTTAAGCCGGACAAGGGCGTCGCCAAGTGGCGCGTCATCCGCGGCTACCGGGCAGTGACTGAACCATGACCGTGCAGGTAAAATAGCCCCACAGCACAAGGCCCCGCAGACTTTGAAAAAGGTCTGCGGGGCCGCTGTTTGTTTATGCGTGGCGTGCAGGGAAAGTTTGAGAAGGCGTACAGCAAACCTGTTCCGCGCATTACACCTCATGTGCTGCGACACACCTTCTGCACCAATGTTCAGCAGGCCGGGCTGGATGTAAAAAGCCTGCAATACCTGATGGGACACTCCAATGCCAGTGTGACGTTGGATGTCTACACGCACAGCAGCTTTGAATCGGTTGAAAGAGCCTTTGAACAGATCGCCGGCAACCTGTGATTTTCGACGTATGAAGCGGAATTGCTTACTCAATAAGTACCTTATGGAGACGGGATCTCTTCGGAGACCCCGTCTCTTTTTGTATAGAAACCACAGATGCAGCCCACTCTATCAAAAAGGGGTGAGCAGATGTCCGGCAAACGGGTATTGGCGTTGTATGCAGCTGTTCTGCTGGGGTTTGCGGTAGTTTTGTGCCGCCTGTATTTTCTGGCAGAGAACCATACCTATGCTGCCCGGGCCGAAGCACAGAGCACGGTCCGGCTCTCGCTGCCTGCCCGGCGGGGCAGCTTTTACGATCACAGCGGCCTGCTTCTCACCGGGCTGGAAACGCGGTATCTTGCCCTCTGCTTCCCGGGCGAAAACAACTACACACGCCTGTATGCATTTACGGACAGTGCCGGGCAGGCACTTTTGTACCGGAACCGCAACCGCTCCGCACCGTTTCTGCTGGAAATGGACTGCGACCTTTCCGGGCGCGGCATACGCTGCTTTGCAACGGCACGGCGCTGCGCAGAAGTTCCGCTGTGCCAGCATCTGATCGGCTATCTGGATGCAGAAGGCCGCGGCACTGCCGGGCTGGAAAAGGCGCTGGACAGCCAGCTGGCCGGGACAAAGGAGCATGACACGCTGGTGTGCGCGGTCACAGCACAAGGACGGCTGAGGGCCGGGGAAACACCGCAGCTCACCCGGCAGGACAGCAGTGCGGTGGGCGTGCAGCTGACGATCTCCCGTCCGGTGCAGCGTGCCGCCGAAGCGGTGGCCGCAGACACCATGACCAGCGGCTGCATTCTGGTTCTGGACACGGCCACTGCTGCGGTTCGCGCCAGCGTCAGCGTGCCGGGCTATGACCCGGATGACCTTGCCGCAAGTCTGGATGCACCGGACAGTCCGTTCCTGAACCGCGCACTGGAAAGCTATGCTGTGGGTTCAGTGTTCAAGCCGGTGCTGGCTGCGGCAGCGCTGGAGCAGGGCATCCTGCCGGAGTACGAATGCACCGGTGCGGTGGTGGTGGATGGACAGATCTTCCGCTGCGCAGGCGGTGTTCCGCACGGAACGGTGGACATGACTGCGGCTCTGGAAAAAAGCTGCAACGGCTATTTTATCCGGCTGGGGCAGCAGCTGGGGGCAGAGACGCTTTTGCAGATGTCTCGGCAGCTTGGCTTCGGGCAGGAGGTGCCGGTGGCAGGTGCGCTGCACGCCGATGCCGGAAAGCTGCCGTCTGCCGGGGAGCTTGCCCAGAGCGGCCAGCTGGCAAATTTCAGCTTTGGGCAGGGCGGTCTGCTGGCATCACCGGTACAGATCGCCGCCATGATGAACACCATTGCTTCCGGCGGGGTGTACCGCACGCCTTTCTTTGTGTGTGGCTCGGTGGATGAAACTGACGGTACGCCGCTGGAAACGCTTGCACATCCGCAGTCAAGGCGGGTGATGAGTGCGGAAAATGCAGCGCTCCTGCGTAAAATGCTGCAGCAGGTGGTGGAAGAGGGCACCGCACAGGATGCTGCCTGGCTGGAAGAAGGGGCTGGCGGCAAGACCGGTACCGCGCAGACCGGGCAGTTCACACCGGATGGCACGGAACGCAAAAACTTGTGGTTTGCAGGGTTTTACCCGGCGCAGCAGCCGCGCTACACCATTGTGGTGCTGCAGGACGGGCAGGTGAGCACGGAACATTCCAGCGCCGCCATCTTTGCCCGGCTGTGCGCAATGCTGGACCTTCTGGCATAAAAATGCACGGTTTCTGCTTGCTTTTTTGCGCTTGTTATGCTACTATATATTTGTATTTCTGCGTAGTTTTTGTTGAATTAAAATAAAGGAGCGTTTCAATCCATGTCTGTTATCGAAATTGTTGGCGGTGTGATCTTGCTGATCGCTTCGCTCGTCATCGTTTTCCTCACTCTCATGCAGCACACCCATGGTCAGGGCCTTTCCGGTGCCATCAACGGCAGTATGGGCGGCGCAAACAATGCCCGTTTGACCCCGGCTGATCAGATGCTGGCCAAGACCACCCGCATTGCAGGCATTGTTTTCTTTGTGGTTGCCATTCTGGCATGTCTGTTTGCAGGCCGTCTGGCAGGTTGACAAGGTTCGTGCAGCCCCGTGTAAAGGACGGGGCTGTTTTTCTGTGTTATGATAGGATGTCAGCGGCAGTCTGACCGCTGGGCAGGGTGGGGCAACTGGCCCACGATTGGCAGCGCTGCGGCACGTTGGAGGCTGCGGCCATGGAAGAGCAAGGAGAAAAAATATTATGGCAATGCGCGATAAAATTGAGCACGCGATCCAGAATCAGCCGTGCACCGTCAAAGACCTCAAATCCAAATTCGGCGGGGACCGCGGCTCGGACCGCAAGGTGATGGAGGCTGTGGATCAGCTGGTGCACGAGGCGGTCATCTGCCAGCGTCAGGGCGTGTTCTTTACGGTGCGCTCCGGCCGTGCAGACAAGGCTCTGCTGTGCAAGGTGGTAAAACTGGGCAAGAATTTTGCCTTTGTCATGCTGGAGGACGGCACCAGCGATATCTTTATCCCGGGCCGTTTTACCCGCGGTGCCATGCCCGGCGACATAGTGCTTGTGGAAAAGTTTGAGCACCCCCGTGTGGAGGGCAGCGATGAAGGCGAGATCCTGGCCATTCTGGAAGAAAAGAACGATCTGGTGGGCACTGCCCGCCGCATTGAGGGCCGCCTGAAGTTCGTGCCGGACGACTGCCCGGCCATCTCCATGCAGATGATGCGTGACTGCGAGGGCGGTGCAAAGGACGGCGACAAGGTGGCCGTGGAGATCCTGCAGCGCGGCAATCGGCAGGAAGATCACCGCGTGGGCGTTGCCATGCGGTTTGGCAGCTCGGACGAAGCAAAGCGCTGCGCAAAGGCTCTGCTCTATGCGCAGGATATCCACAGCCGCTTCCCGGATAAGGTTCGTGAGGAAGCCAAGAAGCTGGAGAACGCTGAGGTCTCTGAAAAGGACACCGAGGGCCGCATGGATCTGCGTGCCCTGCCCATCTTCACCATTGACAGTGCTGAGACCAAGGACATCGATGATGCCATCAGCCTGACCAAGACCCCGGAGGGCGGTTTTGAGCTGGGTGTCCACATTGCAGATGTTTCCAACTATGTCAAGCCCGGCAGCGAACTGGACAACGAAGCGTTTAACCGCGCAACCAGTGTCTACTATGCCGATCAGGTGGTGCCCATGCTGCCCAAGCAGCTTTCCAACGGCATCTGCAGCCTGAATGAGGGCGTGCTGCGTCTGGCCTTCTCCTGCCTGATGCATCTGGATAAGGATGGCAACCTGATCGATTACCGCTTTGTCAAGTCGGTCATCCGCAGCCGCGTCAAGGGTGTTTACTCCGAGATCAACGCCTTGCTGGCCGGCAGTGCTGACGACGAGCTGAAGGGCAAGTACCATGAAGTGCTCAGCCAGCTGCCCGCCATGAAGGAACTGTACGGCCACCGTGCCCGCCTGCGCAAGGAGCGCGGCTGCATGGATATCGAGAGCGGCGAGGTGAAGCTGATCCTCGACGAGGACGGCCACTGCATCGACGTGAAAAAGCGCACCTCCGGCGAGAGCGAAGCTATGATCGAAGAGTTCATGCTGCTGGCCAACCAGTGCGCTGCCCACTTTGCCCGCGTGAAGCAGATCCCCTTCGTGTACCGTGTGCACGAGGAACCCAATGCTGAAAAGCTGGAGCGTCTGCACACTCTGCTGCAGGCCTGCGGCATCAACGATCACTTTGCCAAGGATGTGCCCACCCCCAAGGAGCTGAGCGCAATTCTGGAAGGTGTGCGCGGCGGCCCGTATGAGCAGATCATCAATACTGGTATGCTGCGCTGCATGTCCAAGGCTGTGTATGAGGAAAAACCCAAGGGCCACTACGGTCTGGTGCTGAAGGACTACGCTCACTTCACCAGCCCCATCCGCCGCTATCCGGATCTGGCCATCCATCGCATCATGACCGCCCAGCTCAAAGGCATGGATAAGGATACCATGGTGCTGCGCTACAGCGACTTTGCCGAGAAGGCAAGCAAGCAGTCCAGTGAGCGCGAGATCATTGCAATGCAGATCGAGCGCAAGGCTGAGGACTGCTACAAGGCCGAGTATGCCCGCCGCCATCTGGGCGAGTGCTACGAGGGCCGCATTTCCGGCGTGACCCAGCGCGGCCTGTTCATTGAGCTGGACAACGGCGTGGAGGGCTTTGTGCCTGCTTCCAGCCTGACCCCCTCCGGCACCATGCTCACCGAGGGCATCCGCCTGTCCGACCCCGTCTCCGGCAAGAACTGGAGCCTGGGCGACACCATGATGATCACCATTGTGCGTGCGGATGTGAACCTGGGCAAGATCGACTTTGAGGTTGCTCCGGCAAGCGCAAAGTAAGCAAAAAGATCAGAACACCTGTACGGCGTTTTCCTGCATAGGAAGAGACTGTACAGGTGTTTTTTGTCCGCGGACAAGAAGCGGTGGAAAAGGGGAGAACGACATGCTGAAAAACGAAACACTGCGCAGAGATGCAGATGCCATCGTCCGTGCCAGCCTGAACGCTGTTCTGCCGGACGAAGCGGTGCGCCGCGCGCTGAAAAATTTCCGGCCGCAGGGCGGCAGGGTGCTGCTGGTGGCTGCCGGTAAGGCAGCATGGCAGATGGCCCATGCGGCGGTGAAATTTCTTGGCCGGGTGGATGGCGGCGTGGTCGTGACCAAATACGGCCACGTGAAGGGCACGATCCCCGGCGTGGACTGCTGCGAAGCCGGGCACCCCGTGCCGGATGAGAATGGCTTTGCCGCCACCCGGAAAGCGCTGGAACTGGTGCAGGGCTTAACGGCAGAGGATACGGTGCTGTTTCTGCTGTCCGGCGGCGGCAGTGCACTGTTTGAGAAGCCGCTGATCCCCGGCGCAGAGCTGCAGCAGATCACGGGCCAGCTGCTTGCCAGCGGTGCCGATATCGTGGAGATGAACACCATTCGCAAGCGCCTGTCCGGGGTCAAGGGCGGGCGGTTTGCACAGAGCTGTGCGCCCGCACAGGTGTTCAGCATCGTGCTCAGCGATATTCTGGGCGACCCGCTGGATATGATCGCCAGCGGCCCGGCGGTGCCGGATACCTCCACCTGTGCACAGGCCCTTGCCATTGCGGAAAAATATCACCTGCAGCTTTCGGCACAGGCCAAGGCTCTGCTGGCACAGGAGACTCCAAAGGTGCTGGACCGTGTTGCCACGCAGATCACCGGCAGCGTGCGGGAGCTGTGCAGCGCAGCAGCCAACGCCTGCCGGGAGCGGGGCTATGAGCCGGTGATCTTGACCGACAGGCTCTGCTGTGAAGCGCGGGAGGCTGGCAGCTTCCTTGGTTCCATAGCCCGCACCCACGCGGGGCAGGGCAAAAAGCTGGCCTTTCTTGCAGGCGGTGAGACGGTCGTCCACCTGACCGGAACAGGTCTGGGCGGGCGCAATCAGGAGCTGGCCCTTGCTGCAGCACCAATGATCGCCGGGCTGGATGCAGCGGTCTTTTCGGTGGGCAGCGATGGCACCGACGGCCCAACCGATGCTGCGGGCGGCTATGTGGACGGCAGCACGGCCGCGGCACTGGCGCAGAACCAGCTGAAGGTGTACGATGTGCTGCAGAACAACGATGCCTACCATGCCCTCAAGGCGGTGGATGGGCTCATCATCACCGGCGCGACCGGCACGAATGTCAACGATGTGGCCGTGGTGCTGATCGGAAATCAAGGATAGAACAAAGCCACCGGGAGTTCTCTGCAAAAAGCGGAAGCGGAACGGATGGAGCTGCAGCGCCGCAAGGAACTTACGGAACAGATGTTCCACGGGATGGCCCGCATCGTGGACCGGTTTGTGGTGTGTGATCTGGAAAATGACCACTATGAACCATGCCTTGCAGGATCATGGATTATATGGGTAAAAAATAAGGTGCTGTCCGCACAGACAGCACCTTATTTTTATGGTTTACATGTGCAGCAGGCTGCGCTGCTCGCTGGCGCGGAACTTGAGTGCCGCAGCAATGAATGCCTTGAACAGCGGGTGAGCACGGTTCGGACGGCTCTTGAACTCCGGGTGGAACTGTGCGCCCAAATGGAAGTCACGGCCGGGCAGCTCTACAGTCTCTACCAGACGACCGTCGGGGCTGGTGCCGGAAATAACAAGACCGGCGTCCTGCATCTCCTGACGGAACTCGTTGTTGAACTCGTAGCGGTGGCGGTGGCGCTCCCAGATCTCGGCCTCGCCGTAGCACTCGGCCATCTTGGTGCCGGGCATCACCTTGCAGGGGTATTTACCCAGACGCATGGTGCCGCCCTTGGGAATGTTGCCCTGCTGGTCGGCCATCAGGGCGATCACATTATGCTTGCCATCCGGGGTGAATTCGCTGGAATTTGCATCCTTGTAGCCCAAAACGCCCCGGGCAAACTCCATCACCATGATCTGCATGCCAAGGCAGATGCCAAAGTAGGGAACATGGTTCTCGCGGGCATACTGTGCAGCCTGGATCATGCCCTCAATGCCGCGGTCGCCAAAGCCGCCGGGTACGATGATGCCGTCCACATCTGCAAAGGCTTCCTTGCAGGCGGCCTGGTCGGTCAGGTCCTCGCTCTCCACCCAGCGGATCTCCACCTGACTGTCGTTCTCAAAGCCGGCGTGGTACAGGCTCTCCATCACGGAGAGGTAAGCGTCGTGCAGCTTGACGTATTTGCCCACCAGTGCAATGCTGCAGGTCTTGCTGCGGGTGGCAATGCGGCTGACCACCTGCTTCCATTCGGTCAGGTCGGCAGCGGGCACATCCAGCTTGAGCTTCTGCACCACTACCTCGTCCAGACCACCGGTGTGCAGCATCAGCGGGCACTGGTACAGGCTGGGCATGGTCAGGTTCTCGATCACGCACTCCGGCTTCACATTGCAGAAAGTGCTGATCTTGCGGCGGATGTCGCCGCCCACACTGCCGTCTGCGCGCAGGATGATGATGTCCGGGTTCACGCCCATGCCCTGCAGCTCTTTCACAGAGTGCTGTGCAGGCTTGGATTTGTACTCGTCCGAGCCGGAAATGTAAGGCACCAGCACCACATGGATGTAGCAGCAGTTGTCGCGGCCCTGCTCCAGACCCACCTGACGGATGGCCTCGAGGAAGGGCTGGCTTTCAATATCACCGGTCGTGCCGCCGATCTCGGTAATGACCACGTCAGCCTCGGTGGAAGAGGCCAGATTGTAGATGTAGCTCTTGATCTCGTTGGTGATGTGGGGAATGATCTGCACGGTCTGGCCCAGATATGCACCCTGACGTTCCTTGTTCAGTACGTTCCAGTACACCTTGCCGGTGGTCAGGTTGGAGTATTTGTTCAGATTCTCGTCGATAAAGCGCTCGTAGTGGCCCAGATCCAGATCAGTCTCAGTGCCATCGTCGGTCACGAACACCTCACCGTGCTGCAGCGGGCTCATGGTGCCGGGATCCACATTCACATAAGGGTCCAGCTTCTGGCTGGCCACCTTCAGACCGCGGCACTTGAGCAGACGGCCCAGCGATGCGGCTGTGATGCCCTTGCCAAGGCCGGAGACGACACCGCCGGTGACAAAGATGAATTTGGTTTGTTTCTCTGCCATAGAATTTCCTCCTCTATTTTTGTTTTTCTGAATTCTTTCCCTTATAAACCTTTGTAAATTCTTTCAGGTGAACGGTCTTGCTCTCAGCCTCTCCCAAAATGAGCCGGTGAAAGCAAGGATACTTTTCCCAATCCAATATTATACACCCATGTCCTCATAATTTTCAAGGACTTCCTGTGCAATTTCTGTGCGGTCACGACGGGTATCCATGGCCTGTTTTTCTATGTAGCGGTGTGCCTCGGCTTCGGTCATATGCTCGTGCTCCACAAGGCAGCATTTTGCCCGGCTGACCAGCCGCACCTGTGCGATCTTTTCCTGTAAGCGGGCGTTCTCCTGCCGTGCACGCAGCAGGCGGTGGTTGCCCGCCGCCGCCATGTGCATGGCCTGCACAAAAAAGGCGGTGCTGAAGGGCTTTGACAGCAGCAATACCCCCTGCTCACTCAAAGGCCCCAAAAGCTGCTCAGCCTGTGCGGCCTTGACCAGAAACACGACACCGGCATCTGTTTTTTCCACAGCATTGATGCACACCTCATGCCCGAATTCATCGGGCAGGGGAGAGTTGACCACGATCAGCTCAAAATCCGATTCCGTCATGCGCCGCCGGGCTTCGGCCCCGCTGGGAATGATCACCGGGCGGCTGTAGCCCATTTCGGTCAGCCGTGCAGCGATATACTCGTTGGAGCTTGCACCGGCACTTACGATCAGTGCACGTCCCATTTCCTTCGCTCCTTTCTCCTACACACTCTCTTTTGCAGGGGTCAGATGGCGTTGAAGTAATGGGTACGCTCGTACTCAACAGGGTCGGACGCGTGTTTCAGTGCTTCGCAGCGCTTCAGTTCTTCCGTAAAGTAGCGGCTGGCAAGCTGCTCGGGCAGCACTCTGCGCAAAAATTCGCTCTCCTCCGCAGCCTGCACGGCCTCTTCCAGACTGGCGGGCAGAGTCTCAAGGCTGAGGCCCTCAGCCATAGAGGGATCGAACAGATTCTTGTTCACGGGGGCAGAGAGCACCATGCGGTTCTCGATGCCGTCCAATCCGGCAGCCAGAACCAGACCAATGGCCAGATAGGGGTTGCAGGCAGGGTCCGGGCTGCGCAGCTCCATGCGGCAGTTGTCGCCCTTTACCTGCGGGATGCGCACCAGCTGGCTGCGGTTCTGGCGGCTCCAGCTCACATAGC
>OGDX01001158.1_pt1 | contig 14815 bp, 10 predicted proteins | sample 1570461 | NCBI WGS metagenome assembly OGDX01 (sample SAMEA2582172, study PRJEB24529) | metagenome
GTCTGTATGAGTGCGTGAAGTATATGACCGGCAAGAGCCACACCGATGCCGGTGCCAAGCCTTTTGCCCTGAGCGTGATGCAGCACATGAACGACAAGTGCACCGAGTGGAAGAAGGCCGAGAACATGGATTACTCTCTCTACGGCACCCCGCTGGAATCTACCACCTACAAGTTTGCCAAGTGCCTGCAGAAGCGGTTCGGCATCGTGCCCGGTATCACCGATAAGAACTATATCACCAACAGCTACCACGTCCATGTTTCGGAGCCCATTGATGCCTTTACCAAGCTCAAGTTTGAGAGCGAGTTCCAGAAGCTGTCCCCGGGCGGTGCCATCAGCTATGTGGAAGTGCCCAACATGCAGGACAATCTGGAGGCCGTGATAAGCGTGCTGCAGTTCATCTATGATAACATCATGTATGCCGAGCTGAACACCAAGTCCGATTACTGCCAGTGCTGCGGCTACGACGGCGAGATCAAGATCGTTGAGGATGACGGCAAGTTGGTGTGGGAGTGCCCCAAGTGCGGCAACCGTGACCAGAACAAGCTGAACGTTGCCCGCCGCACCTGCGGTTATATCGGCACCCAGTTCTGGAACCAGGGCCGGACACAGGAGATCAAGGATCGGGTGCTGCATCTGTGATGAATTACGCAACAATTAAGTATTACGACATTGCCAACGGGCCGGGGGTGCGCACCAGCATCTTTGTTTCGGGCTGCAGGCACCACTGCCCGGGCTGCTTCAACGAGGTGGCATGGGATTTCGGGTACGGTCAGCCCTTTGACAAGGCTGTGCGCAACGAGATCTTTGCATCCTGCCAGCCCGACTATATTGCAGGCATCTCCCTGCTGGGCGGTGAGCCTTTTGAGCCGGAGAATCAGCGGGAGCTGCTGCCCTTTGTCCGCAACTTCAGGGCGCTGTACCCGGATAAGAGCGTCTGGTGCTATTCTGGTTACACCTGGGAGCAGCTGACCGGCAGTGTTCCCTGCCCGGCCCGCTGTGAGGTCACCGATGAGCTGCTGAGCCTGCTGGATGTTCTGGTAGATGGCCGCTTTGTGGAAGCCCAGCACGATATCTCCCTGCGCTTCCGGGGCAGCTCAAACCAGCGGCTTCTGGATGTTCCCAAGAGCCTTGCCGCAAAGTCCCCCGTCTGGTGGGAGGATGAAAAAGTCTTTGCGACACACACCATGTAAACCTCTCAGTCGCGCTAACGCGCGCCAGCTCCCCTAGTAGGGGAGCCCTTGGCATAGCAATACACTTTCATGCAATAAAACAACGCCCGATTTTCCACACTCTACGCAGAGCGAGTGGAAAATCGGGCGCTTTGTCATTTAACGGGATGAAACCATATCCTCAATGACACTCAGGAACTCCTGCCCGTAGCGGGCGGCCTTTTTCTCGCCCACACCCGGGATATTGAGCAGTTCCTCCACGCTCAGGGGCTTTTTCAGCACCATCTGGCGGAGGGTGGAATCATTGAACACCATATAGGCAGGGAGCTTCTGCTTTGCGGCCAGCCGCTTGCGCAGGGCATAGAGGGCCGCCAGCAGCTTCTCGTCTGCTTCGCTGAGGGCATCTTCGTCGGCACGGCGGCGGGAGGCCGAGGCCAGCCGCTTTGCACTGGCCGCGGCGCGCTGGCGGGCTTGTGCCGCCTGCTCCTCCACCTGTTCGGCGGCCTGTGCTGCCAGCAGACAGTTGGAACAGTTCTCGCACTTCTGGGGCGCGGCCTCGCCGAAGTAGCTCAGCAGATACCCCCGCAGGCAGCGCGGCGTGGTGGAGTAGAAGGTCATGTACTTGAGCCGTTCCTCTGCCTTGCGTGCCGCTTCGGCCTTGACATCCGCAGGCAGGCCGTTGTCAGCCTCCATCTCCTTGTCGATGAAGAACCGGATGGTGCGCACATCGGTGCCGGAATAGAGCAGGGTGCAGCGGGCTGGCTCCCCGTCACGGCCCGCGCGGCCCGCCTCCTGATAATAGCTCTCCAGATCCTTGGGCATATTATAATGGATCACGAACCGGACGTTTGGCTTATCGATGCCCATGCCGAAGGCATTGGTCGCCACCATAATCTGCACCCGGTCATAGAGGAAATCGTCCTGATTCTGCCGCCGGGTGTCCGCATCCAGTTTGGCGTGGTAGGCTGCCGCACGGATTCCCCGGCTCTGCAGCAGGCGGGTGGTCTCGTCCACCTGCCGGGTGGTGCTGCAATAGATGATGCCCGCATTGTCCCGCTCCCTGAGCACAAGGTCGAGCAGAACTTTGGGCTTCTCGCTGGGCAGGGCCCTGCGGGTGGCAAAATAGAGGTTGGGCCGGTCGAAGCTGGTGGTCACCTCGTAGGGGGTGTGGAGTTCCAGATGGGTGCGGATGTCCTCCCGCACATGGGCCGTGGCGGTGGCCGTAAAGGCTCCCACCACCGGGCGCTTGGGCAGGCTGTCCACAAATGCCTTGATGCGCAGGTAGCTGGGGCGGAAGTCCTGCCCCCACTGACTGATGCAGTGGGCCTCGTCCACCGTGACCATGCTGATCTCCCGCTCCTGCGCAAACCGCTGGAAGCCCGGCATCTCCAGCCGCTCCGGAGCCACATAGATGATCTTATACCACCCCTCCCGGGCGCGGCGGAGCATCAGGGCCTTCTGGTTGTCCGTCAGGCTGTTGTTCAGGAAAGCTGCCGCCACACCGGCCTGTACCAGCGCCCCCACCTGATCCTTCATCAGGCTCACCAGCGGCGAGACCACAATGGTGATGCCCGGCAGCAGCAGGGCCGGCACCTGATAGCAGATGGACTTGCCCGCACCTGTGGGCATCACGGCCAGCACATCCTGCCCGGCCAGCAGGCGGGAGACGATCTCCTCCTGCCCCGGGCGGAAGCTGTCGTAGCCAAAGACTTTTTTCAGAATACTATGCGGACTTTCCATGGTTCCTCCTATCCGTACAAAACCGCTCCGTCATTGCTTCGCAATGCCACCTCTCCTAGTAGGAGAGGCAAGTCTTGGCTCCCCTGCCAGGGGAGCTGGATGCAAAGCGGCCTGAGAGGTTTATAACCCAATCAGTATACCACAACTCCCCGGATAATTGTAAAACATCTCTGACATTTCCCACGTTCGATAGCATTTCCTGCACAAGAATGCTATAATATGGGTACATATCTCCATCCCGGCCCCTGCTTTGTGCATCTGCCGGAAAAGAGCAAAGGAGTATTTTGTATGGCTCAGAAATTGATCACCTTCGCCGTCCCGTGCTACAACTCGGCGGCATATATGCGCCACTGCATCGAGACCCTGCTCTCCGCCGGGGAGCAGGCCGAGATCATCCTGGTGGACGATGGTTCCACCAAGGATGACACCCCCGCCATCTGCGATGAGTACGCTGCCAGATATCCCACCATCGTCAAGGCCATCCATCAGGAGAATGGCGGCCATGGCGAGGGCGTGAATCAAGGCATCCGCAACGCCACCGGCATGTATTACAAGGTAGTGGACAGCGACGACTGGCTGGACGAAGCAGCCCTCAGGACCGTGCTGGCCAAGCTGAACACGCTGATTGCCCGGGGCACCGCGCCTGACCTGATGATCTGCAACTATGTCTACGAGCATGTGGAGGACAACACCAGCCACACCGTGCGCTACACCAACGTGTTCCCCCAGAACCGGCTGTTCAACTGGACGCATGTCGGCCACTTCCGGCCCGACCAGAACCTGCTGATGCACTCGGTGATGTACCGCACGCAGGTGCTGCGGGACTGCGGCATGGTGCTGCCCAAGCACACCTTCTATGTAGACAACATCTTTGTCTACCAGCCCCTGCCCTTTGTCAAGAGCATGTACTATATGGATCTGGATCTGTACCGCTACTTCATCGGGCGGGCCGACCAGAGCGTGAACGAGAGTGTGATGGTCAAGCGGGTGGATCAGCAGCTGCGGGTGACCCGCCACATGATCGACTGCCAGGACCTGGATGCCCTCAAGGGCCAGAAGAAGCTGCGCAGCTATATGCTGCACTACCTTTCCATGATGATGGCCATCAGCGACATCTTCCTGCTGCTGGACGGCAGCGCCGCCGCTAAGCAGAAGGAGAACGAACTGTGGGCCTACCTCAAGGCACACACCAGTGCCGGGGTCTACCGCTCCATCCGCTACGGCTTTGGCGGCGTAACCAACCTGAAGATCCCCAAGGGCGACAAGCTCGTGCTGGGCGGCTACCGCATTGCACAGAAGATTTTTAAATTCAATTAACAAATGTTGCTTTTCCTCCTCAGATAAGATATACTTTTTAACGTATCTTAATTTCTGAGGAGGATCTCATTTTATGGAGCAATTGCTCATCTGCATGTCTCTTTCGCTCATTGCGGGCCTGTTGGCATCCCGTGCAGCGAAAGCGATCCGCCTGCCGGCCGTCACCTCTTATCTGGTGGCAGGACTTCTGCTGGGTCCCTTCTTTCTGGGTCGGCTGGGCCTGAGCGGCTGGGGCTTCGGTTTCGGAAGCCTTGCACAGGTCGAAAGCTACGGCATCATCACACAGGTGGCACTTGGCTTCATCGCCTTTGTCATCGGCAACGAGTTCCGGCTCAGCGCGCTGGAGAGCATGGGCAGGCAGGCGGTCACTGTGGGCATCCTGCAGGCCGTTATCACCACCGTGCTGGTGGATATCGCTCTGGTTGCCCTGCACTTCGCCCGGCCGGATGTCATCTCAATGGCATCCGCCATCACACTGGGTGCCATCGCCTCTGCCACAGCCCCTGCCGCCACCCTGATGGTGGTCAAGCAGTACAAGGCAAGCGGCCCCCTGACCCGCCTGCTGCTGATGGTGGTCGCCATTGACGATGCCGTGGGTCTGGTGCTCTTCTCGGCCTCTTTCGGCATCGCAAACGCGCTGGAGCAGGGCCGCATCGACCCCATCAGCATCCTTCTGGAGCCTCTGGTGGAGATCGTACTCAGCCTGGGTCTGGGCGCGCTGGCAGGTCTGCTGCTCAACCAGCTGGAGGTCTACTTCCACTCCCGCTCCAAGCGCATGAGCCTTTCGGTGGCCTTTGTGCTGCTGACGGTGGGCCTTTCCATGGTCAGCTTTAAGGTCGGCCCCATCCACTGCAGCTTCTCGCTGCTGCTGGTCTGCATGATGACCGGTACCGTGTTCTGCAACATCTGCCCCACTTCCGATGAGCTGATGGACCGCCTGGACCGCTGGGTAAGCCCGGTGAACATCCTGTTCTTTGTGCTCTCCGGCGCGGAGCTGGACCTGAACATCCTTGCAAACCCCATGGTCCTGCTCATTGGTGCCGTCTATATTGCTTCCCGCTCTCTGGGCAAGATCTCCGGCTCCTATGTCAGCTGCAAGGCCACCCGCTGCAGCGAGAAGATCCAGAAGTATCTGGGCATCACCCTGCTGCCGCAGGCCGGTGTGGCGCTGGGCATGGCCGCCGAGGCTGCCGAGCTTTCCGACGGCCACATGGTGCGCAACGTGGTGCTCTTCTCGGTGCTGGTGTACGAGCTGGTCGGCCCGACCCTGGCCAAGATCAGCCTGACCGCCGCAGGCGAGATCATCCCCGAGGGCCGCACGAGCGCCCGTACCACCAACAAGCCGGAAGAACCAGTGTCTGTTAAGTAGTCATCGGCTTCTCTATCTAAGAAATTAACGACAAAAGCCTCCCCTGCAGCGCTATTCTTCTGCACAGGGAGGTTTTGTTCTGTCCGGAAATGTGTTTTCTTTTACCAGATGGGAAAATGCCGTTTCCTCAGGCTGATCTTCCGCGTTTCGTCATCATATTCCGCCTGCCACACCTCCAGTTCCTTCGGGTCCCGCCCTGCTTCCTCCATAGATTTTCGCAAGGTTCGGAAAATCTGCATCTTATCAGCTTCCGATGTCTTGATACCAAAGATCACGCCCTCCAGGATTGCTGGGTCGTATCCCACATAGCGCTCTGCCTCCGTGTGCTGATGAAAACTGTCATTCATAAGCAGTCGATATTCCTGTTCATGGCTCCAGGCAGGAAGCTTCGTCAAATATTTCTCCTGCTGGTCTTTCCAATACTGCACCCGCCACGCATCCTTGTCGTAAAGTTCTAGAATCCGGCTTCGTTCACCTTTGGACGAAACCATCCAGGATTCAATCTGCGAAAAAGTCAGCCGTCCCAATGATTCAAAAAAGTTGCGCTTTACCTGCTCGTCCGTATAACGAACTGGGTAGACCGGGTCATCCCGAAAACCGCAGGAATATCCGCTACTTGAACTCCAGCTTTCGGCTGTTTTTACACGAAGAGTCTGCTTTCCATTTTCTTCGTTGGCACGGTAGACTAGACAGACACCGCAGTGATTTTGCGCATAATTTCCCCACATGGCCGAGTTTGTTCCGTCGGTGGAAAAGCACATCATAAACATTCTGGGGTAGGGCAGTTCCTGCAGACCAGCAATATAAAGGGCCGGAAATCCCAGCCTCACCTTCAGCCAGAGCCTCCGCTTCCGGGCATTTGGTTCGTTTGCCTCGATCTCCTGTTCCAGTTTCAGAAAACTGCTTTCCAGTGTTTCTTCATAAACCTCAAAAGCTGCCTTCATCATTTTTATCAGCGGACTTTCAAGATTTCCAAAGCCTCCCATCTTTTCCCAGTCGGCCTTTTCGCTGATTGACACCACCGGCCCGCCCTGCTCCCCTGGCAACGTTTTCCGTTTGTGCATGTCGTCCAGACAAATTTTGATTGCATCCTCATGGCAGAGCCGCAAAATTTGCCTCAAGCGGTGGGCATTCATTTCGGTCTCCGTATTTCCTAGATCTACTATCAGCTTCTGCACCAATGCTGTCTGTACAAAACGATCCGATAATTCTTTCCAGACCTGCCCCAGCGGAACATCATCAAAGCAGTGAATATCCGGAATAACTGCCCTCTCTGCCAAAAGTTCCTCGCTTGCATTCAATTGAATGCCAACTACAGCATAGTATACACTGCAGATATAGTTCCGGAACAGTCCCTCCCACGCCGGACAATCGCCTTTCCAGTAAATCTGAGCATAGCCCTCCAAGGGATCATTCAATTCGTTCCGGTCCGCATAGCGGAATGTACGGCACTCGATCTCCTTTCGTGCGCTTTCCACTGATCGGTAGTGATACAAGTTCATTCTTCTCTCCTCCTTCAAAGAACAAAGATCCCGGAGGGCGTTTCTGCCCTCCGGGATCTTTACTTATTTCAGCACGATCTCATCGTTCTCAGCATCCACGGTCAGGGTGGAGCCGGAAACAAGGGTGCCGTCGATGATCTTTTCAGCGGCGGGGTCTTCCACAGCCTTGCGGATAGTCCGGCGCAGGTCGCGGGCACCAAACTTGCCGCCCTGGCTCTTGTGCACCAGCGCTGCCAGTGCCGCCGGGGTATAGCTGTAGGCAATGCCCTTGGCCTCCATGCTGGGCTTGTACTCGTCCAGCATCAGGGCGGCAATGCCCTGCAGGGTCTCCTCGCTCAGCGGCTTGAAGGTGATGACCTCATCCACGCGGCCCAAAAACTCCGGGCGGAGGAACTGGCTCAGCGCCTTGCGGCTCTTCTCCTCGTTCCGCTCCTCCTCGCTGCGGTTGAAGCCCAGACTTGCGGTGGTCTGGTCGCTGCTGCCCGCATTGGAGGTCATGCAGATGACGGTGTTGGAGAAATCCACAGTGCGGCCCTGGGCATCGTTGATCTTGCCCTCGTCCAGGATCTGCAGCAGGATATTCATCACATCGGGGTGGGCCTTTTCGATCTCATCGAACAGCACCACGCTGTACGGGCGGCGGCGGACCTTTTCGGTCAGCTGACCCGCCTCCTCGTAGCCCACATAGCCCGGAGGGGAACCGATCATGCGGGACACGGCGTACTTTTCCATATACTCGCTCATATCCAGCCGGATCAGCGGGTCGGGGCCGTCAAAGAGCTGGTTTGCCAGCTGCTTCACCAGCTCCGTCTTGCCCACGCCGGTGGGGCCCACAAAGATAAAGCTGGCCGGACGGCGGCGGCCCGAAAGGTCGGCGCGGCTGCGCTTGACCGCCTGTGCCACCAGATGCACGGCATCGTCCTGACCGATGATCTTCTTTTTCAGCTCGGTCTCAAGGCTGGCGAGCTTTGCATACTCGGTCTCCCGGATCTTCACCGCCGGGATGCCCGTCCACAGCTCAATGACCTTGGCCACATCGTCCATGGTCACCTGGATCTCCCCGGCTGCAGCCTGCTTGGCGGGCAATTCCCGCTCCAGCTGTGCCATCCGGGTCTTGCGCTCTGCCACACGCTCGTAGTCGATGGGCTCGTTCACATCGGCGTTTTCCATGTCGGCCTCTTCCTGCTTGAGGGCCTCCAGCTCCTTCTGCATGGTCAGGTACTCGGAGATGACCGGGTGGGCCAGATTGCAGCAGGCACAGGCCTCGTCCAGCAGGTCGATGGCTTTATCGGGCAGGTAGCGGTCGGTGATATACCGCTCGCTCAGGGTCACGGTGGCGTTCAGCACATCGGCAGGCACCTGCACATGGTGGTGCTCCTCGTAGTAGTGCTTGATGCCGCCCATCACGGCCAGCGTATCAGCGACGCTGGGTTCCTCCACCCGCACGGGCTGAAACCGGCGCTCCAGTGCCTGATCCTTCTCGATATACTTGCGGTACTCGTTGAAGGTAGTGGCACCGATGACCTGGATCTCGCCGCGGGAGAGGGCGGGCTTCAGGATGTTGCCCGCATTCATGGCACCCTCGCTCTCACCGGCAGAGGTAATGGTGTGGATCTCGTCAATGAACAGGATGACGTTGCCCGCCGCCTTGACCTCGCTCAGCAGGCCCTTGACCCGCTGCTCGAACTGGCCGCGGAACTGGGTGCCTGCCACAAGGCTGGTCAGGTCGAGCAGGAAGATCTCCTTATCCTGCAGCCCTGCCGGCACCTGCCCCTTGGCAATGCGCTCAGCAATGCCCTCGGCAATGGCGGTCTTGCCAACGCCCGCCTCACCAATGAGGCAGGGGTTGTTCTTCTGGCGGCGGCTCAGGATCTGGATGGTGCGGTAGATCTCCCGGTCGCGGCCGATGATATCATCCAGCTTCCCCTCCCGGGCTTTGCGGGTCAGGTTCTCGCAGTAGGTATCCAAAAACTTGCGGCGGGGCGGCTTTTTGTCGTTTTTGCCCGCCTTCTTTTCGTTTTTGCCGTTCTGGGCACCGCCGTTCACCCCCAGCGGGAAGGTGGCGCTGGAGCCGGGCACAAGGTCGCCGTCCTCCTCGCTCTGGTCCGGCTGGCCCATGCCCATCATCATGGAGAAGGGGTTCATGCTGCTCATGTCCCCCATCTCCTGCATCATGTTTTCCATCCGGTCTTCCATGGCATCCATGTCCTCATCAGACATGCCAAACTGCTTCATCAGATCATCGACCGGCTTGATGTGCATCTCCCGGGCACAGTGCAGGCAGTACCCCTCGTTTTTCATCTGGCCATTTTCCATCCGCTGGACAAAAATAATGGCAGGCCGCTTCTGGCATCGAATGCAGACCATTGTTCCTCCTTTTCCCTCCCCGCTCAGACAAACGGGTTGAACACATTGAATACTTTATAGTAAAGGCTGCCGCTCATCACCGTGTCGTTGAGCATGGTGAGGTTGCCGCCGGTGATCACAATGAGCGCCCAGACCACGCAGAGCACCAAATAGATGTCCACAAGGCTGGCAATGCCGCCCACGCCCCAGCCCAGCCAGTGGTTCACTGCACCGATCACGGGCAGCTTGTTCACCAGCCCCAGCACCGTGACCAGCAGGCTGACCATCATCCGCAGCAGAGCGAACGCCACAAAGAACAGCACCAGCGAGATCACCGGGGTCAGCAGCGGAGCCAGCACCTTCTGGACGATGGTATCCGCCAGTACAACGGCGTTGTCATTGAGGACGGCAGAGATGGAGCGCTCGCAGGCATCCACGATGGATGCCCGGAACGCCTCGGGCAGAAAACCCGCGTACCGCTGGGCAATGCCATCCAGACTGACGGCTCCCCCGGCGGCGATATTGGCAGCGATCTGGTCCCGGAAGCTTCCGGCGAGGAAGCGCTCGAACACCTGCCCGGCTGCCCAGCCTGAAAAGGCTCTGGCACCGAACAGGCTGATGAGGCTGCCCGTCAGCTGCACCACCGAGGCCAGAAAGCCTTTGCGGGCATACCGGACGGCCAGCACCAGCCAGACCACCGTACATAGGATATCAAAAATAAATGACGGATTCTTGAACATAGAATGGTTTCCTTGTTACTTTCTGTGCAAGAGTGCTAATAAAACTTACCCATTATGCTAAGGGCTCCCCTACTAGGGGAGCTGGCGAGCGAATGCGAGCCTGAGAGGTTGAACAAAGAATCAGCTTCCCTGCGCAGGAATCTCCAACTTCTGCACCGTGTTGCCGCTGAACAGCAGCAGATCCTTGCTGTTGGCCAGCAATGCCTGCGGGCTGGTGTCAAGGTTCTGGCTCCACTGCTGGGTGCCGGACGCATCAAAGCACTCCACGGCGTTATCGGCCAGCAGATAGAACAGGTTCCCCGCCCGGACGATGGAATTTGCCGCCGAGACAGCAGCGCTGAACTGGACGTTCAGGTTTTTGTCCAGCGTCACAGCCTGAGAGACCTGCCCCGATGCCAGCAGCAGGGCCACATTGCCTGCCGCGTCCACCGAAACATCCTTCAGCTCCGTGCCCGCAAAATCATAGACCGCACGCTCGCCGCCGCCCGCATTGTAGAGCACGGCCCTGGTATCGTAGACAGCCAGGATCGTGGAAGCGGAGGTCCACCCCAGCCACTGGGGCACACCGCCCTGATTCACCAGACTGACGGGATCGCCCGATGCCAGATTGATGAGGTAGAGGTTGGTCATCACCTGTCCCCCGCTGACGGTGACGGCTGCCGCCGCCAGCTTCCGGCTGTCGGGGGAAAAGGCCATCAGCAGGGGGGTGCCGTCGTTGGAGGTCATGCTCCAGCTGAGCTGCTGCTCCATGGAGGGGCTGTATACCAGCAGCTTTGCCATGCTGGTCTGGTCCTCCGTGACCACAGCCAGCGTGCCATTGTCAGACATGGCGCAGAGGAAAATGCTGTTTTCCAGCTGCTTGGTGTAGAGGTTCTGGGTGCGGCTCTCCACCCGCAGCTCGTTTCCGGAGCGGTTGTAGAGGACAAAGCGGGTCTTGCCCGCGGCCAGCGCCGGGCGGGCATAGCCGCTCTGGATGCTGTTCAGCTTTTTGCCGGTGCGCGACCAGACCACACAGCCCTCGTCCCCCAGCTCCACAAAGCTGCCGGTCAGGGGGGCCATCTGTTCCAGCTCGGCCACACCGGTCTGCTGGGGCCAGCCGGAGCCGGGCAGCAGGGCAATGCGGGCCGTATCGGTCAGGTCCTTCAGGGCCGCCACCGAGCTGCCCGCGATGCCGGTGGCAAACAGCACCACCGCCGTCAGCAGCACCAGCAGCACCGCCGTGCGGCGGATGCGCCGGTTCCGCACACGCTGGCGGGCAGCTTCCAGATATTCGACCCGCCCTTCCGAAAGCGGCTCGTCACTCTCCGGACGGTTGCGATTTTTTCTCATAGGTCGTAGTCCACCTTCTTCAAAAATAGCCCTTTCGCGGGCAGCGTCGGCCCGGCCTGGCTGCGGTCCCGGCTGGCAAGGATGCCGGGGATGGCATCGGGCTGCATCCGGCCCGCGCCCACCTCACACAGGGTGCCTGCCAGAATGCGCACCATGTTATAGAGGTAGCCGTCCGCTGTCACCTCAATGTCCACCTCGTCGCCCTTCCGGGTCACATGGCAGTCGGTGATGGTGCGCACGGTATCTCCATGGGCAGCAGCAGAGGAACCCGCCGCGCACAGGGCCAGAAAATCGTGCTTTCCCACAAACTGTTCCGCCGCCCTCTGCATGGCATCCACATCCAGCCGCCGGGGCACCCGGGTGTAATATTTTTCATCAAAAGGCGAATCGATGGGGTGGTTGTGGATGCGGTACAGGTAGGTCTTGGTATGGGCGGCATAGCGGGCGTGGAACTCCTCCGGCACCACCCGGGCGCACAGCACCCGGATATCCGGGGGCAGGTGCTGGTTGATGGCCAGCGGCAGCTTTTCGGGGGGGATGCGGGTCTCCGCGTGGAAGTTCAGCGCAAAGCCCAGCGCGTGGACCCCGGCATCGGTGCGGCTGCACCCCTTGATATCGGGGCGGCTGTGGAGCACCGCTTCCAGCCCATCCTGAAAGGTCTGGGCCACGCTCCGCCCGTTGGGCTGCACCTGAAAGCCGCAGTAGTTGGTGCCATCGTAAGACAGAATAAGCAAGTAGTTCATCATATCAGAAATTCGGGAACACCAGTCTCGAGCTCAGGATCACCATAAAGCAGACGATGCACACCGCCAGATCGATATAATCCTGCCGGGTGCAGCGCAGCACCTTCAGGCGGGTGCGGCCATCACCACCGCGGTAGCAGCGGCACTCCATGGCCATGGCCAGCTCATCGGCGCGGCGGAAGGCCGAGATGAACAGCGGGATAAGCACCGGCACCAGCGCCTTGACGCGCTCCATCATGGAACCGTTGTCCAGCATGGCACCACGGGCTTTCTGGGCGTTCATGATCTTGTCGGTCTCTTCGATCAGGGTCGGGATAAAGCGCAGGGCAATGCTCATCATCATGGCCAGCTCATGCACCGGAAAGTGCAGCCTGCCCAAAGGCTTGAGCAGCTGCTCAATGGCATCCGTCAGCACGATGGGGCTGGTGGTATAGGTCAGCAGGCTGGTGCCCGCGATCAGTGCCATCACGCGCACCGCCATCAGAATGGCATAGCGCAGGCCCTCGGCGTAGATGTTCAGCACCCAGAAGTGCACCAGCGGCTCGCCCTCACCCGAAACAAAGAAGAGGTTGAGCACCGCGGTAAAGAGGATGATGGGCAAAATGGGCTTCAGGCTCTTGGTGATGAGCTTGAAGGGGATCTTTGCCACGCCGTACATGGCCACAAGGAACACAAGGGACAGCGTCAGGCCCAGCGGGTTGGACGCGGCAAACAGCAGGATGATGTAGACGATGGTCAGCACCAGCTTCATGCGGGGGTCGAACTTATGCACAAGGCTGTCGCCCGGGAAGTGCTGGCCGATGGTGATATCTCTCAGCATGTGGCAGCGCCCCCCTTCTTTGCATCCACACGGGGCAGCACAAGGCTTTCGCCTGCGTCCCGGCGCTTCTTGGCTTCCAAAATCGTCTTGACGGCATAGGGCACGGTGTAAACATCCGCCGGGACATCCACGCCCATCTCCCGCAGCTTGAGGAAGATCTTTGTGACCTGCGGCACGCTCAGGCCCAGCGCCAGCAGCTCGGGCGCACGGGCGAACACGTTCTCCACGGTGTCATACATGGCGATCTTCTTGTTGCTCATCACCAGCACACGGTCGGCGTACTTGGCAATATCCTCCATGCTGTGGGAGACCAGCAGCACGGTGGTGCCGGTCTTTTTGTGGTACTCCTTGACCTCAGACAGGATCTCGTCCCGGCCCTCGGGGTCCAGACCGGCGGCAGGCTCATCCAGCACCAGAATGCGGGGCTTCATGGCCATCACACCCGCCACGGCCACCCGGCGCTTCTGGCCGCCGGACAGCTCAAAGGGGCTGCGCTGCAGCAGCGCCTCATCCAGGCCGACAAAGTCCGCTGCTTCATGCACCCGCCTGTCGATCTCGGCCTCGTCCAGCCCCATGTTTCTGGGGCCAAAGGCGATATCCTTATAGCAAGTCTCCTCAAACAGCTGGTACTCCGGGTACTGGAACACCAGACCGGTGAGGAAACGGAATTCCCGGATCTTTTCCGGCTCGGCCCACAGGTCGCGGCCATCGATGATGATGTGACCGCTGGTGGGCTTGTTCAGGCCGTTCATGTGGGTGATGAGGGTGCTCTTGCCGGAGCCGGTGGCACCGATGATGCCCACAAAATCTCCCTCTTCCACCTCAAAGCTCACGTCATCCAGCGCGGTGACGGCATTGGGCATTCCCGGGTTATAGACATAACTCAGGTGATCTACTTTGATAATGCTTCCCATCTTCCGTCCCCTCCCTTACTTCAAAAGCTCATACAGAGCCTGTGCGCACGCGCCGGTGTCAATGATGCCCTCGGGCATGGGGATGCCGGCCTTGACCAGCTCATCCCGCAGCTCGGCAGCCTGCGGCACATCCAGCCGCAGGGCGCGCACCTTTTCGGTCTGGCTGAACACCTCTTTCGGGGTGCCCTCCATGACCACATTGCCCTTGCTCATCACCAGCACGCGGTCGGCCTGAGCAGCTTCTTCCATATAGTGGGTGATGGACACCACCGTGATGCCCATGTTCTTGTTCAGATGGTGGATGGTCTGCATCACCTGCTCCCGGCCCCGGGGATCAAGCATGGCGGTGGCCTCGTCCAGGATCAGGCAGTCGGGCCGCATGGCGACCACGCCCGCAATGGCAACACGCTGCTTCTGGCCGCCGGACAGGTTGTGGGGTGCACGCTCCCGGTACTCGTAGATGCCCGCCATCTTCATCGCTTCATCCACGCGGCGGCGCATCTCCTCCGGCGGCACGCCCAGATTTTCCAGCGCAAAGGCGACATCTTCCTCCACCACGGTGGCAACGATCTGGTTGTCCGGGCTCTGGAACACCATGCCCACGGTCTGGCGGATATCGTAGATCTTGTCCTCGTCTTTGGTGTCCATCCCCTCCACCAGCACAGTGCCGCTCTCCGGCAGGAGGATGGCGTTGAAGTGCTTGGCCAGCGTGGATTTTCCACAGCCGTTGGCCCCCAGCACTGCCACAAATTCGCCCCGCTTCACCTCAGCCGACACGCCGTTCAGGGCGTAGTCCGGCTGTTCCGGGTCATAGCGGAACTTCA
>OGDX01001159.1_pt1 | contig 14814 bp, 10 predicted proteins | sample 1570461 | NCBI WGS metagenome assembly OGDX01 (sample SAMEA2582172, study PRJEB24529) | metagenome
GTGCCCAAGATAGTTCGCTGGAAACGGCGCGTGAAAATAGGTAGTCGCCGACTTGAATGAAGCCCCTGAGGAAGAAATTCCTTGGGGGTTTGTTGTTTTTGTGCGGTACTTTCTTTCACCGGCAAAGAAATTACCAAAAGTTTCTATTTTTGCTTAATTTTTTCGTACAGTATGCTATCGTAGAGTTGGAAACGCTTTTGGGAGAAACACGTTCCCATGCAAAAAACAGTTGACAAAGGATCGGCCTGCTGTTTGACCACCACTTTTCGATCATGTGAGCATGAGCTGGAAAGGAGCAGAAGAAAAATGACAAACAAGAAATTCAAGTTGGCAGCAATGTCGCTGGCCACTGCGGTTGCAGTGAGCACGGTTGGCCCCAGTGCTTCTGCGGTGACGTATCATCTGGAAGAGGGTGATGTGATTGTTGGTCAAGATGGTACTGGTGCGTACAGTTATCAGAATAAGACTGATGGTCAAACGAGTAATGTCTATGTGGACACGGATATCGAGAACAATGGCCAAATCATCATCACGCAGACAGAAGGTACAACAACGGACAATACTGTCACTGTGGAAGAAAATGTCACGAACAAGGATGGCGACCGTGATGTGGATATCATTCTTGACGGCGTGAATGTAGATACCAGCGATACCAGCACCCAGACTGACACCCCGGCTGAAGTGCCCGCAGATGCAGATACCAAAGAAAATAAAACCATCATCAAGGTGGGCGAGGGTGCAGATGTTGACCTGACAGTCAAGGATTCCAACCTGACCACCGGCGGCAACGGCATTGATATCGGTGTGAATCTGGATGGCAAAGATGAAAACAAGGAAACCAATGTTGACCTGACGCTGGATAATATCAAAATCAATCTGACCGAAAAAGATAACACCGCTGGCATTGTTGCACGGGATCACTCCAAGGTGGACGTCACATTAAAGGGCGAAAACACCATTGATGGCAAGAAAGCCTTGGAGGATGCCGCCCAGGAAGCGGAAGACGCGAAAAAAGAGGGCATGAGCAGTCCCAACCGCAATGTGGAAGGCATCCGCGTGGGCGGCGAAAACGCAAGTGATGACAGCAGTGGCGAGGGTGCGTCCCTGACCATCAAAGGAGACGAGACCAGCGACCAAGGCTCTCTGAACATTGATCACACTTCTACCGGAATGGTGATCTCTAACGATTCTGATGTGACCTTGACGGACAATGCCGATGTGGATATCAAGCACACAGAAGCAGGTTCCAGTACGCAGGGTGGACGCGGTATCGTACAGCGGGGCGATTTGACCGTAGCGGACAAGTCCAGCCTGACCATTGACACGGTGGGCAGCGGTGCTTACAAGATCGATAATGATCAGGAAGGTTTAGTCTACGGCAACAGTGGTTATGGCATTGACAGTACCGATGACATCACGGTAACAGGTGACAGCACACTGGAGATCAAGGGAACACAGAGCTCTGCAATCTACGGTGGAACCAGTTCCAGCTTGACCGTAGAGGGCAGCACGCTGAACATCGACAGCAATGGCCGTGGCATCGACTATGAGGGCGGTGCCGGGGACATCACCTTCGAAGATTCCAAGGTGAATATCAGCGGCAATGGCATGGGTATCTCCGTTGCTCCCGAAGGCGGCACCAACATCACATTTGACAACTCCACCGGAAGCGTCAGTGCTCAGAATGGTACTGCCATCTACGGCCCCGAGAGTAACGGAAAGGGAAAACTGACCGTTACCAACAAGAGCGAGGTCAAATTGGAAGCTTCCACAGGTATCTACGCTGGTTTTGATGAAGTAGAAATCAGCGGCAAGAGCAAGGTTACCTCCATAGGCAGTGTTGGTATGATGTTTGTTGGCGGTCAGAGTGGTGCGACCAAACTGCATGTTACCGGAGAGAGCGAATATAATCTGCAAATGAAGGGTTATGCTCATGCTCTGCGTGTTAACCTAAGCAAGAATCCAAGCAGTATTCTGGTTGATCAAAATAGCAAGTTGCACCTTTCGCAGGCTACAAAAGGCGCAAGCGCTATTGTTCTCGGTAACGGTGCAACTCTTACCATGGATAACGGAACTCTTATCACTGAGGGCAATTTCCTCAAAGGTATCTATTCTCTGGGCAGCAACTCCACCACTACCATTAAGAATGGTTCCCATGTGGATGTAAACTCTATCGTACGTGATGCGGAAAATGAGGGCCAAAAACTCATCGTTACCGGCGGCACGCTGACCTATGATTATAGCGCCGACAACACCCTGTGGCCGGTGAACGAGCAGGGCGACAAGCTGACCAATTTCCTGCTGACCAAGGATGATGCCCACGCAAACTTCGATGCCCTTTCCTATAATGGCAAGACTTATACCTACCTCTCTGACCTGAACAAGGAGACCGGGAAGCAGTATCTCTCCGTGTGGGTGCCCGCCGCCGCACTGAACTATATGCTGGATGTGGACGGTTCCCATGATCCGGAGATCATCGGCAAGGCGCTGGAAGAGCTGAAGCAGGCCGGATACAATTTCGACACAGCCTATCAGACCGCTGAGAATGGCGATCAGGTCGTTATTCTGCGGGATATGGTGGTGAACGGCAAGAGCCTGAACTTCACCAAGACCACCGATGCAGAGGGCAACACCAAGCTCATCTGGGGCAACTACGAAAAGAAGGCAGAGGGTGCTCCCAGCGCTTATGATATGGTCTATGGCACCGAGTACGAGTATGAGGGCAAGACCTATACCATCGTCTGGGGCTATGAGAGCCAGAACAACCCCAACACCACCGCAGCAGCGGGTGTACTGGATGCCTTTGGCCCGGATTCCAACGTGAAGGTCACCGGCGACATCGACGGCACCGACTCCGCACAGTACACCGTGACCATTTACGGCGCTCTGCGGGAAGTGACCGACCCTGTGATCCCCACGAACCCGGAACCGGAAACGCCCGAGGACTCCGATCCTACTCCTCCGGCTCCCACTACGCCGACTACCCCGGCAGTGCAGGATGCACGGCCCACCACTCCCGCCGTGGAGCAGGCAGTGGCTAAGACCACGCCCGCCCCGGAGACCCCCGTGAACCCGCCGGTACAGGATGCCCGCCCGGAGAGCGGCAAGCTGATCCAGACCGGTACCACCAACTGGATGGCAGATGTTCTGGTGCGTGCAGGCGGTGTTCTGCTGGCTGCCGGTTATCTGCTGGAGCGTAAGCGCAAGGGCATGTTCCATAAGGCACAGCACTGAACACGTTCTTGTAGATGACGTAAAAAGGTAAAATATTAAACTGGCTTGGGGCCGCTGCACAATTTTTTGTGGGGCGGCCCCACTTTTTGCAGAAAAAGGCGCTCTCGTCTCGTATTAGGGGATGAAAGCGCTTTTGATTTTGCAAAAAGGGATGAGAACGAGAATGAAAGATTCACCGCGCCGCCGGAAGCACCGGCGCAGACCCTTCCGGCGGCTGTTCTGGCTGCTGGTGCTGGCAACCCTGCTTCTGCTGCTGTGGCCCCGGCGGGTTACACTGGATGGGCTGAACAGTCCCCATGCCATTTTACTGCAGGCCGACAGCGGGGAGGTGCTGGCCGAAAAGGATGCCGACAGCACGATCTATCCGGCTTCCATGACCAAGATGATGACGGCGCTGCTGGCCATAGAAGCAAACCCGGACCTCGACACGCCCGTGACCCTGCCCGAGGAGATCTTTCCGGCTCTGCAGGCCCAGAATGCCTCGCTGGCAGGATTTCGGGCCGGGGAAACGGCCACGGTGCGGGATCTGCTGTACGGGGCCATGCTGCCCTCGGGGGCCGAGTGCTGCGAGACGCTGGCCCGGGAGGTGAGCGGCAGCGAGGAAGCCTTTGCGGCCCGGATGAACCAGAAAGCAGCAGAGCTGGGAATGACCGGCACACATTTCTGCAACCCCACCGGCCTGCACGACCCAGAACATGTTTCCACCGTGCGGGATATGGCCCGGCTGACAGAAGCAGCCCTGCAGAACGAGACCTTCCGCAAGCTGTTTACCACGGAGCGGTATACCGTTCCGGCCACCAACTGCCACCCGCAGGGGTTCACGATGCACAGCACCCTGCTGAGCCAGCTGGACGGCACAGAGCTGCACAGTGGCCGGATCCTGGGCGGTAAGACCGGTTACACCGGGGAGGCAGGGCTCTGCCTTGCCAGTCTGGCTGAGGTGAAGGGCAGGGAATACATTCTGGTCACGGCCGGGGCAGGGGGAAACCACAGCACCGCGCCCTACCACATCGAGGATGCCGTAACGGTCTACCGCCGTGTGAGCCGGGGGGCCTGAACAGGGGAGCGGATGCGCTCCCTTTTTCTGTGCCCGGCTTTGTGGTACAATGGAACAAAACCATTCACAGAACAGGAGAACCATCATGCTCAAGGATTCACAGGTCGATCTCTGCGGCCGCACCGATTTTACCCGCACCGCGCCCCTGCTTGCCCGGGACGAGGCGTTTTCGTTTGCCTGCGCGGGCTGCGGCGGCTGCTGCCGGGGGCGGGAGGATATCGTGCTGTCGGGCTTTGACCTGTGGCGCATCGCGGCCCGCCTGCGCCTGCCGCCCCGCACCGTGGCCCGGGCGTTCTGCCGGGGAAGCATCGGGCGGGTCAGCCGTCTGCCGGTGCTGCGGCTGGCCCCGCTGAAGGAGGAGCGCGGCAACTGCCCCTTCCTCACCGGGAACCACTGCGCCATCCACGATGCAGAGCCGCTGGTCTGCGCCCTTTACCCGCTGGCGCAGGAGATCACGAAGGACGGGCAGGTATCCTACTTTTTGCAGCCCACCCAGTGCGGCGGGCAGGTCATTGCGGCAAGGGTGAGGGATTATCTGGCCCGTTACGATGTGCCCGCCCGGGAGGCCACCGATGTGCGCTGGGCGCAGGTGTGCATGGCGCTGGAAGATACCGTGGAGCGGCTGGACGCTCTGTTTGAGCCGGTGTTTGCCCGGCGGATGCAGGAAAAGCTGTGGCAGGCGCTGTATTACCGGTACGACTTTGCAAAAGAGTACCGCCTCCAGCTGGAAGAAAATCTGCTCTGGCTGGACGGTGAGCTGAAAAAGCTCGAAGGAATGCAGATGCGGCACAGAACCATCGAAAAAAGTGATAGATAAAATTACTTTGATTGATAATTCGGGCTGTTTCCCGGTTGTTTTGGAGCGGAAAGTGTGATATACTTCACGAGTGTAAAGCGGCAGCGCGATGCGACAGGCCGCTTGAATACTGACTTTCATGCGGTGTCCTGTTGCCGCGAAAGTAGAATTGAGGGAGTAATATCATGCGTAAAATTTCTCGTCGTTCGTTCCTGTCTGCCGCCGCTGTGTGCGGCGCAGCTGCTGCCCTGACTGCCTGCGGCGGTTCCTCCAGCTCCACGGCTGCTTCTTCCACCGCTTCCTCTGCTGCGGCTTCTTCCGCAGCGGCTGACGGCCAGAAGTATACCGTTGGCATCTGCCAGCTGGTGGAGCACGCCGCTCTGGACGCTGCCACCCAGGGCTTTGAGGATGCTCTGACCGCACAGTTCGGCGAGAATGTCACCTTTGACTTCCAGAACGCCCAGAACGATTCCGCAACCTGCGCTACCATCGCCAATGGCTTTGTTTCCGCAGGCGTTGACCTGATCATGGCAAACGCTACCCCCGCCCTGCAGGCCGCACAGGCTGCCACCGACAGCATCCCCATTCTGGGCACCTCCGTCACCGAGTACGGTGTTGCTCTGGGTCTGACCGATTTCGATGGCACCGTGGGCGGCAATGTCTCCGGCACCTCTGATCTGGCTCCGCTGGATCAGCAGGCAGATATGATCACCGAGTGGCTGCCCGAGGCCACCAAGGTGGGCCTGCTCTACTGCTCTGCCGAGGCAAACAGCCAGTATCAGGTGGACGAGGTCCAGAAGTACCTGGAGGACAAGGGCGTTACCGCCACCCAGTACGCTTTCTCTGATTCCAACGACCTGGCTTCTGTCTGCCAGAAGGCTGCCGACGAGAACGACGCGGTGTATGTCCCCACCGACAACACCTGCGCCGCCAACACCGGCATCATCGATGGCATCTGCCGCCCGGCCAAGAAGCCCGTGTTCGCCGGTGAGGAGGGCATCTGCTCCGGCTGCGGCGTGGCGACCCTGTCCATCAGCTACTATGATCTGGGTTACACCACCGGTGAGATGGCGGCCAAGATCCTGACCGGTGAGGCCGATATCTCCACCATGCCCGTTGAGTACACCAACGTGACCAAGAAGTACAATAAGACCATCTGCGATGATCTGGGCATGACCGTTCCCGAGGGTTATGAGGCCATTGAGGAATAACAAGCGCTCTGTCTGTTTCGCAGACAGCTCCCCTGACAGGGAAGCCGGGTCCACACTGCGGTGACGGAGAGGCTTTACAATAAAATCAGCGGAGAAGAGCGAATTTTTGTTCTTCTCCGCTTTCCCGTATCAGAAAAAAAGTGTAGTTACAGGAGGAAAACGTTTTGGATATTCTTGCTAGACTTGCCAACCTGCCCGGTGCCTTGCCCGGTGCCTGTGCGCAGGGCCTCATCTGGGGTATCATGGCCATTGGTGTGTACCTGACCTACCGCATCCTGGATGTGGCTGACCTGACCGTGGACGGTTCCTTTGGCACCGGCGGCGCGGTCTGCGTTATGTGCCTGCTCTCCGGCATGAACGTCTGGGCAGCGCTTTTCATCGCCCTGCTGGCCGGTCTGGCCACCGGCCTTGTCACCGGCCTGCTCCACACCTTTATGGGCATCCCGGCCATTCTGGCTGGCATCCTGACCCAGCTGGCCCTCTACTCCATCAACCTGAAGATCATGGGCAAGGCCAACCAGTCCATCAATGTGGACAAGTACGACCTGCTGATCTCTCTGCGCTGGGTCAAGGAGCTTGCCCTGCACAACCCCATCATCATGGTCATTCTGGTCAGCGCCGTGGTCATCGGTGTGCTGTATTGGTTCTTTGGCACCGAGCTGGGCTGCGGCATCCGCGCCACCGGTTCCAACCCCGCCATGAGCCGCGCCCAGGGCATCAACACCAGCTTCAACGTGGTGCTGGGTCTGGCGGTCTCCAACGGTCTGGTGGCCCTGTCCGGCGCACTGCTGAGCCAGTATCAGGGCTTTGCCGATGTCAGTATGGGCCGTGGTGCCATCGTCATCGGTCTGGCCGCTGTCATCATCGGCGAGGCCCTGTTCAGCCGCATCTTCCACAACTTTGCCCTCAAGCTGGTGTCCGTCTCGCTGGGTGCCATTATCTACTACATCGTCATCCAGCTGGTGCTGACCCTCGGCTTTGATGCAAACCTGCTCAAGCTGCTGAGCGCCTCCGTGGTGGCGGTGTTCCTGGCCGTGCCCTATTGGAAGAGCAAGTACTTCGCAAAGCCCGCGGCAAAGAAGGCACAGAAGGAGGATGCAAAAAATGCTTGAGATCCAGAATGTTTCCAAGACCTTCAACGCTGGTACCGTCAACGAGAAAACGGCCCTGAACGGTCTGAACCTGAAATTGAACGAAGGTGATTTTGTCACCGTCATCGGCGGCAACGGTGCGGGCAAATCCACCATGCTGAACGCTGTGGCCGGTGTGTGGCCCGTGGACAGCGGCAAGATCATCATTGACGGCACCGACGTGACCAAACTGGGGGAGCATCAGCGCGCCGCCTACATCGGCCGCGTGTTCCAGGACCCCATGACCGGCACCGCCGCCACCATGCAGATCGAGGAGAACCTTGCCCTGGCCGCCCGGCGCGGCAAGCGGCGCGGCCTGAGGATCGGCATCACCAAGGCCGAACGGGAGCGCTACCGTGAACTGCTCAAGAGCCTGGACCTGGGCTTGGAGGATCGTCTGACCGCCCGCGTGGGCCTGCTGTCCGGCGGTCAGCGCCAGGCGCTGACCCTGCTCATGGCTACCATGAACAAACCCAAGCTCCTGCTGCTGGATGAGCACACCGCCGCTCTGGACCCCAAGACGGCGCTCAAGGTGCTGACCCTCTCGGCCAAGATCGTGGAGGAGAACCACCTGACCACCATGATGATCACCCACAACATGAAGGATGCCATCAAGTACGGCAACCGCCTGATCATGATGCACGAGGGCCACATCATCTATGATGTCTCCGGGGAAGAGAAGAAGAACCTGCACGTCTCCGATCTGCTGGCAAAGTTCCAGATCGCGTCCGGTGGCGAGTTCGCCAACGACCGCATGATCCTTTCCTGATGCATTTCTGATATGGAAAATCCCCTCCGGTGTGTGAGTATCGGAGGGGATCTTTGCATCTTGTGCACCTTTGCAGGGTGTGCTACACTGAGAGGAAGAGGAGGTGTCTCTCGTGCGAAAAATCATCCAGCAGGCAGCTGCTGTGCTGTTGTCTGCGGCTCTGCTGCTGACGGGAACGGCCTCGGCAGCAGCCCAGATTGACCCGGTAGAGGAACGGCTTGCTGCCATGTCTCTGCGGGAAAAGGTGGGGCAGCTGTTCGTGGTGCGGGTCGAGGCACTGGACCCCAGTGGACAGTCTGATAGCACAAGGCTGACCTGGGCAGAACGGCAGGGGCTGAAAGAGTATCCGGTGGGCGGCATTGTGGTGTTTCGGCAGAATGTGAAAAGCCCGGAGCAGTTGAAAAAGCTTCTGGCAGATTTTCAGGCAGCATCCGGGACCGGTCTGTTGACCGCCGTGGACGAGGAGGGCGGCAGCGTGGCCCGGTTGGCCAATGCTTCCGGCTTTGATCTGCCCCAATACCAGAGTGCCCAGGCAGTAGGTACAACAGGGGACCCGGCCAATGCCCGTGCCATGGGGCAGATCATCGGAGGCTACCTCAAAACCTACGGCCTGAATCTTGACTTTGCTCCAGTGGCAGATGTGAACACCAATCCGGCCAATACCGTGATCGGGAACCGAGCATTTTCGTCGGATCCGGCAGTGGCGGCACAGATGGTGGCCTCCGCTGTACAAGGGTTTCACGATGCGGGCATACTCTGCACACTCAAGCATTTCCCGGGCCACGGAGATACCGCAGAGGACAGCCACTACGGCACGGCCAGCAGCACCAAGACTTGGGCAGAGATGCGGGAGACGGAGCTGAAGCCTTTTGCGGCTGGAATCGCAGCTGGGGCCGACGTAGTAATGACCGCCCACATCACCACCCCCAATGCAACGCAGGACGGCCTGCCTGCGTCGCTCTCCTACACTATGCTGACCGAGCGTCTGCGGGGGGAGCTGGGCTTTACAGGGGTCATCTGCACCGATTCGCTGTCCATGCAAGCCATTCGTGACCACTATTCTGCAGCAGAAGCGGCTGTAGCGGCGCTGAACGCCGGGGCTGATCTTCTGCTGATGCCGCCCGACCTGCCGGAAGCCTTTGACGGTGTACGGGAGGCTGTGCAGAATGGTACCATCAGCGAGGAACGCCTCAACGAGAGCGTCCGCCGCATCCTGATGCTGAAACAGAAAGCCGGGTTGGAGCTTGACACCCGCACCCCGCTGGAAAAGATGCTGGATGTGTTTCTGTAAGATTGAAGCATAATAAGAAGATCCCCTCCGGTGTGCGCGTACCGGAGGGGATCTTTGCGTATAAAGGAATGTTACCGCTTGATGTCGTAGTTCATGTTCATCAGGTTGCGGATGGAGCTGACATCATCGGTGATGTTGGCATCGCCGTGGATGGTGTGCTTGATGGCGCTGCTTGCCACGGCAAAGTTGATCATGTCCATAGCCTTATAGTTGTGCAGCATGGCGTAGATCAGGCCGCTGGCAAAGGCATCGCCGCCGCCCACGCGGTCCAGAATATTAAAGGTGTAGAGCTTGCTCTCAAAGGTGTGGCCGTCGTACCACATAAAGGCCTTGAGGCTGTTCTCGCTGCCGCTGTGGGCATAGCGCACATGGCGGGCAATGCACTTGAGGTTGGGGTAGCGGGCAATGAAGTGCTGGAAAATCTCGTCCTGCTGCTCATAGCTGGGCTGCAGGGGCACGCCGTCCTTCCAGTCGCCCTTGCTGTGATCGTTGTCGTCCTTCCACAGGTGGTAGGGCTCAATGCCCAGCAGAACGTCAACATAAGGCAGGCACTCGGTGCAGAAATCGCGGGCTTCCTCCCAGCTCCACAGGGTAGAGCGGAAGTTGCCGTCAAAGCTGACGGTCAGGCCCTTCTTTTTGGCCACCTTGAGCATATCGATGATGAGGCCGCGGCAGTTGGGGCCCAGTGCCGGGGTAATGCCGCTCAGGTGCAGCCAGTCGTAGCCGTCCAGCAGAGCGTCCAGATCGACCTGGGAGAAGTCATACTCGGTAATGGCACTGTGCTTGCGGTCGTAGATGACCTTGGAAGCGCGGATGCCGTATCCGGTCTCCAGATAATAAGTACCCAGCCGGTTGGAAGGGGTCTCGTTGGGCTCGGTCAGGATCATGGGGGTGCAATGCACATCGTTGGAGCGCAGCCAGCGCACCGCGCTCTTGCCCAGGCTGTTGTTGGGCACTACACTGAAGAAGGTGCTGTCCACACCCAGGTTGGCCAGGGCCAGTGCAATGTTGGCCTCGCTGCCGCCGTAGCTGGCTTCAAAGCTGGATGCCATGCGGATCTTTTCGTAGTTCGGCGGGGTCAGACGGAGCATGATCTCGCCGCAGGTGATAAATTTCTGGCCGTTGGGCTCGCTGCCGAGGATGGGATTGTAGTGTTCCATAACGCTCCTCCTAAAAAGTCGTTTCCGTGATCCATTTCATGTGAGAACACATTGTTGTATCCATTATACCGCACAGCGCACCGGATAGCAAGCAAATGCTGTTTCGGCCGAGAGAAAAAGAAAAAGAAATTTTGGTTGTTTTGACGAAAGAACCCCTCGGTCACCTGCGGGATGACGGCGGGGTTCACACCCCCGTCAGGTCAAAGCTGGGCGTATACTCTTCCTTTGCACTGCTCTTCTGCTGCATATAGCCAGAGCTGAGGCCAAGATCCATGGCGTAGTTGACCACCCGGCGGTATTCGTAGGTGGTGATGCGCCGCCCGATACCGTGGTCTGCCGCCTGATAGAAGGGGGTGTACTGGCTCATCACGCTGGGCAGGAAGCACCCGGGGTCGGCCTTGTTCCAAGCCGCCATCTGATCGAGCACGGCAAAGCTGTCGTCCACATGGCCGGGCAGGGCAAGGTGGCGCAGGATCACGCCCCGCTGCAGGATGCCCTCGCTGTCAAAAACAGGGTGCCCGGCCTGAGCCATCATGGCTTCAATGGCGGGCCTGGCCTGTGCAAAATAGTCCGGCGCGGCGGAAAGTTCTGCCGAAAGGGCAGGGGAAACATATTTCAGGTCGGCCAGCCAGATGTCGATGAAGCCGCGCCAGGCGTGCACGCTCTCCACGGTCTCGTAGCCGCCGGTGTTGCAGACGATGGGCAGATGTAGCCCCTGCGCCCGGGCCAGGTCGAGGGCGGCGATGATCCAGGGCCGCCACTGCCCAGGCGTGACAAGGTTGATGTTGTGGGCTCCCTGCGCCTGCAGGTCCAGAAAGATCTCGGCCAGGCGCTCCACGGTGATCTCCCTGCCCAGCCCCTCGGCGCTGATGGGGTAGTTCTGGCAGAAGCAGCACTTGAGGGTGCAGCCGGAGAAAAACACCGTGCCGCTGCCCCGGGTGCCGCTGATGCAGGGCTCCTCCCAGAAGTGCAGGGCCGCGCGGGCCGCTTTCAGGGTGCGGCCCGCCCCGCAGAAGCCCGTCTGCCCGGCGGCCCGGTCGGCTTTGCACTGCCGGGGGCAGAGAGTGCAGGCTTCCGGCACGGCAACAGAAATGGTTTTGGGCATAATATCCAAGTCCTTTGCAAAAGATTTGACAGAATTACTCTTGTTTATTATACCATTTATGACATGGAATGTGGTATACTATGATAGAATATTATATATCATGCAAAAATACTACATATCAGACGGAGGATATCATGCGCACCGAAAACGAGGAGATCCGGGATCATTTGAAATATCTCTCCCTGCTGGCACGGGATTACCCCTCGCAGGCGGCCGCCGCCAGTGAGATCATCAGCACCCAGGCCCTGCTCAAGCTGCCCAAGGGCACCGAACATTTTATGAGCGACCTGCACGGTGAAAACGAGGCTTTTGTCCACATCCTGAACTCGGCTTCGGGTGTCATCCGGGAAAAGGTGGATATCGTGCTGGGGGAGAGTGTGCCGGAACAGACCCGTGCCGAGCTGGCAACGCTCATCTATTACCCCAACGAGAAGCTGCCCCGGCTCAAAGCCGAGTGCACGGATGAGGAAGCGCTTGACCACTGGTATACGGAGACCCTGCTTCAGCTCATTGATATCTGCCGGTTGGTGTCCTCCAAGCATACCCGGCAGCATGTGCGCTCCTGCCTGCCGTCCAGCTGCGGGTATATTCTGGATGAGCTGCTCCATGCCCACTTTGAGGACCACGACAAGGACCTTTATTACGGGCAGATCGTGGGCAGCATCATCGAAAATGGCCGCGCCGACCGGTTCATCGTCCGGCTGTGTGAGCTCATCAAGCGGCTGGCTGTGGACAAGCTGCACATCGTGGGTGATCTGTTTGACCGCGGCCCCCGGCCTGATATCATACTGGACCGGCTCATGCGCCACCACCATGTGGATATCCAGTGGGGCAACCATGACGTGGTCTGGATGGGTGCCGCCGCCGGAAGCCCCATCTGCGTCTGCACCGTGCTTAAAACGACACTGGCCTACCACAACCATGCCATGCTCGAGGACTGCTACGGCATCAACCTGCGGCACCTGCAGCGGATGGCCGAGCAGTTCTACGGAAATGACGACCTGACCCTCTGGATGCCCCACACCGACGCGGCGCGCGGCCCTTACACCGAGGGCATGCTCCACCGCTGTGCCGTGATGCACAAGGCCGTGACCATTCTGATGCTCAAGATGGAGTGCAAGGTCATCGACCGCAACCCGGATTTCAAGATGCAGGGTCGGGATTTCCTGCGGCACATCGATTGGAAAAAGGGAACAGTGACCCTGAACGGGCAGGCATACCCCTTGCGGGATACCAGCTTCCCCACCGTGGACCCGGCAGACCCCGCCGCCCTGAATGATGATGAGCGGCTGGTGCTCCGCAAGCTGGTGGAATCCTTCCGGCAGAGCGAGCGCTTGCAGCATCATGTGGAATTTTTGTATGCCAAGGGCAGCGTTTACCACATCGAGAACGGCAACCTGCTCTACCACGGCGTGGTGCCCATGACCAAAAACGGCAGCTTTGCCGTGGAGCGGTTCGAGGGACACAACTACTCGGGCCGCGGCTTGATGGACTACTGTGACGAGCGGGCACGCCGCGGTTACTTTGCCCCCGAGGGCAGCGCTGCCCGGCGGAGCGGTCAGGACTTTTTGTGGTATCTGTGGTGCGGCAAGCTGTCGCCGTTGTTCGGCCGCAGCGCCATGACCACCTTTGAGCGGCTGTATATTGCCGACCCCGCCACTCACGAGGAAGTCAAGGACCCCTATTATACATGGTACAATGAAGAGGCCGCCTGCCGCCGCATCCTGGCAGAATTCGGTCTGCCCGGCACCAGCCACATCGTCAACGGTCATGTGCCGGTGCGGGAGAAGAGCGGCGAGAGCCCCATCAAGGGCGGGGGCCGTCTGGTCGTTATTGACGGCGGGTTCTGCCGTGCCTACCATGAAAAGACCGGCATTGCAGGGTATACGCTGGTATACTCCAGCCGCACCATGTCCCTGCGGACCCATCAGCCCTTTGTCAGTGCCGAAAAGGCCGTGAACGAAAACATCGACATCGTGTCGCAGAAGAACATTCTGGAAACGGAGAACCACCGCATTCTGGTGGAAGAGACGGACGAGGGCGAGATCCTTCGGGAGCGGGTGCATGACCTGAAACAGCTGGTCAAGGCTTATCAGCTGGGCTGGATCAAGGAGACCTGCAGCGAGGATTGCGTCTGGTAAGGGGCGCTGATTGTAAAATTTTTGAAATAAGAAACAAAAATGTCGAATATCTCCGCAGATTCTGGGCAAAACAGAAAATAATCCGGCAGGGAAAAAGGGGGCTTTGCTTTTTGCCCGAAGTTGTGTATAATAAGATAGTTGTATCGTGAGGGTGTGTGCCCGGCGGTGCGCGGAGAGATCAAGCAAGAACCCTGAGTGGCCCTGCCGCTGGCGGGCCTGCGACAAGGAGATTATAAAATTGGAAAAGTTTGTTATTACGGGCGGCAAGCCCCTGCATGGCGAAGTTACCATTTCCGGTGCAAAAAATGCGGCTGTGGGCATTCTGCCTGCCACCATTCTGGCGGCAGATGTCTGTGTGATCGAAAATCTGCCGGACATCAGTGATGTGGCAGTCAGCCTGAAGATTCTGAGCACCCTGGGTGCCGGCATCAAGATGCTGAACCGCAATACCTACGAGATCGACACCACCCACCTGAACTGCACCAACGTCCCGGACGATCTGTCCCGCCAGATGCGTGCCAGCTACTACTTCCTAGGTGCACTGCTCTCCCGCTTTGGCAAGGCACAGGTGGCCATGCCCGGCGGCTGCAATCTGGGCCCCCGCCCCATCGACCAGCACCTCAAGGTGTTCAGCGCGCTGGGTGCAGAGGACAGCGTGGACTACGGTATGATCACCGTCCGCGCCAAGGAACTGAACGGTGCCCATATCTTCTTTGATAAGGTCAGCGTGGGCGCTACCATGAATGGTATGCTCTCCGCTGTGATGGCACAGGGCCAGACCATTCTGGAAAACTGCGCCAAGGAGCCCCATGTCGTTGATCTGGCAAACTTCCTGAATATGTGCGGCGCGGATGTGCGCGGTGCCGGCACCGATGTGATCAAGGTGCGCGGCGTGGAAAAGATGCACGGCTGCACCTACA
>OGDX01001181.1_pt1 | contig 14564 bp, 8 predicted proteins | sample 1570461 | NCBI WGS metagenome assembly OGDX01 (sample SAMEA2582172, study PRJEB24529) | metagenome
TAGACAGCTTTTACCGGGTCACTGAAACGATACTCTACGAAGAAATCGACGTTGACAAAATTATAGTCGGAAGTGATCATGAGAGAATCATCGGTTTCCGAAGAATTGGAATCTACATCATATCCCAGGGAAAATCCCTGAATGGTGGTATTTACTTTACGAACCTGCTGGATGAACGGTATCTTAAAATGAAGTCCGGGATCCGTTACCGCTTTGGCCTGGCCTAAAGTGATCAGAACCGCCTGCTCCTGTTCACGGATCTGGTAAGTGGAATTAAAAGCAAAAATAGCGATTACCAGAATCACAAGAATGATGCCGGGGACTTTCCACCAGCTTTTTTTCGTTTTTGCTGCTTCCGCGGTGCCGGAACCTAAATCTTCAAAGCCGTTCTGGCGATTACGGAAGGAGTTGAATTTTTTCATAAATATGCTCCCTTCTCATTGTAATTCGTTTATTGGTTGTATATTTTACTATATTAAAGGATGAATGAAAGGAAGGCAATGGAAAATTCTGCACGATAAAGAGGGTTAATGCCGGATTCTTATCAGTTGCAAAATTGTTCCAGTCGTAATATGATGAAAACATGTGGGATGAAAATTATCATATTTTAAAACCACAACAGAAATTACAGTAGAAAAGGATGGAAAAGATGAAAGTATATACTTGTTTTCCCGGCGGAAAAGCCAAAGCTCTGACCATGAGTTATGATGATGGTAAGTTACAGGATAAGCGGCTGATCGGTATTTTTAATAAATACGGGATCAAGGCAACCTTCAACCTGAATTACGGACAGGTCGGAGAGCGGCCCCGTATGACCTTCGAGGAAATGGAAGGATTATACGACGGTCATGAGATCGCAACTCATACCATGACCCATCCCACCATTGAGAGATGCCCACTGGTGGAAGTCGCAGAGGAACTGTTGGAAGACCGGAAAGGTCTGGAGAAATGGACCGGCCGGATCATCAGAGGACATGCATATCCCAACGGTTCTTACAGTGAAGAGATCAAACAGCTGTACCGTCAGTTGGGCGTGGCTTATGCCAGAGTGGTAGAGACGGTTCCGGATTTTGCACTGCCAAAGGATCCGTTGGAGTGGCATGCTACCTGCCATCATAATGATCCGAAGCTGATGGAGTACGCGGAATTTTTCGCCGATTTCAAGAAGAGCCAGTACCTGAAGCTGATGTATGTCTGGGGGCACAGCTACGAGTTCGATAATAATGACAACTGGGATGTGATCGAGAACTTCTGTAAATACATGGGCGGCAGAGACGACATCTGGTACGCCACCAACATCGAGATCATTGATTATATGGATGCCGCCAGACGTCTGATTTTCTCAGCAGACTGCAGAAGAGTCTACAATCCGAATGCCATCAGTGTCTGGCTTGAAATTGACGGAGATACTGTGATAGAAGTAAAAGGCGGCACCTGCCTGGAAATTTAATCATAACCTTCTTAATCATCATGCTTTTTTCGCTCTGTCGTTTTTCGTATAAACTGTTTTACCAGTTCATAAACAAGAAATCCAAACAGTCCGCCAATCGTATTTAAGATCAGGTCATCTACATCAAGACTTCCGACCTTGAACACAAGCTGCAGTATTTCCACAACAAGACTCAATTCAAAGCTGTAAAGCACCGTATACCGCAGTTTTCTGCACCGTTCATAGTAGATTGGCAAAAAAGTTCCAAATGGCATGAATGCAATGATATTTCCCACAAGGTTTAAAACCACTGCATAAGTACCGAGAACTTTTCGATAACGTATGAAACGCATGATTTCTTTTAATGGCACAAGATTATAGTGATATGCTCTCTCACTGTAAGTCCGTCCCATTTTTTCTGAAAAGAATAAGAAATAAAACAACACCGCAAAATAAACAGTGAACAATACGCCGGCAATCAGCCGGCGTCTTTTTTTTCTGTCATCCATCGCATTATTTACATCCATACTGTTCATAGTATGCATCAATTGCTTTTTTTATCTCATCATTAATGACAATTTTGCCCTGACACTCCTTATTGTAAAGATGTTCTACGACCTCTTCCATCGTTACAATCGCATTTGTCGGAAAACCATAAGTTTCCCGGATTTCATCAAGTGCACTCATTTTACCGCCAAGTCCCATTTCCATACGGTTTAAAGAAACCATCAGGCCAACGATCTCAACATTTGCAGCTCCTCTTACTTTCGGAACTGTCTCCTCCATGGATTTACCGGATGTTGTAACATCCTCGATCATGACAACACGGTCACCATCTTTTAAACTGCTTCCAAGGAAACTTCCCTTATCTGCTCCGTGGTCTTTTTCTTCTTTTCTATCCGAACAGTAACGGACTTCTTTTCCATACAATTTGCTGAATGCAACTGCTGTTACAACACTGATCGGGATTCCCTTGTATGCCGGTCCGAATAATACATCAAAATCATCTCCATACTTCTCATGGATCGCCTTTGCGTAATACTCACCAAGACGCATTAACTGTGAACCTGTCACATAAGCTCCTGCATTCATAAAAAATGGGGATTTGCGTCCACTCTTTAATGTAAACTCTCCAAATTTGAGCACATCACTCTCAACCATAAACTCGATAAATTCCTGCTTGTACTGTTCCATTTTATCTACGACCTCCTGTTTAACTTCCTTAATATCGATTGTTTGCACCTGATTCTCTCGTGTCTTCACAATTATTTTTATACTATCATAAGTGTCTTGGAATCTCAATCTCTTTTAACTTCATTTTTTAACCTGTAGAAAAGACATTAGAATTTTTATCAGACAAGACCCTATTTTAAATCTTCTGTTTCATAACATATCTGTCTATTCCGTCAGTTCTCCTATCACTGTGATAAATCTTTGCTCTGTAAGACCGGAACTTTCTATGGTAAATATAACTCCATCTTTTTCAAAAACAGCGACATAACTATACCCGCCAGTCTGCCCGATCGGATAACATCCCGCTGTGACCGTAATCCCATGCACCAGAGACGTGGCTAAATGTGTATCTGTAAATCTTGTCACGATCCCGGATTCCGTTGTACGAACTCCGATTTTCAATGTACGTTCTCCACTTTCATCCGAATAGATCAGACTATTATTATCATCCACTGCTTCTCCTGCTTTATCATATCCAACATGATAAACACCATCCGACAGGATGAATCCATCTGGAATGGAAGTCGGACAGATCTTTGTTCCAAAATATTCTTCCAGCCCCGCTGCGTCATAAGAAACAATCTGGTCCGGTTCTGCTACATCATAGGCTATACTTTCCATTTCGCGAATCTCATTAAAGATCAGACCGGTATCCTCTTCTGCTTTTTCCACCCCTGCCTCATCCGCTGATCCGGCTGCTGTACTTCCATACATACCATCATAATCATTGAAAACCGTATCCACAGAGTTATTTTTGTTTCCTGAATATCCATTCCTGATCCTTCCATAAAACATTCCTGCACCGATGATCAGCACAAATGCTGTCATACACATCGCCGCCGAAATAGTGATATGCGCAGGCTGTTCCTTCTCTAAAGGGATTTTTTCTCTTATAACATAAAACATCCGCTTCATCCGTGATTTTGATTTTATCTCAACTTCCGCATCTGAAACATACTTTGGATCAATATGCCCGAATGCATCAATCAGATCATCTGCTTTCACTGCTCACACCTCGATTCCTTCCTGAGCAAGACATTTCCGTAAACTTTCCCTTGAACGCATCAGAGACGATTTTACCTTGCTCTCACTGATGGAGAATCTCTTTGCGATTTCAGCTATACTGTCAAAATACCAGTACCTCCGCACAAAGATCCTGCGGTTTTCTGTCTTCATCCCAGCCAGAAAACGGTTAATCATCTCCGCAAGTTCCATATTTTCCACATGTAACTCCATATTTTCACCGGAAATACAGTCCTGCATCTCTTCATATATGTAAGAAATTTCTCCCTCTCCACGCTTTTTCGAATGATTTTTCCGGTAGCGGTCTAAGGATAGATTTCTTGTAATCGCTCCTAAAAACGCCTGCAATATCCCCGGCCGCTCTGTCGGCATGGAATTCCACGCCCGGAACCATGTATCATTCATACACTCTTCACAATCACTTTCATTGTGCAGTACATTCTGTGCTATCTTGTGACAATATGCTCCGTATTTCTGCTGTGAGCATGTAATTGCCCTCTGATCTCTGACCCAGTATAACTCAATAATCTTTTCATCCTCTAAAAACTGCCCCACGATCCGAATTATATCCTCCTGTAATGTTTATCCTGTTCTGTTATGATTTTACAGAGCATCTGCCGCACCAATAAAAACAGGTATCCCATTCTCCCTGTCTATGATCGCATAGACAAATGGCCTGTCCAGCACAACATTTTCCACTGCCTCCAGACACCCCATTGTTTCCACTTCCACAACTGTTGCCGCCCCGGCCTTTGTACCAAGTTCATTCACTTCAATCTTTGTCCGGTGCAATACCCGGCTGATATACAGATTATCCCCATTTTTACAATTCCCCATCTGTGAAAAATCTGCTAATTTCTCATCAAATGCATCATGCATTCCCATTCTGTCTAAAACTTCCGCTAATTCTCTCTGCGTCTCCGCCTTAAACTTTGGCATACCTGTTTGCACTATTGTATCATTTGCCTGAGCAATTGTCTTTAGAAAAGTTTCTCCATTCATCTGACTGATATAATCTCTGATATCCATATTCTCATCCGGAAGCAGTGCAACAAAGTCAAAGCCTTCTTTATACGGCTTGATAAATCCAACGGCATGCTCTTCCTTCAGAAAAGAATATTCCTCCGAATACATCATTGATACTGTTGAATGATTACCATCAATATCATAAAAATCAGCATCATGCACCTGTTCCTTTTCATACGGGTCCTTCCACTCCCCCTCAAATGCCACTGCATTTACAAGATACATAATAGCATATGGCGGTATCTGATCCATGATATCTTTGATCATTCCATCCGTGCGCCGGTCGATCCAGCGATTGATATCCTTTGTCGTTTTTTTATCAAAAGCCGAGGCAAAGATATCTGCCTGATAAAATTCAGCGTTTAACTTCAGAAAATCATCTGCCGGTACAAAGTTCTCATCAGAATCTTTGTACCAGATAGAATTCGCTGTATATAAATGATTATTTTTTTCCTTTGGCATGGAACTTTGCAGACGCTGCAGCTCCCGATTGAGAAGATCAAGCGAGCAGTCTGCCGTACCGCAAAGTACACTCTCCATCTGTTCCAAAGTCTCGCCTGATGCTCCGTTTGCAGTCATGGCAAGCGCATTTATCACGGAATATGGTGATATCATTGTATTTTTTCCAGCTTCATAGCTATTTTGAAAAGCCTTTATTGCAAAATCAGCATAACTGTCCGCAAATATTTTGTCTGATTTTTCATCCGATGGCAGCATCTGAACATTATCTCCGGATTTTCCAGTATCTTCTTTCGTTACATTCAATTTCCTTGTCGATCCTGAAAGATGCATGCCTTCTACATTAGAACACGCAGCTATCCCTGATAACAGAATACCAGCTGTTAAAAATAATGCTACTATCTTTTTTGCTCTTTTTTTCATCTTCTCTTCCTCCATTGTATCTGTTTCCTGTTGTTTCATTGCTCTTCTATAGAAAAAGACGCAAATGGGTAACTGCCCGTTGCGTCTTTTTCCAATTTTTTCCAGCATAGAATTTGCCTTACTATATTTTCCAGTCCCCATGTAACACATCACTGTAAGACAATCTAATTCGTCATTTTCTACTGAAATCTTCTTTCTGATCTTTTCCAGCTCTTTTGGTCTCAACATCATTCGCGATAAGTATATCATATTTCACCAGTCGTTTTCCACATAACCGTAAAAAAGTAAAAAACCATACGATACATTTTCTATATATATCGCATGGCTTTACTTATTGCTTTACTTATTGCTTTTCAACTGAAACAATTGTTCCCGAAAATGCATCCACTTCTGAAAGTTCCCCGGTATATGTTACTTTTACTTTATCTCCAACAGAAACATTTTCCAATCCCTGTGGTTTTGCATCAAAACTTAATTCATAGGAAGCACCACTATCATCTGTCACAATAAACATAAAATCTTTGATCTCGTCCACCGTTCCATTCAGTGTTTTCTCTTCGCCTGTTACCGCTTCAGCTGTATTTTCCGGTACAGCTTCAGTCTGTAACTCTGTTTCAGCGTTACCCTCTGCACCAGCCTGCTGTTCTTTCTGCATATTATCCTCTGCCTGTACTTCCTGCTGCACTTCATTTCCGGCATCAGCACGATTCGTGCTTCCACATGCTGTAAATATGGACATACACATTACCGTTGCTAATACATAAATTGTTTTTTTTCTCATTCCGAATATCCTCCTGCGTGTTTTTATTACTTATCATTTGTAAGTTTCATTTATTTAGATAAAATAATAACAAAAAAAGTTTCATAAAAAAAAATTTTTTATTCCCGTTTCCTCATTCAATTTCTATATTTTCTTATAAACCGCCTTTGAACCGATTCCTTTTGATTTTAGTAATTTTTTATAAGCATTTAATTTACTCTTCGGAACCTTCACAACAGCCTTTGCATAAATACCTGAAAATGCCTTCTTTCCTACAGTTTTTGCAGTAAGTTTCTTTGTTTTTATCGTAATAGTTTTCAGTTTCTTATCACCACAAAATGCCTGTATACCAATTTTCTTTACTTTTTCCGGAATTACAACTGCTGTAAGTGCCGTACATCCAGAAAATGCCTGATTTTCAATAGTGGTTACATTTTTTCCAATAGAAAGTTTTTTCAGTTTTGTACATCCCTTAAATGCATATTTTCCAATCGTCACAACATTATTTCCTATTGTTACTTTCTGGATCTTTCTGTTATTCTTGAATGCACTGTCTGTTACAGCCGTCACTGTATACATTACTCCGGCTTTTTCAACTTTCTGCGGAATAGTGATAGATGTTGCTTTCGTATTTGTCGTTTTTACATACTCAACAGATGGTTTCTTGGAATCAGCACTTGTTACACGATATTTCGCCCTGGTTTTCTGATCCGTAAATGTAGCTCCCTTCTTTAAAACCTTATTACCAGTATCTTCTTTCTCCGAATTATCTTTTTCAGTGTCTTTTTTCTCTGTATCTGTCTTTTCTGTATCTGTCTTTTCTGTATTTTCCTTTCTGATAACAAAACTGATCGTTCTGTTTCCAGTATAATTACCGATTCCATCAACTTTTATCTTCGCAGTTCCGGCATTGATGTTATTGCTGTACGTCAGATGGTAATCCACCTCTTCCGATAATGTTACCTTACCATTTTTTACTTTCACTTCCGGATAAATTTCCGCGCCACTGTAAATCTGGTCTGAAATTGCTCCTATGGTCAACTGTGAGATATTATATGGATCGATCGTAAACTGTTTTTCAACCACACCACTATACTGATCTTTTCCTGTTACATATATGGTTGCCGTTCCCGCATCTACATTATTGTTATAATAAACACTGTAATCCGTCCCCTCTGCAAGTTCCACATTATCGTGAATGACTGTAACTTCCGGTTTGATTGCTTTTCCGGTGTATGTCAGTTTGGACTGCTTTAAGATAACATCCTCTTCCTGCAATTCCTCCCTGCTTTCAGGATCTTTTTCTGTAACAATAACGATCAGGTCTTTTTTATAAACTCCATCCTCCGACGTATAGGAAACTGTTGTCTGACCTTCTGCAATTCCCTTGATCAATCCGTTCTGATCTACCGTAGCAATTGTCTGGTCTGCGCTGCTCCATGTAAATTTCTGCGTCAGATTTCCAGTCGTATATACATCTTCTTTATAGGTTTTTCCTTTTTCCACGGCAATCGCTGTGTCATTCAGTTCTACGGATGGTTCTGCAACAACAACCGCACAATCCACATAGCAGTTTCCTGTATAGGAATATCCCCTCAGATAAGCCGTTCCGTATTCTTTTGCCGTTACCGTACCATCCTCATCTACGGATGCAACATCGGAATCCGAGGATGTCCAGTTAATATCCTGATGTGTTGCATTATACGGTTCAACCTGTGCTTCAATTTCAGTCTGCTCATTCGGAGCAACAAAATAAACACTGTTATCAAGTTTAATGCCAGTTACTTCCACCTCATCCGAAGTTACATTTACCGTACAGTAATCCGCATATTTGTAATCCGATGTGATTGCAAAAATCTGGGTACTTCCCACACCATTTGCACTCATCTTTCCATTTTCATCCACACTTACTACATCTTCATTCAGAGAATACAGTTCTACTTCATTTTGCCCGTCACTCCGGTATAAAGTGTATTCAAACTGCTCCGTATTTCCCGCTAAAAGATTCCAGGTACTCCGTTTAATTTTTAAAATACCATCTGTATCTTCCGTCTCCGAAATCAGATATACTGCCTTTTGTACAGAACTGCTGTTTTTATTACCTGCACATGCAATTGCCTGTAAAACAGTATTTTTCTCGATTGGAATCTCCTCTGTGTACAATGTACTGTACTGATTTGGCACCGTACCGTCCGTCGTGTAATGAATCTCTGCCCCGTTCTCTGCAGAAAGTTTTACACGGAATGTGCCGTCATACGCTCCTGATGCAACCGATATCGTCGGCATTTCTGCTGTCTCAAGATAAATATAATTCGGATACAGCTCCAGATCACTCTTGACACAGGTATAATCTGCACTGCTCCAGCCAACAAAACTCATTCCCTCTTTCTGTGATACCTGAGGTGCTGATGCCTGCCTGCCATATGCTACTTCCTGTGTGCTTAGGCACTGCCCATCATAATCATAAAATTTTACGGTATAGGTTTTTACTTTATACTCTGCTGTCAGGATCATATTACCGGTAACTGTTGTCGGCATCGCTCCACTGTCATCCATCCAGCCTGACAGTTCATATCCTTCCACCTCTCCTAAAGATGGAACCACAAGTTCATCACCTTCGTAATAATCTGCAATTTCAAAATTCTTTCTGCTCCAGTCTACCCAGACCACTGTGTACTGATTTTTCTCGTACTGTGCTGTCAGCGTTATATTGTCATGAATATTGGTTGTTCCTGTATCCCATCCGGTAAAATGGTACTGCACCCTCGTCGGATTCTCCGGCAGAACTGCAGTTTCACCCTCTGTTACCTGCTGGGTAGAAAGAATCGTTCCATCCCAGTCTGCAAAATTAACTGTATAGACAGGAAGTGGTGCTTTGATCGTATCCAGATAAACTGGCTCTGATGTTCCCTCTATTGCAAGATCGATCGTGAAATCTCCTGTTTTTGCAGAAACTTCTTCTCTGGTCTTGAATGTAAAACTGTAAGAACCATCACTTCCAATGGTAGTCTGTCCGACGTATTCATTGTTATAATCCGCAGCCTCTTCATTTTTATATACCAGCAGTGTTGCCTGCTTGCCGGAGAATTCTGATGCAACTTTTCCTTTTACCGTACGCACCGTACCGGTATTATCTTCTTCACCTTCTACTTTTGCCTTGTAACGGTAAACCGTTCTTGTTTCCACCTGCCTGGAATCGGAATTTGAAACTGCTCCTGTCTGCCATCCTGACCAGTTCCCCCATTTATAATAGTAATAGGTATAATTTTTCCCACGGTCTCTGTAACGCCATTCTGTGTGGGAAGTTGCAGGAACATTGGACGTGCTTTCTAAGAACCATACCTCATTATCAAAATTAACACCTCGTCCACCATTGTTATTATTGAGTCTGTATGCGGCATGTCCATTGTAAGAAGTATAATAATACATTGCCGGTGCTGATCCATCTGCCTGACTAAATGTATATTTTGTTCCTCCCATACTTGATGAATAAGTATAATAATATGCTCTCGCACTGCTGTTATAATAACGGTAATAATAGTAATTATTGACACTGTACGCATTGGAATCCGTCACACTTCTTGTCTCTACCTGTCTGCTGTCGGATGACGAATAGCTGTTTCTTGACCAACTGCTCCAGTTTCCATAGTTTCCCCATGCCCATGTCGTATTATATTTTGTCCATCCATTTAAGGAAGATGCCGTACTTGTCGTTGTCTGTTTATCTCTGTACCGGTATTCAGTCCGGCTCTCTACCGTATAAGAACTATCTGGTTTTGTGGTTGACCAGTTGCTCCACTCTTTTGTCGCAGCAACATTCTTGCTGGCAGAGATCGGTATTCCGGTTGAAAATTTATCCACGATCACAATATCAACGCTTGCTGCCGCACCCTCATACGGGATAAAAATTTCCTGATTTGACTTGGTTGCCCCTTTTGCCATAGTAAATGCACTTGATTCTGTCGTTGCAACCAGTTTTCCTCCGGATGTCTTTAAAGATGCGATTGCTCTTCCGGATGTCTTTGCATTCGGATAATTCGTCATATTATAGGTAAGTGTATATCCGCCATCCCCATAAATGCAGCTTACCGGAGTCACAACGATTGGAAGTTTCTCATTCGCCCATCCAAAACTTGCCTTGATAACAGCATTTGCCTTCACATTCTGGTAGTCATTACTACTCCAGCCCATAAATGTATATCCGACTTTGTCAGTTGTTGGATTTTCCGGTGGTGTCGCAGATTCAAGATATTTTACTTTTTCTTCTTTTAATACTGCACCATCCTCATTTTGAAACGATATTTTATAGGTATTGATCGTGTATTTTGCAGTTACTTTAACATTACCTGTAACCTTGCGGTAATTTGAATCCCACCCCTGGAACGTGTATCCTTCACGTTTTGGTGCCACCGGCGGTGTTGCATCATGACCATAAGCAACCTGCTCCGTCTTTAACAGTTCCTCTCCATTCTCCGTATTCTGCACAAAAGAGACTGTGGAAAGTGCATGTGCCGTCAAAGTCTTTGCCAGCACTGCTGTTTCACTGTTTTTTGTTCCTTTTGCATATGCTGTTACCTGATAGTTTCCTGCATTTGGCAGAATCAGTGAAACAGAAGCCGCATTTTTATCCTGAATGTCAACGGTTCTGCTGTAACTGTTTCCATCGGTTCCTTTCACGATCACGGTATATCCGTTTACTGCTGCAGAATCTGCCTGCCAGCTTACATTTACAATCTCTCCTGTCGCAACATCTGTCTTATCCACAGACAGTGACGGTTTCTTCGGAACTACATCGCCCCGTGTTTTTACCCCATAATCCGGTGAATAAAAAAGTCCCTCTTCCGTCTGGATATAAAATTTATAGTAATACTGTGTTCCCGGTGTCAGAGTCATGCCAAAGTCCGTATCTGTTCCCTGCCAGATATAGCTTGATCTGGTACGTGAACCCACACCATATGCACTCTGTCCCTCATCTCTGTGATTGATTTCATTCTTATTTGCATCCAAAAGCATCATCCCAAGACGCAGGATTTTCTTACCGTTTGGGTTTTTGAAAACTGCACGTCGTCCGAAACTCGTCTCGGTCGTGTAGACCTGCTGTGCGGTACCGGACTGCTCGGAGATCGATGGGGATTCGGATTTGACCTGTCCTCTTGGCAATTCGTACGGGGCAGAATAAACGATTGCACTATAAAATCCGTTAATATTTACTTTTCTTCCCCACGAAATTTTACAATTTCCATATGCATTAGCTTCACCTACGGTTATATAATCACCATTTACATCTGTTACCATCACATAATGATCATTACCATATGTATCAGCATCTCTATAACATATAACATCCCCCGGTTTTAAACTTCTTAAACTGCCCGAACTCTTTGATCCATGAACCCAATCAGAGTTGCCATATACCAAATAAGCAAGTCTTCTCGCAAATCCACAACATTGCAGCCCACCATCAAAATTATTACAGTCATACCATCCATTATATATAACAGCTCCTGTTTTATGTGTATGACATGGAAAATCTGTTACACTATCAGCAAATGAGTCATTTTTTCCAAATAGTGCATCACCTGTCTGACTTTGATTTTTTACAAGATGATTCCAATATTTTCCATCTGGAAATCTATCCTGAAGCTGCTGTAAATTAAGCCGTTCCGTTCCTCCTCTCTTTGCATACACTTCCGTCGTCATCACGCCTTCCATGCCCGGTATTCCATCAAAAACACCAAGCACCATCGCAATGCAAAGAAAAAGTGCCGCAGCTCCTTTCCATTTTATTTTCCATTTTCTCATGCAAATCTCCTCCTTTGATCTTTATCATTTTCCAGTCTGTTATCATTTCTGTCATTTTTTATTTTATCATGTCAAAATAGCAACTTCAATAATAAAGATAGCAAAGTAACATTTTTCACGCGGATTTTCAGATTCTTTTATATACTTTACTTCTATGAGAATGAATTATTCGACAAATGGATGAAATGCTTTTTCCGGCAGATGTGCGTTGCCCGGCGGATGGTGGTTCACAACTTAGTGGCTGGCAAATTACATCCAGCCGGGAACTATTTTGTGACTTTGGGAGAAAATTAGGCAATCTTAGTCTGCCTGTTCGTAACACAGTGTTGTGCTGCCACGGACGGCAGCACAAGTCTTAATGCCCCCGGACGGGGCGTTTAAGACGCACACGTCACTCCGAGAAACATTAAATCAGGCTGACTTAGACTTGCCTTATTTTCGTACAACGGAACAAAACAGTCCCGGCTTGATGCAATTTGCCACTCAAAGACCTGCAAAACCACCCTTCGCCGGGTAACTCAAGCTAACCACAAACCAGCATTTGTCAGGGCAGTTTATATGATGATAATTCAATTTTGCAGATAATTGGAAAAAGGAGACCAGCAATGGATGAAACAGGAAGAAAAATCACAAAAATAGCGCGTGAGGCATCTAAATTTACACTAAAAATGATGAAAGAAGAGGGAATCGGAACAGCAGAATTTGATTTCATCCATTTTATCAGGCACAATCCAGGTGTCACACAGGCAAAAGTCATAGAACAGTTAAAGATTGACAAAGGAGCAGCCGCAAGGCGCGCAGCAAGTTTAGAGAGCAAAGGCTATCTTTACCGGAAACCAAACCCTAAGGATGGCAGAAGTCAGCTTTTGTATGCAACAGAGAAAGCAGAACAATTAAAAAATTCAAAGGCACATATTGAGAGTGTGTTTTATGAATGGCTGTTAGCAGAGCTGCCGGAAGACGAGAAAGTACCGTTTTTGAAAACGTTAGATAAGATTTACTGGAGATCTAAGGAGCAGCGGAGAGCAGAGTTTAAAGATGTGTCAAAACTTGTGGAAACAGGGGAAAGTGACATGGCAGAAACGGATGGTGAGACGGATGAGTGATAATTGTGGCAGAAAAAGCAATGGAAAAGAAATAAGTGGATTTCAGGCGGATCGGGTTATTTCTTATTTTAAAATGGAGTGGCAGGTTCTTCTTGCAGTGACAGTTTCCGGACTGATCTATAATTTAGGACTTCTTGCAGGACCATGGTTTGAGGGAAAAATGGCGGGATGTTTGGTGGATATCCTTGGAGGCAGAGCAGGGTTTCCTGACATGGGAAAACTGGTTGCAGCATATGTGATCGCGATTGTGGTAGTACAGAGTTCGAGATATATCAAGCGTTTTTATGTGAGACGTTTTGCAAATAATGTCAACCGGCGCATGAAGCATGTGCTCTATAACAGTCTTGTGCATAAAAGCAGGGCAGAACTTGAGGAGGAAGGTGCCGGAAATGTCATGACAAAGGCAATCCTTGATGTGGATGACTGTGCGGAGGGTATGCGGAAATTTACCACGGAAATATTTGATACCGGAGTGGCGCTGCTTGCATATGCCGGAATGTTACTCTTTTATGACTTTAGACTTGCTGTTTTAAGTATGCTGTTTCCCCCGGTTTCTTATTTTCTGGCTGAAAAAATGAAAGAAATCGTACAGCGGACAGGGGCGGCTTATAAGGAGCAGTCCGGGATTTTAAGTGCAGCTACCTTAGACCGGGCGTCAAATGCGATTACTTACCGTGTTTATGGCTGTGAGCAGGAGCGAAAAGATTCTTATGAAAAAAATCTGTCAGCATATGAAAAATCTGCAGTGCGGGTAAATATCTGGAGTGCGGCATTTCCACCGGCCTACCGTGTTATTTCTATGGCAGGTGTTCTATTTATTTTATATTTTGGAAGTAAAAACGTACTTGGAAACGGATGGAGATCCTGGGACGTGGCAGCATTTACCACCTTTCTTACCTGTTTTACCAAACTTTCCGTTAAATCATCAAGTGCGGCAAAACTTTTTAATGCAGTCCACAAGGCACAGGTCTCCTGGAAGCGGATCAAACCTCTCATGAAATGTGTTGAAAATGATGGCGAAAGCAGTGTTCAAAAGCCGGAAAAACTTGAAGTTTCCCATTTGGGTTTTGCATATCCGGGTGGAACAGATATTTATGAGGATATTACTTTTTCGGCACAGCCGGGACAGATCATCGGTGTTACCGGGGCAGTTGCATCCGGCAAATCGACATTTGGCAAGACGTTTCTGTGTGAATATCCTTATAAGGGAAGCATCCGTTTTGCTGGTGATGAGTTAAGTAAAATGGAAAATTCTGTACTGACCGGGACAGTGGGATATTTAGGTCATGATCCGGAATTATTT
>OGDX01001182.1_pt1 | contig 14555 bp, 8 predicted proteins | sample 1570461 | NCBI WGS metagenome assembly OGDX01 (sample SAMEA2582172, study PRJEB24529) | metagenome
TATTTCGTCGCGTGTCCATTTACCTTCATCGGGATGGAGAAAATAAATGCCGAGTCCCGGAATCACCTGCCGTCCGTTGCTCTGTTCCTGCCAGTCGAGGGCGAAAGGGTAGAAATTGTTTCCCTGGAAATACATCATCGGATAAATCTGATCCATAATACCTTCTCCCATCCAACCTTGCGGGTCCTGATAAACGGTAAAGAAAGCATTCCATCCACGGGAGGGGTAACGAGAAGTATCACGGTATTTACCTACCGGGCAGGTACTAACTTTCACCCAAGGTTTCATAGCTTTTATACCTTTATATATATAACGTACAATTTCGGAGATATTATCCCGGCGCCACTGATCCAGCGTACGTCCTTTATTATATCGGCGGAAATCATATTTATCAGGAAAAAGAGGAGCATTCTCTGGATAACGCAGATAGTCGAAATGCACTCCGTCCACATCATAACCGCTAACGACTTCCCGCACCAGTTTCATCAAATACTCCTTCGTTGCCGGATGTCCCGGATTGAGGAAATATTCGCGCTTGTAAGGAACGCATATTTCTTTCATCCGCTTGGTGACAGACTGACTGCCGAGCGAAGCAACATGCTTCTTATTCCCTAGTGGGATAGTTACCATCCAGGCATGACATTCCATTCCCCGCTTATGACATTCCTCAACGGCGAAAGCCAGTGGATCATAGCCGGGGTTTCCTCCTGTCTTTCCGGTCAGGATCGAATTGAAAGGTTCGATTGCCGAAGGATATAATACATCTCCACGTGTACGGGTTTGAAATAGGACAGTGTTGAAGTTGGCAGCCTTCAACTTATCAAGAATATCTATTAACTCTTCTTTCTGCTTGCGGATTGTTTGAGGGGTTGTTGCACGTGTGCGAGGCCAATCCAGTCCGTACACCGCTGTCACCCATGCGGCACGAACTTCGTGCTTGGGTTGCGCAACAATTGAGAGGAAAGGAAACAAAAGTGAAAGAATGAAAATAGTATAGCGCATATCCTTTATTTTTTGTTTTAAATCCCTGCAAAGTTAGTAAAAGTGTCGGTATTGTTGGGCTGTTTCGTGAGATTATGTTACATTTGCCAAGTTAAAAAAACGACACGCTATGATTACATTTACTCTATGCCTGCTGGCGTTGATAGTAGGCTATTTTACGTATGGACGCCTGATGGAACGCGTCTTTGGTCCTGACGACCGTAAAACACCGGCTCTTACCAAGGCGGATGGAGTGGACTATATTCCATTGCCCACCTGGAAGATTTTCATGATTCAGTTTCTTAATATTGCAGGTTTGGGTCCTATCTTCGGTGCCATTATGGGAGCAAAATTCGGTACGGCCTCTTATCTATGGATTGTACTGGGAACTATTTTTGCCGGTGCTGTACACGATTATTTATCAGGAATGCTTTCTTTAAGGCATAACGGTGAGAGTCTTCCTGAAATAATCGGCCGTTATCTGGGACTTCCTACCAAACAGTTGATGCGTGGCTTTACTGTGGTTCTGATGATATTGGTCGGGGCTGTGTTTGTTGCCGGACCTGCCGGTTTGTTGGCCAAGCTAACACCCGATTATATGGACGTAACCTTTTGGATTATTATTGTTTTCATTTATTATATGTTGGCTACCCTGCTGCCGGTAGATAAGATTATTGGCAAGATTTATCCATTGTTTGCCATTGCTTTGTTGTTTATGGCAGTTGGAATATTAGCTATGTTGATATGGCACCATCCGGCTTTGCCCGAAATAACAGACGGTATACAAAATACTCATCCTGCCGGTTTGCCTATTTTTCCTATCATGTTTGTGTCTATTGCTTGTGGTGCCATTAGTGGTTTCCATGCTACACAGTCACCTTTGATGGCACGTTGCATGAAGAATGAAAAGTATGGTCGTCCAATCTTTTACGGAGCAATGGTGACAGAAGGTATTGTGGCATTGATATGGGCAGCGGCTGCCACTTATTTCTTTCATCAGAATGGAATGGAAGAAAGTAATGCTTCAATAATAGTAGATCGTATAACAAAAGAATGGTTAGGAACCATTGGCGGATTGCTGGCTGTGCTGGGGGTGATTGCAGCGCCTATCACCAGTGGAGATACCGCATTGCGTTCAGCTCGGTTGATTGTTGCCGACTTTATGCATTTGGAACAAAAAAGTATAACAAGACGTTTATTGATTTGTATTCCTATCTTTGCTGTGACTATTGGTATTTTGCTATATAGTCAGCGCGATGCGGCAGGATTTGATATGATTTGGCGTTATTTTGCATGGTGTAATCAAACATTGTCTGTCTTTACTCTATGGGCGATAACTGTATATTTGGTGCGCATGAAAAAGAATTATTATGTCACACTGTTGCCGGCTTTGTTTATGACAGCTGTTTGTTCTACTTATATTTGCATTGCGCCCGAAGGATTGGCTCTTTCCGGCTATATCTCTTATGTGTTGGGAGGAATATGTACGCTGGTTGCAGTTATAGGATTTATAACTTGGTATAAAAAACAAAATAGTATAGTATATGAGGAAATATAAGAAATCAACCTGGTTGCCTGTGGCTTTATTTATTTACACCACGATAATGGCTGTTTATTTTATTCCGCGGAATACGGAGATTGGTAATGCAGAAAAATATGTCACTATAGGGGTATCCTATCTTATTATTGCTTTGCTTTGGATTGTTCTTCGTAAGCAGGAGAAACGTAGAGAACAGGAAGGTCAGAATATGGAGAACAAAAAATAGAATATTTACTTAAACGACAATTGTATGAAGAAATTTTTAGTCAGCTTGGTGATGTTGGTAGTAACAACATTGGGTGCACATGCACAATTTGAAAAGGATGTTTGGTATGTGAATGCCTCACTGACAGGACTTGACCTCTCTCATAGTAAGTATGAAGGAACCAACTTTGGTTTTACATTGGGAGGTGGTGCTTTTGTAGCCGATAACTTTGCAGTATTGTTAAACTTTAAAGGACAGTATGTGGAACATGGAACAGATGAGACTAGTATTGGCGCGCAGGGACGCTATTATTTATCCAGCTGTGGAGTATACGGTGGACTTGGAATGGCTTACAAACATCTTTCTAGTGGGGATTATAAGAAAAATCTTGTTTGCCTGACACCGGAAGTGGGCTATGCATTCTTTTTAGGACGAAATCTGACAGTAGAACCTGCTGTATATTATGATTTGAGTTTTAATCATACTTCTGAATACAGCAAATTGGGATTCAAAATAGGATTCGGTCTTTATTTTTAGTAGTATACAAGGTATGAAGTAAAAAAATACGGTAGGGATGGGGTTTAAACCTTCCCTACCGTAAATGATAAATTCTCAGAGCTTGTTTCTCTTTTTTCTTTATTTAGTGGGCATATAAATGAGTGAACGGAATCTCTTTACCATCATTTCCACTAACTTTCATTTTCAGTTGACCGCCGTTTTGATCAAAGTAACGAATTTCAATCGGGTGATATCCTTTAGCTAAAGCTTTTTGGCCTACTACTTCACGAGGACCATGAGGACCGTCATTATCAATTACTTGTTCGCCATCAATCACTAACGTACTGCCATCATCCGACAAGAGTGCAAAAGTATAAATATCATCCTGAGGAGCATTAATGTAACCTTTGATAATCAAACCGATATTACCTTTTACTTTCTTGGGAATCATTACATCTTCGATAGAATAATTTCCATTTACCGGTGCCTTTTCAATTTCGGTACATTTATTTCCTTTGAATTCATGCCAAGTAGCTTTCAATCCGGGATTGGATGGTGCAGCTGTAACGGCCGGAGTATACTCGCTCTTGATAAAACGAGTGGTGGTGATATCTCCCGGTTTACCGTTCGGGCGGAATGTGCGGAATGTGAAATCAGTTGTTTCAGTTACTTTTACCGGACCGTCATACTTAGGCGACTGCAAAGTGGGAACAGAACCGTCTGTGGTATAGTGTATTTCAGCACTTGGGTCGAGACAGGTGATGTTGACAATACCTTCACCGATAAAGGCATTTGTCTTGTTAAAACCCTCCAAATCAGGAATACGGTAATTGATATTCATAATGTTGAGGCGTTCAAATTGGTTGGCAAGACGCCGGGCAAATGCATTCCAGTCTTTCTGTGAAGGATTGCTCCAACCCAATTCGGCGATAGCCAACAGACGAGGAATTGCCATATATTGCATACGTTCACGTGAAGGAATCCATTCGCACCAAACATTACCTTGCACACCTAATACTAACGGTTGCATTTCAGCGTTTTGAATTTCGCTCATCGGATCATAATTATAAATATTGGCTACTGAATTCTTATCTTCCTGATAGTCTAGATAGAACTGTCCGTTAGGAGTGAAAATGATAGGATTTCCTTGTCCTGTTGTTTTAGAAGGAGCATTCTTAGCCCAACTGCGCCACCACATGACAGTTGCTGTTTTTGAAAGTCCGCCTTCGATAATTTCATCCCAACCGATCATTTCTTTTCCTTTATCGTTAAAGAATTTTTCCATATCATGAATGAACCATGATTGTAGTTCTTCTTCAGTCTTCAGCTTATTGTCACGCATACGTTTTTGACAGTCGGGACATTTCTTCCAGTTGGTTTTTTCTACTTCATCACCACCGATATGTACATATTTGTAAGGGAAGAGTTCGATGAGTTCGCTATATACATTCTTGCAAAATTCTATTGCCGAGTCTTTTCCGGGACAAACGGGAGAGGAGAAGGTGGTTCCCCAACCGGTTTCATCGAAACAAGATACCCCTTCATAATTGCTTATGGCAGCCAGCATATGTCCCGGCATATCTATTTCGGGAACAATGTCAATACCACGTACTTTAGCGTATGCAATCACCTCTTTGATATCTTCCTGGGTATAATAACCGCCATACAGTGTATCACCTTCTACAATGCGAATCTTGCTTTCGGGAATAGCCATGTCAGGATTATCGTTCACCTTTGATTGGCGGATGCATTCTTTGTCATGAGAATTGAATTTGCGCCAAGCACCTTTTTCGGTCAGCAAAGGATATTTCTTTATTTCGATACGCCAACCCTGGTCGTCGGTGAGATGCCAGTGGAACTTATTCATCTTATAGAGTGCCATTACATCCAACAGTTCTTTTACTTCATCTTTGGAATAGAAATGGCGTGAAACATCCAGCATGATGCCTCGCCAAGTAAAGCGGGGGGCATCATTGATTTCCACACTCGGAATAGCCCAATCTACACCGTCCACTATTTGTTTGGATTCAATTTGAGGAGGGAATAATTGGCGTAAAGATTCAATTCCGGCAATAACTCCACCATAAGAGTTTCCTTTTATATTGATTTTCTTAGTGTCGGTTTTTAATTGGTATGCACCCTCTTTGCCTTCAACTTCCCCCAATGAGAGGGTGATGGTTCCTTCTCCGTCTTGTACTTTTATGTTATATCCGGTGGAAGGAGAAAGTATTCCTGCCAGATATTCGGCAGCCGGAGCCAGCCGGGAATCAGTGATGCCGATGGTGCAACTTTTAGGAAGAACGAATGCGCTGCTGTCTTGTTGAACATTGTTCGGCAGCGGGACGATAGAAACGTCTCTGACAGAGGGAGGAGTGGAAGTACAAGCACCCAACAGCAATGAGCTCGTCACGGTGCAAGCAGCAATCCATTTTTTATAAGTCTGCTTAATCATAAGATAAATTTTTAGGTAGTTAATATATTAGTATTGGAATGTCACTAGAACACCTTTATGGTCTGTCGGCCATACATTCTGCGGTTCGATGAATTTATCTTTTGAAGTTTCCTGTACACGCTGAGAACGTACAATAGAACCTTTAGGACCAAAGATTGCTGCATCTTTCACGGTCAGCCCTTTTTCGGGATAGAACCAAATATAGTCGATACGGTCGCGTTCATCGGCTTTGGGTGCCCAAGTGATTTTTTCGGCAGGTTTGGCCGGATTGTCAGAAGGATAAGTAAAGCCGGGATAGTCAAGCACATTGGGATAGAAAGAACGGTAAGCATCAACGAAACCGGCTTCATCCAGCAAGACGGGCACTGTCCAAGGAATTACTAATCCGTGGTGGTCGTAAAGGTTCTTGGTTTCTTCTGTCCAATCCTGGTGCGAGGGTTCATTGAAATCACCACCCAAAATAATGGTATATCCGGCTTCCCGGTCTTTCTTTGCCTGCTCGATAAACATCTTGATGGCATCATCACGTTGTGACGCGACATTTCTTTCCAGAACTTCTTCAACTGTAGTGGGAATAGGAATTTCTTCCCAAGTAGAACCGTCATATCCACGTACATTATAATATGCATCATCCAGATAATCCAGATGAGAGGTATAAACGGCCATTTTCTTTCCATTCATGTCGGTTGTCAAACGGTAAATACTTCCGTGGTCACCGTTTTCGGGGAAGACAGTCAGTGAGTCGGTAATCGGATAGCGGCTAAGTAAACCGGTATCGTATGTATAGAAGGAATAATAAGTTTCTCCTTTTTCTTTCAGCGACCGGGTGAGGCGTGCTGTAAAATTGGTGTTATTATAATTACGCACTTCACTGAGGGTTACAAAATCGGGGCGAAGACGAATAATTTCATCGACAATAGCCTCATAACCGCCGGGAACCATGGTCCCTTCTTGCCAGATATTCCATTGCAAAACGGTAAATTCCTTTTTTTCCTGTGTGCATCCTGTGAGAACAAGCCATAGGAACATGGATAAATAAAGTAGTTTTTTCATTGTTTATTTATTTAAGATTATAAATATTTCTCTTTTAAGAACTGTCCGGTATAAGAGGCTGCACATTGGGCTATTTCTTCCGGTGTGCCGGCAACGACCAGATTACCACCCATTTTTCCACCTTCCGGTCCAAGGTCGATGACATAATCGGCGCATTTTATTACGTCCAGATTATGTTCGATGATAACGATGGTATGCCCTCTGCTGATAAGCGCGTCAAAAGCTTCCAACAACTTCTTGATATCATGGAAATGCAAACCGGTAGTGGGTTCGTCAAAGACAAAAATAGTAGGCTGTGTCTTTTCCACACTTAGGAAATAGGCCAGTTTCACACGTTGGTTCTCACCACCGGACAGTGTAGACGAAGATTGTCCCAATTTAATATATCCCAATCCCACGTCTTGCAGCGGAGTGAGTTTCTTCACAATCTTTTTTTGTCCGTGTTCGGTAAAGAATTCTATAGCTTGATTCACGGTCATTTCCAGTATATCATATATATTCTTATCTTGGAATTTCACTTCCAAAGTATCGCTTTTAAAGCGTTTGCCGTGACAAGATTCACATTCCAGTACCAAGTCGGCCATAAACTGCATCTCCACCGTAACCGTTCCGTCGCCTTTGCATTCTTCACAACGTCCTCCTTCGGTGTTGAAAGAAAAGTATCCGGCTGTGTAACCCATTTGTTTGGCCAAGGGTTGCTCTGCGTAAAGTTTACGGATTTCGTCGTATGCTTTTACATAAGTCACCGGGTTGCTGCGTGATGACTTCCCGATTGGATTTTGATCGACAAACTCAATGTCCTTAACCATCTGTATGTCACCGCTGATAGAAACGAATTCTCCCGGTCGCTCACTGCTTTCACTGTATTCCCGTTTCAGCGCTTTATAGAAAACATCACGCACCAATGTGCTCTTTCCCGAACCGCTGACACCTGTAACTACTGTCATTATATTTAGAGGGAAACGTACATCCACTCCTTTCAGATTGTTTTCTCTGGCTCCTTTTATTTCGATATAATTATTCCAGGGGCGGTGTGATTGGGGTATTTCGATGGTTTCTTCTCCAAGTAAATAACGAACCGTATAGCTGTTACTGTTTTTTTTCAAGTCTTTCATGTCTCCCTGATAGACGATTTCCCCTCCCAAGCGTCCGGCTTTGGGACCGATATCTATAATGTAGTCGGCGGCACGGATGATTTCCTCATCATGCTCTACCACTACGACGGTATTTCCCAGTTCTTGTAATTGGCGTAATACTTTAATAAGGCGTTCGGTATCGCGACTATGAAGTCCGATACTTGGTTCATCCAATATATAAAGCGATCCTACAAGGCTGCTTCCCAGGGAAGTTGCCAAGTTGATACGTTGGCTTTCACCACCCGACAATGTATTGCTAAGGCGGTTTAATGTGAGGTAGCCTAAACCGACATCCATCAGGAAGTTGATTCGGTTATTAATCTCTGTCAGTATACGTTTGGCTATAGCAGTATCGTGTGTATCCAATTCTAATGTACGGAAGAATTCCTTTAGGTCATGAATGGGTAAATCTACCAGTTCGGATATAGAGCGTCCGCCTACTTTTACATATCCGGCTTCTTTTTTCAGTCTGGTTCCGTGGCACATGGGGCAAAGAGTCTTTCCGCGGTAACGTGCCAACATCACACGATACTGAATTTTATATTGATTCTCTTCCAGCATTTTAAAGAATGAGTCTATGCAGGCTTTCTCTTTTGGACCATGCCACAAGTAGTCTTTCTGCTCTTGCGTCAGTTCATAATAAGGAGTAAAGATGGGGAAATCGTGTTTCGGGGCTTCACGGATGAATTCTTTCAGCCATTCGCCCATCTTTTCGCCACGCCAACAAATCACAGCTCCGTCATATACACTCAGAGCGCGATTGGGGATGACAAGATGTTCATCTATTCCGATTACCTTGCCGAAACCTTCGCAATTGGGGCAGGCACCAATGGGGGAGTTGAAAGAAAACATTTGGTCGTTGGGTTCCTCAAAGGTAATACCGTCTGCTTCAAACTTCGTGCTGAAGGAAAAAAGTTGTGTGCTGCCGTCCGATGAATAAAAACGGAGCATGCAGGCTCCGTCACCTTCATACATGGCTGTTTCGGCCGAGTCGGTCAGTCGGCTGATGCTGTCTTTGCTGTCATCGGCCGTCATACGGTCTATCAGTAAGTAGATATTTTGTTTTTTTCCTTCAGCCGGCACTTGTTGCAGGAAGTCCTCGATACGCATAACCTCGCGGTTCACTTCCACACGCGTAAATCCCTGTTTTAAGTCAATGTCCAATTGTTCGGCAATGCTGCGTCCTTCGCGTGGCAGTAGTGGAGCGAGCACGGTATATTTAGTCCCTTTGGGAAAAGAAAGCATACAATTCACGATGTCTTCCGCACTGTGTTTCTTCACCACTTGTCCGCTGATGGGGGAGTAGGTTTTCCCCACACGTGCGTACAGCAATCGCAGATATTCATATATTTCGGTCGAGGTTCCTACGGTAGAACGCGGGTTGCGACTGTTTACTTTCTGTTCGATGGCAATGGCAGGAGGAATTCCTTTGATAAAATCACATTCCGGTTTGCTCATTCTGCCCAAAAACTGGCGGGCGTAAGATGATAAGCTTTCCACATAGCGACGCTGGCCTTCGGCGTATAACGTGTCAAAAGCCAATGATGATTTTCCGGAACCGGATAAGCCTGTAATGACTACCAGTTTATTGCGGGGAATATCCACATCAATGTTTTTGAGGTTGTTGACCTTGGCTCCTTTGATAGATATATAATTACTTTCAGACATTCTTTTTGCATTTAGTTGAATATGCAAAGATAGTCAATCCTGCTCGGATACGTTTCATTCCGTAGGGTGAAAAAATGTTGTTCTATAGAAATTTTTCAGTAGTTTTCTTCTGACGGGTGTTTTGGGGTAATTAGGTCACTTCTCCAAAAGATTATGATGAAACCTGTGGCAACAGTGCTGAACTGGCTGATGTAGTCTCTTATTTGCCGGTTCTTGACTCTTGTTTAAACTTTAGTTCAAGCTGTTTTTATCATGTTGTGGATGCTGTAGGTCTGGTGTTTATTTAGGAATACGTAAGATGTTGTAAATTTACAGAATTAAAATTATCCTCCAAGAGTTCGCATTGATTTATTTGAAGATAGAGGCATGAAATCTTTATTTTGCCTGTCGTTATCTCGCTGTTTCATATTTTATCTTTATCTTTGTCTGCGAAAACTATTAAAATAGCGAAGACTTAAAATGAGAGCAAAAACGATTTTTCTTTTATTGATAACGCTCCTTCTGACATCGGCGGTCAATGCCAGGTCACGTTATCCTAAGCGTGAATTTCGGGGTGCATGGATTCAATGTGTAAATGGGCAGTTTCAAGGAATGCCTGCAGAGAAGATGCAGCAGTTATTAATCAGACAACTGAACAGCTTACAAGAAGCTGGTATTAATGCTATTATTTTTCAGGTGCGTGCTGAAGCAGATGCCTTGTATAAATCATCTTACGAGCCGTGGAGCCGCTTCCTTACCGGGGTGCAGGGCAGGGTACCGTCACCTTATTGGGACCCTATGCAGTTTATGATAGATGAATGTCATAAGCGTGGAATGGAGTTTCATGCCTGGATAAATCCTTATCGTGCCAAAACAAAGGGAACGGTAGCCTTGTCGCCCATTCATCCTTACAACAGGAACCCTGAACGTTTTGTGACTTATGCCGGACAATTGTATTTTGATCCGGCATTACCTGAGAATCGTAAATATATTTGTAAGATTGTACGCGATATTGTTACCCGTTATGATGTGGATGCCATTCATATGGATGATTATTTTTATCCTTATCCTAATCCGGGAGAGGATTTCCCCGACAATATCAGTTTTGCACAGTATGGTCGCGGATACAGTAATAAAGCCGATTGGCGACGTGACAACGTGAATGTGTTGATAAAGGAAATCCATGAGACGGTGCGCGAGTGCAAGCCGTGGGTGAAGTTTGGAATTTCTCCTTTTGGAATTTATCGTAATGTGAAGAGTGACCCCAATGGCAGCAACACACGCGGTTTGCAAAATTATGACGACTTGTATGCTGATGTGTTGATGTGGGTGAACAATGGTTGGGTGGACTATAATATCCCTCAAGTTTATTGGGAAATCGGTCATCCGGCTGCCGATTATGATACATTGATCCGTTGGTGGGCGAAGAATGCTTCCGCCCGTCCTTTGTATATTGGTCAGGATGTGATGCGTACGGTGAATAAGCCCGACCTCCATAATCCGCTTATCAATCAGATGCCGGCTAAGATGAAACTCCAACGTGCTTTGCCTACTGTGCAGGGAAGTTGTCAGTGGTATGCTTCGGCTGTGGTGGATAATGCAGGAAACTATCGCACCATGCTTGTAAAAGATTACCACCGTTATCCGGCTTTGCCGCCTACATCGCCATTTATGGATGATAAGGCTCCTGATAAAGTAAAGAAAGTGAAAGATGTTTGGACACAGGATGGATTGTTGCTTTTCTGGCAGGCACCAAAGGCGAAAACGGAAATGGATAAGGCTGTGCAATATGTGGTTTATCGTTTTGATAAAAAAGAAAAAGTGAATCTGGAGGACCCTTCTCATATTGTTGCTATCACGCGTGATACATATTATAAATTGCCTTATGAAAACGGCAAGACAAAATATAACTATGTTGTGACGGCTCTCGATCGTTTGCATAACGAATCTAAAGGGGCAAAGAAGAAAGTAAAACTGTAGACAAACAGCATAATAGTACTGAGATATTAGTAAGTAAGAACCACGTTTCACACGTGTTATGGGGTTAATTCGTTGTTTTACAGATATTTAAGGTGAAAGGTTTAACTCAAGCCACCGAGAGCAACGGATTATGTTCATGACAGGTATGATGCGTGGTTTTGTATTTGGGGGGAATAGTTTGAACACTTAACATATCATATCACCAACAAAGGGAAGAATAAGCCGTTTCTTAGGGTTGGCTAAGGTCTTTTAAACGGAAGATTATTACAGTCTCCGACAGTGGACCGTACAGTCCGTTGCGGTGGACTGTATAGTCCGTTACCGTAGACTGTATAGTCCATTGCCGTAGACTGTAGTAATCCGCCTTACAGACAGGCATAACCGAAAGGATGAAAACGCTTAGTCCGGCTAATGAAACGACTTAGGGAGTTCAAAACGTATGCAGAGTTTGAAAACCGGAGGAGACAACATCCGATGAAAGGTGTTGTGCCGTCACTTGTTATTTTTGGGTATTTAACATATTCCTTGCCAGTGCTTCCAAAAACAAAAAAAGAGCTGCTCCGGCATAACCGGAACAACTCTTCACTATATAATAAGATATCAATTAATATACTTCAACTTTAGCAGCAATCGCTTTACACTTGTCACGAAGTGCATCCAAGTCACTTCCATTCGGAGCATAGCATACCACAACTCCCATGCGGCGGTTAACCTTTGTATAAGGTTTACCGAAAATACGCAAATAAGTATTGGTTTCCTTGCATACTTCCTCTTCGCCACGATAACGCGGCTGCTCTTTGCTGGCAATCGGTGACAAAATAACAGCACTGGCACCTATACGTTCCTGAGTAATTTCAGGAATAGGCAAACCCAATACAGCGCGTAAATGAAGTTCAAATTCATTCAAATTTTGAGTTCCTGCCAATGTCACCATACCGGTATCATGCGGACGTGGAGATAATTCAGAGAAGTATACACCATTGTCATGACTCAAAAAGAATTCAACACCCCATATTCCGGCACCGGTCAATGCTTCAGTAACTTTAGCAGCCATGCGCTGTGCTTCTTCCAGATGCTCAGGAGCAATATGAGCGGGTTGGAAGCTTTCGCGATAATCACCGCCCTTTTGCACATGACCGATAGGAGGACAGAACAGTGTAGGACCATTTTTCTGAGTAACAGTCAACAAAGTGATTTCACTGTCAAACTTAATAAATTCTTCGATAATCAGCTCCTTAATGTCACCACGACTACCTTCACAACCATAGTGCCATGCCTGTTCCAGCTCTTCCGCACTCTTCACCAATGACTGCCCTTTACCCGATGAAGACATCAACGGTTTGACCACACAAGGAAAACCTATTTCTTCGGCAGCCTCTTTCAATTCTTCCAAAGACTTGGCATAAAAATACTTGGCAGTCTTTAATCCGAGTTCCTTAGCGGCCAAATCACGTATGGCCTTACGATTCATGGTATAATTCACAGCTTTCGCGCTAGGTACTACCTGAATGCCTTCCTTCTCCAAATGATAAAGCCTTTCAGTACGAATAGCCTCAATTTCAGGAACAATAATATCAGGCTTATGCTTAGCCACAACTGCATCCAATGCATCACCGTCCAGCATACTGAATACTTCAAACTCGTCTGCTACTTGCATCGCAGGTGCCCCTGCATACGAATCACAAGCTACTACATACTGTCCTTTACGTTTCGCTGCAATGACGAATTCTTTTCCCAGTTCGCCGGAGCCCAGCAATAAAATCTTCTTTGTCATAACTATCTATCTCTTTATTTTGAATTTCCCGTAAACAGCAAGCAGAGAGGAGTGTGTCAGAACCCAACCGCCTGTCCAATCGTCAGCTGCAGGGGCAGGATTTGCCTGCCCGAAGACACAAAGCAAACTGTTTTCGGGCGAACGGACATCGTCCCTACGAATCAAACGACAGCATTATCCACGTTTTGACACACCCCCTTCCGCTTGCAAAGATAATGTATTTTTAAACTACTGATATATCAAACAGCCAATAAATGGTGTATTTGAAAGAAAAAACCGAAGCCGGCAGACAAAGCTATAAACCACAGCACGATAAAGATAATCCGGGTAACAGTAGACATGGGTTGCCAACCACCGAAATGACGCATCAGGATATGTATCAATCCGATGATAGGAATACCAATAACCAATATGCCGGAAACAGCCAAACCGATAGTAACTGTAGGAGATGCTCCGGCAGCATTCCAATCCACTGCCGGCAACACTTCGTAAAGAACAGCAGGTGTGGCAGCAATCAATCCGGTTGCCACCATTAACATGGCGAAGCATACCACAAATATCACAAAGACTATAGGAGCGCAGCAGATAGCCAAAACAATCAATATAAATTTGATTAATGCACCTGCCACACCGACAATTCCCTCACCTATCCGCTGCAACGCACTGTGAGGCTTGCCCGAATGAACGTATTCATTTACTTTCTCAAAGTTATCTGTAACCGTCCTTCCTATATTCTCTACATTGATTTTCGCTCCACGCATTGCCAATTTTTCAGGTACGGTTCGAGCCAAAGGAATGACAATCCAGGCGATAATATATGCTATGACAAAACCTTTCAGAGAGATTCCCAATATCAAGAAGATTATTCGTACCCATGTGGGATCCCAACCAAAGTAAGCAGCCAAACCGGATGCCACACCTCCCAATACTTTATTATCCGAATCACGGAACAACCGGCGAGGTCCTTTTGCTGTCTGCGAATAAGTGCTTCCATCCTTCGATGTTTCCCCTCCACCGTCAGCCTCATCACCCAAGTCTTCGGGCTTACCCATCTGAGCAATGATTTCCTCTACATCTTCTATCGTAATCACCTGTTTCCCATCTCTTAAACGGTCAGTAAACAGTTCAGAGATACGCAATTCCATATCATGCACTATTTCTTCCGCTCCTTCTTCGCGGCAAAAATGTATCCGCAAGTTACTTAAATAAGTATCCAGCAATTTATATGCATCTTCATCTATATGATATACGGTGCCACCTAAATTTACAGTCAGAGTCTTTTTCATTGA
>OGDX01001184.1_pt1 | contig 14541 bp, 14 predicted proteins | sample 1570461 | NCBI WGS metagenome assembly OGDX01 (sample SAMEA2582172, study PRJEB24529) | metagenome
CTGCGTTTTAAGCAGTAATCTGAAAAAGGAAACGCTGGTAGAAAGAATAAGGTATCAGGGATAGCAAGTAATATGTAATGAACTAGGTCTTAACGAAGAGGAGAAATAGATAACTTCCATTTTGTATGTATGATAAATCTAAACAGTATTTTAGCAACATTTCCTACTGGTTAATTAAATTGAATAGAAATTAAACACTGTTCAATTGAGCAATCTATATGAATCTGATATGCTGAGTATACAAAAGCTTTTGAATTTTTTAGGAGATGAAGCAAATGGATATAGGCGTTGTTATAAAAAAATATAGAAAAGAAGCTGGTATGACGCAGGAGGAGATGGCAAACAGATTAGGCGTGACGACACCGGCTGTAAACAAATGGGAGAATAGTAATTCCAAGCCGGATATTGAACTGCTGGCACCAATTGCAAGACTGCTTGATATTTCACTTGATACATTACTTTCTTTTCATGAAAAACTTTCAGATACTGAAATCGAAGAAATTATCAGGAAGATGGACAGGATGTTTTCAGAAGAAGGCTATGAAAAGACTTATGAATGGGCATTGAGACTTATAAAGGAATATCCGAATTGTAACATGCTTATCTGGCAGGCTGCGGTAATGCTTGATGCAAGAAGAATAACGGATAAATGCACGAATCAGGAAAAATATGATAAGCAGATTAACGCATGGTATGAGCTGGCACTACATGATGAGAATGAAGAGATACAGCATCATGCAGCAGATTCCTTATTTGGATTTTATTTACGTAAGAAGGATTACACCAAGGCAGAAAAATATCTGGACTATTTTTCAGAATACGATCCTATGAAAAGTTATTATCAGGGAAGATTACTCCAGAAGCAGGGAAAAATCAAAGAAGCATATGAAAAATATGAAAATATTATTTTTTCCGGCTTTAGTACACTTAATTTTGTTCTTTCCACAATGGCGGGACTGGCATTGCGGGAAAATGATATCGGTTATGCGAGATTTTTGTCAGGGAAGGTACAGGCAGTTGCACATACATTGGAAATGGGAAAATATAATGAGTATTCGCCAATGCTTGATATTGTATGTGCAGGGAAAGATGTAGAGGGAACATATAAGGTGGTAAAACATCTTCTTGATAATGTGGGTACTATGTATGATTTTAGAAAGTCCGGTTTATATAAGCATATGAAGTTCAGAGATATTGATGAAGCTATATTAGATGGTGTAAAAGAAAAACTTCTTGAAGGATTCAGAAATGAGGAAGAATTCGGCTACATGGCAGGATATGAACCGTGGGAGAAATTAATCTTTGACAGATAAGTATTTTGAGGAGGCTTCATTCATGGCGAGTGGAGTCTCTTTTATTTTGCATTGCATAATGGAAAAAGTTTTAGTTAAACAGAGGTTAGAATGATGATAAAATTTAGTTGGGATAATAGCGAACGCATGCGTTCACATTTTATAACTAAGAAGTAATGGATTGGAGCGGTGATATGGCGGACAAAATTGGAACCAATGAATATGGGGAAATACTTATATATCAGACTGATGATGGGCAGACAAATATAGAAGTTAAAATAGAAGATGATACAGTATGGCTGACACAACAGCAGATGTCAGAGTTATTCCAAACTTCTCGAACAAATGTAGTAGAACATATTAAGCATATTTATGAGGAGGGTGAATTAGACGGAATTTCAACCTGTCGGAATTTCCGACAGGTTCGAAAAGAAGGAAATCGTGAGGTGACAAGGCAGATTCCTTATTATAATCTTGATATGATTATCTCTCTTGGATACCGTATTAAATCAGTGATTGCAACAAGATTCAGGCAGTGGGCGACACAGAGATTAAAAGAATACATGATTAAGGGATTTACGATAGATGATGAGCGACTGAAAGGTAATGGTGGAGGAAATTACTGGAAAGAGTTACTGGATAGAATCAGGGATATCAGATCTTCAGAAAAGGTCTTGTATCGTCAGGTTCTTGATTTGTATGCTACGAGTGTAGATTACAATCCTCATAGCGAAGAGTCTGTTAGATTCTTTAAAATTGTTCAGAATAAACTTCACTATGCAGCACATGGTCATACTGCGGCAGAGGTTATATATCAGCGGGCAGATGCAGAAAAGCCATTTATGGGACTTACTTCATTTGCCGGAGAATTACCAGCATTAAAGGATATAGGAATTGCAAAGAATTATCTTGAAGAAAATGAACTCAAAGTATTAAACAATCTTGTTTCAGGTTATTTTGATCTGGCTGAAATTAATGCAATTGAACATAAGCCAATGTATATGGATGATTATGTAAAGCAGCTGGATAGTGTGTTGTCATCAGGAAATAGAAAACTTTTAACCGGTTCCGGTTCTGTAAGTCATAAACAGGCGTTGGAGAAAGCGAAGTCAGAATACAGAAAATATCAGGAGATTACTTTGACGCCAGTCGAAAAAGCATATCTTGAAAGCATTAAAGAGGTTTCCAAGGAAGTAAAAAGGAGATAACATCTGATGAAAAAACAGCAGAAATGTTACATATACACAAGAGTTTCTACTTCCATGCAGGTAGAAGGCTACAGTCTTGATGCACAGAAGGACAAGCTTAGAAAATACGCAGAGTATCAGGAAATGTCTATCGTCGGTGAATATTCTGATGAGGGTAAAACTGGCAAAAGTGTAGAGGGCAGACCACAGTTTAAGCAGATGTTTTATCATCATTGCAGAAAATGCAGGATTATGGGGTTAATCTTAGCTGTGTAGAGGATGGGATTGACAGTTCCAAGGATGCCGGAAAGCGAGAGAAGGCAGATGGATCATTTATCCGTATCGGATAAGAATTATGACAAAAAATATAATGACATGCAGGAACGGCTAGATAAATTATATGATGAAATCACGGATTACGAAATTTCGAACCTGTCGGAATTTCCGACAGGTTCGAAAAGAAGGAAATCATCAGGGAGCAGTCTGCATTGTGTTACTTGTTCTGATTTCTCCATTCCCGTGGGGAGACACCATAAATATTTTTAAATGCACGGGAAAAATGAAGCTGATTTTCGTATCCGACAGCGGAACTGATGTCCGCAATAGATAAGGATGTCAGCTTTAACAATTCGGTAGCCTTTACCATGCGGTAGTTCATAAGAAATTCCTGCGGAGAGCGGCCAATTGAGTTGCGGAAGATTTTCCCCAAATAACTTCGGTTGATGCCACATACTGTAGCGATATCTTCGATCGAGATATTATTCTGAAAATTCTGTTCAATATAATTGATTGCTTCTTTTATATAATAATCACTCATGCGCCCACTGGAAACCAGCTTAGTAGATTTTGCTGACTGAAGCAGATAATCCATAAATAAATACAGATGGCCAATGAGACGAAAAGAAGATTCATGAGGATGATTTACAATATAAAGCATTTCATCAGCAAGTTTTTCACGCAATTCTTTGGAGTGTGAATGATAAATGGGCGCATCTTTACACAAATCTGTGACACTTAAAGCTTCTTTTATACGCAAGCCATCAAATTCAATCCACATATATTCCCAGGGAAGCTGTTTATCGGCAATGTAGGTGTTGATCTGGTCGGGAAAAATCATAAACCCCTGTCCGCTTTTTATGGAATAGGTCTGTGTTTCACCTTTTGCATTGTCAGCCATAAGGGTTCCGGTTCCGGAAAGAATATAGTGAAACAGGTAGTGGTTGCGTGTTGCAGGCCCGAATGAATGGCCGGGATCACACTGTTCATATCCAAACTGATACATGCACAGATCGATAAAATTTTCATTTGGAAAAATATTAAAAAATGTATTGCTCATAAAATACTCCTTATATACCAAAATGCGACATTAACATTTATTATAGCATAAAATATTGCATTTCGGTATAAAACTGAAAAAATATAGATATTTAAGGACGCATAAAGGTATGTTATAATCAGATTATCAAAAAAGTAAACGGATATATTGAAAAAAAGGAGAGAGGAATATGGCAAAAAGAAATATTTTCCACAGTGTTGCGGCGGTGCTTGCACTTGGCATGTGTATGACGGGTCTTGCCGGATGCGGAAGTGAAAAAAGGGCAGACGGGAAAACAGAAATCGAAGTGGTTTCCTACAAACCGGAAGCAGTTAAGGCATTTGAAAAGATTGAAAAGCGGTTCAATGAAACACATGATGACATCCATCTGACGATTTCATCTCCAAACGAAGCAATGACCATTTTAAAGACACGTTTTATCCGGGAGGATTATCCGGATATCATCGCAATCGGAGGAGACATCAACTATTCCAACTTTTTAGATGCAGATCTGTTTGATGATATTTCCGATCTGGATGAAGTCCAGACCGTAAAACAGGCATATCTGGATATGGATAAGGAACTGGAGTTTATTCCAAAGGATGGCACGTATGCACTTCCATATGTGGCAAATGCGGCAGGAATTTTATATAACAAAGATCTGTTTGAGGAAAATGGCTGGAAAGTTCCGACCACCTGGCAGGAATTTACCACACTGTGTGATGAAATAAAACAGAGCGGAACCCTTCCGCTGTATCTGGGCTTTAAAGATACCTGGACCTGTCTGGCTCCGTGGAATGCGCTGGCAGTCGGACTTACCGATTCGGATACCTACAATCAGGTAAATATGGGAAATACCACATTTTCCGATACGTATGGACCGGTAGCAGAAAAGATGCGTGCGCTTTTGGATTACGCCGAAAAAAATCCGTATGCATATGGTTATAACGATGCATGTACAGCATTTGCCCGCGGGGAAGCTGCCATGTATCCGATTGGAAGCTATGCGATTCCCCAGATTAAATCGGTCAACCCGGACATGAATATCGGCTCTTTTACATTTCCTGCAAATGATGAGGAATCAGACAATGTATTAAATTCAGGAATTGATCTGCAGTTTTCCGTAATGAAAGCATGCAAAAATAAAGAGGCTGCATATGAAGTTTTAAAATATCTGTATGACGATGAGACCATTCAGATTTATCTGGATGATCAGGGCGGAATTGCCTGCAAAGACGGGGATTTTGCAATTCCGGAAACACTCGAGGATATGCGTCCTTACATTGAAAACAACCGCATGGCAGATTATCAGGATCACCATTATCCGAGTGAGATGAGTGTGGATGCCATGATCCAGACGTTCCTGCTGGATACAAGCGACAATGCACAGGAAAAGTTTTTGAAAAAATTTGATTCCGACTGGAAGCGCTACAACCGGGATCTGATTCGGAAAGTACAGGATTATCAGAAAGAACAGGGGGATGCACAATGAAAAAGAAAATGTCAAACAGGGACAAAACATTCTGGGCGGTTATCATACCGGTTGTGATCTTATTTTTTGCATTCAATACACTTCCAATGATCAAAGGTGTGATTTACAGCTTTACCAATTATAAAGGATACGGAACGTACGATTATGTCGGGTTCCGGAACTATGCAGATCTGTTTACGGATTCCCGCGTGGGAAAAAGCTATTTGTTTACGTTTAAATATGCACTGGCAGGAACGATACTGGTAAATGTGCTGAGTCTGATCATGGCAGTTGGATTAAACAGTGCAATCCGTTTTAAAAGTGCACTGCGCGGTATTTATTTTGTACCGAATATTTTAGGAGGACTTGTCATCGGTTATATTTTCAGTTTTATTTTTACTTACATTCTTCCAACTGTGGGAAATGTGTTCCATATTGGATTTTTACAGAACAGTATTCTTGCAAGTGAAAAATATGCGTGGATCGGAGTGCTGATCGTCGGCGTATGGCAGGCAGTTGCCATGAATACCATCATCTATATTTCCGGTCTGCAGACTGTACCGGAGGAAGTCTACGAGGCGAGTATGCTTGACGGAGCCAGTAAATGGAAGCAGTTCTGGAAAGTAATATTGCCACTGGTGATGCCGTTTGTGACAATCAATCTGGTACTGAGCACAAAGAATTTCCTCATGGTATTCGACCAGATCATGTCATTGACCAAGGGAGGTCCGGCACAGAGCACCGAATCCATCTCTTACCTGATTTATAAAAATGGTATGGATGGCGGACAGTTTGGATTCCAGAGTGCAAATGCAGTCATTTTCTTTATTGTGATCGTGGCGATTTCACTTTTCCAGATGACAGTCATGAATAAGAAGGAGGAGCAGTTATGATGAAAGCAAAACAGAAAACAAACTGGGTACTTACGATTGTTCTGATTTTGGGAACGGTTACGGTATTTTTCCCGCTGTATATGGCAGTGATTATTGCATTTAAGAAACCGAGTGAGATGACAAACGATGTGGCGGGTGCACTTTCTTTCCCGAAACAGTGGAGTTTTGAAAATTTCCGTCAGGCAATGGAAGTGACCGATTTCTGGCACTCTCTTGGAAACAGTTTACTGATCACACTGGCAACGATCGTACTGGCAATCCTGATCCACTCAATTGCAGGCTACGTGATCGGACGCGGCATGGCAAGAAGAAAAAGTTTCCGATTTATCTATCTGTATATTGTCAGCGGAATGTTTGTTCCGTTTTCCATCTTAATGATGCCTCTGGTAAAGCAGACGGCGCATATGGGACTTGGAAACCGCGCGGGTGTCATTCTGTTGTATCTGGTATTTTATATGCCAATGAACGTCCTTCTTTACAGTGGGTACTTAAAAAATATTCCGATAGCGCTGGAAGAGGCGGCAGATATTGACGGAGCAAGCACATGGACTACTTACTGGAAAGTGGTCTTTCCAATGATGATGCCAATGCATGCAACAGTTGCAATCCTGACAGCTCTTGGAACGTGGAATGATGTTATGACACCGCTTGTGATCATGTCTGGAACCGGACAGAATACGCTGCCGCTTGCACAGCTTAATTTCCAGACACAGTTTGGAACCAATTACAATCTGGCATTTGCTTCCTATATTCTGGCACTGATTCCAATCCTTATTTTCTATGTGATTTGTCAGAAACAGATTTTAAACGGTGTGGCAAACGGTGCAGTCAAAGGATAAAAATAAAACGAGGTGATTTCTATGGCAATTATATACAATCCAAATAAAAAAATATTTAACCTGCATACGGTGCATACAACTTATCAGATGCAGGTCGATCCACTGGGATATCTGCTACATCTGTACTATGGAGATAAAACAAACAGCCCCATGGATTATGTTTTAACCTATGCAGACCGTGGATTTTCCGGAAATCCTTATGCAGCGGGCATGGACCGCACATATTCGCTGGATGCGCTGCCACAGGAGTATCCTTCCATTGGAACTGGGGATTACCGCAATATTGCGCTGAATATCAAAAATGAAAAAGGGGTGGAAAGCGTAGATCTGCTTTTTAAAAGTTATGAGATCCGAAGCGGCAAATACCAGTTACAGGGACTTCCGGCTGTCTGGGCAGACAAAGAGGAAGCACAGACACTGGAAATTGTCCTTGCAGATGAAAACGCACAGGTTGAAGTTCATCTGCTGTATGGTGTTTTGGAAGAAAACGATGTCATTACAAGGAGCGTCCAGATTAAAAATACGGGAACCGGGCAGATTACGATCGAAAAGGCAGCGGCAGCCTGTCTGGATTTTGTACAGGGAGATTTTGATGTCCTGCGGTTTTATGGAAAACATGCCATGGAGCGCAATCTGGAGCGTACGCCGCTGGGGCATGGAACCATTGCGTTTGGCAGCCGCAGGGGAACGTCAAGCCATCAGTATAATCCGGCAGTGATTTTGGCAGAAAAAGGAACAACAGAGACCGCAGGCAGCTGCTATGGAATGCTGTTTGTATACAGCGGAAATTTCTCCTGTGAGGCAGAAAAAGACCAGTTCAACCAGACGCGCCTGCTTCTCGGATTAAATGAAGAACTGTTTTCCTATCCGCTTGCGTCGGGAGAAACCTTTACGGTGCCGGAAGTTATTTTATCCTATTCGGCAGATGGATTGTCTGCACTGTCGCAGCAGTATCATAACTGCATCCGCAACCATGTGTGCCGCAGCAAATATGTCCATATGCAGCGCCCGGTGCTGATCAACAGCTGGGAGGCAGCCTATTTTGATTTTACGGGAGATACGATCGTGGATCTGGCAAAAGAAGCCGCTTCCCTTGGAATTGATATGGTAGTGATGGATGACGGCTGGTTTGGGAAAAGAAACGATGATAATTCTTCCCTTGGGGACTGGCAGGTCAATGAAAAGAAACTGGGGGGAAGCCTGGCAGAGCTTATTACCCATGTGCATAATCAGGGGGTGAAATTTGGCATCTGGATTGAGCCGGAGATGGTCAATGAAGACAGCGACCTTTACCGGGCACATCCGGACTGGGCAATTCAGATTCCGGGGAAAAAACCGGTGCGCTCGAGAAACCAGTTACTGCTTGATTTTTCCAGAAAAGAAGTGCGTGACTGTGTCTTTGACCAGATTTGTGCCGTGCTGGATCAGGGAAAAATTGATTATGTCAAGTGGGATATGAACCGCAGTATGGCAGATGTCTATGCCGGAAATCTTTCCTATGATTACGTGCTTGGTGTCTATGATTTTATGGAGCGCCTGTGCAGCCGGTATCCGGATCTTCTGCTTGAGGGATGCAGCGGTGGCGGCGGCAGATTTGACGCAGGAATGCTTTATTATTCACCGCAGATCTGGTGCAGTGACAATACCGATGCAATCAACCGCACAAGGATCCAGTACGGAACTTCGTTTTTCTATCCGGTTTCCGCAATGGGGGCGCACGTTTCGGCGGTGCCGAACCACCAGACCGGACGGGTGACAAGTTTTCACACCCGCGGGGTGACAGCGATGGCAGGAACCTTCGGTTACGAATTAAATCCGGCGCTTTTATCCGATGAGGAAAAACAGCAGATCCAGGAGCAGATTAAAACATACAAGAAGTATGAAACGCTCATTAACGAGGGAACCTACTGGCGGCTGTCCGATCCGTTTACGGATGAAATTGCGGCATGGATGTCCGTCTCAGAGCAACAGGATCATGCACTGGTAAGTGTGGTGCGTCTTATGGCAGAGGCAAATCAGGCAGCCGTTTATGTCCGCCTGCGTGGGTTAAAACCGGATGCCGTGTATCTGGAAGAACAGAGCGGCAGACAGTATTCCGGTGCGGCACTGATGCATGCGGGAATTCCGCTTCCGCCGTTTACCGGGGAATATGAGGCGTATCAGTTTGCTTTTACAGAACTGAAAGAGGCTGGAGCATTATATGAAAAAGTGCAGAAATGGTGTGACAGGAATGCCAAAAATCGAGTGGTCATCAGCCTTTACGGTGGCTCCGGTTCCGGAAAAACAACACTCGCAACGGCATTGCAGCAGTACTTTTTAAATGACGGAACGGGTTGTTATCTGCTCTCTGGCGATGATTATCCGCACCGGATTCCAAAACGCAACGATGAAGAACGGATGCGTGTGTATAAAGAAACGGGGGAAGATGGACTGCGTGGATATCTCGGAACAAAGAAAGAGATTGACTTCGACCGGATCAATGAAGTGCTTGCGGCATTTCATGAGGAAAAAGATACGATCACATTGCGGCATTTGGGACGGGAAGATGGCGAGATTTCATCAGAAGAAACCGATTTTTCAGGAATATCTGTATTGCTTCTGGAGTGGACGCACGGAGGCAGTGACGATTTACATGGTGTGGATCTATCCGTCTTTCTGGAAAGTTCCCCGGAGGAGACAAAGGAGCGGCGCATCCGCAGAAACCGCGACGAGAATGCCGCAAGCCCGTTTATCTGCCGTGTGGTGGAACTGGAACAGGAAAAACTCGAAGTGCAGCGCAAAAATGCAGGATTGATCGTGGGAAAGGACGGAAGTGTTTATGAACAGTAAACCGATGCTCAATGCATATCCAGACAGTCTTGGAGGAAATCTTGGGGATATCGTAACATTGCTGAAAACGGAGGCTTTGCAGAATGTATTTTCTTCTTTTTACATTCTGCCGAGCCTGTACCATTCCGATCTCGACCGGGGATTTTCCGTGATCGACTATGACCTGAATGAGCAGCTTGCCAACCGGAAAGACCTTGAACAGTTAAAGGATATGGGAATCGACCTGAAACTGGATTTTATTTTAAACCATGCTTCCGCACAGTCCCCGCAGTTCCGGAATCTTGTGGAAAAAGGGGAGGCTTCTGCGTACCGCGATTTTTTCATCGACTGGAACCATTTCTGGGAAGGGCATGGAACCATGACGGAGGAAGGCTATATCCAGCCGGATGAAAGCTGCCTGAAGCAGATGTTTTTCCGCAAACCCGGGCTGCCGATCCTGATGGTGGAATTTCCGGATGGAAAAAAAGTGCCGTACTGGAATACCTTTTATCAGGAGGTGCATGGCAGACAGTATCTCGGGCAGATGGATGTAAACATCCAGTCACCAAAAGTGTGGGAGTTTTATCGTGAAACACTGGAAAAAATAGCCTCTTACGGTGCAGCAATCGTGCGGCTGGATGCTTTTGCCTATGCGCCGAAAGCACCGGGAAAGAAAAACTTTCTCAATGATCCGGAGACGTGGGAACTTTTACAGAAGATCCATACGTTGGCAGAACCTTTGGGACTTACGCTTTTGCCGGAGATCCACGCAGCGTATGATGAAAAAATATATGAGACACTTGCAGAAAAAGGCTATGCAACCTATGACTTTTTCCTGCCGGGACTGGTCATTGATGCGATTGAGAACCGGCGCGGAACGTACCTTGCGGCATGGGCAGAGGAGATCGTGGCAAAGAAGATCTCCACGGTCAACATGCTTGGCTGTCACGATGGCATCCCGCTTCTGGATTTAAAGGGGCTGCTTCCGGAAGAGGAGATCCAGTCATTGATTGACCGGATCGTATCCCGTGGAGGCATGGTCAAAAATTTACATGGACAAAAGAATCTGTATTATCAGGTAAACGCTACATATTACAGTGCATTGGGAGAATCGGATGAAAAAATGCTTCTGGCGCGTGCCATTCAGATGTTTATGCCGGGCAAACCTCAGGTCTGGTATCTGGATTTGTTTGTCGGAAAAAATGACCACGAAGCGGTGCGGCGCGCGGGAGAATCCGGACATAAGGAAATCAACCGGACAAATCTTTCCGGTGATCAGATCGCGGAAGGACTGAAAAAAGATGTGGTTCAAAAACAGCTTGCGTTAATCCGCATGCGAAATACCCATAAAGCATTTTCGGAAGGCGCAAAGGTAGCAATCTCCGGAGGGGAGAGCTCTCTGCAAATCCGATGGGAATATAATAGTGCATTTGCAACATTAAATGTAAATTTTGAATCAGGAACATATACAATAGTAGAAAGCAGATAGTTAAGTTGGGCTGTCGATTGTACATGAAACCTAAACTTTATAATGGAAATAATCATAGATGAAACAAGCCACATAGGGATAATGCTCGGTGGCTTGTTTTGAAAATGGATAATTTGAATCTTATAACTTCGGATTTCGTCTTCTCAGTTTCCTATGTTCCTTTGCCGGCTTGGAACGTGAAAATATTTCTTTTAAGGTCTGTTTTTCTTCGACAGAAAGCTGTGTAATTTTCATTTCCAAATTTTTGCAGAACAAAAGGAGTAGTCCGTTAATATAAGCATCATTAGAGGCTTCGGGAGTATCCTCTGTAGCAAACTGAGTTGGAGAAGTAAAACCATCAATGATATTTTTGATCATGCTTTGATAGTCAATATCACTGGCAGTGTTGCTGTCTTTCATATGGGCATTTCTCAGGTCAGAGACGATTGGCTTTAAATCTTCCAACAGGATGTTTATGTAATACTGTTCTGTCTCAATGTGGGAAGTATCAAATATTTTTGTAAATGCATCGGTGGAATCGGCACCGAGTTCGTTCAGTTTATATCTCATCACATCAAGAAAAGCATTTGCTATCTGAATGCCTTTATCATTAAAACCATCAATATAGATTTCCAGGTCAGTCATGAATTTGTGGAAGTTTTCATGAGAGAGTAATTCTGATAATAACCGTGGATTATATTTTTCATCAGTCAGTATTTGGACTGCATCATCATTGAGATGCAGATCGGATACTGACTTATTTGTATGTTCATGTAGTTCGGTTCGGCAAAGAAGATAATCGGTGCTTACTTGATAAAAGTCTGCAAGCGTCAGTAGATTGCCAAGTGACATATCTACATTTTCATCTTTCGCATAGTTGCCAAGTGTGGAACTTGGGATGCCGGTAGCATCAGACAATTCCTGCAATGACATTCTTTTTTCTGCGACTCTCAAATCTTTCAGCCGTTCCGGTATGGTAAGCCTTGTGTGCATAGTACATTCCTCGTTTCACAGATATAGATAGACTACCATGATATTGGTGCAGAATAAAGTGAATTCGAATTCATGTCTTATCCAGAATATTGGAAAAAATCATAAAGAGGATATTTTTCCAGCATCTTGGATATACCGGATTCGTATAAAAATTTTGAGAAAATAGTTTCATACAATGAATCGGAAAGGAGTACAAAAATTATGGAATGTTGTAAATGTATCAATATGAAAAAAGCCGGAAGGTGCAGCTCCATGAAAAGTCATTTTCATGGTTTTGGGGGATTGGGGGCGTACACCAACATGCTAAAAAGGCTGTTAATGACGAAAGAACTTCAAAGTATATGGAGAATCAGGAAAAATGGAAAATACAAAATATGATGGTAAGTTTTACAGATTACCGAAACGATTATTTAAAGAAGATCAATTTAGAAGTATGACGAATGGGGCAAAGACACTTTATATGATTTTGTTGGATCGGCGTTGCTTATCGGAGTGTAATGGTGATGCATGGCGAGATGAATATGGAGCTACATTTATCATTTTTACAATCAAAGAAATGATGAAGCTGTTGCATCTGGGAAATAAGAAAATTAACAAGATGCTGAAGGAACTGGAGGTACATAATCTGATTTATCGAAGCCATCAGGGATTAGGAAAGCCGAATAAGATATATGTATATGACTTGTTGAAAGCAGATAACTCGAATTGGCTGCCAAAGCAATTTAAGCACAGAAAGGGGCGGACAGGGTAATGGAGAAAACTGTAACACTTGAAGAGGCATTAAAAAGAATTGAGGAGTTGGAAAAAGAGAATGCAGAACTTCGGGAGGAATTGGAGTATTACAGAAATCGTAAATTAAGTGGTCGTCAGAAACATAACGCCAAGTGGATGGCAATTTATAATGATTTTGTTGTTGGGTATGAGAGCGGCATGACGATGGTAGAAATTGCGAAGCGGAACAATGTCAGTGAGAGGACAATCTATAGGTATAAAGCGTATTATGACAAAATGAAGAAAAATGAGGAATAGACCATTTTACTGACGTCAGTAAAATGGTCCTATGAGAATTGCGGACGATTTTTTTGACCGCAAATGGATGGAGGAGTTCTATGGCAGAAGATAAAAAGAAAGAAATCGATGTTACAGTAATAGAAGTAACAGAAGAATATCTAAAAGAAAAACTGTATAAAATTAGGGGTAAAAGGGTATTGCTTGATGCTGATTTAGCAGAGATATATGGCTATGATACGAAGGGATTTAATAGACAGGTAAAAAATAATATTGAAAAATTTGATGAAGATTTTATGTTTGAATTGACAGATGAGGAATTAGAAGATTTGCGGTACAAAAATTGTACCGCAAATATAAGTTCAAAAAGTCGTTATAATCCTCATGTATTTACAGAGCAAGGATTATATATGCTGATGACTGTCTTGAAAGGACCGTTGGCTGTTAAGCAGAGCAAGGCATTAATAAGAACCTTTAAGAAAATGAAAGATTACATATTAGAAAATCGTGATTTAATAGGTCAGCGGGAAATACTTCAGTTAAGCATGGAAACTGCTAACAACAGAATAGAAATTAACAAAATCAACTCAGATATGATATCTCTTGAAAAGCAGATTTCAGATGTTGCAGAAGGCTTGAAGGATGTTGTGACAAAATCTGAGTTGGCTGATATGATGAACAGCTTTGTTTCAGATGATGAAAAGTGGCTTATGTTTAATGTAAAATTTAGTAGTGCAGATGAGGTATATGAGTCCATTTATAAGCAGGCAAAGTCGTCAATATATGTCGTTGACAATTATATTGGATTAAGAACGCTGGTACATCTTAAAAATTCTCCTACAGGAGTAAATATTACTTTATTCAGCGATAATGTTGGGAATAATAAACTTCATAATATAGAATTTACGGATTTTTGCAAGGAATATCCATCTGTAAAAATATCAATGAAAAAGACAGGTGGTATATTCCATGATCGTTTTATCGTATTAGATTATGGAACTGCTAATGAAAGGATTTTCTTATGTGGGGCTTCATCAAAGGATGCAGGGGCTGGAATAACCAGTATTGTTGAAGACTATGGAGTATCTAAATATACCCCGGTTATTGCCACATTGTTGAAAAATCCGACTTTGATTTTACCACAATAGAGGCGAGAGAAAGCAAGCTGTCACGGTTCCCCGTTACGATAAAAAATGCCACCATCTGAAAAAGCAGAGATTTCGCTTTAAAAAATAAAAACCCCTGTTCTGCCTGTGAATTCCAGGCA
>OGDX01001197.1_pt1 | contig 14487 bp, 13 predicted proteins | sample 1570461 | NCBI WGS metagenome assembly OGDX01 (sample SAMEA2582172, study PRJEB24529) | metagenome
TCCGCCATATTTCCATGCACATATTTGTCGTTTTGCATCTTCGGATAGATTTCTATATACTAATTCATTCATAACATTTGCCTCGTCGAACTTAAAGTTATCAGTCTGTTTCATCTTTTTTATAGCTTTTATTGGCTCTTCATTAGGATGTGTGGTATAGAAAAACGCTTTGGAATCTCAACTCACAGCAGCAATGTTGAATCAGTCCTGCTCCAGCTTTACCTGCTCACCTGTGTCTGCCTCAAATTCCTCTAGCTGCTTAAGCCAATATTCCTTATCTTTATTTGTTATCATTCTTATGACTTTACATGGATTTCCTGCCGCTATCACACTATCCGGAATATCCTTTGTGACAACCGACCCTGAGCCTATGACAACATTTGAACCTATGGTCACACCCGGATTGATGACCGTATTGCCACCGATCCATACATTATCGCCTATTGTAACCGGCTTGCCAAGCTCCACACCGGTATTTCTGATCATCGCATCTATCGGATGACATGCACAGTATATATTGACCCTTGGTCCCAGAAATGCATGATCTCCAATGATGACATCACACTGATCCAGAACTATCAGCCCTGTATTTGCATAGAAATAATCTCCCACGTGTATATTGGTTCCATAGTCACAATAAAAAGGTGGCTCTATATAACACTCCTTTCCCATGTGTGCAAATAATTTTCCAAGATATTCTCCGGTTCTTGTCATAGTCTCAGACCTCGAAGCACTGTTGAACTTATCTACCAGATCCTTCGCCTTACCCTCCGGATCCCAATCCACACATCTGTATAATTTACTTGCTTTCATTCTTCCAAGCATTTTCTCTACTCTATCCATAGCATTTTCTCCTCGCATTTATAATATTTACTCATCATGTTTATAACTGACTAAAGGATACCATTGTTTATGTCTGTAATCAACTTCTAGCAACAGAAAAATGGACTGTGAAAATAGGCCCATTTTTATCTATCTTTTATTAATACACATAAAGGTACATTCCAAACCAATGCAGCGCAGCCCCCAGCATCACAAAGATATGCCAGATAAAGTGCATCCCCTTGGTGTCCTTCACAAATGGAATCATGCCGAGCGTATAGACAATACCACCGCCCACGATCCATCCCAAAAGCGGCTTGTCATTTCTGAACCAGTCTGGAATGAACATGATGGCGCTCCATCCGATGACGAAGTACAGCGTATAGTGTATCGGTCGGAACCTGCCTGGTCCGAACACACATATGATGGTGATCCCCGCTATGATGAGTGCCCACTGCACACAGAACAACACTATTCCAAGCACATTTTCCCAGTACACAAGGTACATCGGAGCAAATGTTCCGCCTATCAGCAGATATATCGAGGAATAGTCAAATCTTCTCCAGATACGCTTGACTGCTAGCCCGGATTTGTATGAGTGATACAGGCAGCTCATAAGAAACATCAATATCAGTGATATTCCATAAAAACACGATGCCATCACTTTGAGCCCTGTGTCTGACTTCAGGAGAAGAAGGACAAAGCCGGCTATGGCAAGTCCTGCTCCTATTCCATGGGTGACTGCATTTCCCACTTCCTCAAGCACGGTGAGTTTTGGTGGCTCATTCAGTTCCCTGTAGTGCTGCCTTTTTGCTCTTTTTGCCTCTTTCTTCTCTTCTTTTCTTTTCTCTTTGTCCAGCTCAGCTTTCTGCTGAGTGCTCATATCTGATTCCGAGTTCTTTATTTCTGCCATATTTAATCCTGAAACTTCTTTCTATCTATAATTCTATCTATAATTTATTCTGCTATCTATAATCTACACTGTCTTACAACCACAGTTTCCTGCACCGTACAGAGTACAGCCCTGGGTTCATCATCGCAGATCGCTAAAGTGCCTCAAACACCTACACGCTACGTATCCCACTACAATTACTATAATATACACAAAATTTGATAAAAGAGCAACAAGTACTCCCATGCTCTGCTTCAGATTCGAGATTCTTATCCGAAAATGATTATTGACAGAACCAAACATCCCCAATATAGCTATGAAGGAATCGAAATTCCTTCCAGCTGCATAAAAGAAAAACGAGACGACCAAAATATTGACTCTTCTTATTCTGGATGTTTCTGTGATATACTTATATGGGGTCGTATCAGACCGGAAAGGAAATATTATGTTACAAAAATTATATGTTTTTTTCAGGAAAGAAACCGTTTTGTCAATTGCAGTGATCCTGGCGATTCTTTCTATGTTCTGTGTCAGACCTGATATGGCCTATTTTACTTATATCGATTTCAGGACTCTCGGGCTCCTCTTCTGTTTGATGGCAATTGTAGCTGGTTTGAAGGCTGTCGGTGTTTTTGATATACTTGCCCAAAAATTGCTGATGGGAACATCGGGAACTGTGGGTGTGATCAGGCTGTTGGTACTCTTATGTTTCTTCCTGTCAATGGTGATCACCAATGATGTGGCATTGATTACTTTTGTTCCTCTTGCACTGATCATTGTGCATAAACTGCCAAAGGAACTGGGCAATTACTGGCTTCTTAAAATAGTAGCCATGCAGACAATCGCTGCTAATCTCGGAAGCATGCTCACACCAATCGGAAATCCGCAGAACCTTTATCTATATGCCAGAGCAGGGATGTCCGCGGCAGAATTAATAGCCCTGATGCTTCCCTATTCCGCTACAGCACTTATCCTTCTTCTGATATGGATACAGGTAGCCGCTGCCAAAGCACCTCACGTATGCGGTTCCGAAAAAGATAAAACTCTTTGGGGATTCTCTGACAGAAAAGAACTTAACATGGAATACCTGGCCGCTTACCTGATCTTATTTACAATCTGCCTGCTCACTGTTGCACGTATCATTCCATACCAGATTCCTCTTGTATTGGTTCTTATATATATGCTGCTAAGAAACAGGGAAAATATAAGCAGGGTGGATTACTCCCTGCTTGCCACCTTTATCGCATTATTTATTTTTATCGGCAACCTTGGAAGGATTCCGCAATTCAGCAGTTTTCTGGAAAGAATCATGGCAGGAAGGGAAACACTTACTGCTGTTCTTGCCAGTCAGATTATGAGCAATGTTCCCGCTGCGCTTCTTTTATCCGGCTTTACAGATAATTACCGGGCTTTAATTGTCGGAACCAATATTGGAGGTCTCGGCACTCTGATTGCATCCATGGCAAGCCTGATAAGTTTCAAATATATTGCAAAAGAAAACAGGAATCTGAGAGGGAAGTATTTGGGAATATTCACAGCCTCCAATATTATATTCATGATATTCATGTTAATATTGTATTTTTTTCTTAGATAAAAGAATAGATAAAATGTTAAAAAAGCATCTGATACCTAACATTTGAGATATAAATCCTAACAAAAAGGTATAACGGATGCTTTTTTTTATGCTATACTTGTATCAACAAACATAAGGAACAAGTGCACAGGTTCAATTGTAAAAGAGGTAGTATATGAGACAGATTATTTTTCACGAGGAAACAAAAACTTTCCATTTATACAATGAAAAAATCAGTTATATCTTATGTGTATTAGAAAATGGACATCTGGGACAATTATATTTTGGAAAACGACTTCATGATAAAGCAGATTTTTCTTATCTGGTTGAAAAATGTGGACGCCCAATGACATCATATATATATGAATGGGATCGTACTTTTTCATTGGAACATATCCGACAGGAATATCCTGTTTACGGTACGACAGACTACAGACATCCGGCAATTGAATTGTTGCAGGAAAATGGCAGCAGGATCAGTGAGTTCCAATATGACAGCTATGAGATTATTGACGGAAAACCGAAACTCTCCGGATTGCCGGCAACTTACACAGAGTCCGAGGAGGAAGCGCAGACATTGCGCATCTTCCTGAAAGACGCCTTGACTGGTGCAAAACTGGCGCTTTTATATACGATTTTTGATGAATATAGTGCAATTGCAAGAAGTGCTTATATTGAAAATGCTGGTGAGAAAAATCTGCATGTATTAAATATGATGAGCTTAAGCCTGGATCTTCCGGATAAGGATTATGAATGGATGCAGTTGTCCGGTGCGTGGTCCAGAGAGCGCTATATTAAGAATCGAACATTGGAGCAAGGCATAACAGCTATCGACAGCATGCGCGGAAATTCTTCTCACGAACATAATCCGTTCATTGCTTTAAAACGTCACAATACAGATGAAAATGCAGGAGAAGCAATCGGAGTAAGTCTTGTATACAGTGGAAATTTCCGTATGCAGGCAGAAGTAGATACACATGATGTGACACGAATTACAGCCGGGATCAATCCGGAAGGATTCGATTGGAAATTAGAACCGGGAGAAAGCTTTCAGACACCGGAAGCAGTTCTGGTTTACAGTGAAAATGGATTAAATGGCATGAGTCAGACATTCCAGAAGCTGTATGCTAAGAGACTCGCAAGAGGATACTGGCGTGATAAGGCAAGACCGATTTTAAACAACAACTGGGAAGCAACTTATTTTGACTTTACAGAAGATCGCCTTGTAGAGATTGCAAGGAAAGCAAAAGAATGTGGAGTAGAACTGTTTGTCTTAGATGACGGATGGTTTGGCGCAAGAAGAAATGACAGAGCCGGTCTTGGTGATTGGGTGGCAAATGAAGAGCTTCTGCCAAATGGCATCAAGGGCCTGTCAGAAAGAATTGAAGCACTGGGATTAAAATTCGGTCTTTGGTTTGAGCCGGAGATGGTAAATAAAGACTCTGATCTTTATCGAGCACATCCAGACTGGATCTTACAGACACCGGGAAGAAATACATCACACGGCAGATACCAGTATGTACTCGATTTTTCAAGAAAAGAAGTAGTAGATCATATTTACGGAATGATGGCAAAGTTATTATCGGAGTCGAAAATCTCATATATTAAATGGGATATGAACCGAAGTATTACAGAATGCTACAGCAGCAAACTTCCTTCAGACAGACAGGGAGAAGTGTTCCATCGTTATATTTTAGGTGTATATGATCTGTATGAACGTTTGACAAATGAGTTTCCAGAAGTATTATTCGAATCCTGCGCCAGCGGTGGCGGAAGATTTGACCCGGGAATGCTGTATTATGCACCACAGGGATGGACAAGTGATGATTCGGATGCAATTGAGCGTCTGAAGATTCAGTATGGAACTTCTATGTGTTATCCGCTCAGCAGTATGGGAAGCCATGTGTCTGTTGTCCCGAATCACCAGGTATTTCGCAATACCCCATTACATACAAGAGCGAATGTAGCATACTTTGGAACTTTTGGATACGAACTGGATCTCAACAAATTGACAGAAGAAGAAATCAAAGAAGTAAAAGAACAGATCACATTTATGAAAGAATACCGGGAAGTGTTACAGTTTGGAACATTTTATCGTCTGAAAAGTCCATTCGAAGGAAATGAGACGGTATGGATGGTAACAAATGAAGACCGCACGCTTGCAATCGTAGGCTACTATCGTGTTTTAAATGGAGTGAATCAGCCGTATAGTCGTGTCAGATTACAGGGATTGAACCCTGATATGATTTATGAAAATGTATGGAACCATACAGAAAATTACGGAGACGAATTGATGAATTATGGATTGATCACATCCGATGTGACAGCCGGTGAAGTGCCAGGGAATGTGACTCCTTGTACCGATTTTGAATCTAGAATATATATGCTGAAAGGCAAAAAAGTTCAGGAGGTAAGATAGAAAATGACGAAGACAAAAAGTGGACTTCCAGAATAGGCAATATTCCATCGCAAAACAGGCTGCAGAACCGCCTGCTCTTGATATGCGTTTTAGTAACTGTTATATATAAACAAAGGGCGAAAAGCTGATTTTTCAAGCTTTTCGCCCATCTTTATCATAGAAGAATCTAATTTACAGACTTTTCTTCATAGTCTCCTTTCTACAAAAAAGCTGTGAAAAAATAAAAACTTCTTACTATCTCACAGCTTTCTTTTATTACTTATTATTTTTTCATAAAATGGTACAGTCTGCTGACCGCATCTCCCCAGAAGTCTTTAAACAGATATCCGCCTTTCATCAGAATTTCTCCTGAATAGCTCTCTTCTGTTCCTTCTAATTGATAGATTGCTTTTGGATCTAATCCCTGCAGCTTTAACTTTCTACTCTTATTATTCGTCATACCGCGTACCTGGACATAAGTTACAAGTGCTTCAGATTTATCCTTCGCGACTTCCATGTAGCAATCATAATGACCATTTTCAGAGAAGGAAGCGATTCTGTAATAATCCCCCTCTCTTACAAGGTCATTGTACTTATGATACATTTCTGTCTGTTCTTTGATTATTTTATGCTCCTCTTCCGGAAGCTTTGTAATATCCAGTTCATAACCGAATGTTCCTGCAAGTGCAACATGTCCTCTTGTTTCGAATGGTGTTATTCGTCCTACGGAATGATTCGGACACACACTAACATGCGCTCCCATTGTAGACAGCGGATAGATAAGTGCAGTTCCCTCCTGAATCTCCAGACGCTCTACTGCATCCGTATCATCTGAGCACCAGATCTGTGGACTATAATATAACATTCCCGGGTCAAATCTTGCACCGCCTCCGGAGCAGTTTTCCAGTAACAAATCAGGGAATTCTGTAATCAGACGTTCCTGCATTTTATATAGACCAAGCACATAACGATGGAATAATTCCTGCTGCGAATCTTTGTCAAGATAACTGCTGCCAAGATCACTTAACTCCCGGTTCATATCCCATTTCACATAGTCAATCGACACACTTCTTAAAATCTTTGCCACAGATTCATATGCATAATCTATAACCTCCGGATTAGAAAGATCAAGTACATATTGCTGACGGATCTGTGTTGCTTTACGTCCCTCAATATGAATTGCCCACTCCGGATGTACTTTATAAAGTTCAGAATCCGGTGAAATCATCTCCGGCTCAAACCAGATGCCAAATTTCAGTCCTATTTTCTTCACTTCTTCTACAAGATGCTTAAGTCCGCCATTAATCTTATCTTCATTTACAAACCAGTCTCCAAGTGAACAGTTATCCGAATTTCTCTTACCAAACCAGCCATCATCCATAACAAGCATCTCAATGCCGTCTTTTTTCGCTTCTCTTGCAATATCCAGAAGTTTCTCTGTATTAAAATCAAAGTACGTTGCTTCCCAGTTATTGATCAAAATCGGACGCTTCTGATCTTTGTATTTACTTCTGATCATATGCTGACGATAGAAATCATGAAGAGATCTTGTCATCTTCCCAAGTCCTTCTTCCGAAAATGTCAGCACAACCTCCGGAGCCTGGAATGACTCACCACCTCGTAAATTCCAGCAGAATTCTTCCTGATTGATTCCCATTACCATACGGACAGTATCAAACTGTGTCAGTTCTGCCTGTCCGATGAAGTTACCAGAGTATACGAAATGCATTCCATACACTCTTCCCTGCTGCTGGTTTGTTCCCGGCGTCACAAGTGCTATAAATGGATGTTCCTGATGTCCGGGTTTTCCTTTTGCAGATGATACAAGCTGCTTTCCATAACAAATTACCCGACGCTGGATATGACGCTCTCTGCCCCAGGAGCCATGAAGTGTGAGCAGTTCAAAATTCTCATTATCCATATCCAGACATGCACTGTAAACTTTCTCAAGTCTTACCTGCTGTTTTCCTGTATTTACTATTTTCACGCTTCTTGTTATTACATCTTCCTTTTCAAATGCTGAATAGGAAAGTATTAATTTCAGATTTAAGACCGGATCAACACAGGTAATCTCAAGTGTAGTGACGTCCTCTGCTCCTCCAAAAGATGCCGGAAGCCCATCCAATGATGGTTTCCCCGTCTTAATTTCATAAGAATCGTAGAAGAACTCACTTCCCATACATCCTGCTTCATTTCTGACATTAATGCAGCTTTCTCTATAGTCTCCCACTCCTCCGGACGGATATTCTGTCGGAAAGTAATCTAAAAATGAAGATTTTTCACGTTCATTTACAGATGGTGTAAACGGAGGTTCTTCTGTTCTTAACAAATAGTACGCATCTGCATCCTCTAAATATTCTCCATAATATACATGCCCAACATATCCTTCCGGTGAAATACCGATCAAGTATGATGTATTTTCTGTATCCAGCTTAAAGATTCTTCTTGTTTCATTATATATAACAGACATTTTATGCCCTCCCTTTTGTCATAGCTTTCTCAAGCTCTTTCAGTTTCTCTGCCGCATCTTTTCTTATATCCATTTGCTACTTTGACCGCCTCTTTTTGTCCCAAATATTGTATATTATTCGTGGTATTTTTCAATAGACACTAAAAGATTCTAAAGTGGTAAAAATTATTCCTCTTCAACAAGTTTCACAAAATCATCTGGCAGAATTATCTTTGTTCCACCTGCCTGATAATCTTTTATATTTCTTGTGACAATATAATCCATATCTTTTCTGTATGCCACCTTTTCAACAACTGCATCCTCATAGTCACTGATTGCAGATGCAAGTGCATCCATGCAGTCATCCGCAGTAACCTCTAATATTCCAGTCAATGAATAAAGCTTTCCTATTATCACCTTTGCGGCTTCTGTGTTATGCAAATGTTTCCTTATAAGATAATAGATGTCTGTTGCTGAACTTGCAGTAATGTACATTTCGATTGTATGATTTGCTGCCATAAGAAATATTTCTTCTGCACTTTTATTCCATGGCTCTCTTGAAGTCAGGGCATCTATTATCACATTTGTATCTGCAAGAATCCTCATCTATTTTGCACCAAGCCTTTCTTCTTTTGCTTCATTCAGGTCTGCATCCTTTGGTAAGATTCCAAACAGGGATTTTGCTACTTCTACTCTGTCCTGATGTGGATTTGTCAGTTTTGCCACTATTTTCCCATTCTTTGTGATAAAAATATCTTCTTTTGCAGATAATAATAAATATTTTCCAAGATTATTTTTCAATTCAGTTGCTGTAATTGACATATCACCACTTCCTTTCTTCGTACTATTATTATACTTATTTTGTACGATTTTATCAACGTATTTAGCTAGAAAATATTATTCTTCGTCTACACTTACATTTTTTTGATTCATCCACAAATAGAAAATCACATTAAGCACAAGTCCCTGAATCATAACCCAGACCGTCTTATCATGACCGTTACAGCATCTTCACCTTTTACAAGATTTTGTGTGATTATTTGTTTTTCTAAAAAAAATGCCATTTCACCACTTTTATGTGATGAAATGACATTTTTCAGTCCATTTATGTAGTTCGTCACAGTATTTATTCCTGCGTTAGCAGGTAATCCTTCCATATCTGTGACATCGATTACCACCTGCTTATGATTTGCCTTGATTTCCAGTGTTGTTTATTTTCCTTTATGAATGGGCAGCCAGTTTTGCCAGCTTCTGCATAATTGCACTTACATCCTGCATTACATTCAAATTTTCTTCCTCTGCCTGCATCGTCTCGCCTGCGTGCGCCGATACCTGCTGGGAAATCGCTGAGATTGTCTGAATGGAATCTATAATTTCCTTATTTGCATTCTGCAACTCGGAAATGCTTCTTGAAAGAGTATCTGCATTTTTCTGAATTGCCCGCGTATTGTCCTCGATACTTTCAAAGCTTTCTTCTGCATTTGATGCACCAGTCTTCTCTTCGTTAATTCCATCTATCATATTGGAGACAACACCGACCACCTCCATGATTGCATTGGACACGTTGCTGATCAACTCTGTAATATGTACGGTTGCTTCTTTGGTTCTCGTTGCCATACCGGAAATTTCTGTTGCAACGACAGAAAATCCTCTTCCTGCCTCTCCGGCACGGGCTGCTTCAATGCTCGCATTCAATGCAAGAAGACTTGTTTGGTTCGTAATTCCTCCAATCAGTTCTACAATGGAATTCATTTCATCCATATACTGGTTCAGATTTTCCAGTTTTTCTGTAACCTCGGTTCCATTATCAACAGAAGCTTCAACTTCCGATGCCAGGTGCTCGATATCCTGTTTGCCTTCCTCTAACGCTTTCAGAGTAAGCGTCATGCTGTTTCCGATTTCTTCCACAGCGGCTGCAACTTCATCCACCTTATCCTGAATTGCATGTGTCTGTTCCAACTGATTCTGCACATGTTCTGCGGTATCAGTAGCACCTGCAGATACTTCCTGCATTGCCTCAGTCGTTGTCTTAGATGCCGCTGTCAGCTTTTCGAAACGTACATTGATATCTGCAATATTGCCGGAAAGCTGCTGATCAAGTTCCTCATTTCTTTCCAGAAGATTTTCAGCCTCTGCTTTTGCCTGCGCCACTTCTGTAAATCTCTTTCTTGCGTTTTCGCGAATCACTTTTGTAGTCAAAACAGAATTCGCTCCAACCATGATCATAACAACAATCTGTACAACTGCTGCTTCAATTCCATGATACCCAAAACCGCCTTTTGTCGCACCGATCACAACAACAATGATACTCTCTAATATGGTACCTGTATTAATCAGAAGAAGATAACGTGTGTCACTGTAAGTGGTGACAACAAAAATCATCGGAATTACAAATACATAAATCAGATTTGTCGGTGAGGTAAAAAGACATATTGTGTAAAACAATGAAAATCCATAGGAAACCAGATGTTTGATCATCGCATGTTCCGTATTACCTTTCCAACAAATCACCTCGCCAATCAAAGGTATGACACCAATGACCGTAGCGATTGTCATATATACCGGAGACAATTGTCCTCTTACGCTTTCCCATATCATAAAAAATACCATAACCGTTACCGTACTGATATGTGACAGCATCGCAATGCGATTCGACCGCGTCAATTCCGAAATTTCTTTTGTTTCCACCATCATAATTCCTCCTCTAGAAAAGTTTTTCCTACTTATCCTTATATTATTTCTTAAGCATCCTGATATTCTATTTTTAGTGGTGTATGTGTCTCAAATACCTTTGCAAAATCAATTTCCGGGTTAAACATTGTATAAAATGAAGAATGTGCATCACATGTAATATTCTTCTTCGGTACAGTATTTAATGTACCATCCTTATTATATTTATAAAATGTAGCCTCCGTCACTCCATGTATCTCAACCTTGTATAATGGTGTTCTAGATTCATGCTTTGGCACATAGCTGCCTTCTTTAAACTGCAACACGTATTTTGGCTGTTCCATGGGTTCTGCCATATTGTATAAACCTCCCTCTCCATTCACTTTTGTCCTTTATAACATAATAATCTCCATTATTTTCAACATCATTCCACGCTGACGAAGCCTTATCGCAAACTGTATCAAACAGTCCGGGGCTTTAGCTTAATCGTTAAATAAAAGCAATTATTTTATATAATTTTAGATTATTTCACTAAATGTTGCAATAGGTTATAATTACCATTAATCAGATAATTTCTGTAATAAATATAGATTTTGCTTATAGCAAGAAAAAGAGCCGCCCAGGCCATAGACCTGTGCGGCTTCTCATAAGATGATTTAAATTAAGTTTATCCTTCAATAGCAATATGTTTTGTGGTCTCAACTTTCTTTGGTTCCTCCTTCGGAACTGAAAGTTTAAGAATACCGTCCTGATACTTTGCCTTGATATCTTCCTGTTTCAGCTCATCGCCTACATAGAAAGACCTGCTCATAGCACCGGAATAGCGCTCCTTGCGGATGTACTTGCCATCCTTTTCATCCTTCTCTTCCTTGTCAAGCCCTTTGGCTGCGCTGATAGTTAAGTAACCATTTTCCAGCTTAGCCTCAATCTCATCCTTCTTGAATCCCGGAAGATCTATATCTACTTCGTAACTATTGTCAGTTTCCTTGACATCAGTCTTCATAACGTTCTTTGCGTGTTTACCATAAAGCACCTTGTCAACATCAGGAAATGAAAAATCCATCCAATCATCGTTAAATAAGTTTTCTCCAAAAATACTAGGCATCAACATAAGTCATCTCTCCTTCTTAATCTATAAAATCTGTGTCAACCTGTTTCTTTGGAACCGGGATGTTTCAAGAACTCAAAGCCTTTGCTTTTTGTTCCTTTCCTTTGTTCTTGACTATGTTATACACCTATTATTAGCACTCGTCAATAGTGAGTGCTAATATTTTATAAAATGTTTATATTTTCCGAGCAGCTTCAAAGTACTTACCATATGGAACTCCATTATTTTGCAATAAATAACACTCCGAGTGTGCCAGGCCCACAATGTGATGAAATCACACCACCTGCTCTTGTCTCTATAATTTCCTTAAAAATGCCAAGAGAGGCTATGTAATCTCTTACCCCTTCAACTGTCTTAGCATCACATTCCGAATGTGTAATAAATACACGATCCGGTATTGCGTTTTTCAGGTCCTCTTCCAGATCCTTTGCATAATTCTTTATGACTTTACCTATCTTACCTCTATATTTTCTGCTTGCATCCATTTTACCATCCTTTACAACGATCATGGGATGAAGCGCCAATGCTCCTCCTATAAGCGCAGAAACCGCATTGCATCTGCCACCTCTGTAAAGGTACACAAGTGTATCTACAACAAAGCTTGCTCTTACCTTCGGGATCAGTTCATCAATTCCGGCTTTTATCTCCTCACTGGATTTACCATCTGCTGCCATAACTGCCGCCTCAACAACAAGCAGACCTATTCCTGTGGACAGATTTCTTGAATCTATCACCGTAACCTTATCCTCTGCATCAAGTTCTTCTGCCGCCATTCTGATCACGTTGAATGATGTCGACATCTCACTTGATATGGAAAAGCATATGATCTCCCTGCCTTCATCAATATATGGTCGCATTACATTCATTGCTGTTTCTATAGATGGAGCTGAAGTCTTTGGTGTAGTCTTATTTTTATCAGCCCACTCATACAATGCGTGAATGTCTATCTGCGGTCCGTCCTCCAGTTCTTCATCTCCTTTTACAATATGAAGCGGAATAATATCTATATCGTATCTTTCTAAAACTTCCTGTGACAGATCACATGTACTGTCTGATATAATTTTTATCATCTTTAATACCTCGTTTTCTGTTGAATCCTTCATCTAAGAGAACTGCACCAATCTGTATTATTTCACCGGCGTATTTATATATTTTTCTTAATGACAGCTATGGCTTCCGCATCCATGCTCACCACATGTATGTCCTTCCCCATGGTTGTGCTCATGGTGAGAACACTTCACATCCGGATTATAATCAAGCGTATCATTGATAAAAGCTTCTACTGCTTTATCCGCATCTCCTGAAACTCCGCCAAAAAGCTTAATGCCTGCTGCCGCTAACGCAATCTGAGCACCTCCTCCGATTCCGCCACAGATCAAAACATCGGCATTTAATGCATTAAGAACTCCTGCCAATGCACCATGTCCGCTTCCATTCGTATCTACTACTTCTGAATACAATCTATAATGATAAAATCATAAAATTCCCTTAATCTCTCAATAAGTGACCTCATAATCAGTTCCTTGCTCATTGCGTTTACCAAAGATACCTCAATCGCTGATAATTCTATATTGGCCGGTATCAGATCCACACCTTCCTTATGATGAAGGATTGTTTTTTCCATGTTCAGTTTTTCATCATTCACAATATTTAGCATCAGCGTTGCAAGAGAATACTCCATTTCATCCGGTTCCTCATACCCTAAACTAATTGTGAGACTGCCCTGCGGATCTGCATCTATCAGAAGAACCTTTTTCCCTGCCTGAGCCATCGCCGCTCCAAGGTTTGAACAGGTTGTGGTTTTTCCACTTCCACCCTTATTATTTGTAAAACATATCGTTATGGTTTTTCCCATGGAACTGTCTCCTTTACCACTTACTTTACTTGTATTATAGGAGATTTATCATATAGATTCAACTGTTTTCCTCATCTTCGCAACCCTGTAACTCATTTGCATTGCCGGACAAACATTTCTTTGATTCCCAAAATAAGCCCTTGATTTTTTGTTTTTTTGTGCTATAGTATTTATATACTTGATATGTAGTTTTTAAAACTACATTATGTTGTTTTCATTATATTTACCTGTATGAATGGAGGCGTTTTTATGAAATTTAAATTAAAAGATCCCGGAAGTGCGATCACTCATGGTATTGCCCTTCTTCTCGCTGCAGTCGGAGCAGTTCCTCTTATTATCAAGGCAGCGCGTTCTTATGATGTGCTCCATATTGTTGCTTTAAGTATTTTTATCCTTACCATGGTTCTGCTCTATGCAGCCAGTACCATTTACCATTCTGTAGATTCTACGGAGAAGGTCAATCGACGGCTGCGAAAAATGGATCACATGATGATTTTTGTGATGATCGCTGGAAGCTATACTCCTGTATGCCTGATCGTTCTTCATAACCGCATTGGATATATTCTGTGCGCGCTGGTATGGAGTATTGCAGTCCTCGGCATTATCTTAAAGGGCTGTTGGATTACCTGTCCCAAATGGTTGTCCTCTGTACTGTATATTGCCATGGGCTGGCTGTGTGTACTGGCATTTGTTCCAATCTTCCATGCACTCCCACGTGCA
>OGDX01001222.1_pt1 | contig 14265 bp, 12 predicted proteins | sample 1570461 | NCBI WGS metagenome assembly OGDX01 (sample SAMEA2582172, study PRJEB24529) | metagenome
ATATGATGTGACCGGACAGGAGTACTTGTATCGTGTGGCTGGCCTTTTGGTTGGAATGGTATTGTGTATGGCGATTTTCTATAAGAATCAGAAGAACAGACCGTATCGAAGATCATTTCTTGATTTGTTCCGCGAGTTCGATATTAACTCCGCAAGAAACAGATGGTACATTCGTCTTTCACTGGTTGTTTCCAGTGCAATGCTGTTCATGTCGTTGCTTGGACTTCCGAGAGCAATGTGGGCGGGAATCGCAAGCATGTCTGTTTGTCTTCCATTCCCGGATGACTGTGGAGAGCGAGCAGGTAAGAGAGCCGCATTTAATATAGTAGGATGTCTGTTATTTGTTATCCTGTATCTGGTGCTTCCGGAGTCAATGTATCCATACATCGGAATGATCGGAGGAATTGGAGTCGGATATTCTGCAGGGTATGCATGGCAGACAGCATTTAATACATTTGGCGCATTGTCGATTGCGTCCGGCTTATTCGGGATGCCGTATGCTGTTGCACTTCGTATTGGGGCAAATGTATTCGGTGCGGCATACACAATGGCTTGCAACAAGATTCTGCCGAGGCTGGCAGCAGTGTTTGAGCAGAGAAGAGAACAGGTTAGTGAATGACACTCCATTTTTCGTACAAACGCTCCAGTGACCATGCGGCATTTGCCGGGCTGGTGGAAGGGAGTACAAGGATCTCTCTTCCTGTCAGCGGCTGCTGATATTTCTTATAAAGAGCTCCGGCTTTATTTCCATTTGCATAGATTTGTCGAATCTGACAGTGATTTAAAATCTGATTCAGATCGGTCGGCGTTACATTTTTGATACTGCTGTCACTGGAGCCTTTGATGTCGCAGCTTTGGATGACATCCCAGATGGCGATATGGTGATGGAGCAGCATGGAAGTTTTCTCCTCAATTGTCTGCGGAGTTTCTTCTTTACAAAGTTTCGCCAACAATTTCCAGAATCGATTCTGTTTATGCCCGTAGTAGAAATTATTTTCCCGGGATTTTACAGAAGGAAGAGTTCCAAGAATCAGAATCTCGGAGTCTTCATTATATATTGGTTCAAAGGAATGGGTGATGTGTTCATATTCCATGGTTGTGCTCACTTTCTGATGGTTTGGAGTAAGTTTTATCTCAGTCGAGAAGACTCCCACCTCTTCAGGTGGTGAGTAATAGCAAATTTGTCTCAGTGGGAGTCCAATCTCCGACTGAGATAAACGCTCCGCGAGGATGCGCAGTGATTCTGATAGGAATATGTCAGCTTCGCTGACCAGAATCACGCGCCAAGTCTCACGGACGTTCGACTTGAAAATAAGTATAGTGTCTTGAGAAGATTGTGTCAATGATACTGTGTACTCTATCGTACTCTATCCACATTTACACAAAGGTTGCTTTTACCTGCGTAATGGATTATACTAGATAGACAGGAAATCTTGAAAACGGAGGATTTTACAATGAAAATTGCAGTAACTTATGACAACGGAAATATTTTCCAGCATTTTGGAAAGACAGAAACTTTCAAAGTGTACGAAGTGGAAGATAATAAGGTGGTTTCCAGTGAAGTGATCGGTTCTAATGGGGAAGGACACGGAGCACTGGCAGGACTGCTTGCAGGACAGAACGTAGATGTTCTGATCTGTGGTGGAATCGGTGGCGGAGCTCAGACAGCACTTGCAGAGGCTAGTGTTGAATTGTGTTCAGGTGCTCAGGGAGATGCAGATCAGGCAGTAGAGGCATACCTGAAAGGTGAGCTCGTATCCAGAGGAGCTACATGTGATCATCATCACCATGAGGAAGGACATTCCTGCGGAGATCATGAAGAGGGACATTCTTGTGGAAGCAGCTGCGGTGGCGGATGCGGATCACACACTACAATGGAAGGGAAGAATGTTGGAAAGAAATGCCGTACACATTACAAAGGAACATTCAATGACGGAACTCAGTTTGATTCTTCTTATGACCGTGGAGAGCCGCTTGAGTTCGTATGTGGTGTAGGACAGATGATCAAAGGATTTGACGCAGCAGTAGCTGATATGGAAGTTGGTCAGGTAGTAGACATTCATCTGATGCCGGAAGAAGCTTATGGAATGCCGAATCCGGAAGCTATCTTTACAGTAGAGATCGCAGAGCTTCCGGGATCTGAGGATCTTGAAGTAGGACAGCAGCTGTATCTGTCCAATCAGTACGGACAGCCATTCCCGGTAAAGGTAACAGCTAAGGAAGAGACAACAATCACTTTCGATGCAAACCATGAGATGGCAGGAAAAGAACTGAACTTCAAGATTGAGCTTGTATCAGTTGAATAAAAAGTGAATAGAAGTAATTAGAAATTCCAGTAAGAAGTATCTAATAAGAAACATAAAAAGAGGGCAGTGATTCAACGATTGAGAAATCGTGAAGTACTGCCCCTTTCTTTAAGTGCGGGTAAGCATTTAAATTGTTACTGATTTACACTATCACTCACAATCTTTCCATCCATAATGCGGACAACACGGTCTACCTGATTGGCAATTTCATCATCATGTGTAATGATAATAACTGTTCTTCCAGACTTATGAAGGTCTTTCAGAATATTCATGATCTCGATAGTCGACTTACTGTCCAGGTTACCGGTCGGCTCATCAGCAAGGATGATCGGCGGCTGCGCGGCAATTGCTCTGGCTACAGCAACACGCTGCTGCTGTCCACCGGAGAGCTGGTTCGGCCTGTGATCCATACGATTTTCCAATCCAACTTTCGACAGCGCTTCCCCTGCAATCTCTTTTCTCTGTTGTTTTCCAAGTCCACGGTAGATCAGCGGAAGTTCTACATTTCCAAGCGCATCCAGGTTTGGGATCAGATTGAATCCCTGAAAGATGAAGCCAATCTTGTGATTGCGGATATCAGACAGTTCATTGTCTGAGAGATTGGCGACATCTTTTCCGTCCAGAAAATATTCCCCGGAATCAGGTGTGTCAAGACAGCCGAGCATATTCATAAATGTAGATTTACCAGAACCGGAATGCCCGACAATGGCAATAAATTCCCCCTGGTTGATCTCAAGAGAAACATCATCCAGCGCGCGGACTTCATTTTCTCCAGGGTTGTAAATCTTGTACATATTTTTAACACGAATGAGTGGCTCCATAATAACCTCCTTAAAAAATAAAATAAATAACTCAATAAGAATTCTAATTTCCAAAATAAGCATTGAGTCCAAGAACCAGACCATCAGCCAGACTATTTAGTGTGGAATCACTGTGGTCAGAGCTTGCATTTCCAAGTTCCATATCAACAGACGGAATTGTACTATAAGAAGTCTGTGTCAGATCGATATTCATAGAACCATTTTGGTAAATGGTCATTCCTTCTGTACGAAGTCCTTCTACAAGAGAGGCCCCAAGTGCATCATGTTCCTGCCAGTGGGAAGCGACAGGTTCCATACTTTTCAGACCATCCGGCACAGAAATGTAGAAACAGCCTTTGTCATATCCCAATCCATCTCCATCCCAGTGGAGTGAGATGTGACAGTCAGCTACATTGTTACAGAGTACGGTGCGGGCAACATTATCAAGCTGGACATCGTCGCTATTTCTCACCATAAGGACATCATATCCTTGAGCAAGCAGCTTATCTTTCAGAATCTGAGCCATCTGAAGTGTAACAGTGCTTTCAGCAGTTCCATCGTTAAATGTCATTCCCCCGGAAACTGCAGTCGCATAAGTTGCACCCTGAGCAGTGCTTCCGCCGGTTGTCTTTGGAGAACCATCCGGGTGACACTGTGTCTTTACAGAAGCACCACCGGAAGTTCCATGTCCGGCATTCACGCCAACGACGATATCCTTGCGGTCAGAATCTGCAAGATAAATAGTAGCTGTTCCAGAATTGATTGCAGAAAAGTCTGCGTATTGCCAGGAAGGGTCAAAGCTGATCTCCTGTCCATTGCTGTAAAGAACTGCTGCGCCGGTCAGCAGTTCCTGCTGAGTTACGGATTCAGATTCAGAAGCAGATGGGGTGGCGGCATCAGCAGAAGAAGTTTCATCTACAGTTTCATTTTCAGAATCTGATGAGATAGAAAAATCATCCGCTGTCTTGGGTGGTGCCTTAGTACCCTGCGCCTGCGCCGTGTCCGTACTGGATTTGTGCTGTATGCTACCGCATCCGGTCAGGCAACAACACAGGAGAACGGCATAAGATAATCGAAAAAAAGGGTTTTTCAATTTCAATCTCCTTTATGATAAGTATTACTGTTCTCATTGTATCATAATCATTTTCCAAATAGGGAAAATTCAGATAAAATTAAGGTTTCAAAAAGGAAAATATAATGTAAAAAATTCAAGGCGATTGCATAATCATTTTGATTGCGATAGACTACAAGAGAAAGAATATCATAGTTAGGGAATTTTGCCTGTCAATAGCATATAGTGTGGCGGGAGTTCTAGTGCTACGCAATTCGCATAATCATAATATACGAGGACAATATATATGGAAGAACAACAAGAAAAAACGCAAGGAAAAAAACAAGATAAAAAATTGTGGAAGATTTTCTGGTCAACCTTTTACTTAAGTGCGTTCACGTTTGGTGGAGGTTATGTGATCGTCAGCCTGATGAAGAAAAAGTTCGTAGATGAATATCATTGGATTGAGGAAGAAGAAATGTTGGATCTTGTGGCGATCGCGCAGTCGGCACCGGGAGCAATCGCAGTGAATGGAGCAATCGTGATCGGATATAAACTGGCTGGAATTGCGGGGATTCTGACAGCAATTGCCGGGACAGTAATCCCACCATTTCTTATTATATCGATACTTTCTGCCGGTTATCAGGCATTTCGAAGTAACCAGATCATCAGCTTAATGCTCGAAGGAATGCAGGCCGGAGTGGGCGCCGTGATCGCATCTGTGACATATGACATGGGTGCCGGAATCGTGAAGAAGAAAGATGCTTTGTCATACGTACTTATGGTCGGGGCATTTATAGCTTCCTGCATATTTGAGGTAAATGTAGTCTATGTGATTCTGATCTGTGGAATTGTCGGAGTACTCCGCGCATTAATTGAGAAAAAGATCACGAGGAAAGGAAGTGAAGAGAAATGATTTATTTGAAATTATTTTTAAGCTTTCTTCAGATTGGACTGTTCAGCTTTGGTGGCGGTTATGCGGCGATGCCTCTGATCCAAGAACAGGTTGTGACACAGCATGGTTGGCTTACAATGACAGAATTCACAGATTTGATCACGATTTCCCAGATGACACCTGGGCCAATTGCAATCAATGCGGCAACATTTGTCGGCAGCAAGATTGCGGGAGTTCCGGGATCTGTTGCGGCGACCTGTGGGTGCATTCTGCCGTCGTGTATTATCGTAACTTTGATCGCATGGTTTTATTTAAGATATAAGAAAATGAAAATGTTCCAGAGCGTGCTGGAATCCCTAAGACCGGCAGTTGTCGCATTGATCGCATCCGCAGGTATCGCAATTCTGCACACTGCATTCTGGACAGATGGAATTGTGCAGTTTGCGGCGACAAAATGGTCTATGGTGGTGATCTTTGGAATCTGTCTGTTATTGCTTCGTGAGACAAAACTGAATCCGGTGGTTGTGATGATGCTTGCCGGAGTGATGAACGTGGCAGTAAGATATGCAGCCGGATAAAATAGCGAATCCACAATGGTTTTGGTAAAAAAATGTGAATGAGTGAAAAAATACGTAGACTTATGTGGAAAACATTTTAAAGATCATGGTATATTGTGAATAACTTTCATGGTATACTGTACATACGTTGTAAAGATAAGAACAGGAGAGCGAAATGAGCGAACAGAACAATCAAAATATTCAGGAATCACAGACACCGCACAAGCGTCGTGTGAGGTATAAAGGAAAATATCCGAAGAAATTCGAGGAGAAATATAAAGAGTTACAGCCGGAGAAATACAAGGATACAATCGCACATGTAATCCAGAAGGGAAATACTCCTGCAGGAATGCACATTTCTATCATGGTAAATGAGATCCTGGATTTCCTGAAAATCCAGCCGGGTGAGACTGGATTCGATGCGACACTCGGATACGGTGGACATACGAAAGCAATGCTGGAATGTCTGAAAGGTGAGGGGCACATCTATGCAACAGATGTTGACCCCGAAGAGTCTGCGAAGACAAGAAAGCGTCTGGCAGATCAGGGATTCGGAGAAGACATTTTAAGTATCCGTCTGCAGAATTTCTGCACGATCGATGAGATTGCAAAAGAAGTTGGAGGATTTGATTTTATCCTTGCGGACCTTGGAGTTTCCTCTATGCAGATCGACAATCCGAAGAGAGGATTTTCCTTCAAAGTTGACGGACCGCTGGATCTGCGACTGAACCAGGAGAAGGGAATCAGCGCAGCAGAGCGCCTTGATAACATTTCTGAGGAAGAGCTCGCAGGAATGCTTTACGAGAATTCAGATGAGCCATACTGCGAAGAGCTGGCGAAAGCAATCACAGATGAGATTCGCAGAGGCAATCGCATCGATACAACAACAAAGCTTAGAAATGTGATCGAGAAGACTTTGGATTTCCTTCCGAATAATAAAGAAAAGAAGGACATTATCAAGAAGACTTGCCAGAGAACATTCCAGGCACTTCGTATTGATGTCAATAATGAATTCGAAGTGCTGTATGAATTCATGGAGAAACTCCCGGGAGCATTAAAACCGGGCGGAAGAGTAGCAATTCTTACATTCCATTCCGGAGAGGACAAGCTTGTAAAGAAAGCACTCAAAGCAGGATATAAAGAAGGAATCTATTCCGAATATGCGAGAGATGTTGTACGTCCGTCAGCACAGGAATGTGCGCAGAACGGAAGAGCAAGATCCACGAAGATGCGCTGGGCTGTGAAGGCGGAATAATGAAGAAAAAATGGATGAGAGCCCTGGTATTATATACGATACATACTTTCATCCATTTTTTATGTTTAATTAATTATGTGGCTATCTAAATAAAAGATTGCTAGATAGTCAGTGAAAAATCTGCTTCCAGTAATTCAGCACTATTCGGTCCGACAAATACTTTGAAATTGCCCGGTTCGCTCTGATAAGTATAATCTTTTGTGTAAAAGCGAAGCATTTCCTCAGTAATTGTAAAGGTGATTTTTTTTGTTTCATGAGCACCTAAGTAAATTTGTTTGAAGTCTTTCAGCTCAAGAATTGGTCTTACAACACTTCCAACTAAGTCTCTGAGATATAATTGAACAGTTTCAGTTCCGGAAGTTCCACTGGTGTTTGTTACTGTGATGGATACCTGTATGGAATCATCAGCGGATTTTGAAATCTTTGTCTGGTTAAGTGTAAGATTAGAATATTCTGCCTTATGATAGGATAAACCATATCCGAAAGGAAAAAGTGCTTCATTCGGGCAGTCAAGATAACGCGAGACAAAGCGTCCGCTATGCGTGCTCCCATTTGCAGGTCTTCCCGTTGCAAACTGAGAATAATACAATGGTTCCTGACCAACGTGATAAGGGAAACTTACAGTCAGTCTTCCAGAAGGATTGTAGTCACCGAAGAGGCAGTCACAGATGGAAAGTCCACCGGCTGTGCCCGGGAACCATGCTTCCAAAACAGCGTCACAATCTTCAATGATATCAGTTAATGCAAGAGGTCTTCCGTTGAACAATACAAGAACAATTTTTTTGCCAAGAGCTTTAATCTCATGTAGAAGTTGTTTCTGTGGTTCTGGAAGTGTGATATCGGTTCTTGAACCAGACTCACCACTTTGCAGCATATGTTCTCCCATAGCCAGTACGACAACATCAGCTTCTTTTGCCAGAGTAAGAGCGTTCTCATGTTCTATGACAGACTGTTCAGGAGTGAATTTTCCATTGGCAATCGCAGGGATGAATCCGAACTCGCCTAACGAACTATAATCATCAAGGAAATCACAGCCTTTGGTAAAAGTAAAGTATTCATTATCGAGAATATTTTCCATCGCCTGTTTTATTGTAATTGAATGTTTGTGATCAGCGTGAACAGCCCACATGCCGACAATATCCAGACTGTCAGCGTAAGGTCCGATCAGAGCAATCTTCTGTTTATTTCTTTTAAGCGGAAGAATATCATCATTTTTAAGAAGAACCATAGAACGGTTGGCGGTTTTACGGGCAGCACTGATTTTTTCAGGACTGCAGATAACGGAATCACGTTTTTCTACACTGCATCCATAGTATGGGTCTTCGAAAAGTCCAAGTTTATTTTTCAGAGTAAGGATTCGATAACAGGCAGCATCAATCTGTGCTTCATCAATTTCGTGACGGGCAACAAGATCCGCAAGATTATTTGCATAGCAAGATGTCTTCATATCAATATCTACAGTTGCATTTATTGCAAGTTTTGCAGCTTCAGCATCATCAGCAGCAACTCCGTGCGCCTTTAATTCGGAGATTGCTGCATAATCTGTAATGATTACTCCATTAAATCCCCATTCTTTTCGCAAAATATCATCCATCAGCCATTTATTGGCAGTAGCAGGAATTTCATCTACGGTATTAAAGGAAGTCATAACCAGTTCACATCCTGCATCTACAGCAGATTTATAACCAGGAAGAAAATCCTGAAGGAAACGGCGTTTACTCATATCAACGGTGTTATACTCGCGTCCGGCTTCCGGGGCACCGTATCCGGCAAAATGTTTCAGACAGGAGGCAACACTTTTTCCCTTTTCCCATGTGTTCTGGAAACCTTCTACCATTGCTTTAGAAAAATGAGAGATCAGAACAGGATCTTCTCCCGGCATTTCAAGACAACGTCCCCATCTTGCATCACGAATTAGATCAGCAGGTGGGCTGAAGGTAACCATATCACCATCACTGCAGGCTTCTTCTGCAATCAGTTTATAATCTTCACGAATCAGGTTCGGGTTCCAGGTGGATCCAAGACCAAGAGGAATCGGGAAAACAGTCTGGTATCCGTAAATTACATCTGCCATGAAGAGGAGCGGTATTTTTAAACGATTTTCAGCAAGAAAATGATCTTGGATTTCATGAACCTTTTCAGCACCAAGAACATTTAATACGCTTCCACAGTTGCGTACGGTTTCTTCTGTGACACCAAGCTTTTCTCTTGGTCCGACAGCCATAGCATCAGTACCGAAACATCCGCCATCCAACTGGACAAGCTGTCCAATCTTTTCTTCTAAAGTCATTTGATGAAATAAGTCTAGTAATTGTTGTTCTGTCATAACGTTCTCCTTTGCATTATTCTGTAATCAGTACGGCGGTCCCTTTTTCTACAGGTCCCTCAATAAGAGTAGAAACCTTATTGAAATCATCGGTGTTTGTTATAATAATTGCAGTTGTATCCGGATATCCGGCAGCAGCAATCTCTGATTTAGAAAAGGTCATTAATTTCTGTCCACAGGATACGCTATCACCTTCTGAAACAAACAGTTTAAATCCTTTTCCCTTCATTGCAACAGTATCCATCCCAACGTGAATCAATAATTCGATATTGTCATTACTTAAGATACCGATAGCATGTTTTGTGTCAATTACCTGAGTGATTTTTCCATCGAAAGGTGCATAGACAGTTTCTTCCTCTGGGTACATTCCAATTCCCTGACCGAGTACACCGCTGGAAAACACACCATCGTTAATCTGCTCTAATGGAATGACAGTGCCTTTAAAAGGTGCATAGATCGTATTTGGTTGTGAGTTAGTAGTTTTGATTTCTTCTGGCTTTGCATTTTCCTCTGATTTTCCAGAAAAAAGTTTTGTTAAAAATCCCATAGTCTGAGTCCTCCTGATTTTAAATTAAAATGAAATTGTTAAACCGCGTGGCGTGTAATATGCGCCAAGTGAATTGTGAGATACATGATTTCATCTTTGTTAGGTTTAAAATGATAGTTTTTCTTAATGTAATTTGCAACATCACAGCTTACCTTGTATTCTTCGCGATAGTGTTTTTTTAATAATGACAGTTCAATATCATTGTCATCAGAATAATGAACGCCGCCGGCAACTCGCTGTGCAAAGAAATTCAGGTGTGTCATATAGCGGTGATAAAACAAGGAATCTTCATCAGGTTTAATATCAAGCTCGTTTAAAATAAAATTATTTACATCTCTCACAAATGTAATGATTTTTTTGACATTAGTATTTTCTTTTCCGTATTGTGCATTGACAAAATGCATGGCGACAAAGCCCCACTCATCTTCTGGAAGTTTAATGTGAAGTCTGTCATCTACAAAAGTGATGGTCTGTTGTCCAATCTCATATTCTCTTGGATAATACTGTTTAATATCTAAAAGAAGGGAGTTTGGAATCTGAATTCCAAGCTTTGCATTCTCTACAGCACTGTGAAGATGATCTGCAAGAGAAATATGGATAGATTCATTCAGCTGCAGATTGTAGAAGCGTTTGGCAAATGAAATTGCCTGTTCTGCTACAAAAATGTATTCAGAAGGAATCTGTTCTAAAAGTTCCCGAAAACGGCTTAACTGTTTCTTGTCATTTAACGTAAAACGTTTTTCAATTTTAGTTTCATCCACGTTGTCTCCGGGGCGGGCCTTGAATCCAATCCCGCGGCCGAGAAGGACGATTTCATTGCTGTCAGAATCTGCTGATAAGACAGCATTCGTATTAAGAACACGGGTGATCTGCATATTAGATATCTCCTTTGTATTGATTGTTTTGCAAAAAATAAAAGCCGATTTTATGGTATAAAAGTGTATTGAGATGCCGATAATAAAATATCTGTCTCATGAGCTTATTATAACATAAAATCGACTTGCCTGATTCAACAGTAACAATCGTTTATTAATCCATTGTAGACAGTGAGAGAAGATTTGTCCATTGTGAAAAAGTAATAATTTTTAGTGGAAAATATTGGTGATTTTGTAAGCTGGACAAACATATGATAGTTTGTTAAAGTAGATGCAGAAATCAATTACACATGCAGATCAGTTTGTTATGATTCAGTTCAGCAAGACGCAGAGATAGCAGAGGACTTATACATTAGTCCAAAGTATATTCTGGGTCTTTTTTTGTATATCAAAAAGCCTTTTTCAGATATACGAAAGAACTCCATAAGAGAAACACGACATAGTTCATGGTGGTGGGGAGAAATGTTTTCAGAACAGAAATGATTGCAGGAAGAAGTCAGGATGGTGCACAATTCTGAAACAATCCGGTTGATTTGAAATCTAAAAGTTATTAGAAGGAGAGAAACTCATGGCTAAAAATTATAATAAGATGGCAATAGACATTGTCCGTGAGATCGGTGGTGAAGAAAATGTAAAATCACTGGCACATTGTATGACACGTCTTCGTTTTATAGTAAAAGATGAAAAGAAAGTAAATCTGGAAGCACTGAAAAAGGCAGAAGGTGTTATTCAGGTTATGGTTGCAGCAGGACAGTATCAGGTTGTTATCGGAACAGATGTTGGAGATGTTTACGATGAGATCGGAAAGGTGACGAATATTAATCTGACAGGTGAAGCGGATGAGGATGGAGGAACAGCCAAGAAGAGTATTCTGACGATAGCAATTGATGTGATTTCAGCAATCTTCCTTCCATTTATGGGTGCATTTATGGCAGCAGGATTGTTAAAAGGATTTCTTGTCGTCTTTACAACAGTTGGCTGGTTGGATACAGCAGGAACAACATATCAGCTTTTATATGCTATGGCAGATGGCGTGTTTAATTTCCTGCCAATTTTCCTTGCATATACAGCCGCAAAGAAGTTTAAAGCAGAGCCTTTCGTAGCGATGGCAGTAGCAGCGGCACTTGTATATCCGAATATCAGTACATTGTACAGTGCAGGAGAAGCGGTAAGTTTCTTTGGAATCCCAGTGACGTTGATTAGTTATCCTTGTTCTGTCATTCCAATTGTTGTAGCAGTGTTTGTTCAGGCGAAGTTTGAAAAACTGATCAAACCTTTATTCCCACAAGTAATTCGTGGAATCTTTGTTCCGCTTTTGAGTCTTGTTGTGACTGCATTGTTAACATTTCTCGTAATTGGGCCAGTTACAAATATCGTTTCAGTGGGGCTTGCAGATGGAATTGGTTGGTTACTTGATACTTGTCCACCTGTTGCAGGATTTGTATTTGGAGCATTATATCCGATCATGCTGATCTTTGGTTTACATTGGGGGCTTGTACCACTTAGTATGAATAACTTTGCTACGATCGGTGCAGATCCAATTTTTGCAATTACATTAGCGACAAACTTTGCATTGGCTGGATGTGCGTTTGGTGTATTCCTAAAGACTAAGAATCCAGAACTGAAACAGACAGCGGTATCTACAGGAATTTCAGCATTTGTAGCAGGAGTAACGGAGCCTGCAATTTATGGAGTTGTGTTAAAATTTAAAAGACCGTTTGTAATCGTATGCCTTTTAGATGCGATTGGAGGAGTGTTGATCGCAACATCTGGTGGAATGCAGACAGCGTTGATTTCTACTTGTGTTCTGACAATCCCTGCATTTGTTGCAATGATGGGAAAAATTGCAGCAGTTGTTATTGCAATTGGATTTTTTGGTGGAATCATTTTAACATATCTTTTTGGATATAATGACAAAATGTTAGATTCATAAAAGAAAGGGTGAAATAGATGGAGCAGACAAGGAACCCATATCTGCCGGGATGGGAGTACATTCCGGATGGAGAACCGAAATTTTTTGGCGATAGGGTTTATGTATATGGTTCGCATGATGAGGCAGAGGGTGAGCGATATTGCACAGGAGATTATGTGTGTTGGAGTGCTCCAGCAGACGATTTGACAAATTGGACATTTGAAGGCGTGATTTTTAAGAAATCAGATGATCCAAACTATGAGACAGAAGTTGATCTTCTGGCTCCTGATGCTATATGTGGACCGGATGGAAGATATTATCTGTATTATTTCACTTCAAAAATGGACAAGCTTGGTGTGGCAGTGTGCGCCACACCGGCTGGTCATTATGAGTATTATGGAGATGTATGTTTTTCGGACGGAAGAATACTTACTTCAGAATCAGGATACGGATTGATGTTTGATCCTGCAATCTATAGTGCAGAAGAAGGAAATTTCTTATATTATGGTTTTGCATTACAAAAAAGAAAAGAAGGATTTCCTGAAGCTGCATACAAGGGAGGATTTGTAGTTCAGCTGGAAAATGATATGAAGACAATTAAGACTCTTCCAGTAGCAACAGTTCCAGGAAAACTTCAGTCAGTTGGAACTCCGTATGAGGGACACGCATTTCTGGAAGCATCCAGCATCCGAAAGATAAAAAATAAATATTATCTGGTGTATTCCAGCGAACAGGGCCATGAACTATGTTATGCATTAGCAGAGAATCCAATGGGTCCTTTTTCATATCAGGGAACAATCGTTTCAAATGGAGATGTAGGATTAGCTGGAAGAATGGAAAAGGATGCGGTTAATTATCTCGGAAATAATCATGGAGGAATTTTAATAATAGAAGATAAATACTATATCTTTTATCATAGACATACTTATGGAACGCAGTATAGCAGGCAAGGATGTGCAGAGAAAATAGAGTTGAAGGAAGATGGAACAATTTCACAGGTGGAAATAACAAGTAGTGGAATGTCAGGAAAGCCTTGGAAGGCAGCTGGAGAATATTCAGCTCATTTGCTTTGTTATTTACGAAGCAAAGAAGGAATCCTTCATTATTCAAGTAGTGTAAAATGGAAAGAACCGCATCCTTATATTGCTTTGGAAGGAAGAAATAAAGTTTCAACAGTACAAAATTCTTATCTTCATAATATGCAAGACGGAGCTGTATGTGGCTTTAAGTATTTGCAGTTTACAGGAGAAGAACAGGAGATTGCAGTCACTTACCGAGGAGAATTTGCAGGAAAAATCCTTGTTTATACAGAAGAAAGCAGGGAAAATCAGATTGTAGAAATCCAGATATCCCCTGCTAAAGACTGGCATAGAAAAGAAGAAAAACTGAAACAGATCTGTGGAAAATGTGAATTATACTTTGAGTTTTGTGGTGAAGGAAGTTGTGATTTCGATAGTTTTTATATAAGATAAATAGCAGAAAGTGAGAAATTGAGAAATTGAGATGAAAGCACCTTATCTTGAAGACAGGAATGGACAAAAAGTTCTTATAGTAGATGAAGCTCCGTTTATTATGATTGCGGGAGAGGCACATAATTCTAGTGCTTCAAATGTGAAGTTCATGGAAATGATATGGGAAAGAGCTGATGAATTAAATTTGAATACAGTATTATTGCCAATTTATTGGGAGACAATATGAAGTGACCTCACAATTGTAGATTCGTGGATTTACCTGTAAAATA
>OGDX01001228.1_pt1 | contig 14189 bp, 11 predicted proteins | sample 1570461 | NCBI WGS metagenome assembly OGDX01 (sample SAMEA2582172, study PRJEB24529) | metagenome
GCCGCAAGGCCGACATCCAGCCCGATTACGAGGGCTTCCAGGTGCCGGACGAGTTTGTGGTGGGCTATGGTCTGGACTACGACGAGAAATACCGCAACCTGCCCTATGTGGGTGTGCTGAAACCGGAAATCTACGCATAACAAAAACGAATTAGAACTGGAGTTGATCCCTTTTGCAACCGAAACGACCTCGCTTTAATCCCCTGATCCTGGCGCTGGCACTGGCCGGTGTCCTGATGATCTGGTCGGTGCTGGGCACCAGCGACAGCAGTACCGGCGGCTCCACCATGAGCTACTCGACTGTGGTGCACTACTTTGAGAACAATCAGGTCACAGCCTTTACGCTGGACCGCAACACCAGCATCATCACCCTGACACTGAAGGAGGGCAAGCAGGAGCTGCCCGAAACCACAGGTGCCACCGCTGCCGCACAGGCCTCCGGCGGTCTGCTGAGCAATCTGTTCTCCTCCTCCACCTCTTCCGTGGGGGCAACCAGAAACGATGACGGCACGGTGACGGTGCGCTATAAGCTGCCCTACGCCTATGTGTTCATCGAGAACGTCCAGCAGTATATCGATTCCTACGACGCAGCCAACCCGACCGCGCCCATGGAGTACGATTACACCACCCTGAAGGAGTCCATCCCCTGGATGGAGATCCTGTTCTACCTGGGAATGCTGGGCTGCACCGGCTTCCTGCTCTTCTCCATGATGCGCGGCGGCGCTGGCGGCGGCGGTATTATGAACGTGGGCAAGGCCAAGGTGAAGGACGAGCATGAGAACAAAAAGACCGCGACCTTTGCCGACGTTGCCGGTGAGGACGAGGAAAAGGAAGAGCTGAAGGAGGTCGTGGAGTTCCTCAAGAGCCCTGACAAGTTCAACACGCTGGGTGCCCGCATCCCCCACGGCGTTCTGCTGGTGGGCCCTCCGGGTACTGGTAAGACCCTGCTGGCCCGTGCCTGCGCCGGTGAGGCGGGGGTGCCCTTCTACTCCATTTCCGGCTCCGACTTCGTGGAAATGTATGTCGGTGTCGGCGCGTCCCGTGTGCGTGATCTGTTTGATAAGGCCAAAAAGACCATGCCCTGCATCATCTTCATCGATGAGATCGATGCCGTGGGCCGTCAGCGCGGCGCGGGTCTGGGCGGCGGCCACGACGAGCGGGAGCAGACCCTGAACCAGCTGCTGGTCGAGATGGACGGCTTTGAGGCCAACGATGGTGTCATTGTGATGGCAGCCACCAACCGTGCCGACATTCTGGATAAGGCCCTGCTCCGTCCGGGCCGCTTTGACCGTCAGGTCTATGTGGGCCTGCCCGATGTCAAGGGCCGCGAGGAGATCCTCAAGGTCCACACCAAGAACAAGCCTCTGGCTCCCGATGTCTCCCTCAGAGTCATCGCACAGCGCACCGCAGGCTTTGCGGGTGCTGACCTGGAGAACCTGGTCAATGAGGCCGCTCTGCTGGCTGCCCGCCGCAGCCGTAAGGCCATCACCATGGAGGATATCGAGGAAGCTTCCATGAAGGTCATGGCAGGCCCTGAGAAGAAGAGCCGTGTTGTGACTGCCGAGGAAAAGAAGCTGACCGCCTACCATGAGGCGGGCCACGCCGTGGCAGGCTTCTATTGCAAGCACCACCCCCGCGTGCACGAGATCACCATCATTCCCCGCGGCCAGGCTGGCGGCTACACCATGTATCTGCCTGAAAAGGATCGCAGCTACGTGACCAAGGGCGAGATGTTCGAGGATATCGTTTCCAGCCTGGGCGGCCGTGTGGCCGAGCAGCTGATCCTGGAGGATATCTCCACCGGTGCCTCTAACGACCTGCAACAGGCAACCAACATTGCCCGCCAGATGATCACCAAGTACGGTTTCTCCGAGCGCCTGGGCCCTGTGGTCTACGGCACCTCGCAGGAGGAGACCTTCCTGGGCCGTGATTTCACCCAGGGCAAGGGCTACAGCGAGAGCACCGCTGCCGAGATCGATGGCGAGATGCGGGATATCATCGATGAGGCTTACGAGACCTGCCGCCGCACCCTGACGGAGCACATCGACCAGCTCCATGCGCTGGCACAGGCTCTGATGGAACGCGAAAAGCTCAACGAGCAGGAGTTCAACACTGTGATGGCCGGCGGCAAGCTGCCCCCGCGTGATGGTGACGAGCCTGCACAGGAACCCGCCGCACCGGCGGCCCCTGTGGAGACCGCAGAGCCTGCCGAGAGCGCAGAGCCCGCTGAACAGGCGGAGCAGGCCGTGCTGGGCGAGGAAATGCCCGACCCGGCGCAGGATGCCCTGCAGGAAAACGAATGATCGAAGGGAGCGAGTGTCGTGGAGGAAAATTTTAACCCGGTCGCACGCACCCGGGCCAACTATTATACCCCGGGCAGCCCGGTGCAGTTCGTCTGTGTGGAACTGCTCAAGGGCGAACTCAGCGGCGAGAACGCAGTCTGCCTGACCTTCAAGAACATCTCCAAGGTCACCCTGACTGCACTGGAGATCCACTTCAAGTGCAAGGGTGTGGACGGTATCATCCTGTGTGAGGATGCCTTTGAATACCGCGAGATCGAGGTCAAGCCCGGTGAGAGCTTTGGCATGGACGATGCAGTGTTCGTGACCCAGAAGGCCATCACCAGCGTGGATGTGGTCCTGAAGAACGTATACAGCGGCAAAAAGGTCGTGCATCTGGATGCCATCAAGCGCGTCCGCCTGCCGGCCCCGCGCCGCTTGAGTCCGGAGCTGGAAAAGGCACTGGAAAGCCGGATGAACCGCGGCGGCCTCAAGTATATGCCGCAGGTGTTCGAGAACGGCTGGTACTGTGCCTGCGGTTCCTTCCACCCGAAGGAAGAGGACACGGTCTACTGCACCGAGTGCGGTTGTGACCGCATCCTGCTGCAGAACGCCCTGAACACCCTGTTGCAGCCCGGCCAGAAGGCCGCCCCTGCAGAGCAGGCCCCGGCGGCGGAGGCCACCCGCGTGGTGAGCGCTGCCCCGCAGGAAGAGCCGACCCGCATCGTGGCCGGCGCGCCGGTGCAGGCAGAGCCTACCCGGGTCATCCCGACGGCCCGCCCGGCAGAGCCTGTCGGCGCTCCGACCAGCTTTGCACCGCCGGTGGAACACACCCCTGCTCCGGAAGCAGAGCCTACCCGGGTGCTGGATGCCGCCACTCGCGCGGCGTTCCCCGGCAGCGGTGCAGCGGCTGTGGATGACGAGGGCACCCGTGTGATGCCTGCTGCTGCCCGCCGTGCCGCCCCGGCCCGCCAGCCGGAACCCGAGGTGGAGCAGTACGATGAGGAGGACGATGCGGAAGAGAGCCGTGACGGCATTGCCGAGACCCTCGTCCGCTGGGTCCCGCCCATCACCGCCATCGTCTGCGCAGGCATTGCGCTGTGGGGCTTCGTCTATTATCAGTTTATGATGTAAATGAATGACGGAGGAGGCTGCGCTTCCTCCGTTTTTTGGTTGTACGAAGGAGAAACGTTATGCCCGACGAAGCACTGCAAACCGCTTTTGAGATCAAAACTACCTGCGATGAGATCAGCCGCAAGCTACTGCGCTGGCACTGGGAGAACAAGCCCGGGGAGCACAGTCTAGGAGCCCTGCTGGATCACATCCGTACCCGCCAGCAGGAGAGCCCCGAATATTATGACCGTCTGCCCGATCTGGCGGGCCGAAACAGCTGGCAGCAGCTGGATACCACCCTGTGTATGCGGGTGCTGCTGGACCCTGAAAAGGATGCTGCCCGTCCGCTGGATCTGCTGGGCAATACGGAGCACCCCACTGCTGCCCGCCGGGCCTGCAACGCGGTGCGCACTGCCCGCAATGAAGCGGCCCATGCTTCTGACCGCACGGCGGCTGCGCAGGCGGCGATCCTCTTCAACGAGGCCGTGGAAGCACTGGAAGAGGGCTATGCAGGCGCACCCCTGCGCACCAGTGAGCTGGGCCAGTATTACCGGCTGGCTGAGGATTATCTGAGCCGCTGCGGGGCCAAAAAGCCCATTGCGTCGGCAGCCCCGGAAGAGAAAGCCCCTCGCGCGGCAAAGTCCGGCCAGAGCACTGCGGGCAGGAAAAAAGAGGGAACTTCCGGCAGTGCTTCCCGCCGCAGCAGCACAAAGCAGAACACGAGCGGCCGCAGCTCCGGCGGCAGATCCCAGAACCGGAAGCAGGGCGGCAGCCGGAACAGCCGTGCCCGGGCCAGGCAGAAGCAGAAACAGGCCAACCGCACCGTTCTGCTGGTACTGCTGGCGATCCTGGCCGTGGGTCTGCTGATTCGCGGCTTTACCATGAACTGGCAGTGAAAGAGCGAGGGAACTATGAAGCAAAAACTGATTTTTCTGGATATTGACGGTACTTTGCTGCCTCCCGGTGAGATGACCGTTCCGGCCAGTGCCGTGGAGGCCATCCGGCAGGCCCGGGCCAACGGCCACAAGGTGTTTCTGTGCACCGGCCGCAACCTGCGCATGACGAAACCGCTGCTTGCCTACGGTTTCGATGGCTTTGTCTGCTCTGCAGGCGGCTATGTGGGCTGTGATGGGAAAATTCTCGTGGATCTTCCCATGGAGCCCGCACAGGTCGAGGGCCTGCGGGAGGTGCTGGGGCGTGCCGGTGCCGAGTGCACACTGGAAGCCCGGGACGATACTTACGGCGGCATCAGGATGATCGAGCGGTTCGCCCATTTGTTCCCCCGCAAGCCGGGGCAGCTGAACAGCGAGGCCGAGCGCTGGTGCAAAACGATGGAGTATGGCATGACCATCCGGCCCATTGAGGAATACCACGGAGAGCCGGTTTACAAGGTGGTGTTCATCGCCCCCAACGAGGCCTGCCTTGCCGAGGCAAAGCAGCTGTATGAGGATCAGTTCATCTTCTGCGAGTCCCGGCTGGGGGATACCCCGTCGGCCATCGTCAACGGGGAGCTCATCAACCGCAAGTTCAACAAGGGCACTGGCATCAAGGCCATCTGTGATGATCTGGGGTGTTCGCTGGCCGATACCATCGGCTTTGGCGACAGCGACAATGACCTGCAGATGACCGATGTGGTAGGCATCAGCGTTTGCATGGCCAACGGCTCTGACAACCTGAAAAAGCTCTGCGACCGCATCTGCCCGGCTGTGACGGAGGACGGCGTGGCAAGGGAGTTCAAAACTCTGGGCCTGATCTGAGAGCAGCCCTCCGCAAAAGAAGAGATGATAACAAAAATTCCCGCTCCATCGAGCGGGAATTTTTGTTAGAGAGGGTTATTTCTGATGGACTGCCTTGTGATATACCGCGTAGGCGATCACGGCAGAGAGGGCCTCTGTGATCCAGAAGGCGTGCCAGACACCGGTAGGGCCCATGCGGCCGCACAGCACCCACGCAATGGGCATGATGAAGATGATATAGCGGCAGAGGGAGATGACCAGCGAGGGCACGCCCTTGCCCAGACCCTCCAGCGCACCGGAGGAGGTGGTAGACACTGCCGAGACGATGAACCCCAGGCAGATGACCCGCAGGGCGGTCTGGCCGATGGCGATGGTCTCGGGGTTAGAGGTGAACAGACCCATCAGCGGGCCTGCAATGGTCAGGCAGAGCAGGGTGCCAATGGCCATGATCCCGGCGCTCAGGCTCAGTGTCAGGTTGTAGAGCCTGGACACACGGCCATGCTCCCGGGCACCGTAGTTGTAGCCCACCAGCGGGCGCATCCCCTGCACGATGCCGTTGGCCGGCAGGTAAAGGAAGGTCTGGAGCTTGTAGTAGATGCCCAGCACCGTCACATAGCTCTGGGAGTAGACCGCCAGCAGGCCGTTCAGGAAGGTGACCAGCAGGCTCGGCAGGGCCAGATTCAGGATGGCCGGTACACCGATGGCATAGAGCTTGCCGTCAAGGGTGGCATCGAACCGCAGGCAGCGGCGGGAGAAGCGGACGGCGACTTCGGTGGTGCAGTAGACATAGAGGTAGACCACAAGGGAAACGGCCTGCCCGATGCCGGTGGCAAGGGCCGCACCGGCAATGCCAAGGGCGGGCACCGGCCCAAGGCCGAAGATGAGGACCGGGTCGAGGGCGATGTTGGTCACGCAGCCGGTGATCAGCGCCACCATGGCAACATTCATCCGGCCCACGGACTGGAAGATCTTCTCAAAGGCGAGGTCTGCCATGTTGACCAGCGAGAACAGGAACACGATGGTGGAGTAGGTCACGCCCATGTCCACCAGAGAGGGATCGGTAGTGAAGCGGCGCAGGAAGCCGGGCATGATGGCAATGCAGAGGACCATGCCCAGCACACCGTGCAGCAGGGAAAACATCATGCCGTGGGTGGCGGCCCGGTTGGCGTTCTCGTGGTCGCCTGCGCCGAGGTAGAGCGCGATCTGGGCGTTGATGCCGATGCCGAAGCCGATGGCCACTGCATTGACAAAGTTCTGGATGGGAAACACCAGCGAAAGCGCTGTCATGGCCTGCTCGCTGATCTGGGCCACAAAGAGGCTGTCCACGATGTTGTACAGGCTGTTCACCAGCATCGAGATGACGTTGGGCAGGGCCATGGAGAGCAGCAGCGGGAACACCGGTCTGGTTTTCATAAAAGTATCGTTCATTTTCATTGCTCCTGAGGGTCAGATTTGGATTTGAAGGCAAAGCAAAAGCCACACAATGGCTTTTGTACCATTGTGTGGCGAAAAGTTGCAGAATGCTGTAAAAATCCACACGATATTTTATTGGTTCAAAGATACCACATCACAGGGATACTTGTCAAGGACTTTTTAAAATAAAAGTACGACTTTTTACAGTGGACCCTTGCCCTTGACATGGGGCGCGGCGGCGGTAAAATAAGAACAGAACGCACAAAAGGAGGATCTGCCATGAAATGGATGATCGCGTCAGACCTGCACGGGTCGGCTTACTACTGCCGCAAAATGCTGGAGGCCTTTGAGTGGGAGGGAGCCGACCGGCTGTTCCTGCTGGGCGACCTGCTCTACCACGGCCCCCGCAACGACCTGCCCCGAGAGTACGCTCCCAAGGAGGTCATCCCCCTGCTGAACGGGAAAAAGGAGAAGCTGCTCTGCGTGCGGGGCAACTGTGATGCCGAGGTGGACCAGATGGTGCTGGAATTCCCCGTGCTGGCCGATTATGCGGTGCTTCCGGTGGGGCAGCGGCTCATTTATGCGACCCACGGGCATATCTATCATGTGAAAAATCTGCCGCCGCTGGCCCCGGGAGATGTGCTGCTGCATGGACACACCCATGTTCCGGCCTGGACAGAGTTCGGGCAGGGAAATTTTTACCTGAACCCGGGTTCTGTGAGCATCCCCAAGGAGAACAGCCCCCACAGCTACATGACCCTGGAAGGAAACACGATGCAATGGAAAGAGCTGGAAAGCAGCGCTGTTTTCCATGAACTGACCCTTTGATAAAGTCCCCCGGCCGGTTTTGCGGGCAGCTTGAAATTTGCCCACCGGTATGGTATGATAAAACTGAAAACAGATCGGCAAAGTTCCGCAGAGCAGTGCTGTGCGGGGCAGGAGCCTTTTTGTTTCTGCAATGAGTTAGCTAAAACTAACAAAATGACGAAAACAGCGGGCTGGACTTGTGCAGTTTGACAGGGGGGCCCGCAGATACAGTATGGAGGGGACAACAATGGTAGAAACGATCCTGAGGGTCAATGGCATGATGTGCGGTATGTGTGAGAGCCACATCAATGATGTGGTGCGCAAGACCGCCCGGGTGAACAAGGTGACTTCTTCCCACACCAAGGGCGAAACGGTCATCGTCTCGGAGCAGCCGGTGGATGTGGAGGCGCTGAAGGCTGCCATTGCCGAAACGGGCTACACCGTGACCGGCGTGCAGACCCGGCCCTATGAGAAAAAGGGCTTCTTCTCGTTCCTGAAAAAGTAACAGTCCGGTGTTTCTGGCCGGGCTGATCATGCAAAACAGGAGGTATCTCGTTATGAGGATCTTGGTGTACGGCGCAGGCGTTCAGGGCTGTCAGCTGGCCCACAGTCTGGCACAGAACAAGAAAAATGTGGTCACCCTGCTGGCCCGGGGCGAGTGGAAGGAGGTCATCGACCAGAAGGGCCTGACCATCCGCCACATGCTCCAGCGGAAAACAACGGTGGATCGGATGCAGACAACAGATGTGCTGGCCCCCGAGGATGTGTATGACCTTGTGTTTGTCACGGTGCAGGCCGGGCAGCTGGCCGATGTGCTGCCCATCCTCAAGGCAAATCGGAGCCAGTACTTCATTTTTGTGGGCAATGATCCCTATGCGCAGGAGATGCTGCAGGCCATGCAGCGCCCGGTGGATAAGATCGCCTTTGGCTTCCAGAACAATGCAGGCCGCCGGGAGCATGACCGGCTGGTCAGTGTGCACATGGGGATGGGAATGACCGTCGGCGGCGCAACCGCACCCCTGTCCGGCGCATTCCGCCTGCGGCTGCAGGCTGCCTTTGAGGGGACTCATTACAAGCTGACCTATTACAGTGATATGGACGAGTGGCTCAAGAGCCACATCGCCTTTATCCTGCCCTGCGCCTATGCCTGCTATGCGGTGGATGGGGAACTTTCCCGCACCACAGTGGAACAGCGCAGGATGATCGTGGATGCAGCCTGGGAGTGCTGTGAGATGCTGAAAGCGGCAGGTGTTCCCGTGAACGATGCGGAGAACACCGATCGCTACCGCGAGGGCACCAAACAGCGGAAAAAGACCGAGCGGATGGTCTACTGGATGGCGCAGACGGTCGTTGGGAAGTGGTGCATTTCGGATCACGCCATGCGTGCGGTGAGCGAGATGCAGTATCTGGATGAAGCGTTTGCCGCCCTGCGCGCCACCACATTGGTGGAGATGACTGCCTGGGATGAACTGCGCAGATCCCTGCCCAGAAAGAAGTAAGAGCCGGAAAATGTCCGGAGCATGAGAAAAAGCCTGTCGGTTTTTGCGCTGACAGGCTTTTTTCTATTGGTTCAGTGCCCAGAAGGCGGCAAGCTGCTGCTCCAGCTCTGTGGTGTTGCGCAGGTATTGGAGCTGGTGCCAGTGGCGGGGGAACAGGCGGGTGTATTCGGCGCGGGCAAAGCGGTCATCCAGCAGAAGCACCACGCCCCTGTCTTCCTGCGTGCGGATGACCCGGCCCGCCGCCTGCAGCACCTTGTTCATGCCCGGGAAACGGTAAGCGTAGTCGAAACCGGTGCCGCCCGCCTCGTCATAGTAACGGCGCAGGATCTCCTGCCGGGGGTTCACCTGAGGCAGGCCCACCCCCACGATGGCACACCCGATGAGCCGGTCGCCCACCAGATCCACGCCCTCGCCGAAGATGCCGCCCATGACCCCGAAGCCCAGCAGTGTTTTTGCGGGGCTTGGGCCGAACTGTTCCAGAAAGGCCGCCCGGGCCGCGTCGTCCAGACCACTCTCCTGGGCCAGCGTTCCGATGTCCGGGTAACGGGCGGTGAAGTCCTCGTGCACCTGCCGCAGATAGGCGTAGCTGGGAAAAAAGGCCAGATAGTTGCCCACCTTGGCCCGGGCCAGTGCGGCCAGCGCATCCGAGACGGCCTGAACGCTGGCCTCCCGGTCCCGGTAGCGGGTGGAGATGCCGGGCAGGCAGTAGAGCCCCAGATGTTCGGGCGGAAACGGGCTTTCCAGTGCCACAGCCCGGGCATCGGGACAGCCTAGCACGGAGCGGTAGTAGCCCGGCGGGGTGAGCGTTGCGCTGAACAGTGCCGCGGCCCGCCCGGCAGCAAGGCTGGCATCCACAAAGGGGGCAGGGTCAAGGCAGAGCAGCTCCCATTCCAGCTCGCTGCCCCGGGCTGTCAGCTGGGTGACAAAATGCGCGTCGTACCGCTCTGCTGCCCGGGTGATATCCTGCACCGCAAAGTAGAGCTCGAGCAGCTGGGCGTGGGCATCGGCCTCCGGGTTGGCCTCCAGCCAGTCCTGCAGGGGGGCCTGCAGGCTGAACAGCAGTCGGAGCAGCTCCTTCGGCAGCTCTTGCAAAAAGACTGTGCCATCCCGCGCCAGCAAAGGCTCCGGCAGTGGGAAGACGGCTTCTGCCGGTTCGGTGTCCAGAAGGCTGGTCTGCCGGGTGAGATCCTCTGCCGGCGATTCGGTGGGTGCTGAACCCCGGCGGGGGGCCAGCTTCGTTACCGCCCGCCGTGCTTCCAGAAAGCCTTTGTCTGCCTTTGTCAACGCAGTTTTCAGTGCGCTTTTTCCTTTGCCGATGGCCCGTCTGGCATCGGTTAGGCTGCTCTTGCAGAACCGCGCCGAGTACATGGCTCTGGCCCGGTCCGGCAGGTTATGAGCCTCGTCGATGAGAAAAATGTAGTCGCCCGCCGCATCGAAAAAGCGCCGCAGGTGCACGGTGGGGTCGAACAGATAGTTGTAGTCTCCGATGACCACATCACACCACTCGCTCAGGTCCAGCCCCAGTTCAAAGGGGCAGACCCTGTGCCGCCGGGCAGTCTCAGTCAGGGCGGCCCGGTCATAGGGGACGGTGCTGTCCAGCAGGTCGGCCAGCGCATCCTTCAGCCGCTCGTAGTAGCCGTTGGCGTAGGGGCAGGCCTCCGGCAGGCAGGCGGGACGGCCCTCAGCATCCTTGCACAGGCAGGCCTTCTCCTTGGCCGAAAGGGTCACGCTGCGCAGGGGAAGCGCCGGGTCTGCCGCCCGCAGACGGGCCAGTGCATCCTCAGCAGCGGCCTGTGTCGTGTTGCGGGCGGTCAGGTAGAAAATCTTTTCCCCCTTGCCCCCGCCCATGGCTTTCAGGGCAGGGAAGAGGGCGCTCATCGTTTTGCCGATGCCGGTGGGTGCCTGGCAGAACAGCCGGGTACCGCCCTTCTGCTCTGCCTTGCCCGCAGCACAGGCGCGATAGACCTCCCCGGCAAGGGCGCGCTGCCCGGGACGGTAAACCGGAAACGGAAATTGCAGGGCCCCAAGGCTCCGGTCCCGGGCTTCCACCCAGTCCAGCTGCCTTCGTGCCCAGGGAAGATACTGCCGCAGCAGGTCGTTGAGAAACGCATCCAGCTCAGCGGCGGAGAAGTGCCGGGTATAGCGGATAATCTCATCGGTGTCGATCTGGTAATAGGTCAGCCGGACATCCAGTGTTTCCAGCTCCCGCTGTTCGGCGCAGATGGCCCCGTAGACCATGCCCTGCGCCCAGTGGCAGGGGTTCATGTCCTCCGTGATGGCATCGGTGGGCGCGGCGGTGGTCTTGATCTCGTCGATGACCACCGTGCCGTCCTCATCGGTAAAAATGCCGTCGGCACGGCCCTCGATGGTGAACCCGATTCCCTCCATCGTCCGCTCTGCCGTGAGGAACACCTCGGCAGAGTAGCCTTCACCCGCCGCCTTCTGGAGCCTGCGGTGGATGCGTGCGCCCTCGTTGGCACGGTCAAAGCCGGTAAAGCGGCTGTCGATACTGCCGGTGCGGAGCAGGAACTCCACCAGCTCCCGGACAGAGAGACGGATGGTTGGCATGGGGTTCACTTCCTTTCTCTTGAAATTCTGCGCTTCGGTCAGGTTGCACAGAGCAGGGCCTACCCGAGACCCAGGATCTTTTGACAATTTGCTGCAACAGCATTCACCTGGTCAAAATCCACGGCGGCCCGGTAATAAGTCTCCAGCTCATCATGGCAGTTCTTGGCCTGAGCCATCAGGGCGACAGCCTGGTCGATGAGCTCGGAGGCGGCACGGTCGTTGAAGCGCAGGCGGGCGCGGAAGCCGGACAGGTTCTCCCGGTCCACAAAGCGGGTGCAGCGCACGGCCTGCACGCCGGGCAGCTGGATGGGATGCCAGAGGTTGTCGGTCAAAAAAGCCAGCCGCAGGGCCGGGATGAAGATGTGGTCGATCTGATCTTCAGGGTGCATAGCACAGGGGCAGGTGATGATGTGGTAGCCCCGGGCCAGTGCTTCGGCCCGGATGAGTTCCAGCAGCAGGCGGGAGACCGCCCCGTAATCATCCCGGAATACCACATACCGGTCGGCCAGCGCTTCCACCGTGCCCCGGTAGAATACCATCCCCTTGGGGGTGATGGCTGAGAGCAGCCGCAGCTCCTCACTGGCGGTGCCCTCGGTGCGGGGAAGCAGCCGGGTGCAGAGACGCTTGACGTAGCGGCGCACCTTTTCAAAGTTGGCGCTGCAGGCTTCGGCCCGGCGGCTGTCCAGCATCAGGCTGCCCGCCGATGCGATATACCGGGCCGCCCGGCCCCGCAGAGCGGCATTCCGGGCAAACAGGGCCTTGACCTCGTCCCGGTGGGGAGCCAGCTTTCCGGCATCGATGGTGTGGTACAGGCTCACCACCAGCTCATCAGCCCCGGGCGCGTCCGGCTCCACCACATGGGGCGCGGTGGCATCGATGATGGCGCGTTTCTGGTCGAGGAAGATGACCCCGTCCAGACTGTCCGGGTCGCTGGCACAGTGGATCTTTTCGATGCGCTGGCCCTGCTGCTCGGCGGCCTGGGCCAGATGCTTCATCAAGGTGGATTTGCCGCATCCCGGCCCGCTTTTGATGAGAAGCATCTGCATCCCGGGCTCCCGGCGCAGCGGTTCAAAATAACCCTTGAAGCCCGCCGGTGTGGTGGCCCCCAGAAAGAAATCGGGGGAACGGCTTTGGATCGTTTTCATATCAGAACACCTCACTTTTGCTTTAGGGTATGCAAAAATGAAGGAAGATGATACTTGGAAACGGCCTTGCCCTCTCAGTCTCGCTCCGCTCGCCAGCTCCCCCAAAGTGGGAGCCCTTGGCAGTTTTTGTGAGCTTCATCTTTCTGCCAAGGCCTCTCCCTTCGGGAGAGGTGGCATTGCGACAGCAATGACGGAGAGGGTGAGCTTGTTAATATGTGTGCCCGCACACCTCGTGGATCTTCTCCCGCAGGGCCACAAAATCCGCAAAGGCGGCGGGTTTGTTCTGCGCCTGCCGGAGCAGGGCAGCGGGGTGGAAGGTGCCCATGAACCACACGCCGTTCTTTTGCACAAAGGTGCCGTGCTCCTTGGTCACGGAGAAATCGGTGCGGATCATCCGCTGGGAGGCGATGCGGCCCAGGCAGACCACGATCTTTGGCTGCAGCAGCTTGAACTGTTCCCGGAGCCATGGCATACAGGCCTCGCTCTCGGTGGGCAGCGGGTCGCGGTTCTGGGGCGGGCGGCATTTGACGATGTTGGCAATGTAGCAGTTTTTGCTCCGGTCCAGATCGATGGCAAACAGGTATTTGTCCAGAAGCTGGCCGCTGCGGCCCACAAAGGGCAGGCCCTGCTCGTCCTCGCTCTGGCCCGGGCCTTCGCCCACGAACAGCACCTCAGCAGTCTGGACACCCTGCCCGAACACCACATGGGTGCGGTCAGTGCACAGCTCACATCTGCGGCAGGCAAGGCACTCGGCCTTTAATGTATCCCAATCCATAGCAGTTTGATCTCCTTGCAGCTGAATGATAATTTATTCACAAATAAAAAATGGTTTTCTCCTAAAATAATAGCACAAAAAGCCAATTTTGTCTTGAACTTTTTGCCGGGTGTGCTAGAATAAAAGAGAAAGGCATCCTTGTGTCCAACAGGCACCCGGATGTGAATTTTGGATAGTTAATTCGGAGGTAATCAACAATGGCTGATATGTTCGCACCGCTGGTAGCACAGCTGAAGGCAAACCCCAAGACGATCGTTTTTACCGAGGGCAATGACCCCCGCATCCTGGAGGCAGCCAGCAAGCTGCTGGCCGAGGGCGTTCTGAAGGTTGTCATGGTGGGCAACGAGGCTGAGTGCAAGGCTGCTGCTGCCGCAGGCAATTTTGATATTTCCGCTGCTGAGATCATTGACCCTGAGAACTACGCAGGTTTCGACGAGATGGTGAACACCATGGTCGAGCTGCGCAAGGGCAAGCAGACCGCTGAAGAGTGTACCGCAATGCTGAAGAAGTCCAACTACTTCGGCACCATGCTGGTCAAGATGGGCAAGGCTGACTGCCTGCTGGGCGGCGCTACTTACTCCACCGCCGATACCATCCGCCCCGCTCTGCAGCTGGTCAAGACCAAGAAGGGCGCACACCTGGTGAGCTCCTGCTTCATTCTGGACCGTGACTTTGGCGAAGAGGGCCTGAAGCGCATTGCCATGGGCGACTGCGCTGTCAACATTGATTACACCGATACCGTTGATAAGGCTACCGGCGAGGTCAAGATCGCTGCATGCGCAAAGCTGGCTGAGGTGGCCGTTGAGACTGCCAAGACCGCAAAGCTGTTCGGCATCGATCCGAAGGTTGCTGTGC
>OGDX01001235.1_pt1 | contig 14062 bp, 14 predicted proteins | sample 1570461 | NCBI WGS metagenome assembly OGDX01 (sample SAMEA2582172, study PRJEB24529) | metagenome
TTTCGTCTTTATTTTTGGAATACGACAAAATACGGTAGAAAAAATGGAAATTTGCGTTATCACTGGCTTATCTAGTGTTATTTAGTCTTATCAAAGAGAAGAATAAGAATAGTTTCCTATTATCTTTGTCAGTATGAAATTACCACTAAAACATATTGTCATACTGGTTATCTGCTCATTAATCGGAATCTTTGTTTATCAAGCTTATTGGTTGACAGGGCTTTACCGGTCTATGAAGATGGAAATGGAGAGCAATATCAGAGATGCGATGCGGACGAGTGACTTTAACGAGGTCGTGCTCCGGGTAAATGATTTGCAAAAAGATAATGTGGAACACGGTTCGCTGACGGTATCAGCCGGATATGATGCGGACGGCAATTCATTAGTGACTAAACAAACGATTTCTTATACGGATAGTAGCCGTCAGGATACGATACACTCCCGGACAGAAACTACTACGGATACGGTAAAGGCCGTTGGTAACGCTCCGGAAGATTCTACACCTGTTGCAAGTAGCGAGAACGGGCTGGATGTGTTATTGAAAAAGCAAGATTCGCTAAAGGAGCTGTTAATGAGTATTCAGCAGGGTATTCATTCGGGTGTGGACACTTATATAGATGTCAACCTGCAGCGATATGACAGTTTGCTCACCCATGTGATGAAAGAGCATAATCTCTCTATTCCTCATCACACTCTTTTGATTTATACCGGAATCAGTGCCGATTCTTCCATTGTATATACCGATACATTAGGTATTGCGGGAGATAGCAGTTATATTCCCAGTCCCAAGGCAATCCGCTATGACTATGAATTTAATATGCATCACAGCCAACGCTACCAACTGGTGTTCGAGCCGATCAATTCATTGGTGTTAAAGCAGATGACAGGTATTCTGGTCACTTCATTTGTAATTCTTCTGATTCTCGGATTCTCTTTCTGGTTCCTTATCCGGACGCTTCTGAAACAGAAAACGCTGGATGAAATGAAAAGTGATTTTACCAATAATATCACGCACGAATTAAAGACTCCCATTGCCGTAGCCTATGCGGCTAATGACGCATTACTGAACTTTAACCAGGCGGAAGAAAAGGCACAACGCGACAAGTATCTGCGCATCTGCCAGGAGCAGTTGCAACGGCTCAGCGGACTTGTCGAGCAGATACTCTCCATGAGCATGGAACGCCGCAAGACCTTCCGCCTGCATCCGGAACCGCTGTCCATGGAAAGCATTCTCGAACCGCTTATCGAACAGCATAAACTGAAGGCGGAGAAGCCCGTGCATATCTCTACGGACATCGAGCCTGCCGGACTTACCCTCACGGCAGACCGTACGCACTTCAGCAACATCATCAGCAACCTGATTGACAATGCCATAAAATACTCGCCCGAAGCAGCGGAAGTAAACATCCGTTGCCGGCAAACCGCCTCTGCCGGACAAGGAGAGTTTGTTGAAATCGCCATCAGCGACCGTGGAACAGGTATCGCTCCCGAAAAGCAGAGCCACATATTCGATAAGTTCTACCGCGTTCCTACCGGCAATCTGCACAACGTGAAGGGCTACGGTCTCGGTCTGTTCTATGTTAAGACCATGACCGAAAAGCACGGCGGAAACGTAACGGTAAAGAGCGAACCGGGCAAAGGAAGCACGTTCACTCTGAGGTTTCCGAACGGATAAAAGGAGTACCCGTCCGTTTCCTCCGGAAGAAACTCCAGTTTCCCTTAAGGGGAACGCGCGTTTCCTTTAAAGGGAACTGTCGTTTCCCCTAATGGGAACGGAAGTTTCTCCCGGAGGAAACGGAAGTTTACTTAGGAGAAACAGGAATATATCCCGGAGTACATACAGATATTACATAATAAACAAGAATAACAAGAAAGACAAGGATGTCATGGATAAAATAAAAGTATTGCTGGTTGAGGATGAAGAGACCCTCGCCATGATTATAAAGGACACGCTGGAAGGGCAAAGTTTCATTATCCACACCGCTGCCGACGGCGAAGAGGGGTTGCGCCTGTTCTTCGACCTGCGCCCCGATGTGCTGGTGGCAGACGTCATGATGCCCCGTATGGACGGCTTCGAGATGGTACGCCGCATCCGCCAGACCGACAAGCACACGCCGGTGCTTTTCCTCACTGCACGCTCTGCCATCAATGACGTTGTAGAGGGCTTTGAACTCGGCGCCAACGATTATCTGAAAAAGCCTTTCAGCATGCAGGAACTGATTATCCGTATCAAGGCGCTGGCGGGCAAGGCTTTCAACTTTACGGAACCTGCTCCCAAAGAAGTCACCGACTTTGAAATAGGCAATTACCGGTTCAACCCCGTCACGCAACGGCTGTCGTATACAGGAACCGGTGCTGCTCCGCACGCCGATACGGAAATGGAACTCTCACACCGCGAATCGGAAATACTGAAGCGCCTCTGCGAGAACCGCAATCAGGTGGTCAATACCCAGAATGTACTGCTCGACCTTTGGGGAGACGACAGCTTCTTCAACTCCCGCAGCCTGCACGTATTCATAACGAAGCTGCGCCACAAGCTGGCGCAAGACGACCGCATACGCATTGTAAACGTGCGGGGGATAGGCTATAAACTGATAATTAACTGATGCCGGACTGATAGCTGCAATGCCTTTACGGACACTCGCCTGCCAAATCCGTAAATAGGATACAAGCTTCTGTAATCAGGGTATCTTCCCTTGTCTGTGGACGGGGCTTTCAGTATCCATTAAGGCATGGTTTGTTAGGAGAGTGTGGCGAAATACATTTGACGATTTCTTTTAGGCACGGATTACACGGATTTCACGGATTTTAATAAAAAAAGAATAAAGAAAATCCGTGTAATCCGTGCCTAAAAAGAAACAAATAGCCAGTGAATTTTAGCTTTGGCACGAAGGCGCATCGTGTATTACAACACACCTTCAAGGCTTATTGAAAATGTGATACCTTCTTACAAGAAAAGAAAAGTATAACAACGGCACAAACCGCAGAATTTGGTTTAGTATAAAGAATGAGAAATAATATAAAGAAGTTTCAGAAAATTGACGGAAAGGATTATCTTTGTCTGAGAAGAAAACAATAACCGTGCCCAATCATGAAACAAGTTTGTTTTTTTATCATCGCCCTGCTGGCAAGCGCCGTTTCACTGCACGCCCAAACCGAAGCGAAGGGCGACAGCATACGCTCCCATAGCCTGCCCGACGGTACGCCGCCCGAAGGGACATTCCTACCCGAAACGAAGAATTATGACGGCTTTCTCCTGGACATGAGCCTCATGAGAATGGAAGCTCCCCGCCTGCCCCGGTTTACGTTGGAAATACCGGATGCAAGCAAAGACTACAGCCGGATATTCCGTCTCAACCCGGACGCGACCTACTCGCAGGGGCTTTCAAATGTGTTCTCGCTCACCAACGCCACCGTTTACAGCATGAATCCGTTTGGGCTGACGGGCTTCTGGTCATCGCCGGAGAACCTGCAAATGGGCAGCTTCAAACTGAAGAACGGAATGCGTATCAATACATACGGCGAGTACGACAAAGACGGCTGGAAAGTTCCCAACCGTTCGGCATTGCCGTGGGAGAAGAACAACTTCAAGGGAGCATTTGAAATGAAATCCGCCAACGGTGCATTCGGCATACGCATCGAAGTACAGCAGGGCAACCGGACGCCGTTCTAACCGTAAACATCACAGACTGATATAATCAGATACAGCGGTTCGACCCTAACTAAAGCATAAGCTCCGGCTCTGCCAATCCTTTCTCCTTGCAGTACGCATATACTATTTCCAGAATGGTGTCTCCGTACTTCTCTACCCCTTTCTTCCCGAAATAAGGGATGCGGACAAGCATGTCCTTATCGGCAGGCAACAGGTTGCTGATGCCCAAGATGGCCTTTTGCTGGATGACCGTGTAGACCGGCAGCCCCAAACGGGCTGCTTCCGTATTTCTCCATGCCGCCAGGTGGTCGTATAGTTCGGGATGCAGTACGTCCGAAGGCACTTGAACGGAAGATGCCGCCGTTTCTTTCCTCTTGCGGTCCTGCATGTTCTTCTCCACCGTATCCGGCATGCTTCTCCGCTTCAAGTCCTCTTTGCCGGAGACAGCATGCTCGCCGATAGACAGTATGGCTTTCCGCTTCAAATACCCGGCTGTGCGGAATCCGTGTTCCGTTATGTATGCCAGCAGTCCGTCTTTCAACAGGAAAAGAGTATTCAGTTCCTCTTTGGCTGCATTCAGTTGCTTCTTCAGCACCTTATTATCCGTGGCAAGAGCGCGCGGCCCTATCAATACGGGATACAAAAGCGCCATTTCATCTTTAAAGTAACCGGCTCCCGCAACAATCCGCTTCTGCAGGGTTTCGTCCGCAGCATAATCCTGTGCGGCGTCAATCAGGCAGTTGTACTGTATGCCGAACCTCTGCGCCACTTTTACCACCTTTTCGCGGAAACGCTCCACCGCCTCTTTGTAGGCGGCAAGCTGCTTGGGATAGAGTTTATAAAGATGTTCATCGACCAGCCGTACATAGCGCTGCAACGCTTGTGCCAGCGGCAGGAAATCAAACAGTTCCGACAGCAGCCCGTGAAAATAGGCACGTTGCAGTGAATGGAAGCGGTTTTCGTCCGGTTCGTTCCGGCGGGCTTCTTCCGTAAACCGGTCTACGGCACGGTCGCTGATAACAGCCTTTGCCGAAAGCGGTGCGCTGAGCACCAGGCCTTCCAGCGTCTTGCAACGGCTCAGTGCCACATACGTCTGCCCATGCGCAAAGGATGCGCTGGCGTCGATAATGGCACGCTCAAACGTAAGCCCCTGACTCTTGTGGATTGTAATGGCCCACGCCAGTTTCAGGGGAAACTGCCGGAAAGTGCCTTCAATATCTTCTACAATCTCCCTGCTGTCTTCGTCCAAGACGTATTTTGCATTCGTCCACTCCTCTTCCTGCAACAGAAAAGTATCCCTGCTGTCTTTGGCACGTACCTCGATACTGCCGGCAGAAACGGAGGTTACCTCACCAATCATACCGTTGTAGTAGCGGTGCTCGCCGGAGGAGTCGTTCTTCACGAACATCACCTGAGCGCCTTCTTTCAGTTCGAGAACTTCGTCCGTGGGGTATGAATATTCGGGAAACTTCCCCTCGACAGTAGCACGAAACGCATAGGTACGTCCCGGAAGCTGTTCCAGCTCGTAGCTGTTGATACGCTGCGCCTGATAGTTATGGGTGACCAGACGGATATATCCTTCCTCTTTCCGAGGCTGGAAGCCGGGGAGATAGCGGCGGTTCAGCGTTTCCAGCACCTGCGGATCGCAATGGTTCTCACGGATGCGGTTCAGCAGTTCCAGGAAGTCTCCGTCATTCTGCCGGTATACGGTTTTAAGCTCGATGGTGCAATATTCCGTCTGCTTCAGCGCGCGGCTGGAGAAGAAATAGGGAGTGTCGTAGTACTTGCTGAGCATCTGCCATTCCTCGTCTTTCACCACGGGAGCCAACTGCTGCAGGTCGCCAATCATCAGCAACTGCACACCGCCAAACGGTTTGTAGGGGTCGCGGTAGCGGCGGAGCATTTCATCTACCGCATCCAGCAGGTCGGCGCGTACCATACTGATTTCATCAATCACCAGCAGATCCATGCTGCGTATGATATTGATTTTCTCCTTACCGAAACGGAAGCGGTAGCTTGCCTTTCCATTCGTACTGAACGAGCTTTCGGGCACATAAGGTGCGAACGGAATCTGAAAGAACGAATGGATGGTAACACCGCCGGCATTGATGGCCGCTATGCCGGTGGGCGCAACGACTACCATACGTTTGGGACTTTCCTGCTTAAGCTTGCGCAAAAAAGTAGTTTTACCGGTTCCGGCTTTGCCTGTCAGAAAAAGATGAGTACCTGTGCTTTCGATGAATTGCCACGCAAGCGCTGATTCGGGGTTCTGCTCCATTGTTATTTTCGGTTTATTTTAGAACGGTAAAGGTAGTACAAATAAACCAAGGAAAAGAAAAACCGGCCGAATGTTTTTTGCCGCACGGACGGCATCCTAAAAAAAAGAGAATGTGTGTCAAAACTAAAGTCCGCTTACTATTTGTTTCTTTTTTAGGCACGGATTACACGGAAAACACGGATTTCACAGAAAAAGAATAAAGAAAATCTGTGAAATCCGTGTTTTCCGTGTAATCCGTGCCTAAAAGAAACCGTCAAGTGTATTTTGACACATCTCCTTGTTTCCTGCCGGAAAAATTATTTCATACTTCCGCCAATAATGTCCAGCAGCTCATTCGTAATCGCCTGCTGGCGGCTCTTGTTGTATTGCTTCGTCAAATCCTGAATCAGCTCATTGGCATTGTCCGTGGCAGCCTGCATGGCAAGCATACGTGCTGCGTGCTCGGAAGTGTTCGAATCCAACAAGACCGTATAAATCTTCTGGCTCAACACTTTAGGAAGAAGATCGGCCACCAATTGGGAAGCAGAGGGCTCTACAATATAATCATTGTTGAAACTGCTTTTTCCGACAGTCCCGGTTGCTTCTTCGGCTACCTTGCCCAAGTCGATGGGCAGATAGTTGTCTCTCGTCAGCACTTGCGAGCCCATAGACTTGAAATGATGATAAATCAGCTCCACCTTGTCGATGCGCCCTTCAAGAAACTCTTTCATCAGGTGCCCGGCAAGCTCATAAGCCTGCACATACGAAGGCTTGTCGGCCATTTCCTGATAACTGCCTTGCGGCTCATATCCCAATTTCTTTACAGCTTCTTCCACTTTCTTGCCTACGGGATACACCAGGATATTCTCCTTGCCCAGCGACCGGTAGTCTTCCAATGTACGCTCCAGCATCTTTGCCACGTTGGAGTTGAAAGCGCCGCATAAAGATGAATTGGACGAGAATGCCACAATTGCCACTTTCCCTACCGGACGCTCCTCGGTATAGGGAGACTCTACCGTAACATCCGTACTCAGGAAGTTTGTCAGAATCTCGTTCAGCTTCCGTTGATAGGGCAGCATATTCTCAATCCGCCCCTGTGCCTTATGCAGCTTGGCGGACGCCACCATCTTCATCGCCGAAGTTATCTGACGCGTACTCTTGACGGAGCTTATTCTATTTTTTACCTCTTTCAGTGAAGCCATTTCATTATAGTGATTAGGGGTTAGTGATTAGCGGTTAGGGGTTGCCTAACTGCCATCTACATAAATTGCTTGGCTGCCTTTGCCGCCGTCTCTTCTATCTTCTTGCAGACATTGTCATCGATGACACCCGACTTCAACACATCGAGCACCTCCATCTGATAATCTCTTTCAAGGAATTCGAGGAAGCTGCGTTCAAACTCATTCACCTTGTCCAAAGGCACATCCTTCAGCAAACCGTGCGTGCCGCAATAAAGAATGGCAATCTGCTTCTCTACAGGCATCGGACTGTACTGGGGCTGTACCAGCAAACGGGTATTCTTCTGGCCCTTGTCGATGGTGAGCGCAGTAACCGGGTCCATATCACCGCTGAACTTGGTGAATGCTTCCAGTTCGCGATACTGTGCCTGGTCTATCTTCAACGTACCCGCCACCTTCTTCATTGCCTTAATCTGGGCGTTACCGCCTACACGGCTCACGGAGATACCTACGTCGATAGCCGGACGGTTGCCCTGGTTGAAGAGGTTGGTGTCGAGGAATATCTGTCCGTCGGTAATGGAGATTACGTTTGTAGGGATGTAAGCCGACACGTCGCCCGCCTGCGTTTCGATAATGGGAAGCGCCGTCAATGAGCCGCCGCCCTTCACTCTGCCTTTCAGGCTTTCGGGCAGGTCGTTCATCTCGCGTGCCACTTCTTCCTGGTTGATAATCTTCGCCGCACGCTCCAGCAGACGGGAGTGCAGGTAGAAGATGTCGCCCGGATAGGCCTCACGTCCGGACGGACGGCGCAAAATCAAGGATACCTCACGATACGCCACGGCCTGCTTGGACAGGTCGTCATAGACAACCAGCGCATGACGGCCGGTATCGCGGAAATACTCGCCGATTGCAGCGCCGGCAAACGGGGCGTAATACTGCAACGCAGCCGGGTCGCCCGCCGTAGCTGCCACAACGATGGTGTAATCCATCGCACCGTTCTCGCGCAGTGTATTTACGATAGATGCTACCGTGGAACCTTTCTGGCCGATAGCTACGTAGATACAGTATACGGGGTCGCCTGCCTCGTAGTTGGCACGCTGGTTAATGATGGTATCGATGGCAATTGCGGTCTTACCCGTCTGACGGTCGCCAATAATCAGCTCACGCTGCCCGCGGCCGATAGGAATCATGGCATCGACAGCCTTCAGACCGGTCTGCAACGGCTGGTTTACCGGCTGACGGTAAATAACGCCCGGAGCTTTACGCTCCAACGGCATTTCGCAAAGCTCGCCGCCTATCAGCCCTTTGCCGTCCAACGGTTCGCCCAACGGGTCGATAACACGTCCCAACATACCCTCGCCTACCATAATGGAAGCGATACGCTTGGTACGTTTCACCACGAAGCCTTCCTTGATTTTATCCGTAGGGCCTAACAACACAGCACCTACGTTATCTTCTTCAAGGTTCATCACGATGGCTTTGATACCGTTGTCAAACTCCAGCAACTCGTTTGCTTCGGCATTACGCAACCCGTAGATACGCGCCACGCCATCGCTGACTTGCAGCACCGTACCGATTTCATCCAGTTGCACGCGGGTGTCGATGCCTTCCAACTGTTTGCGCAGAATATCGGAGACTTCGCTTACTTTTATATTTTCAGACAACATTTTATTTAGCAATTAATGTTTAGTGATTAATGATCGGTATTCGGTTATATCACTAACCACTGTTATACAATTCTTCTGTTCTTATCAATGAACTGCTGTTTCACTCTCTTTAGCTGGGTAGCAATACTGGCATCCAGACGGAAATCGTTGATGTCGAATATGAATCCGCCTTCGATTGAAGGGTCAACATCGGTCTGTAACTCCATTTTGGCATGTAGCAAATGGGAAGCGCTATTTCGGATGCGTTCCCAAATCTCACGACTTACGGGTACGGCAGTCGTCAGTTTCGCTACACCGATATGTCTGCTCTTTCTGTATAAGTCCAGATAGCTCAAACAGATATATTGCAGAAATGCCTCACGCCTGTTTTTTAATATCAGCGTAACGAAACGGGACAATTCCTGTCCGACAGGAGCATCCCCCACTGCTGCGGTACAGATAAGCGAGAATTTCTCCTGTACCGGCAGTACAGGGTTCTCCAATGCCGCACGCAAATCAGGATGCTTCTCGAAACTCCTGCTCAACGTGCGCATTTCCGTATACAGCCTGTCTTCCGTACCCGTGCTCTTGGCATACTCCATGAGAGCCTTTGCATACCGCATCGAAACAATTCCTATATCCATTTTTCCAAAGATTAATGATTAGCGATTGGCCGTCAGCATTTCATCCAGCATACGGTCAATCATTTCCATCTGGTCTTGCTCTTTGTCCAGATTATGACGGATTATCTTCTCCGCAATATCTACCGATAGTACAGCAACCTGACGGCGGATATCACGGATAGCTTCTTCCTTCTCTTGCTGAATCTGCTGTTTCACATCATCCAGCTCTTTCTGTGCAAGGGCTTCGGCATGTTTACGCGCCTCGACAATAATCTTGTCACGCTCGTGCATTGCTTCCCGCATGATGCGCCCCTGCTCCTTGTTTGCAGCAGCAATCAACGCATCACTCTCCTCTTTCAGTTTGGCGAGCTGGGCGTTTGCCTGACGTGCCACTTCCAGCGACTGGTCTATGTAGGCCCTACGCTCTTCCACCATTTTCGTAATGACGGGAAAGCCGTATTTGGCCAATATTACAAAAACCACGCCGAATGAAAGGAGCATCCAAAACAGCAGACCACTATCAGGTAATAACAATGACATAATTTAATTTTTTTATAAGAAGAATACCAACAGACACACAACAACCGCCAACAATGCAACACCTTCAATCAAGGCAGCGGCAATAATCATGTTCATACGAATATCTCCCGATGCTTCCGGCTGGCGTGCAATGGCTTCCATGGCAGAACTACCAATCTTGCCAATACCCATACCTGCACCGATAACAGCCAAACCAGCACCCAGGGCAGCGCCCAATTTACTAACTCCAACACCTGCCGCAGCAGCTTGCAATAATACAGATAGTAACATAACTTTCAAATTTTAAATTGTTATTTTATTAATGTTTATATTCCGAATAATCTTATCATTTTCTCATTTTATCGCCTTCTTCTCACCGGCTTTCTCCGTGTGCTCTTCCTGTGCCAGACCGATAAACACCGCCGACAGCATGGTAAACACATACGCCTGGATAAAGGCCACCAGCAATTCCAATCCGTTCATAAAGATATTGAACAGCACCGAAGCTACCGTCAGCGAACCGTTCAAGGCAGGTCCCATACTCGCCGATATGAATATCAGGCACGTAAGCACCAGCATCGCCATGTGTCCTGCCAGCATATTGGCAAAAAGACGTATCATCAAGGCAAACGGCTTCGTAAAGATTCCGAAGAACTCGATAAACGGCATCATGGGCACAGGCACTTTCAGCCACCAGGGCACATCGGGCCAGAAAATATCTTTCCAATATGTCTTGGTTCCGAAAATATTAACGGCAAGGAATGTGCACACGGCCAGCACCATTGTAATTGCAATGTTACCGGTGACATTTGCCCCGCCCGGAAATACCGGAATCAATCCCATAAGGTTGTTTATGAAGATAAAGAAGAATGCAGTAAGCAAGTAAGGGGCAAACTTACGGTACTTCGGTCCTACACAGCTCTTTATGACGTCGTCATTCACCATCATAATGAACATCTCCATAAACCCGACGAAACCGCCCGGAGCCGCACTGTCCTGAGGATGCCTGCGATACCAGCGGGCAACGCTCAGTACGATGACTATCAATAATACACTGTTGATGAGCAATGCCAGCGTAACCTTCGTAATGGATATATCCCACGGGCGCACCTCATTGCCTGCTGCATCGTGCTCCACCAGCTTTCCTTCGTACTTGCTGCCTTCCGGAGCAATGGAAAGTCCCTCGTAACTGCCTCCGTTCTCCTCCAGACGGGAAGAAAGGAATACGTGCCACCCCGTTGTGCCGCTATATACAATGACGGGCAACGGAATGATAACCTTCGTTTCTCCGAAATCGGTGATGTGCCATTCGTACGAATCGCCGATATGCCCGAACACGATTTCCTTTACGTCTACCGTATTCTCCTCTTGCTCGGCAGGAGTCACATCGTCACGTTGGGCCATGCTGTCGAGTTCGGCCACAAGGCCGTTTTGCGCTGCGGGAATACTGTCGGCCTGCATAGAAACGGCAGGTAATGATAACCCACATGCCAGCAATACTCCGGTTAGTATGTTACGCAATTGTTTCATTTTCTTGTCTCTTTTTCTTTTTCAGCTTCCGGTTCATTTCAAAAGTGAAGAAAAACCAGGAGTCATAAGTCAAATATATCAGATAGTTAGCGATGAACGTCAACAGGAACTCTTTTGCTTCCTCACGCACTGCAACGCAATACACCAGCATCACAATGATAGATGCAAGCATCCGCATAACACGCATCAGCAGATATATCTGCAACATCCGCCCCGGCATCCGGTAACGGCAGCTTTCAACCATGTTTATCATAAACACGCCGAAAACAAGGAAGAAGGCAGGTATCAGCGGATAACCGCCGAAATAATGGTGCGGGAATACCGAATAATAAACCCATCCGCCTATGCCGCCCACCAATGCCGTTAGAAGCGCCACTTGCCACAAATAGTTCCGTTTTGTTATGCTCACATCAATCCGATTTAAGGTTGGTAATCAAAAAGAGTCAGTCTATACAAACCGAAACTCTGTTGCTGTTCATCTCTACAAAACCGCCATGAATATCCAGTGCACGTTCTTCGCCGTCTTTCGTTACATAAGCCAGCGTACCTGCCTTCAACGACGATACAATGGGTGCATGTTGCACCAGAATAGTAAACGAGCCAAGCGTACCCGGCAATGTTACACTATCTACTTCGCCTGTGAAGATTTCCTTTTCCGGCGATACAATATCCAAATGCAGTCCTTTCATCTTTATAGTCTACTGAATTTTTATTTCTTTGCCTGTTCCAGCAATTTCTTTCCCTTCTCTATTGCTTCCTCGATAGTGCCGACATTCAGGAAAGCCGGTTCGGGCAGATAATCGACTTCACCGTCCAGAATCATTTTAAACCCTTTAATGGTATCTTCTATAGAGACCATTGTACCGGGAACTCCGGTGAACTGTTCGGCCACAGCAAAAGGCTGTGACAAGAAACGCTGTACACGGCGGGCACGATTCACCAATGTGCGGTCGGCATCCGAAAGTTCTTCCATACCGAGGATAGAGATAATATCCTGCAACTCCTTGTTACGTTGGAGAATCTGCTTTACGCGCTGGGCTACTTCGTAATGCTCCTGACCTACGATATGCGGATCGAGAATACGAGAGGTGGACTCCAACGGGTCGACAGCCGGATAGATGCCAAGTTCGGTAATCTTACGGCTCAATACCGTTGTTGCATCCAGGTGCGTGAAAGTAGTGGCGGGTGCAGGGTCGGTCAGGTCATCGGCAGGAACATATACTGCCTGTACGGAGGTGATGGAACCGTTGCGTGTAGAAGTAATGCGTTCCTGCATAGCACCCATTTCCGTTGCAAGTGTAGGCTGATAACCTACGGCCGAAGGCATACGTCCCAACAGTGCAGACACCTCGGAACCGGCCTGGGTGAAACGGAATATGTTATCAATGAAGAACAATATATCGCGCGGACCGTTCGTTTCAGACCCCATGTCACGGAAAGATTCGGCTACCGTCAAACCGGACAACGCAACCGACTGGCGCGCACCCGGTGGCTCGTTCATCTGACCGAATATCAGGGACACCTGCGATTTGGCCACTTCGTCATAGTCCACTTTGGAAAGATCCCAATGGCCTTCTTCCATTCCTTTCTTAAACTCTTCGCCATAGCGGATTACACCGGATTCAATCATCTCCCTCAACAGGTCGTTACCTTCACGGGTACGCTCTCCCACTCCGGCAAACACGGAAAAACCGTTCTGCTTCTTGGCGATATTATTGATTAACTCCTGGATGAGTACAGTCTTGCCTACACCCGCACCACCGAACAAACCAATCTTACCGCCCTTACTGTATGGCTCCAGCAGGTCGATAACCTTGATACCCGTATAGAGTACCTCTTGTACGGTAGTCAAATCTTCAAATTTAGGGGGTTCGCGGTGGATAGGATAAGCACCAGTACGGTCCAGCTCTTTCATTCCGTCGATAGAGTCTCCTACGACATTCATCAGACGGCCTTTGATTTGTTCTCCTATCGGCATAGTGATCGGTCCGCCCAACGGGTAAACTTTCATGCCTCTCTGCAGACCATCCGTACTATCCATAGCTACGGTTCTTACGGTGTTTTCACCAATGTGCTGCTGTACTTCTACAATCAGCCTTTTACCGTGATTCTTTCTTATTTCCAGTGCGTCGTGAATGCTTGGCAGCATCAGCTCTGCCTCTGTTCCTTCAAAATAGACGTCTACAACAGGTCCGATAACCTGAGAGATATGTCCAACAATCTGTGACATAAGCAATCTTTTTTATTCTATTTTCCTAATTATTTCCAGTAAAATTGTAAGTCGCTGCATGGAATCTTCCATCAGTCATGTCGCGTCTTTCATCGTCCAAATTCACTTGCTCTACTAACATTCGCGCCAGACTGTTTGTTCATTCAAAATAGTTACATAAACAACTTCGCAAATGTATAAACAAATCACGTCTAATTGTTCTCCTTAAAAGCATTTTTTCTATAAATTACACTATTTTGAACGATTAATACTACAATGGGAACAATTTGTTCCACACATAATAACGTTGGTTAACAATCGGTAATGCACCTAATCATAAAAAGCCATCCGTATTCTCCTAAAAAATAAGCCCTGTCTCGCGACAAGGCTTATTCACAACACAAACACAAAATAAAACACGACAAAACTACTATGCAATCTTACCTGT
>OGDX01001249.1_pt1 | contig 13872 bp, 15 predicted proteins | sample 1570461 | NCBI WGS metagenome assembly OGDX01 (sample SAMEA2582172, study PRJEB24529) | metagenome
ACTCCCCTCTCCTTTGGGTAAAGTGTTGAAAGAAAGTGTTCGCCCCAATGGGATGAGATTGACAAAAGTCAGCGTTCCTTTCGGAGTGATAGGAATTATTTATGAAGCCCGTCCGAATGTCAGTTTTGATGTTTTCTCCCTTTGTCTAAAGAGTGGAAATGCCTGCATATTGAAAGGAGGAAGTGATGCCGATTGTTCCAACCGGGCTATCATCAGTGTGATTCACGAAGTATTGAAGAAATTCAATATCAATCCACACATTGTAGAACTACTTCCGGCTGATAGAGAAGCTACGGCAGCATTGCTGAATGCTGTGGGTTACGTAGACCTGATTATCCCCAGAGGCAGCAGCAGCCTGATTCATTTCGTACGCGAGAATGCAAAAATTCCCGTTATTGAAACAGGGGCAGGTATCTGTCACACTTACTTTGATGAATTTGGAGATGTAAACAAGGGGGCAGCTATTATTCACAATGCGAAGACACGCAGGGTTAGCGTATGTAATGCGCTGGACTGCACCATTATACATGAGAAAAGACTGACCGATCTCCCTATGCTTTGCGAGAAACTAAAAGACAGCCATGTTATTATTTATGCTGACGCACAGGCTTATCAAGCATTAAAAAACCGCTATCCTGCCGAACTTCTGGAACACGCCAAAGCAGAAAGTTTCGGCACAGAGTTTCTGGATTATAAAATGGCTGTCAAGACCGTAAAAAGCTTCGAAGATGCCTTAGGACATATTCAGGAAAACAGTTCTAAACATAGCGAGTGTATTGTTACCGAGAACGGGGAACGTGCAGCTTTATTCACCAGAATCGTGGACGCAGCTTGCGTATACACCAATGTATCTACTGCCTTCACTGACGGAGCGCAATTCGGATTAGGAGCAGAAATCGGAATCAGTACGCAAAAACTACATGCGCGCGGTCCGATGGGACTGGAAGAGATCACCTCTTACAAATGGGTCATCGAAGGAGACGGGCAAACGAGAAGAAATTGAGACGATACCTTTATCGTTAAAAATCAAACAAGGTATTGAACGAAACTAATTGAAAATTAAGAATTAAAAGATAAATGATATGAAGAAATTTACTTGCGTACAGGACATCGGCGATTTAAAATCAGCCCTTGCAGAAGCATTCGAAATTAAAAAAGATCGTTTCAAATATGTAGAACTGGGACGAAACAAGACTTTGATGATGATCTTCTTCAACTCCAGTCTGCGCACCCGCCTTAGCACACAGAAAGCTGCAATCAACTTGGGAATGAATGTAATGGTACTAGATATCAATCAAGGTGCATGGAAATTGGAAACTGAACGTGGCGTAATTATGGATGGCGATAAACCGGAACATATCTTAGAAGCCATTCCGGTGATGGGCTGTTATTGTGATCTCATCGGAGTACGCTCTTTCGCCCGTTTCGAAAACCGCGACTTTGACTATCAGGAAACGATTATCAATCAATTTATCCAATACTCCGGACGTCCTGTCTTTTCGATGGAAGCGGCAACACGCCACCCATTGCAGAGCTTTGCCGACCTGATTACCATCGAGGAATACAAGAAAACAGTACGTCCCAAAGTAGTTATGACCTGGGCTCCTCATCCACGTCCATTGCCACAGGCTGTTCCTAATTCCTTTGCTGAATGGATGAATGCAACGGATTACGAATTTGTCATCACTCATCCCGAAGGTTATGAGCTTGATCCGCAATTTGTAGGTAATGCAAAAGTAGAATATGACCAGATGAAGGCTTTCGAAGGAGCCGACTTCATATATGCCAAGAACTGGGCTGCTTATTCTGGCGACAACTATGGACAGATATTAAGCAAAGATCGTGATTGGACTGTCAGCGACCGCCAAATGGCAGTTACCAACAATGCTTATTTCATGCATTGTCTTCCGGTTCGTAGAAATATGATTGTGACAGACGATGTCATTGAAAGTCCGCAATCTATTGTGATTCCGGAAGCTGCCAACCGTGAAATCTCGGCAACTGTCGTTCTGAAAAGGTTATTGGAAGGACTGAAATAACCCCAAAAAATAAAGTGCTGATAAATCAGCACTTTATTTCTCTATTTCTTTACCTGCTTCCTGCCAGGAATTAAATCCCTTATCAAGCTCAAAGACTTTATATCCCTTCTCGCTCAAAATTGCCGCAGCCTTCTTGCTTCGTTTTCCACTGCGACAATATACAGCCACCGGTTTGTCTTTTTGCAACAAAGAATCAGCCATTGAAGCAAAAGAGTCATCCATCACATTGATGTTGATTGTCTTCGTGATGTGCCCCTCCGAATATTCCGCAAGTGTGCGGACATCCAGACGTTGTATATCCTCATTCTGAATAAGAGAATCAAACTCCTCTACATTCATTGATTGAAAATCCCCTTTCTGCTGACAAGAGAAAAGGGAAGAGAGAAATAAAAATATTCCCACGATTAATTGATTCAATTTAAACATATACACTCCATTATTCAATTCTGTCCCGGAGTATAGTCAAACCCAGGATCACAGTACTTATCAGATTCTATCGGAGAACCATCCTTATCGTACGTATAATATTTAAACTTTACCTTTATCGTCCGACCCGGATTCTCTTCATCTATATATTGCGCCAAAGGAACAGAAATGTAAGCACGCCGATTATAGTATTCTCCATCACTGTTCGCATCATGGTATAACAACATATTCACAATGCCATTTGTTTTAAGTTCGGACACATCTTCCACTATACCGAAAACATGTCCCTTGCCCGTACTGACCTTGAGATTCAAAATCATATTCAGATAATCCCTCCCCAGCCAGATACTGACCACCTCTACCGGGTCTTGCTTTATACCGTCTTTATACACCGGATCATCTTCCGGCTTAGGCACTGGCACAATGAGCGATTGCAAAGAATATATAGTAGCCGCACTTCCATCCGGAAGCACTTCATAGTTACTCATTACACGTCTGGAGGTATTTGCGGCAATAGTAGAACCCGTACGGTCTTCCGCCACAGGCAAAGCCTCTCCCTTATCAGGAATAAGCGTTTGTATACGACCGTCTTCCCCGGCCTCTACAGTCACAAATTCCAGTTTCACCGAAGGATAATAATAGTCATCATCTCCACAGGCAGTCATCAGGAAAAGCAATCCCCACAACCAAATAACATGTAATTTTCTTCTTTTCATCGGCAAGCTGCTAAATAATTAACTAACGGATTGGAATACATTAATAACAACTTCTCACGCAAAAAGTCCTCATCCTTATTCGGAATATTGATCTTTGCCAATTGTTGTTCAATATAGTTCATAAACTGTTGTTTCTCTTCTTCCGTGTAATTGGACACGAATTCCGTCGTGCCATTCAGCCAATCGTACGCCACATAATTTCCCGGATATATCCGGTAATTACGATGAATGCGGCGGTCAATACAAGCAGAGATACGGGCAAACAAATCCGGTTTCGGCAACGAACGGTCCAACTCTTTCAGATCATCATTCAGACAAGGGGCAACCTGAAAATGTACCCTGCCTTTATATCCGAAAAGACCTGTCTGCATATTAATCAAATCGTCCTGTGTCGTCTTTTTATATCCTTCGATGTCTCTCTTCAGCTGAAACTCTTGCGCTTTCAGAAAATCACACGGATCATATTCGTATGAAATAGCAAGCGGAGCAATATTCATTTCCATCAGGCGGTCTATCAAATCGCCTTCACCTCCCATTGCCAACATTTTCAATACACTGTCTTGTGTACGGTCATTCGAATCTTTTGCACGTCCTTCACGCTGCGCAATCCAAATAGACTGATTCTTCTCTGAAATGGTGTAATGCATATAACGGGACATACGCGCTGAAGATTCCAACATTTGCCGCATGGTCAACGCCCGCTGTACAATAAATGATTTATTGACACGCACCAGTTTCTTAATCCAGGGATAAATAAGCAAATTGTCGCCAATCGCAATTTCTACCGTATCCATTCCCTGGTCAATCAACAAAATAGAGAGAAAGCCCGAATCAAGAATAATATCTCTATGATTCGATATATACGTATAAGCTTTACTTTTATCCGGTATGGCGGTATGATCCAGTGTCAGTCCGGCAGTATGATCTGCCGCTATCTTCCACAAAATGCCATAACAAAATGCCTCCTGAAAATCAAGCTTAGTCTTACAGGCACGCATTTTTTGCGCCAGAAGTTCAAATGGAACGTTCGGTATAGCACCGGTAGCAGCTTTCTGAAAAGCCGGATCGGCAATCAGTTCCTCAAAGATTTGAGGAAGTTCCTCATCATTGTAAGGACGAATTTCATTAAACTCTGTCAGATCCATCACGTGATTAAAATTTGTTTTCAATAATATCGGTCATCACATCCTTTATATCCAGTCCGGCTGCACGCACCTGCTGGGGAATAAAGCTGGTAGTAGTCATTCCCGGAGTAGTGTTTACTTCGAGAAGATTCAGTTTTTCACCGGCAGTCACAATATAATCTACACGGATAATGCCGGAACAACCTAATATATCATAGATAGCTGAAGTCAGCATCTGTACGCGTTTGGTCAATTCATCCGAGATACGCGCAGGAGTGATTTCATCTACCTGTCCATTATATTTAGCATCATAATCAAAGAACTCATTGTGCGTCACTACTTCCGTAGGTGGAAAGATGACCGACTTCTCTTTTGTCTTATAACAGCCGCAAGTCAGTTCCGTTCCGTCCATAAACGCTTCAACAATCACCTCTTCCGCTTCTCCGAAAGCTTTAACAATGGCCGGTTGTATTTGTTCTTTTGTCTTCACTTTCGTAACTCCGAAACTCGAACCTCCCAGACTAGGCTTGATAAAACAAGGCAGGCCAATCTTTTCCACTACTTCCTCGTCAGAAACCGATTGTCCTTGGCGTAACAACAATGATTCGGCAATGCGCACTCCAAAAGCCTTCAGATATTGATTGCAGGTAAACTTGTCATAAGTAATGGCAGCCGCCAACACTCCACAACAGGAATACGGAATACGCATCATATCAAAATAGCCTTGCAGGCGACCATCCTCACCGGGCGTACCATGGATGGTGATATAAGCAAAGTCGAACACAACCTTTTCCGTTCCGTTCGTAAAACTAAAGTCATTTCTATCTACCGGCACTTTATTTCCGTCCGGCAATTGTACTTCCCAGCGACGGCCTTCCATCTCCACGATATACAAATTATACTTTTCCTTATCAATAAAGGAATAAATGCCCTGTGCACTACGCAGGGAAACTACGATTTCAGAGGTATCTCCTCCTGCTACGATAGCGATGTTGCGTTTCATTCTAATTCTCTATTACTTATATAGCCTCTCCACTTCTCGATAAGCCGGGTCATGTCATCCGGAAGTTCGGAAGTAAAGTACATCTCTTCGCCTGTGACGGGATGTACGAACCCCAATGTCATGGCATGCAGAGCCTGCCGGGGACAAGTGTCAAAGCAATTATTTACAAATTGTTTGTATTTACTAAAGTGAGTACCTTTCAGAATTTCGTGACCGCCATAGCGTTCGTCATTGAAAAGTACATGCCCGATATGTTTCATGTGGACACGAATCTGATGAGTACGTCCGGTTTCGAGTATGCACTCTACCAGCGTGACATATCCCAGCCGTTCAAGCACCCGATAATGAGTGACCGCGTGCTTGCCCATCGACGGGTCGGACATAACCGCCATCTGCATCCGGTCTTTCGGATTACGGGCGATACTGCCTACAATCGTGCCTTCATCCTGTTCCACATTTCCCCAGACAAGGGCACGGTATCTGCGTTTGGTCGTCTTATTAAAGAATTGTATTCCGAGGTTGGTCTTGGCATCCGGCGTCTTGGCAATCACCAGCAGACCGGACGTATCTTTATCAATCCGGTGGACCAGGCCGACGTGCGGGTCATTGGCATCATATTCAGGAATATCTTTCATGTGCCATGCCAACGCATTGACAAGCGTACCGTGATAGTTTCCGTGTCCCGGATGTACTACCAGTCCCGCAGGCTTGTTCACTACCATTACATATGGATCTTCGTAAACGATATTAAGGGGGATATTTTCGGGAATAATCTCGTTCTCATAACGAGGACGGTCCATCATGACGGTAATGACATCGAGCGGCTTAACCTTGTAGCTGCTCTTCACCGGCTTACCGTTAGCCATGACGAATCCATCTTCGGCAGCCTTCTGAATACGGTTGCGCGAAGCATTGACAATACGTTCGAACAGATATTTGTCGACTCTGACCATCGCCTGTCCCTTGTCTACAACCACGCGGAAGTGTTCGTAAAGCTGGGATTCGTCACCGACAGGTTCTATATCATCCAAATCATTCTCCAGTTCATCCGGAAGTTCTTCCTCTATCATGCGAGTCCGTTTCTGTTATTTATCTATTAAAACCAACTATCATCTTGAGCAGATGATGATTCCGACGTAATCGGCTGGTCCGTATCTACGGAAACATCGGCTGAATCTTCTTCCGACGTATCACCGGAGCCGTTTCCGACCATCAATGTTAACGAAGATCCCACAGGTATTTTCTCACCCGCAGCCAACTGGCGTCCCTGGTACTTCACGCCGTATACCCAGTCTTTCTCACCATTTACCAATTGAACCTGATTCAGTTTGAAACCGGCATTTAGCAATTTAGCCTGCGCCTGGCGGAGCGAGCTGTTGTCCGCCACATCAGGAATAGCACGCAAAGGGACATCCAACGTATTGACAGTCAGATATACCGTACGTCCTTCTTTCACTTTCTCGCCGACTCCCGGCTTCAGTTCGAGAATGATACCTGCTGCTTTATCCTTTACATATTTGGTATCGGAAATCACATATACCAAACCGTGATTCCGGAACATTTTCGCTGCTTCGTCCACCGTCATCCCTTTCACATCGGGAACGGCAACAGTTTCACCATGATGAGTATGTATATCAAGCCATTTCAATACACCGAATATCATCACTACCACCACAACAATCATGGCGATAATGTTCACCCAGAAGAATTTATTTGTTTTAAAAGAAAAGAATTCTTTAATAGTCATACGCATTGCTGTTAATATGCGCCAAAGATACGACAAAATAGTTGAACTTTTAAAAAGTAGGCGATGAAAAATGTCCTCATCTATTATGCAAGAACGCTTATCATCGCCAGAATTGCTGCAACTATAATCCCCACTCCTATAGATTTCAACAACCTTATTATAATGATACGGGGTTTCATGTCCCGGATATACTCTACCATCGCGTATGTTCGTTTATGAGTTTTATTTAATCTCACAAAGAAAAGCAAAAAGTCATAAATAAGAGCAAACAATACCGCTTTTTAACATACTATCCTCTTGAAAAACAGAGAAACAAAAAAGGCGAAGATTAAATTCTCCGCCTTTTTTGTTTCCTGATGACAAGTGATTATCACTTTTGTCCGTTGTACTCATCAGAAACAGTCAGTTTCTTTCTGCCTTTCGCACGACGAGCAGCTAATACTCTACGACCATTAGCCGATGCCATTCTCTCACGGAAACCGTGTTTGTTCTTTCTCTTTCTGTTAGAGGGTTGAAATGTTCTTTTCATTACTGTATCTTGTTTTTATGTTATTATTCTACGTAATCGGGCTGCAAAAATAGGCACTTTTTTTAAATTAACCAAGAGATAACTCATTTTTGCTCAAAAGTTTTTGTGTTTTTTACTGATTTAGATTACTTTTGCAGTCGAATTCCTGCGAAAACAATTAAATAACAATAATATATTAAGAAAAATAGCAGTATGATTAATGCTCAAGACATCAAAAACGGAACTTGTATCCGTATGGACGGAAAGCTCTATTTCTGTGTAGAATTCCTGCATGTAAAACCAGGTAAAGGTAACACTTTTATGCGTACTAAACTGAAAGATGTAGTTAGCGGATACGTTCTCGAACGCCGTTTCAACATCGGTGAAAAGTTGGAAGATGTACGTGTAGAACGTCGTCCATACCAATTTTTGTATAAAGAAGGAGAAGATTATATCTTTATGAACCAGGAAACATTCGACCAACATCCTATCGCTCACGATCTGATTAATGGTGTTGACTTCCTGCTCGAAGGTTCAGTATTGGAAGTTGTTTCTGATGCTTCTACTGAAACTGTACTTTATGCAGACATGCCGATCAAGGTTCAGATGAAGGTGACTTATACAGAACCGGGCATGAAAGGTGATACAGCTACTAACACACTGAAACCTGCAACTGTGGAATCAGGTGCAACAGTACGTGTTCCTTTGTTCATCAGCGAGGGTGAAACAATCGAAATCGATACTCGTGACGGTTCTTACGTAGGACGTGTGAAAGCATAATTTGCAAAAACATATAAAAATAGCCGGGAGTCCAAGGACTTCCGGCTATTTTTATATTCATACAGTTCTATTATTTATATCCTGCAGCTTTCGCAATTCTTTTAGGAATTTCTGTATTGTCAATCTTCCCACCAAACAGTTGAGAACCTGCACCAATAGCAAATACAGGAACATAACCGGCAGAGTGCCCGCCACTTACCCAACCTATCATAGCGATTTCATCCATCACTTCCTTTGCACGTGCAGCCATCGGTTCGCTCTTAGAGTACATACTTTCAGCAAATACGACTTTATTCTTCACGAATGATTTCTCAAATTCATCACGCAACGTCTTTTCCTGTTCCCAAGAAAGAGGGAATTGTTTCCAGAAGCCCATTTCTTCGCCGAGGAATGTTTTCATGTCCTCCCAAGTGACTTTATTGCCTTTTGATTTTCTCAATTCACTGATACGTTGTGAAAGTCCGTCAGCAGAATGTTTCTGATATTGCAATGCTTTCAGGTTCAACGCATATTTTCCCGTACCGAGCACGATACCACCTGTTTCATGGTCTGCGGTAATCACAATCAGCGTTTCTTTCGGATGTTTCTTATAGAATTCATAAGCTACTTTGATGGCATTATCCATGTCTTTCACTTCGTTGAACACAGTAGCGGCGTCATTAGCGTGGCATGCCCAGTCTATTTTACCTCCTTCTACCATCAGGAAAAAGCCTTTATTATTGCCTTTAGTAAGAAAGTCAATAGCACTTTCCGTAATTTGTGCTAATGTCAAATCATTCTCTTTGCGGTCAATAGCATAAGGCAGACAAGAAGGATTGGCTCCCTCTTCCTGAATCAAGATCATCTTTTCTGCTTTTGCAGCTTTTGCCTTATAGTCATTGTAACCACGTGCTACTGTATATCCTGCCTCTTCAAAAATAGGGAAAATGCTCGGAGCTTCTTTCTTGTCATAAGTGGTGGTAGGTTTCAAGAAACCACCGCCTGCATAAAAATCGAAATTGGCTTTCGGCAAATCAAGAGCAATTTCATAATTCATATTACGATCGGGTTGATGTGCATAAAATGCGGCAGGAGTAGCATGATCCACACTGACAGAAGTCGTTACGCCCACCTTTTTTCCTGCTTTCTTTGCTTTTTCTGCGACAGTCTGAATAGCATTTTTATCTTCTCCTACAGAAATAGCGCCATTATAAGTTTTCTTTCCTGTTGCCAATGCAGTACCTGCAGCTGCAGAGTCTGTTACTGAATTTTTAGCAGAGAAAGTGGTTGCTACGGTAGCAACCGGAAATTGAGTAAATAACAAAGGCTCGACTCCAATACGACCATTTTGAATTTCCGCCTGATACATCTCCGTACCATTTACTTGATTGACTCCCATTCCATCTCCGATGAAATAGAATACGTACTTTGCCTGCCCGTTGGCTACAACGGAGATAAGGACAAAGAACAGTGTGTAGACTAACTTTTTCATTTTCTAGTATATTTATTTTAGATTAGTTGTCTACAAAATTATATAGAAAAATCGAGTTTTTCTACACCGGCACAATAAAAACCGAGGCCAACCCTCAAACTCTGCTTCATACTTCGTTTAATTGTTACGAATGTCCTATATTTAAGGAGTGTAACTAAAAAATCTCAAATATGGACAAAGACAGAATCGTGGCCGGCCTTGATGTCCACAAAGATACAATTTATCTCTGTGTGATGGATAATACAGAGGCCGTTATTTTTGCAAAAGTTTATGGTACATTGACTCCTGATTTAGAACTTATGTGTTCCGAGATGGTTTCTCATGGGGTGACAGAGGCAGCAATGGAAAGCACTTCGACCTATTGGGTCCCTGTGTGGAATGCCTTGTGCGAGAGCATGTCTCTCAAATTGGTAAATCCTTATTTTATAAAGCAGCTTCCCGGTCGCAAGAGTGATGTGAAGGATGCCCAATGGATAGCGGAATGCTTGTTGAAGAATCTGATTCGTGGAAGTTTTGTTCCAGATAAGAGAGTGCAGGACATGCGCAAGTATAACCGTCGCATCTTCGACCTGAATGAAGACCTGACGTATAACAGCAATAAACAGGACGCTGCTTTACAGCGATGTGGTTTTCGGTTAAGTAACTATGTATCCCGAGTCAATGGAAAAAGCTATCAGAAGTGCGTCCGTGCAATAATAACCGGGATAACCGACCCTGAGGAGCTGGTGAAACTCATTCATGGAAAAACTCTACGGAAATACGGACGCAACATCATAAAGGATGCCGTAACGGGTGACTTTCACCAGGCAGACATCTGTTTGTTAAAGCAATACGCAGAGCTTATAGAGGTAATCGAGCGACAAATCGAAGAATGCAGGAATGCTCTCATTGCCATGTGCCAGGAACACTTCCCGAAACAATTCAAACGTCTACAGAGTATCCCCGGTGTTAAAGAACGCGCCGCTTCGGCTATAATTGCGGAGACCGGGGCTGACATGAAACCGTTTGAAAAAGCAACAAACCTAGTGGGATGGTGTGGATTGAAACCACGCAATGATATAAGCAACAATAAAGTCAAAAGCAACAGGACGACGCATGGGAACCGATTCCTGCGTCAGATATTGATTGAAATATCCTGGGTCGCATCAAGAACCCGAAACTGCTTTTTCTCAAATTTCAGCTACGTGCAATGCACCCAACGCCATAAGAACAAGATGAAGATACAAGTAGCCATCGCCCGAAAACTATTGGTCGCAGTATGGCATATGCTGACAAAAGACGAGGATTTTATAGATGTTTACCTCAAGCGGCTTGAAAAGCAGGCGGAATGGCAAAATGATATTCAAGCATTAGAATCGTTATTGGTCGGATAGACCTTTCCGATATACCTCTATCGACAACATAATTACCTTTGTGCTGCCACATGAGCGCGTTTACAAAATTATTGTATCTATAGAGGGATTGGACACCAGCGTAGTCCTTTTAGGCTGAAGAGGAAAGTAACAAACTTTACTAGTTCAGACGACAAAATACTTGTCGTCTTAGGCGTTTTGTGGGAAAACTTACGGACTATAAGTATAATTAATTAGATACAAGTAAGTTACATGCGAATATAAGAGCAGGAGATTTTTCTTTTTAGAGGAAAGGTATATAAAAAAACAGATTTTTTACGCCCGGTAAATAAGAAAGTCAAGACCGCGACTATCTTTGTGGTAAAAACGAGGTCATAGGGTTTCCCCATCCTCATATGTCCAACGGGCTTGATGTCCCAATAAAAAAATACTTCTATGAAGGTAGTCTGCGGTCTTGACGTACACAAAGATAGTGTTTTTTGCTGTATTCTGTGTGCTAATGGAGAAAAAATCCAGCATAAATTCGGAGTTCTTACCGAAGAGTTGGTCACACTTCGCGACCTTATGGTCTCTGAAGGTGTTGAAGAGTGTGCAATGGAGAGTACCAGTATCTACTGGATACCCATATGGCGAGTGCTTGAAGGGTCAGTGAAACTTCATCTGGTAAACCCTTATTTTATAAAACAGCTTCCTGGCAAAAAGAGTGATGTGAATGATGCCGAATGGATAGCTACTTGTCTGAGTAAAGAACTGATAGCATCAAGCTTTGTTCCTGATGATAAAATTCAACGTCTGCGTCAATATGACAGAAGGATATTTGACCTGAATGCTTCCATAAGCCGCAATTTAGTCAAACTTGACCAATGCATCCAGAGGTGCAACATCAGAATCAGTAATTATATATCCACAACAGATTCCAAAGGGTACCGTTCAATAGTTAAACTTATATCCCAAGGTGTGACAGATGCGGAAGTCCTTGTGAAGGAACTGCATGGAAGAACAATCAACAGGCATGGCAGAGAAACATTGGTGAAAGCACTTACCGGAGTGGTCAGCGAGACCGACATAGACATTATAAAACAGCTTGTAGAAGAGATTGAATTGCAGCAACGGCACAAGGACGAAGCACAGCAAAAGATGACTGCACTATGCATGGAGTGGTTTCCTCAAGAAGTTGAAAACCTTCAGACTATACCGGGAGTGAAAGAACGTAGTGCGACCTCAATAATAGCAGAAATAGGAACAGACATGACACATTTCCAGACACCAAAGAAATTGGTGTCGTGGGTGGGGCTAAGACCCCGTAACGAGGAAAGCGCTGGCAAAATCAAGGCACGAGGTATCACACATGGTAACAGGTTTGTAAGAAAAACCATGATTGAATGTTCATGGGGAGCTGCACGTATGAAAGATTCATTTTTCGCAGAATTCTCATACAGGCAATGTATCGAAAGAAGAAAGAACAAGATGAAGGTGCAAGTAGCTATTGCGAGAAAAATACTTGTTGCAGTATGGTATGTACTTAGTCAGGGAACTCAGTATATCAAACCAACAGATCATTATACGGCAGCCCATATGACTGCCGTATAATGATACAACCGTCCGTTACAAGGTCAATATATTTGTGGTGATTATATCCCGTTTTCGCAAAGTGGCTATCGTTTCGGACGGAGTAGGACACCCGGTTGAGTTTTAATCTCGAAGAGGAAATTTACATAATTGTTCATTGTTCCGACTATAATCGGAACTGAACCGCCATGCAGTAGTGCAAGGAAAAAAGATGTAGAAAGGAATAGACACTCGTTTCCACTCACAAAGATAGTCGCGGTCTTGCTTTTCATAGAGGAAATATAAAGAATATCATTGGGATAATCGAATAAAATCGGCAGATTATGGCAGAAAAGTATGGATACCCGGTCATGAAACAACAACGGGAAGGCAAGGGGAGCAATCCATAAATGCTAATCTGGGCGATATATAAAAATGCAGCTTGTTTATTTATTATAGGAGCATTTTTGTATTTTTGTAGCCGCTTAATAAAAAACAGGAAAGAGTAAATAAGCGTTGTGAAAGTCAAATGATGCATAATACGATAAACTCACTTAAAGCCAAGTCAAACATGAGCAATAGTTCCATAAATGAACTGTTTGCTCATAGCTCTTTATTGGAACTGCCCAAAAAACATATCCTAACGTCCTCTTTCCAGAATGATAAAAACTTTTATTTCATTGAAAAAGGTATAGCACGCTCATATTGTGTAATTAACGACAAAGAACTCACCTCATGGTTTAGTACAGAAGGAGATATCGTTTTTTCGACGAACAATTTTTATGGGAACCAACAAGGGTACGAATATGAAGTTGTTCAGTTATTGGAAAATACGGTATTATATGCCGTGCCGATAAAAGATTTAGAAAAGCTGTATCAGACTAATATAGAAATAGCGAACTGGTCAAGGATTTTGCATCAAGAGGCTTTTATAATGAATGAAAAGCGTTTAATTTCAAGACTGTATAAGTCAGCGGAAGAACGATATATAGAATTGTTGCAAACACGTCCGGATCTCTTCCAAAGAGTAAATTTGGGTTATATTGCATCTTTTTTAGGCATCTCTCAAGTTACGTTGTGCCATTTGAGGAACAAGATTAAATAATAGGGTTGTTTCGTTTCCTTCGCATTGCTTTATTCTGCTTTTTTAAGTAGTTT